>Ga0116217_10000326_pt1 | contig 51922 bp, 41 predicted proteins | sample Sb_taG_6_FD_89697 | JGI IMG/M metagenome (GOLD analysis project Ga0116217, IMG submission 89697) | Peat soil microbial communities from Weissenstadt, Germany - Sb_50d_4_PS metaG | ecosystem: Environmental > Terrestrial > Soil > Wetlands > Peat | place: Germany: Weissenstadt | collected 2010-09-21 | reverse complement strand
GACATGCTGTTGTCCCCTCCAGGTTTCCCCTTCAGGTAGGTCAGGCGACCCAAAGGTATCACGCTCAACCTTTCCCGTGTTACACGGGGATCAACGACGCCGTTACTCGGCGCACCGTGGCCGTTCTGCTGCTGAGCCTGGTTCCGCGTGCTCCTGCGACCGACGGCTCAACGCTCCGCGGTGCCACCTGGCAGCGTCGATTCGACGTGTATCTTCCAGACGCCGTCTCGCTGTTTCTTCCAGATTACCAGGTAGGTGCCGGATGTCTTCTTGCCGCCTTCACGAGACGTGACGGTGTACTCGCCGACTTCGTAAGCCAGATCATTCCGGACATCCACCTCCGTCGTCTTGAGCACGGGATCCTTGACCGCAGCCACCTGCTCCTCCGCCGCCGCCTCCCGTGCCTTCTTGCCCTTGATCGTCCGGCCGACTTGCATGACCGTCGCCTCCTCGGTGAACAGGTCCAGGAACGCCGCCACGTCCTGCTTATTGACGGACTCGGCGTACCGGGTGTTCTGGGCCGCGATCGCCTTGCGGACTGCGGCCACATCGTCCGGCTTCTCGTCCGCACGGGCCGTTGACGCGAACCAAGTGGCTACTGCACACAGGCAAACAAGCAATACTTCACGCATCGAGAACTCTCCGTCGAACAAAGACGCTCAGCGGCCACAGCCGCACCAAGCAACAGTGAAGACCGAGAAATCAATCTCGCGACCACCGGTTGAGACAGCCTCCTGTTTGGCCTTTACCTCGACTCAGACGTGCTGATCGACGAGAATGGGGTTTCCGTCCGGGTCCACCGCGATGAAACTGGCCGGACCTGTCGTACTCTCATCCGCCTCGTTGACCAGCTGCACACCTTGCGCCTTCAGCTGGCGCTGCAGTTCGCGCACGTCCGTGAACGTGGCGAGTTTTTCGGCGTTGCTATTCCAGCCAGGGTTGAAGGTGAGGATGTTCTTGTCGAACATACCTTGAAAGAGGCAATGACGTGATCGCCGTTCTTCAAGATGAGCCAGTTCCGCGAAGGATCTCCACCGAAGACCTTGAGACCGAACTTCTCGTAGAACCTCCTCGAAGCTTCGAGGTCCTTGACGGCCAAACTGATCGAAAACGCGCCGAGTTCCATGTTTTCCTCCCTTCTGCGCAAGGATTCACAGCGTCGTCCTTCGGCTCGTGCCGTTCCTTCTCAGGCATCCACCAGCAGTTTCACGCCCAACTGGCCAGCCAAGCCAACGGCATTGACAGCATGGGCCAGCTGCTCGGATTGCTCGTCCGGCTGCGGTTGGGATGCTCCGTCCGTCGGAATCAAGCCAAGGATGATACTCATCATCTTGCAATGGGACGGCTGCAGGTTTCCGAGGCCGAAAAAACAGCTCCTGGTCCGGCTCAGCCTCGGGCAATGGCCGCGATTGAACGACTACTTGACGTCCTTCTCCTTTTCCAAGAGAGCGAGCCATTTCTTGGTCCATTCGCCTTTGAAATTAGGATTGTCGATCTTGAAACCTTGCTTGCCATCCTCTTCACCAAAATCGACCTGGGCACCGCGAAGCATCTCAATTTGGCGTTTGAAGCAGACAACCTGGATGCCTGCCGATTCGCTGATATGGTCTTCAAGCGACGTCTGTGAATCGAGATCGAGCTTATGCATGTAGCCCTGACAACCGCCAGGAACCACACGCACTCGCAGATAGACCTTGCTCGTCACCTGTGCGTCGGCGATCAGTTGACTGATCGTCGCGGCCGCTTTCGGCGTTACCGTAACGATAGGCGATTCAGTGGAGTCAGAACCGGATTGCTTGCTCGCATCCGCTGCTGGCAGTGACGATCTGAATGATTCAGCATGGGGGCTTCCGTCGCAACCGAGGATGGCAGCAACGGTGGAGACGCACAAGGCCAAGCCCAGGCAACGGATGATCGTCATGTATCGCTCCTCAAGAGGCCGATCGTGTCAGACCAGGAGCCACCTGACGCAGGAGGAAACTTATACTCCGAGAAACCGTAGTCGTGTGGCCGGTTTGCTGCTGCGCCTCGGTCGGCCGTGCCTGTCCACCGACCTCGCTCCGACGAACGCCCTGTGGCTCCACGGCGGCAACGTCAACCGCCGAGGCTACCATCGCGGTGTCGCGCTTGCAAGGATTTTCTTCAACAAAAGGCGTCGCCGCATCGCACGCATTCGCCGAAATCGGTCTGAACGACCTGCTTCAGGTCAGCGACCTCGTCGAACACCAAGCGGCGATCATGGCCGTAGGTCTCGCTCACCAAGCTGTCCGTGTCCAGGATACGCTCGGCGAGCCGGCGGCGGTGCCGGTGGACTTGATCGACCACTGGCCGCAAAGGACAGCAACCGTGCTTGACCGAATGCACAGCAAATCCTGCATGACGAACGCCGATCGGCGTGGACAATTGTCGCGGCCGCTCACCGAATAGATGTCCGCAACGACGGCACGCCGCTGCCTTCGAGACATTTGTCCGTCAGCAGCTATGTGTCGGACATTTGTCCGTGTTGGCCTTCGAGCCATTTGTCTACAAGCCGACCTTGGCAGCCGGCCACCTGGCCGTACGGCCTCTTTTTCCAGGCTCAACAAGCGGTCTGAGTCTCAAGGTACGGGTAGTTTCCTCGCAGTCGTGATCGCCTGTTCACCTGCCTTCCGGTTCACTTGTTCAGCGCTGCCTCGCCTTGATCTCGGCTTTCGTACACGTCTGTAAGCTGGTTCATCAGCGGTCGAGCTGGCCACACGAGACCGGCAAGCGGTTGGAGCGCCTGTTCACGGGGCGATGGTAACAAGCGTATAGGTAACAAGGCCAAGGCGATGGCCGGTCCTGGCGTCCCCTGTAGAATGTCAGGGCGATGGGACCGTAACCGAACCGGAGGGGATAAAGGGTTAGATGCCTTGAACATTAGTCCATTACGCGGAAGACGAGAATATAGAGCGCGACACGAACTCCCGCTGTCAGGGGCCCCTGGGGATGCCGGCCGGTCCGCTTGTGCGCGTTGTCCAGTTCTGTCGCCGCGTCCTGGCACCTGAGAGCCCCGACGAGGCGGCCGACGCTCATCTGCTGGCACTTTTCATCCAGCGGCGGGATGAGTCCGCGTTTGAAGCCCTGGTACGCCGCCACGGACCCATGGTCCTCGGGGTCTGCCGTCGCGTCCTCGGCAACTCCCACGACGCCGAGGACGCCTTTCAGGCCGTCTTTCTCGTGCTGACCCGCAAGGCCCCTTCGATTCGGCCGCGGAAGATGGTAGGCAACTGGCTGTACGGCGTCGCCTTCCGGACCGCCCTGGAGGCGCGAAAGACCGCCGCCAAACGCCAGCACAAGGAGCGCGAATACGGCGAAATCCGGCAAGCGGACAGTGGGGATGGGATGGATGAAGAACTTCTCGCGGTCCTCGACCAGGAGCTGAACCGGCTGCCGGATCACTACCGCGCCGTCCTCGTCCTGTGCGACCTGGAATCGCTGACGCGCAAGGAGGCGGCCCGGCAACTCGGCTGCAAGGAAGGGACGGTTGCCAGTCGCCTGGATCGTGCCCGCAAACTGCTCGCGAAACGGCTGACGCGCCGGGGCCTGATCGTCTCGGGAGCCGCCCTGGTGGCGGCCCTGTCGGCTGAGGCGGCCCCGGCCGCCGTGCCCCCCGCGCTGATCGCCGGCGCCGTCAAGACGTCCGCGCGGGCCGGCCGAGGGACGGCGGGGGGCCTTCTTTCGGCGAAGGTGGTGGCCCTGTCCGAACGGGTGCTGCACGTCCTGTGGCTGCGGCGGCTGAAAACGGTGCTGGGGCTGGTCCTGGTGGTGGCCGTATCGGGGCTGGTCCTGATGGTGGCCGTTTTCCGTGCCGGCGCGGCGCTCCGCTCGCTTCCCAACCCGCCGCCGGCGTCGGAAGTCCGAGATCCCGGTCCCGAGGGTGAGGAGAACTGGACGGCGAAGGGGTTGCTGCACGAAGAGAAAGTCCCACTGCCGGTCCACAGCATCGCCTTTTCCCCGGACGGCAAGTACCTGGCCACGGGCGCCGGCCGCCGGGCAAAGGGGGCGAACGACGGCGCGACGGGAGGGGCCGGCGCGGTCACGATTGTGGAGCTGGATTTCTGAAAGGAAGTGGCGCATTTCCAGGAAGGGTTTACCGATGCGGTCACGGCCGTGGCCTTCTCGCCGGACGGCAGTCGCCTGGCGGCCGGCTCGATGCGTCTCCTGGTCCGCGAGAAGGGCAACCCCTTCGACCGCACCTTGATTCACCTGTGGAGCACCAGGGACAACCGCGAAGGGCTGCCTCCCCTGGAAATCACCAGGTACGGGAGCGTTGACGAACTCGTGTTTTCCCCCGACGGCCTCCGCCTGGCCGTGGCCCAGTCGGGACAGCGGGCCTGCGTTTTCGACCTCCGCACCCGGGCGGAAACCGTCCTCTGAGGCCCGGCGGCCACGGCTCGGCGCCTCGAATTCTCCCCCAATGGTAAGCTCCTGGGGCTGCTCGGTTACCTGCCGCCGCTCAACCCCGACCGGCCTGCCGCGGAAGCCAACCGCTCGAAGCCCGTGCTGCAATTGTGGGACCCGGCCAACGGTCGAGAAGTCGCCGCCTGGAAGCTGACGGGCAAGGCGGCGGGCCAGTTCAAGTTCGCCCCGCGGGGAGGGCTCCTGGCGGCCTCGACTTCGGCCCGCCCGGCTCCCCCCCGGCGGCGGCCCCGGCGAACGCCAACGCGACGCCTGCCGCCGGCGGCGCCTCAGGCTCCGCCCGGACGGTAGTGGTGGGCGCAGCCATCGGCGGCGGGATTCTGTTCGCGCTCGCGCTCGTCGGGACGGCCATCTACTTCGGCGCCTCCCGCGCCGTCAAGAAGGACGCGGTCAAGAAGGACGGGTTGCGCCACCGACGCAAGCGCACCTTCCATGACGACTGAGGCCCGGGCGCCGACACCGTAGGCACCAGCTGTCCAGTCGAGTACAATCGCACCGTCGCGGTCGAGACCGTGTCCCGCCACGCCTCCAGGCGGGGGGCGGCTGACAACGGTCTCTGAATATCCGTAAGACGGGGATTCGATGTCTGGGAAAGCCGGAGTTCGTGTCGTCCTCTCTGTACTCGCTCTCTGCCTCGCCGGCCTTGGCGCGTGGTACACATTCCGTCCCGCGACAGGGGCCCTCCCGACAGGCTCCGAGGACAGTCCGAAGGCAGACAACGACGAAGCGTCCCTCGCGGGAGCCAGTTCGGCGCCGCCGGCGGACCCGCTCGAGCACCGGTTCTCCGCCCAGGTGCAGCCATTCCTCGAGCGCTACTGCGTCACGTGTCACGGCTCGAAGAAGCACAAGGCCGGGCTCGATCTCAGCGGCGATTCGACCGTGACGGCGGTGGCGAACAACGCCCGCCGGTGGGAGCTGGTGCTCGAACGACTCCAGGCGGAGGAGATGCCGCCCGAAGACGCGCCGCGCCGCCCGGAGGCCGACGAGCGGGCCGCGGTCATCGCCTGGATTCGCGACCTGCGCGACCGGGAGGCGAAGCGGAGCGCCGGCGACCCGGGGACGGTCCTGGCCCGCCGCCTGAGTAACGCCGAGTTCGATTACACGATTCGCGACCTGACCGGCATCGACATTCGGCCGACGCGCGAGTTTCCCGTCGATCCTGCCAACGAGGCCGGCTTCGACAACTCGGGCGAATCGCTCGCCATGTCGCAGGCCCTGTTCAGCAAGTACCTGGCCGCGGCCCGCCTGGTCGCCGACCACGTCGTCCTCACGCCGCAAGGCTTCGTCTTCGCACCGCACCCGGTCGTCACCGACACCGACCGCGACAAGTACTGCGTCCGGCGCATCATCGATTTCTACAACCGTCATTCGGTCGATTTCGCCGACTACTTTCTCGCCGCGTGGAGGTATCGCCATCGCGACCGGCTCGGCCGGCCCGACGCGGACCTGGGCCGCTTCGCGACCGAGGCGGGGCTGAACGCGAAGTATCTGTCGATGGTCTGGTCGGCCCTGACGGAGGGGGAGGCGGAACTGGGGCCCCTGGCCGCTGTGCGGAAGATGTGGTGGGAGCTACCGGCGCCCCCGGTAGGTCCCGCTTGCCGAACGGGACCAGAAGAGGTCCCGCTCGGCAAGCGGGACCTACCAGCGGTGGACGCGGCACGCCCCGGTTGCGAGCGGATGCGCGACCTCGTGGTGCGCCTGCGCAAGCCGCTCAAGCCCGACGTCAAGAAGGTGAGCGTCAGCGGAATATCGCCCGGCAGTCAGCCGCTCGTCCTGTGGCACAACGGCCAGCTGGCGAGCCGGCACAGGAGCTACTCCGGAGAGGTTGTTGCCGATCTGAAGAAACTGGCCGAGCAACTGAAGGACGCGGACCGCGAGCTATCGACATTCTTCACGATCAAGGAGACCGACGCCGACAAGGATAAGCTGCGCGGGGCGCTGGGGCGATTCTGCTCGGTGTTTCCCGGGGCCTTCGTCGTCTCGGACCGCGGTCCGTATTTCAACCCCACCGAGGCCGGTAAAGGGCGTCCGCTCACGGCCGGGTTCCACCTCATGCAGGGGTATTTCCGCGACGACCAACCGCTGTGCGAATTGATCCTCGACGAACGGCAGCGGCACGAACTCGACGCGCTGTGGGAGGAGCTGAATTTCGTCACCCTGGCTCCGATGCGGCAGTACAAGGACTTCATTTTCTTCGAGCGGGCCGAGCCGCCGCGCTTCATGCGCGAGGCCGAGTTCGACTTCGCCCGCTCCGAGGACAAGGACGCCACGTCCGAGACGAAGATGAACCGGCTCGCCGAAGCGTACCTGGCGAAGGCACGCAAGCAGGGCGCCAAGGGCGAGGCGGAGGAGGCGATCACCACGTACTTCGCCGACCTGGCGGCGGCCATCCGCGGCGTCGAGCGGGCGCGGCTGGCGGCCGAGCCGAGCCATCTCGAGGCGCTGGTGAAGTTCGCCGAGCGGGCCTACCGCCGGCCGCTCGCGGCCGACGAACGCGAGGGCTTGCTGGCGTACTATCACAAGGTCCGCCGGCAGGACGAGCTGGGGCACGAAGAGGCGCTGCGCCAGACCCTCGTCACCGTGCTGCTGTCGGTCCATTTTTGCTACCGTATCGACCTCGCGGAACCGGGCCCGGCTGCGCGGCCGCTAGCGGACTACGCGCTGGCGAGCCGCTTGAGCTATTTCCTCTGGTCGAGCATGCCCGATGGCGAGCTGCTGGCTCACGCGGCCGCGGCGGACCTGCATCAGCCGGAAGTGCTGACGGCCCAGGCGCGGCGCATGCTGCGCGACCCCCGGGTGCGCGGGCTGGCGACGGAGTTCGGCGGCAACTGGCTCGATTTCCGCCGCTTCGAGGAGCACAACGCCGTTGACCGCCAACGCTTCCCGAGTTTCACCAACGACCTGCGGCATGCGATGTTTGAAGAGCCGATCCGCTACTTCGTCGATGTGGCACAGCGGAATCGCTCGGTGCTCGATCTGCTCTACGCGAATGACACCTTCGTGAATCGGCCGCTGGCGAAGCACTACGGCATCCCCGAGCCGCCGAAGGGGTCGGACGATTGGGTCCACGTCGATGACGCGCGGCGTTTCGGCCGCGGCGGCCTGCTGCCGATGGCGGTCTTCCTCACGAAAAATGCGCCGGGACTGCGCACCAGTCCCGTCAAGCGCGGCTACTGGGTCGTGCGCCGGGTGCTGGGCGAGCAGATTCCGCCGCCGCCCCCGGCCGTCCCGGAACTGCCGAAGGACGAGGCGAAGCTGGGAGAACTGACGCTGCCGCAGGTGCTGGCGCGGCACCGCGACAACAAGGCCTGCGCCGGCTGCCACCGTCGGTTCGATTCGGTCGGCCTGGTCTTCGAGGGGTTCGGCCCGATCGGTGAGCGCCGCACAGTAGACCTGGGGGGCCGACCGGTCCAGACGGGTGCAACCTTTCCCGACGGAAAAGACCGGAACGGATTGGAGGGGCTGCGCCAGTATCTGCACGACAAGCGGCAGGAAGAGTTTATCGATAACCTGTGCAGAAAGTTGTTTTCGTACGCCCTCGGGCGCACCCTGGTGCTGTCGGACAACAAGGCGCTCGACGAGATGCGGACCCGGCTGGCGGCCGACGGGTACGCGTTCGGCAGCCTGGTCGAAGCGATCGTCACGACTCCGCAGTTTCTGAATAAGCGAGGGCGCGATGATCCGCAGCAGCGGTAGCCGACCGTGTACCGACGCCAGTTTCATGTCGATTTTCTACTTAATCCCCTGTTCCAGGCTTCCCACCTTGACCGGCCGGCGGAGGAGGAGGGTCGGGCGGTGTGATCGCGGGAGGGGCGTACTCTGCCGGGGAGGCGGATCGGCGGGCGGCCCCGGCGGAACCTGCTGGACGGAGGGCGCGTCCGGCATCCGGGAGCGGATTTGCCGGGCCAACTCTTTCGTGCTGGCCCGCAAGCGCCAGCCGATGAATGCGCAGATTGCACCGCCAATGCCAACGATGAGCAAGGCGCAGAAAAACAGCGTGAACGTCTGCCCCGACAACGACGTGCTCAGAAGCGTGGCCAGGATGGTCACGGCGGCCGAAAGCAGGCATAGGCCAATCGTGAGCAAATCGGAAACGGGCGTCCCTTGCTCCAGCTTTTCCAGCTCATGCTCCGAGATCGTATACGCCCGCAACTCCCCGAGCGGGGCGACACGGACCACCTGTTCCGGGTTTCGTCTTCGGGCGGCCAAGGGGACTCCTTCACGCCAGGGAGCCGCTGACGACCCGCCCGGAGGCCTGGACGCGCCCAGCACCTCCGCCGAGATCGACGACCAGGTGCCATTGGCCCGGGCGCGGGGGTCGTATGAGATAAGGGCTGGTTCGTGCGTAGCCGCCGTAGTAATGGTAAGGCTTCCCTTGCAGGTAGTTCTGATAATTGGCCGCGTCGAGCAACTGGACGTTGGCGGCGTTGCCGGCAAGCGTCACCTCGACGGCGTCCCCTTCGCCCAGGTCGAATTCCTTGTGCAAGTGCTCCATAGTCCACCCGTCTGATCGAATTTCAGCCTGGGTCCCTGCCGTACGCCCCCTCTTGGATTATATCAACACTTCTCGCTGCCGGCGGCGGAAGTCCCCGGCAGACGGGGGGGCGCAAGTGGTTGAACTCGGGTTGCCCGACCGGGTAGAATACCAATCGATGCCCGCGCTGAGCGTCCTTGATTGCCGCGGAGGGAGAGCAGCAATGGCTATGCCTGGACCGATTACCAACAGGATCACCCGCCGCACGTTGCTGCAAGGCATCGGCGTGACGATGGCTCTCCCCTGGCTGGAGTCGATTTCCGGCTGGGGGAGCGAGGCGGCGTCTCGGCCGTCTCCTGCGGGGCATCCCCAGCGGTTCGCGGCCCTGTTCATGGGCAACGGCATCAGCCCCCCCAACTGGGCGGCGAAGGGCTCGGGCGCCGACATGGAACTGAGCAAGAGCCTCCAGCCTCTCGCCTCGCTGCGGCCGCGGCTGAACGTCATCTCCGGCCTGTTCAACAAACATGCAACGGGGGTCGGCATCCACCCCGGGCAGACCGGCAACATCTTGTCGGGGGCGGCGCTGCAGAAAGGGGCCGTGTTGCGGGGCGGCACCAGCATGGACCAGGTTCTCGCCGCGAACCTGGGGGAAGAGACCGCGCAGCCGAGCCTGGTCCTGGGATGCGAGCAGCCGATCACAGGCTACCACGAGACGAATTTCTCGATGGCCTACAGCTCGCACATCTCCTGGCAGGACGCCAATTCGCCAGTGCCGATGGAGGTCTACCCGTCGCTGGCCTTCGACAGCCTCTTCGACAACCAGGGCAGCCGGCGGACGCTCAGCGTTCTCGACCGCGTCCGCGAGGAGGCCGAGGCGCTCAATCGCCGGGTCAGTCATGCCGACCGGGCCAAGCTCGACGAATACCTGACCAGTGTCCGCCAAGTGGAGAAACGCGTCGAGCGCACGCGCGCCGTGAAAGGACGGGCCGACGACCGGGCTCGCGACCGCGGCCGGCCGGCGCTCACGATGCCGCGCCCCGACAACGGCCTTCCCGAAGACATCCGCGAACACATGCGCCTGATGTGCGACGTCATCGCGCTGGGCTTCCAGACCGACAAGACGCGCGTCGCCACGCTGCTGCTGTGCCGCGACCTCTCCGGACTTTTCTACCCGTTCCTCGACGTCCGCACGGCCCACCATCCGACCTCGCACGAAGATCAGTCCGACGCCTACGAACGGGTGACGCGCTACTACGTCGGCCAGTTGGCCTACCTCGCCGGACGCCTGGCCGAGATGAAGGAGGGCGAAACGACGGTCCTCGACAACTCGTGCCTGATGTTCATTTCCAATATGTGGTCGGGGAGCCGGCACGATTCGGGCAAGGTCCCGGTGCTGCTGGTGGGTGGCCTGGGCGGGACACTCGCCACCGGGCGAGTCCTCGATTACGTGGGGCGCGACGACGAAAACCGCAAACTCTGCAGCCTGTACCTTTCGCTGATGAACCGCATGGGGGTGAAGGCCGAGCGCTTCGGCGACGCCACGGCGCAGCTCGCCGGCCTGTGACCGCGGCAGCCGCTTGCGGCTTCGCAGGACAGATTGCGAAGCCGCAAGCGGCGATGACATTGGTGTTACAGTTTCTCAGCCGCAAGCGGCTGTCGCAACTGACTCTCACTCCGCTCTCACGACGATCCGCTCGCCGGTGCGATACGTCTCGACCACCATCCCCGTCTCGTGAATGCGCACCGTGACGGCCCCGTGGGTCCACGTTGGCAGGAACCGTGCCCCCACCTCCCGATACGGCTTCGCCACGTCCGTCGCCGTTCGCGGCGGCCCCTGACACGACACGACCACCTTCGGCCGCGCCCACGTCGCAAGGGCGGCGGTGTTCGCGGCCGCGCTGCCGTGATGCGGCGACTGGAGCACATCGACCGGCGTCGGGGGCAGTGACAGCAAGCGCTCCTGCCCCGCGTTGCGCAGGTCGCCCGTGAACAGGAGCGAATGTCCGGCGTACGTCATCAGCAGGACCAGGCTGCGCTCGTCAGGATTGTCCCCGACCGACTCCGTCGGCGGATGCAAGACCTCGATGCCCACCGGCCCGGCCGAGAGGTGATCGCCCGCCTTCACCTTTCGCATCGGCACCCGATTCCCTTCGCTGGCCGTCAGCACGCGCGCGACCCCTGGCACGTGCTTCTCCTCCCCGAACCCCGGGCCCAGCGTCACTTGCCCGACCGCGAAGCGGTCCATCAGGGCCTCGACACCGCAATAGTGGTCGAGGTGCGCGTGCGACAGGAATACCTCATCGATCCGCTTGATCCCGCGCTGCCACAGGAACGGGGCGACGTGCCGTTCCGTCACCTCTGGGCCGGTCATCGCCCCGGCATCGTAGAGCAGCACCCGCCCGTCCGGCGTCTCGATGACGCTACAGCCGCCGTGGCCGACCGCCAGGAACGTGCAGCGCAGCTCGTCGGAAGGGCGCGGCGCCGCTCCCCCGACCAGACCGACGCACACCCACGCCAGTCCGGCCAGCGTGAACCACCGCCAGTAACGCCGCAGCGACTCCAGCATCAGCGCGCTCAGGAGCACGACGTAGAACACCCACAGCCACCACTCCGGGACGCTGGCGACGTACCAGTGGCCGCCGGGCACGCCATCGGCCAGGTCCACGATCCGGTCGGACAGCGCCAGACACCAGCGCATCAGCCAGCCGAGCGCCAGCGCCAGCGGCCAGCAGACGGGGGCGGCCAGCAGCAGCAACAGCCCCAGCAGCAGCTCGATTCCCGCCAGTGCCACCAGCGGCGCCATGATAAGGACCGCGACGGGCGCCACCGTGTTGTTCCGCGTGGCCACCAGGGGGACCGCGGCCAGCCAGATCCCGAGACTCAGCAGATAGGTTGCGCCCACTGTCCGGCCCACGGCGAAGGCGCGTCGCTGCCACGGCGGGCGCATTTCTTCCTCCAGCCGAGCCAGGGGATCGTCCTCGGCGCGCGACCAGCGCCGGGCGCCCCAGTAGATCAGTGCCACGCAGAGGAAGGAGAGCTGACAGCCGGGGCTACACCAGTCCGTCGGGTTGAACACCCCCACGACCAGCCAGGCGAAGGCGAAGGTGTTGCCAAAATGAACCGGGCGGCGGAAAAGCAGGGCCCCGCAGACGGCGACCGCCAGCGCGGCCGAGCGGACGGCCGGGGGCGCGCCGCCCACCATGAGGGCGTATCCCGAGAGCACGCCACCCACGACCACGGACGCCATCCGCCCGCGCAAGCCGAGGCGGCGGAGCGTAAACCAGAGGAACCCGCCCAGCACCGTGAGTTGCTGGCCGGAGACCACGAGGACGTGGACAACTCCCGTCCGCTTGTACTTGTCCCACTCGGCCTTCGGCAGCGCTGTCCCGTCTCCCAGTAGCAAGGCGATGGCCAGGCCCTGCTCCTTCTCCCCCGGAATCGCCTGTTCCAGCACCCGGCGACAGTACCCGCGCAGCACCATCAGCCAGCCGCGCACCGACCGCGGCCAACCATCTGCGAGGCGCGTGACCCCGTCCGCGGTCTTGCGGACGGCCAGCACCGCTCCGATCCCCTCGTCGCGCAGGTGCGAGGCGTGATCGGGTTCACCGGGGTTGCCCGGGGGGAGCGGCGCATACAGACGACCGACCACGTCCACCTCGTCGCCGACGTGCAGCCCGCGCAACCGTCCCTCCACGGCCAGCCGCGCCCGCCCCGAGACCGGCAGCCAATCGGGCCCGCGCCGCATCTGCGTGACGGCAAGCACCGCCAGGGTTGTATCGCCTTCCGGCAAACCTCTCAGTGAGTCGGGAGGCGGCTGTTTGTGAACCGCCGGCTCTTCTTCCAGCACGCCGCGCAGCTGGGCCGGCTGGGGCTCGGGCTTGGCGACGTTGCCGATGTCGTCCGCCGCGTACCAGTCCCGACGGCAGCGATGATACCCCGCCGCGAGGGCGGCCACGGTCAGCCACAGGTAAGCCGCCGCGAGCCCGGAGCGGCAACCGAACAGCGCCACCGCCCAGGCGATCAGTCCGGCGACGGCGACGATCAGGCTGATGGGCAGCGGCAACCCGACGTATCGATCGAGCGAAACGCCGAGCGTCGCGGCCAGCGCCACCGGGACGAGGGGGGCGCGCCAGAGGTGATCGGATCGAAGGGTTGGCGGCGCGGCGGACATGGGTGACGCTCTCGGTTTAGCGGCGGCACACAAGCCCGAAGCGCCAGCGAGGGAGGCCCTCTCGCTGGCGCTTCGGGCTTGTGTGCCGCCGCTAAACTATGCCCATCCTCGGCGGACGTCCCCTCATGTCGGGTCCACGTCGCCGCGGCGCAGGGCGTTGACGTGCAGGTGGGCTTGCCGCGTCGGCTCCGGGATGCGGTAGCCGAGGCAACTGCGCAGCACCAGGTCCACCGAACTCGCGATGTCGATCAGGTGTCCCGGCGAGACGTAGACCGGCTGCACCCCCGTCTTGGTCCGCACCACCATGCCGAGCTGCTCGTCGCCCTGCGTCATCGGCACCGCCGAGCCGGCCTCGCGCGGCAGCGTGCCGAAGCGGCCGATTAGCCGGCTCTTGGCACAGCCCAGGCTTGGCTTTTGCAGCCACAGGCCCACGTGCGACGCCAACCCCAGGCGGCGCGGGTGCGCGATCCCCTGGCCGTCGAACATGACGGCGTCCGGCTTCGACTCGACGCGGGCGAACGCCTCGATCAGCGCCGGCGCCTCGCGGAACGACAAGTAGCCCGGCTGATAGGCGAAAGGCGTCTCGGCCACCGCGCCGCGCACCTCGACGATGCTCAGGTCGTCCATGCGCAGCACGACGACCGCGGCGTACATGGTGGGCGAGAAGCGGTTGTACGAGATGTCGGCGCCGGCGATGAGGTCGCACTTCTTCAGCGGCGGCCGCACGTCCACCTGCGCGGCCAGTTCGCGCTGCAGGATCGTCGCCTCGGCCACGGTCACGTCCCAGGAGTGCAGGGGGTGAATCTTCATGCGCTCACTTCGCCAGGATCACACCGCCCGCCCCGTTGTGCGCCGCGTTGGCGCCCCACATGACCCAGCCGTCGTCCTTCTCGTCGTCCGTCTCCAGACAAATCAGGCTGCCGGCCCGGGTGGCGACGTACACGCGTCCCTTCGCCACCGCCGGCTGGAAGACGATCGGCTCGCCGACGTTGGCGCTCCATAATTGCTTGCCCGTGTCGGCCGAAAGGCACAGCACCTCGCCGGCGGCCGTGCCGAGGAAGATCTTGCCGTTGACCAGCGCCGGCGGCGTCAGCACCGCGTCGAGCAGTTCCCCCTTGTCCTTCTTCTCGCGCGGGTCGAGCTTCCACAGCACCTTTTCCGTCTTCAGATCGACGCACTTGAGCGTGTCGCCCATCGCGCTGTAGAGGTGGTTGCCGGCGACGTGGGGCCGCGACCCCTGGTACGACCAGACGCCGGCGACGCTGCTCTGTCCCAGGTTGAGCGCCTGGCCGATCTTCGCGTCGCCCTTGCTGGGGCCGTTGAAGCCGACGTTGGCGTCCATCACCTGGTAGCTGCTCTCGAGGTGCGAATTGACGCGCCGCTTGCCGTAATCGAGGTAGTCGGCGAGGCGGCTCGTGGCGGTGATCTCCTTGGCCTTGTCCTGGGGGTCGCCGCCCCGCCGGGCCAGCGTCTCATTCTGCTGCGGCACGTCCTTGCCCCCCTGCTTCACCGTCGTCTGCTCGCGGCAGCTGAAGTAGCACTCCCCCTCCGAAACGACCGGCGCCGAGGTGGCGTTCTTCTTCTCCTGCCACGCCGGCTTGCCGTCGGACTTGAAGCAGTACAGCGTTCCTTCGAGCGTGGCGAGGAACACCCGATCATTGTCGATCACTGGAGCGGTGATGATCTCGCCGGCGATCTCGTGCTTCCACAAGTCCTTGCCGGTCTTCAACTCGAAGCAGGCGAGGTAGTGCTTGCGGTCTCCCTTGCTATTCGGGTAGGCCATGTAGACCTTGCCGCCGGCGACGGCCGCCATGCTCATGAGGGGGTCGCCCAACCATTTCTTCCAGACCGGTTTGCCCTCGACGGTGAGGACCTCCAGCTCGCAGCTCTCGGTGTTGAAGACGACGTGGCCGTCGGCCACGACGGCGGCGGTGGGGCCGTCGTCCTTGGTGCGGTACTGCCACACCTTCTTGCCGGTGACGGCGTCGAAGGCGTAGAACTCATGGCTGCCGAAGCCGGCGCCGAGGAAGACCTTGCCATCGACGACGGCCGGCGTCGCCAGCGGCCGGCAGCCGGGCAGCGCGACCTTCCAGCCCTTCTTCTTGCCGTCCTTGCTCTTGAACGCGACCGGATCGCCGACCTGGGTGTCGTCCCCGCCGCGCTGCGGCCCGCCGTACTTGTTCGCCTGCTGGGCCCGGACCCCCGGGACGAGGGCCCCGGCGAGCAGGAACAGCAAACCGGTCCAGACGAGGCGAATCGGGATGGCAGCGCAAGTCACGGTACATCTCCGGCGAAGGGCCGGGCGAGGGCCTCCTTCTCAGTTTACCCGCCCCGCGGGGCGAGGGTGTAACAAACGGGTAACGACAACCCAGGTTTAGGCGAATTGTTGCTCGCTGCTTCGCGCTCACCGCACCGGTACCAGCCTCGTCACCGTCTGGCGGACGGCCTCGGCGGCGCGCTCGGCCTGCGCCGCGGAAACGTCGAGGTGAGTGCAGGCCCGGATCGTCTGCGGCGCTGTCGGCAGCACCAGGACGCCGCGCGCCTTCAGCGCCGCCGCCACGGCCTGCGCCGTGCCGGCTTCACGATCGACGTGGAAGAAGATCAGGTTCGTCTCCACGTCGGGGGGATCGAGGCGCAGCCCCGGCGTGTCGGCGACGGCCTGGGCGATCACCTGGGCGTTGCGGTGGTCCTCGGCCAGGCGCTCGACGTGATTCTCCAGGGCGAACAGCGCCCCCGCCGCGGCGACGCCGGCCTGGCGCATGCCGCCGCCGGACAGCTTGCGGATGCGCCGCGCCCGCCCGATGAAGTCGCGCGGCCCGCACAGCGCCGAGCCGATGGGTGCCCCAAGCCCCTTGCTAAAGCAGACCGACACGGTGTCGAAGTACCTCGCCCATTCCTTCGCGGGGATGCCGGTGGCGACGACGGCGTTCCATAGCCGGGCCCCGTCGAGGTGCATGATGAGGCCGTTCTTCCGCGCCCACTCGCTGATCGCCTGGATCTTCTCGATGGGGTAGATGCGGCCGCCGCCGCGGTTGTGCGTGTTCTCCAGGCACACCAGGCGCGTACGCACCAGGTGGTCGTTGACCGGGCGGACCTTGTCCTCGAGCTGGCTGACGTCGAGGACGCCGTAATCGCCCTCGACGGTGCGGCAGGTCACGCCGCTGAGGACGGCCGGGCCGCCGGCCTCGTAGTTGTAGACGTGGCAGTTCACGTCGCAGAGCATCTCGTCGCCGGGCTGCGTGTGCGCCTTGATGCCGACCTGGTTCGACATGGTGCCCGACGGCACGAACAGCGCCGCCTCCTTGCCCAGCACGGCGGCGACGCGCTCTTCGAGACGGTGGACGGTCGGGTCCTCGTTGAAGACGTCGTCGCCGACCTCGGCGGCCTGGATGGCGGCGCGCATGGCCGGTGTCGGCTTCGTCACGGTATCGCTGCGCAGATCGATAATATCCGGCATGGAGTGTTCTCGCTCGGAGGGTGATGCCTAAGGCGAGCGGGGGGCGTCAGCCCCCCGGTAACAGTCACTCACCGGGGGGCTGACGCCCCCCGCTCGCCGTTCTGTTAGTGGCTCTACTCGCGCTCGGTTTTCGGCACGGGCTTTCTGGACGGCTGCTTGAGGAACCAGCGCCCGCCGGCCTTGCGGAACGAAGCCAGGCGCTCCGTCCCTTCCTTCAGCGTGACGGACGCCGTCGCGTCCTCCTTGTCCCAGGTGCCCTTTTCGAGGAAGGCCCGCAGCTGTTTGACGGCGCCGGGGTCGGAAACCAGCTTCGCCGTCGTCTCGGCCAGCAGCTCGTCGTAGCTCGTCTCCTTGACGCGGCGGTCCACGAAGTCCGGGTCGCCCAGCTGGGCGACGATGTAATCGGGGCGCTTCATCTCGATGGCCTTGAGGACGGAGGCGAGCGCCTCCTCGGGCGTGGCCTGCGGGAAGGTTTTCAGGTCGGCCTCGACGCCGAAGCGCTTGGCGGGCGCGTCGGCGGCCAGGGCCACCACCGACGCGAAGACAACGAGGCCGGCGGAAACGTAGCGCATGCGTGCTGCCCCCCTTCGATGCGCGGGATGATGAACCCTATGATTGTACGGGAGCCGCTGGCGGCTGAGGAGGGAACCACGAAACACACCAAACACACCAAAGAAAGACACCGCGGTCGCTGACTTCCGGCCGCCCGCCCGTAGCATGACTCCGGACAGGCCGAAGCGCGGACCGGCCTGACTCGCGTCTGGTGTGTTCCGTGTGATCCGTGGTTCCCTGTGATGGATAACGACCACCCCGGCAACCCCCCACTCACCCATCCTCTTCGCTGGTTCCCCGAGTTCCTCGAGTTCGGCAAGCGGCGTTTCCGCACCCAGGGGCGCGTCCTCGGCGCCGCCATCCTGGTCGGCATCGTCGCCGGGCTGGGCGGCGTGGCCTTCACACTCGCCGGGCAGGTCGTCGTCCGCTTCGCCCTGGAAGGCGTGGCCGGCTACAAGGCCGATGGGCCGGCCGGCGAGCCGCACAGCGATTGGATCCCCGACATTGATCGCGAGTTCCGCCCCTGGCTGCTGCTGATCGTGCCCACGGTCGGCGGCCTGCTGAGCGGCTACCTCGTCTTCCGCTACGCCCCGGAGGCCGAGGGACACGGCACCGACGCCGCCATCGCCGCCTACCACACCGGCCAGGGGAGCATTCGCCCGCGCGTGCCGCTCATCAAGCTCGTCGCCAGCGCCCTGACCATCGGCAGCGGCGGCTCCGGCGGCCGCGAGGGGCCGATCGCCCAGATCGGTGCCGGCTTCGGATCGCTTTTGGCGACGCTGCTGCGCTACCGCGTCGCCGAGCGGCGCATCCTCCTGGCGGCAGGCATGGGTGCCGGCATCGCCGCCATCTTCCGCGCTCCTCTGGCCGGCACCTTGTTCGCCGCCGAGATCCTCTATTGCTCGCCGGAGTTCGAGCCGGAGGTCATCCTGCCCGCCGGCCTGGCCAGCGTCGTCAGCTACTGCACCTTCGGCGTCGTCATGGGTTGGCTGGGCGACCCCGGCGAACGCTTCGGCTCGCTCTTCAAGACGCCGGAGGGGCTGAGGTTCACCAGCGCCCTCGAGCTGGGGCCGTATCTGCTGCTGGCCCTGTGGGTGGCACTGCTGTCGATGCTCTACGTTCGCACCTTCTACGGGGTGACCCACGTCTTCCACCGCCTGCGGATGCCGCGCATCTTCAAGCCGGCCGTCGGCGCCTTCCTGACCGGCGCCGTCGGCCTGATCCTTTACTACGCCTCGCACGAGCAGAAGCCGGTCCTGTCGGTGCTGTCGTTCGGCTACGGCATCCTGCAAGAGGGGCTCAGCAATGAGGGCAGCCTGGCGGCCGGGCTGCTGCTGGCGGTGGCGCTGGGGAAGATCGCGACGACGAGCCTGACCATCGGCAGCGGCGGCTCCGGCGGCGTCTTCGGCCCGTCGATGGTGATCGGCGGCTGCGGCGGCGGGGCGCTGGGCGTGTTCCTGCACGGCCTGGCGCCGGAGTTGGTGCCGCACCCGGCCTCGTTCATCATCCTGGGCATGGCCGGCTTCTTCGCCGCCGCCGCCAAGACGCCATTTTCGACCCTCATCATCGTCAGCGAGATGACCGGCGACTACAAGTTGCTGCTGCCGGCGCTGTGGGTCGTCACCATCGCCTTCCTCGTCTCCGACGAGGAGCCGCTGTACCGGTCGCAGGTCAAGAGCCGGGCGCTGTCGCCGGCGCACCAGGGGAGCTACGTCCGCGAGGTGCTGGCCGGCCTCAAGGTGAGCGGCTTCCTGCTGCCGGAGATCAAGCCGCCGGTGCTGCGCCTGGAGGAGCCGCTGGCCGCGGTGATCGATCGGCTGGGCAGCTGTGGCTTCCCCGCGCTGCCGGTGGTCGATGAGGCCAACCGCCTGCAAGGGTTGGTGGTGCTGGACGAGGTCCACCTGGCGGCCCGGTCGGGGCAGGTTGCGACGTGGGTGCTGGCCGCCGACCTGATGCGCCCGGCCGTGCAACCGCTCACCCCCGACGACCGGTTGGACCAGGCGATGGAGTTGTTCGTCGAGCAGGACCTGCTCGCCCTGCCGGTGGTGGACAACCACGGGGAACGGCACGTCATCGGCCTGGTGCGGCGCTCCGACCTGGCGCAGGCCTACCTGCGGCACCTCCACGGGCAGCGACCCGCGGAGGGGTCGCCCTCGTGAGACCGATCGTTCCCTTCCGGGGCAGGTTGACCGCGCCGTCCGAGGGGGCTATCAAGGAGAGAACGGTCCCCGACCGCGCCCGCCGCCGCGGCCCCGTGAACTTCTTCGATCCCCCGGGTAGTCGATGCCAGGATCCGCCAACACTCCCGCCGCGGCCGACCGCCCCGTAACCGGATCGGTTGATTCCCCCGCGGCCCCTCGTCGCCGGGTGACGCCGTGGGGCCTGGTCCTGGTCGCGCTGACCCTGGTGATGTGGGCCCGCTTCCTTATCTTTCCCACCGTGGTCGCCTCGACCAACCTGGACCATTCGTGGATGCAGGCGCTGGGCCATTTCTACCGCACCAGCGCCCAGGCGGGGACGGACTACGTCTTCACCTACGGGCCGCTCGGCTACTTCGTGACCGAGGCCCACGACGACGACCTCTACTGGCAGCGCTACTTCTGGGAGTTGGCCGTCAAGCTGGCCGCCGCAGTCGTCATTTCCCTGGCTCTCGCCCGCCTGCCGTCGCGCGGCCTGACCTTGCTCGGCAACGCCCTCGTGATCGTGTTCGTTCCCTACCACTTCGACACCATCTACCAGGTGACGCTCCTCGCGGCGGGGATGTTGCTCATCGAGGGGGCGTGCCACGGCTGGCCTAAGGCGGCGCTCCTGGTCCCGCTGCTGGCCCTCTTGGCAATGACGAAGTTCACCTATTTCGTCCTCGCCCTGTGGACCGCCGCGCTCGCGGAGCTGGCCGTGCGGCTGCGGGGCTATCGCGGCTGGCTGTCGCCGGCCCTCCTCTACCTGGCCTCGGTGACGGCCGTGTGGCTGTTCTGCGGTCAGAACCTCCTGCACCTGTGGGACTACTGCCGCAATTCCTGGGAGGTTTCGGCAGGGTACGGCGACGCAATGGCGACCTCGGGGGAACCCTTCGACGTGGGCCTGGCCGTCGTCACGATGACCCTGGCGGTCGTCCTGCTGGCGGTCGCGGCCTGGCGCCAGCGGCGGAGCGTCTTCCACGTCACGAGCGTCCTCCTGCTGGGGCCGGGGCTGTTTTTGGGCTGGAAGCACGGGCTGATTCGCCACGACGGCCACCCGTTTATCTTCTTCGGCATGGCGATGTTCGTCGCCCTGCTGCTGCCGCGCCTCCTGGCGCCCGCGTGGTCGGGCCTGACCGGGATGACCCTCGGCGCCCTCCTGGCCTGTTCCGTCGGCGGGACGCTGCTGACGGCCGACCGAGTGAAGCCGGATTTCTTCGGGTGGAATCTCCGCCAGACGAAGGAAAACGTGGCGGTGGCGCTGCATCCCGCGGCGAAGAAGACGGAGCTGGACGCCGAGCAGGCGCGGCAAGAAGAGGAATGGCGCCTCGACCGGGTGCGCAAGGAGGTCGGGGGCGCGTCGCTGGATCAACTGTCGTGCGAACAGGGCGTGGTCTTCTTGAACGGGCTGAACTGGCGGCCACGGCCGGTCTTCCAGAGCTACACGGCCTATACGCCGGCCCTGCTGCGCCTCAACGCCGATTACTTCCGCTCGGCGACCGCCCCGGATTACGTCCTGTGCAGTTTCTGCCCGGTCGATGGCCGTCTCGGGTCGATGGAGGATTGCCTGGCCCTGCGCGAAATCCTCCGCCGCTACTACCCCGTCACGAAGGAACGGCACTTCGTCCTCTTCAAGCGCGTCCCTCCCGGGCAAGAGGCACCCGCGCCGGAACCCGAGATGGTGTGCCGGCGCACGATCCGCTTCGACAAGGAGGTCAACCTGGAAGACACACCCGGCGAATATCAGTGGCTGTCGCTGCGCTTCGCGCCGTCGCTCACCGGCCTCGTCCGCGGGGCGTGCTTCAAACGGGACAACCTCTATCTGGAGTTGCGGACGGCGTCGGGGACGAAGCTGCGCCGCCGCCTCGTCGCCGCGATGGCCCAGGAAGGGTTCCTCATCAACCCGCTCGTGAACACCACGGGCGATTACGTCCGGCTGTATGGCGCGTCCGGCGGCGACCGGGTGGTGAGTTTGCGCGTGACTCCGGCGAGCGGCGACTTCAAGGACGAGATCGAGATGACCGTCTCCGTTCTGCCGCGGCTGCCCTGCCGCACGCTGGACGCCGCAGCGGTGAACGCACTCCTGCCCCCCTGATGACCTGGGAGAAACTTGCCCGAGTTCCATACAATGGTGGTATGAATGTGTACTCGCCAGGCGGTTGCCCCGGACCGACCATCACCTTCTGGGGGGCCGCCCAGTCCGTCACCGGTTCCATGCACCTGGTCGAGGTCGGCGGCCGGAGAATCCTTCTCGATTGCGGCCGCACGCCCGGGCCCCGCGCCGACTCGCGCCGCCGCACGTCCTCCTTCCCGTTCCACCCTTACGAAATCGACGCCGTCGTCCTGAGCCACGCCCACATGGACCACAGCGGCAACCTGCCGCAGCTGGTCCGCCAGGGCTTCGCCGGGCCCATCTTCTGCACGCCGGCGACGCGCGACCTCGTCGCCGTCATGCTCGGCGACTCCGCACGCTTCCAGGAAGAGGACGCCCGCGTCCTCCGCATCCTCGACCGCGACGGCGACGACGGCCTGCTACAAAGCCTCGCCAGCCGTGAGGACGTCCATCGCACCGTCCGGCAGTGCGTCCCGGTCCCCTACGGCGAGACGTGCGAGGTCGTACACGGCGTCTCCCTGCGCTTCGTCGAGGCGGGCCACATCCTGGGGTCGGCGATGGTGGCGCTGACCTTCCACGCCAACGGCCGCGATCACCGCGTCACCTTCACCGGCGACCTGGGGCGGCGCGGCCTGCCACTGCTGCGCGACCCGGGGCCTGTGCCGGAGGCCGAACTGCTCATCTGCGAATGCACCTACGGCGGCCGCGTCCACGAATCGTTGGCGCGCATGACCGACGAGTTGATCGAGGTGGTGAAGCGGACGATGGCGCGCGGCGGCCGGGTGCTGGTGCCCGCTTTCAGCCTCGGCCGAACGCAGATCGTCGTGTCCTGTCTTCAGGAGGCGATGCGGGCCGGCCGCCTGTCGGAAGTGCCGCTCTACGTCGATAGTCCCCTGGCGGCCGATGTGGCCGACGTCTGCCGCCATCACCCCGAATGCCTGGACGAGCAATCGACGCGGCGCCTGGCGCGCGGCGACGACCCGCTGGACGACTCGCGGGTGTCCTACGTCCGCGACGTGGAGGAGAGCAAGGATCTGGCGGAAAGCGGGGAGCCGTGCGTGATCGTGGCGGCGGGCGGCATGTGCGAGGGCGGCCGTATCCTGCGCCACCTCAAACAGCACATCGACGACCCGCGCAGCAGCGTGGTGCTGGTCAGCTACCAGGCGCCGCACAGCCTCGGCCGGCGGCTGCTGGAGCCGCGGCCGACGGTGCGCTTCCACGGCCACGACTGGAACCTGTGGGCGGAGGTGATCGACCTGCACGGGTTTTCCGGCCACGCCGACCGCAACGACTTCCTCGACTTCCTTGGGCCGCTGGCCGGCCGCACCCGACACGTCCGCCTGGTCCACGGCGAGCCGGAGCAGGCCGAGGCGCTGGCCGAGGCGCTGCGCCAGCGCGGCTTCATCGACGTGGCCATCCCCGCGCCAGGCGAAAAGGTGTGCCTGGCCTAGTTCGTGTCAACTTCCCCGCCGCGAGCGCTCATGCCCGGATCCGAATCGCTCGGAACGCAAATCTGGCTGTGCCTGTCGGCCCTGGCGGCGGGCGCCATCAACTCCATCGCCGGCGGCGGCACGCTGCTCACCTTTCCGGCCCTGACGGCCGTGGTGCCCTACGAGGTGGCCAACGCGACGAGCACGGTCGCTCTGGTGCCCGGCTCGGCTGCCGGGGCGTGGGGCTATCGGCGCGAGTTCGCCGCGATTCGCCGCTGGGCGCTGATCCTCGCCGGGCCAAGCCTCGTCGGCGGTTACGTCGGCACCCGGTTGGTGATCGCCTTCCCCGACGCGTTTCAGATCCTCGTCCCGTGGCTCATCCTCACGGCGGCGCTGCTGTTCCTGCTCCAACCGACGCTGTCGCGCTTCACGCGCGGCGGCCAGAAGCACGGTCCCCCCAGCACCGGCGCCTGGGTGGGGGTCATCGCCTTCCAGTTCCTCGTCGCGGTGTACGGCGGCTATTTTGGCGCCGGGATCGGCATCCTCATGATCACGTCGCTGAGCCTGATGGGCGCCGGCCACATTCACGAAACCAACGCCCTCAAAACGTTCCTGGCGGCGTGTATCAACGGCGTCTCGGTGGTGGTGTGGGTGGCCTACGACAAGGTGCGCTGGGACCTGGCGCCGGGGATGGCCGTCGCCGCCATCGTCGGCGGCTACCTGGGCGCCCACTTCGCCCGGCGCCTGCCGAAGGCCCTCGTGCGCGGAATCGTCATCGCCATCGGCTTCGGGTTGGCGGCCTATTACTTCTACAAACAGGTCGCGGCCTAGCCAAGTGGAAGCAGGCGGGGATGGCTTCGGCTTCGTTCGCTCGCACGCACCCCTGCCCATCGCCGCCGCGCCGGAAGACGCTGGACAGGCGAACGGAGGCGGTTTAGAGTTCACCTTGTTGGCGTGCTGTGGTAGACTTCTTCCCAAGCAAGGAAGACAATACAGGAGAAGGCCGATGAAGCTCGTCCTGACGTATCTTCCCTTCTTTGTGCTTATTTCCGCAGTACTCGGCGACAGTGGCCGTGCAGACCGGGCCGCACAAGTTCGCACCAGCGGGCTCACCGGGGTCTGCTTGTGGAGGCAACACTGGAACACGCCCCCATCACGGGAACCCATCCCTAACCTGACCGTAAGGGTGTACAGAGACACAGGCGACAGCGTTGTCGCCACGACCACATCAGACACTAACGGCAGGTTCAACGTGACATTAGCTCCCGGGCGGTATCGCTTTGTCCCGCAACGCCCGTTGCTGCCCCCCGGGAGCATACAATGGAACCTGCCTGATCCAGTGACAATCGAAATCCCTCGGGGCAAGGTGGTAGAGGCCGTCTTCATTCACGAGTGCTATTCTCAAACCGCTTGCGATTGATTGGCACACGGTCTTGTCACCCCGTATTTGGGAAGTTACTGGCCCATTGCCGCAGCGAGGGTTCGCACGTCCGGAGGTGCTGGGCGCTCGACCTCATCCTCGGGAAGGAGTGAAGAGCGCGGCGCGTGCCGGGAAGGATTGAGTCCCACCGCGGCCCGGGGTAGAATGCCGTAGTTGAGGGAACTAAAGGGAGTGAGCCATGCTGGAGACTTACCAGGGCATTCTGCGCGACAACCACATCGAATGGGTCGGCGGCGCCCCGCCCGTGTCCGAGTCGGCGGGCGTGCGAGTCCAGGTCACACTCCTCGATCAAGCACCGGCCGCGGAGGACGAGGCGATCCGAGGACGGCGGAGGGCTGAGGCTCTGGAACGACTGGCCGCCCGGGGCGGAGTCGCTTCGATCCCCGATCCGCTGGCCTGGCAGCGCGAAATGCGCGAAGACCGGCCTCTGCCCGGCAGGGACGAGTAATGCTCCTCGACAGCAATATCGTCATCTACGCGCAGAAGCCGCAACACGCCGATTTGCGCCAACTCAGCGCTCAGAACCCCGTTGCCGTCTCAGCGATTAGCTGCGTCGAGGTTCTCGGCTACCATCAGTTGACGGAGGAGGATCGGGAGGACTTTGAAGCCTTCTTCGCGTCAACGCAGATTCTACCCATCTCCGACGCGGTGCTGCAACAGGCGGTGAAATTGCGCCAGATGAAGAAAATGGCGCTGGGCGACGCAATCATCGCGGCGACGGCCCTGGTTCACGGAGAAACTCTCGTTACGGGCAACGCCAAGGATTTTCCGTGGATCGCGGGGCTGAAGTTGCTCAACCCGTTCGACAAATCGAGTTGATCCCCCGAACCGACCGCTCACCTCTCGGTCCAGCACGGGGGCAGTCCACCGGGAGTCACGACCGTACTCGCGTTCCCTCGGCGCTTTGGTTGAGGTATCTTCCTCCCATCGCCCGTATGCCGCCGAGTCGCCCCCGGCGCCAGGAAGGAACCGTGTAATGACCGTGACCCTCGCGTCCCCTGCGCCTGGACCTATCGTCTACCCCGAGAGCGATGGCAAGCCGATGGCCGACAACACCAAGCAGGCGCGCTGGATCGTCATCCTCTTCGACAACCTCCTGGCGCTGTTGGCGGAGGTGGCCGATGTCTTCATCGCAGCCGACCTCCTCTGGTACCCGGTGGAGGGGGAGCCCGAGACCTGCCAGGCGCCCGACGTGTTCGTCGCGTTCGGCCGGCCCCGGGGCGACCGCGGCTCCTACAAGCAATGGGAGGAGGGAGGGATTGCGCCGCAGGTCGTCTTCGAGATCCTCTCGCCGGGCAACGACTATACCGAGATGGCGGACAAGCACGACTTCTACGAGCAACACGGCGTCGAGGAGTACTACGTCTACAACCCGGACAAGAACAGCCTAGTCGTGTACGTGCGCCGCGGGGAGGTGCTGCGGCGGGTGCGGCCGGCCGACGGCTTCGTCAGCCCGCGCCTGAAAATCCGCTTTCAGCTGACGGCCCCGGAGATGACGGTCTACCGTCCCGACGGTCGGCCGTTCCTTATGTTCGATCAGCTGGAGGCGGAGCGGGTACAGGCCGTCGAGCGCGCCGAGCAGGCCGACAAACGCGCCGAGCAGGCCGGCGAACGCGCCGAGCAGGCCGACAAGCGCGCCGAGCAGGCCGAGCAGGCACTTCACCAGGCCGACGAGCGGGCCGAGCACGCGGAGGAAGGACGACGGCAGGCTGATGAGGCGCGGCGGCTCGCCGAGCGGCAAACCGTCGAGGCCGCTGGTGAGATCGAGCGGCTCCGGCGGCTCCTTGAGGCGGCAGGGCAGACCGGCCAGCAGGAGTGACTTGGGAATGAGTAACGTCAAGACGCGCCGCGGGCTCACTTCTCCTTCTTCAGCAGATCGCGATGGACGCGAGCCACGTCGCCCATGTAATGCCCGATCGGGTAATCGTCCGCCGCCTTCGTGATGTGCTCCAACGCCTTCTTCTTGTCCCCCTCGGCCTCGTAGTACAGGCCCAGGTAGAGGTGCGCGTAGAAAAGCCGGTGCTTCAGGTCTTCGTCGCGCGGGTTGCCGGCGCGGGTCGCCGTCAGCACGTCATCCGGCTTCGCCTTGCCGGCGTACAGTGCGTACACCTCCATCATCGGCACGCGCTTGTCCTTACCGATCTTGAGCATCGCCGCCCGCGCCTTCTCGACGCCAACGGCGCGGGCGTTACAGAGGTAGTGCCACACCGCGTTTTCGACATCGTTGGTGTCCACCTTCTCGTAGCCCTCGAATTGCTTGCGCCCCTCCTCGAACTTGCCGGCGTAGTACAGCGAGATGCCGCGCTTCCAATGGCTGTTCTTCGCCTCCGGGCGCAGCTCGAGGTACTTGTCGAAGTCCGCGAGCGATTCCTTGACCTGTCCGAGCTTGAAGCGCTCGCTGCCGCGATGGTCGTAAGCCTCGGCGAGCTTGTCGTCGAGGTCGAGGGCCTTGTCGAAATCGGCGACGGCCTCGGTGTGCTTGCGCAGCGCTTCCTGCGCCAGGCCGCGGACGAAGCGAGTGCGGCCGCTCTTCGGCTGAAGCTCGACGGCCTTGTCGGCCAGGGCGAGCGCCTCCTTGGCCTGTCCCTTCTCCAGCGCCGCTTCTGCCTGGGCGAGCAGGTCGTCCGCCTTTTCCGCCGCGATGAGCATTGCCACGACGAGAGCCATCAGCCGCATGATCCGTCCCCCCGCAAGTGGTGCGAATGTCGCCGGCGCGAAACGCCGGTGATCCTCCGCTATAATAAGCGCCGTCGCCTTCGCTGGAGATGTGTCGCAACGTGGACGTCATGTTTCACCCGCAAGGCCCCACCTTCCGCGAGTTGGCCGTCCAGGCCCTCTCGTCCACCGAGCGCGGCTACGACCTGCTGGCGCCGAAGTTCGATTACACCCCCTTCCGCACGCCCGACTGGCTGCTGGCGGGGGTGGCCGAACAGATCAAGGGACTGGCGCCGTTCGACTGCGCCCTCGACGTCTGCTGCGGTACCGGCGCCGCCATCCAGATGCTGCGGCCTTTGTGCCGCGGCCGCGTCGTCGGCATCGACTTCAGCCAGGGGATGCTCGAGGTCTGCCGGCAGCGCCTGGCCGACATGCCCGGCACCGCCGCGGTGGAACTGGTGCGCGGCGACGCCCTGGCGATGCCGTTCGCGGCGGCCTTCGACGTCGTCACCTGCTTCGGGGCCTTCGGGCACATCTTGACGCGCGACGAGCCGCGCTTCGTCGGGGAGATCGCCCGCGTACTGCGCCCGGGCGGCCGCTTCCTCTTCGTGACGGGATACTTGCCGCCGCTGACCTCGCTCGGTTACTGGATGGCGCGGCTGTTCAACGCGGCCATGCGGGTGCGGAACTTCCTCATCTCGCCGCCGTTTATCATGTATTACCTGACCTTCCTTTTGCCCGGGGTGCGGCGGCTGCTCGAGCGCGCCGGCCTGCGCGTGGAGGAGCGGTCCCTCGGCCACGGCCGGCCGTGGCAGGGCCTTCGCCTGGTCATCGCGACGCGGCCGATAGAATGAGCGCTGTCTTGCCCCCCTCGCCCCCCGACAGGGAGTTCCCCGCCAATGAAGCACCTGATCCGCAAGCCGCTGGCGTTCGCCGTCCTGCTGTTGCCGTTCGTCGGCCTGGCACTGTGGCTGCCCGCGCCGGCGGCGGACAAGGCGACCGAGCTACCGCAAGTCGAGACGGCCACCCACAAGGGCTACACCGAGAAGATCGCCGAGGCCGACGTGGCCTTCGACATGGTCGCGGTGCCGGGCGGCACCTTCCTCATGGGGAGCCCCAAGGACGAGAAGGGGCGCGGCGAGGACGAGGGCCCGCAGCACCCCGTCAAGGTGCGCCCCTTCTGGATGAGCGCCTGCGAGGTCACCTGGGACATCTACGACCCGTGGTGGAAGCAGAAACCGGGCAACAAGGAAGAGCAGCGCGCCGTCGAGTCGGGCACGAAGAAGGTCACCCAGAAGGAGGCCGACGCCATCAGCCGGCCAACGCCGACCTACGCCGACCCGACGTTCAGCTACGGGCACGACGGCTTCGCGGCCCTGTCGATCACGCACCACGCCGCCATGGACTACTGCCGCTGGCTGTCGCAGACGACCGGTAAGGACTACCGCCTGCCGACCGAGGCCGAGTGGGAGTGGGCCTGCCGCGCCGGCTCGAAGACCGCTTACTCGTTCGGCGACAACCCAGATGCCCTGAAGGATTACGCCTGGTACGCCGACAACGCCGACGAGGCCCCGCACAAGGTCGGCACCCGCAAGCCGAACGCCTGGGGCCTGTACGACATGCACGGCAACGTCGGCGAGTGGTGCATCGACGTGTACAAGAAGGACTTCTACGCGACGCTGTCACTGGACAAGCCAACGCTGGGGCCGGTGAACCTGCCGACCGGGGTGCGCTACGGCCACGTGGTCCGCGGCGGGTCGTGGGCGGACAAGGCGGCCGGGCTGCGCAGCGCCGTGCGCCGCTTCTCCGAGAAGGGCTGGAACAAGCAGGATCCGCAGCAGCCCAAGAGCATCTGGTGGCTGACCGACGGCGACATCGTCGGCTTCCGAGTGGTGCGCGCCGTCGAGGAGTACCCCGACCTCAAGGGGCTGCGCTCGAAGATCAAGTGGGAGAGCAAGTGAGAACGGGCCGCTTGCGGCTTAGCGTTCGCGCCATCGAGAGATGGCGCGAACGCTAAGCCGCAAGCGGCAAATCGCTCTTGCTTCCTGCGGGGCGGTCGCTATAGTCCCCCCTCCGAATAACCAGCGGTTCCGTTTCGTCGAGGGGAGGTCGGGTCATGCAGTGGCAGCGTCTGCTCAGCGCGGCGGCGGCCATCGTCGGCGTCGCGGCCGTCGGGTGCGATTCGGCCCCGTCCCTGCACGCGGCCGACCTGGGCTTGCCGCCGGCGGCCCTAGTCCAGCCGGCCGGCGACTCCACCGGCGTGCGAATGCAGAAGGCCGAAGGCGACGTCAAGCGCGTCGCCAACGCCAACCCCGACCCGGATCCCGAGCCGCTCGGCACCGCCCGTGTCGTGGTTACGGTCCGGGCGCTCGTCAACGGGGTTCCCATCTTTGACGACGAGGTGACGGTCGCGGCCCGCATTCCGCTGGCGTCCATCCAAGCCGCGACCGAGGAGGAGCGCAAGATCGAGGCCAAGAAGATCAAGGACGCCGTGCTCGATCAGATCATCGAGCGCGAGCTGCTGGTTCAGGAGGCCGAGCACAAACTGAAGCTGGTTGGCAAGAAGGACGTGCTGGAAAAGGTCAGGGAGGACGCGGACGAGGATTTCCAGCAACGGGTGAAAAAGATGCGCGCCAGCTTCAAGAGCGACGAGGACTTGGCCAACTACTTCAAGATGATCGGCACCAGCCTGGAGGAGCAGAAGCGCATCGCGCGGCGGACCATGATCGCCCAGCAGTACATGCGCAGCAACGTCATGCGCTACGTCGATCACCGCGGCACGTTCCAGGAAGTCTTCGACTATTACCACGCCCACCCCGAGGAATTCCAGCACACCGACAGCGTGCAGTGGCAGGACATCTTCATCGACGCCTCGCCGTACCCCGACCGTGACGCTGCCTACCGGATGGCCCAGGATGTGGCGGCCCGCGCGAAGGGGGGCGACAGCGACGATTTCGCCAAGCTCTGTGAGAAGTACGACAACGGTTTGGCGAAGACGAAGAAGGGGGCAGGCATCGGCACGCACCGGCACGACGTCAGCCCGCCCGAAGCAGCCGCCGCCCTGTTCGAGATGCACGACGGCGAGGTCGGTCCCATTATCACCGTGCCCGCCGGCTTCCACGTCATCCGCCTGGTCAAGCGCACCTACCCCGGCCTGGCGCCGTGCGACGAGGTGGTGCAAAAGGCGATCAGAGAGAAGTTGCGCAACGAGGCCTTGGCCCTGGAGTCGAAACGCTTCATCGAAGAGATCAAGAAGAACGCCCACATCGAACGTGTGCCCTGGCCGTGAGACGCCCGCCAGCCGCTTGTCGCTTAGCGATGCCCTGGAAAACGCTAAGCCGCAAGCGGCTGGCGGAAGCGCCTCTCATTTCAGCGCGATCGCGTGGTTGCTCAGCCGCTCGTACCCCGTCGCCGTGACGAGGTAGTTGTGCTCGATGCGGATGCCGCCGACGTTGGGGACGTACAGCCCCGGCTCCAGTGTCACCACGTCGCCGGCCAGCAGCGTCTCGTCGGCGTGGCACACCAGGTACGGCGCCTCGGGGTGCATCAGGCCAAGGCCGTGGCCCGCGTGGTGCGGGAAATGGTCGGCCATGCCCGCCTTCTCGAAGGCGCCGCGCATCGCCTGGAACACCGCCAGGCACGCCGCGCCGGCCCTCAGTTCCTTCTCGCCGGCCCCCATCGCGGCCAGGCACAGGTCGCACATCCGCTTCTGGTCGGCGGTCGGCTCCGCGCCGACGACGAGCGTGTTGGTGAAGTCGCTGCGATAGCCGCCGATGACCACCGAGAAATCGAGGATGAACATGTCGCCCGGCTTGAGGACGCACTCGGTCGGCGGTCCGCCGCGGCGCTCCGGCCCCGGCGACACTGCGAAGTCGCCGTAGACGATGACCGCGTGCCCCGCCGCCTGGATGCAGGCCGAATTGACGCCGCAGAACACGTCCAGCTCGGTCATGCCGGGCTTGACGTTCGCCCGCGCCCAGGCGTGGCCGGCCTCGGTGGCGCGCATGCAGCGGCGCAGCAGGGCGATCTCGTCGGGATCCTTGCGCCGGCGCAGGGCGGCGAGGGTGCGGATGAGCGTCTCGGCGTAGGGGTCGCCGGGGCGGTCGTGGACGCGCAGACCGCTGCCGCTCGGGTTGACCGCCGCGAGGGGGGCGAGCTGGCGCGGCCCGGTCCCCGGGTGTTGCCCGTCGTACCACGGCACCACGCGCCGCTCCTCGACGTGGGCCTCCTCGACCGACTTCGGCAGACGGTTGTCGTAAATGAGCTTTGCGTGGCCGTCGTTGCGCAGGATCAGATAGCCGCGGGAGCCGCCGCCGAGGCTGAAGGGATCGACGAAGAAGTTGGCCAGGTACATCAGGTGGGCCGGGTCCGACAGGACGAGGTGATCGCCTTCGGGCTTGGGGGTCAATTCCAGCCACAGTCGCTGCCGCCGCCGCCGACACCCTTCCGCGCTGAGCATGTTATCACACCCCCGGGCGCTCGGTTACAGTGAGAGGCCGCTTGCGGCTTAGCGTTCGCTTCACCCTGGATGGCGTGAACGCTAAGCCGCAAGCAGCAACGCTCCCTAGAAAAAGTACGACCCAGGCCGCCGGGCCAACAGGTGCCGACCGCGAGGAGGGGCTGGTTCAAACGCGGGTCGCGCTCTGCCCGTGCCCGTGCCCGTGCCCGTGCCCGTGCCCGGTCTGGAATCGGGCACGGGCACGGGCACGGGCACGGGCCACCTGAAACGGCCCGTTTCTGAACCATGCCGCGAGGAGAATACGTGTCCCCGTCGCTGCTCGACAAGCGCGAAACGCGCATCCGGCGCATGTTCAACAGCATCGCGCCGCGCTACGACCTGCTCAACCACCTGCTCAGTCTCAACATCGACCGCTACTGGCGCTGGCGCACCACGCGCCTGGTGCCGCCGGACGGCACTGCCCCCATCCTCGACGTCTGCACCGGCACCGGCGACCTCGCCCTGGCTTACGACCGCGCCGCCGCCGGCCGGGCGCCCGTCGTCGGTGCCGATTTCTGCCACGAGATGCTCGTCCGCGCCACGCACAAGGCCGGCCGCCAGCGCGCCGCCGGCCGCGTCCGCTTCATCGAGGCCGACGCCCAGCGCCTGCCGTTCCCCGACGACCATTTTCAGATCACTTGTGTGTCCTTCGGCCTGCGCAACGTCACCGACACCGAGCGCGGCATCGCCGAGATGGTGCGCGTGACCCGTCCGGGCGGGCGCGTTGCCATCCTGGAGTTCTCGCGGCCGCGCGGCTGGTTCTTCGGACGGATGTACCGCTTCTACTTCCGCCACCTGCTGCCGCGCGTCGGCCAGATGATGGCGCGCAACCAGGACGACGCCTACCGCTACCTGCCCGAGAGTGTCATGGAGTTTCCCGACGGCGAGGCGCTGGCCGAGCGCCTGCGCGGCCACGGCTTGACCGACGTGCGCTGGCACCCGTTGACGTTCGGCATCGCCACCCTGTACGTCGGCGTGAAGCGCTGAGAGAATGAGCGGTATGAGTACCGCCTCTCACCTGCTCGTCCGTGCCGCCCGCGGCGAGGTCGTCGAGCGCCCCCCGGTCTGGGCGATGCGCCAGGCCGGCCGCTGGGATCCCGAGTTCAACCGCGTCCGCGCCGGCCAGCCCTTCTACGAGTTCTCCGAGAACGTCGACCAGGCCGCCCGCGCCTCGCTGCTGCCGCGCCGCTTCGGCGTCGATGCCATCATCCTCTTTTACGACATCACCACTCTCCCCGTCGCGATGGGGCTGCCGTTCGCCCTGCGGCCGGCGCAGGGGCCCGTCCCCGATCAACCCATTCGCACCCTGGCCGACGTCCAGCGCCTGGAGCGCGAGCCGCCGCCGGAGCGCTACGACCACATCCGCCGGCTGCTGAAGCTGGTGAAAGACGAGCTGCGCGGCGAGCTGCCGGTGATCGTTTTCGCCGGGGCGCCGTTCACGGTGGCAACCTACTGCATCGGCACCGGCAAGGACATGGCCGCGACCCGGCGCTTCGCCGCCGAGCAGCCGCTCGCCTGGCAGGAGCTGCTCGACCGGCTCACCGGCGCCACAGTCGGTTTCCTCGGCACGCTGGTCCGCGAAGGGGCCGACGTGTATCAACTCTTCGATTCGTGGGCGGGAATGCTGGCGCCGGACGAATATGGCCGCTGGGCGCAGCCGCGGCACCAGGCGATCCTCGCGGCGGTGCGCGACGTGCCGCGCATCCTGTTCGTCAAGGAATGTCCTTACCTGGAGGAGATGACCGCGTCAGGGGCGGACGTGGTGAGCCTGGGCCGGCGGCACGACCTGGCGGCGGCGCGGCGGCAGTACCCGAACCTGGTGTTCCAGGGGAACGTCGATGAGAGGGTGCTGCGGACGGGGACGGCGGAGCAGGTGGAGCAAGCGACGCGCCGCTGCGTGACCGAGGGCGGGGGAAGACGGCACATCGTCAACCTGAATCACGGCGTGGACCGCAGCACTCCGGTTGCCAATTTCGAGGCGTACGTCCGGGCCGTGAAAGGCCAACAACCCGTTTAGAACCTGTTTCACTAAGGGCGAGCGGCGCGGCGTCAGCCCGCCGGTTTCTAAGGGCGAGCGGCGCGGCGTCAGCGCGCCGGTTTCGGCTTCACCGGCGGGCTGACGCCGCGCCGCTCGCCCTTCGGGACATGATTTCTGAGCGGCGGCTCTCCGAGCCGCGCGTTGGCCAACGCGCGGCTCGGAGAGCCGCCGCTAAACATTTCATGCCGCTGCGGCGTCGGGCCGCCTGGAAGGGGACGCGATAGCGAATAGCGCCGCCGTCCCCAGCAACGGCACCAGCGGCATGTAGTTGCGCGACTCGTACATCCAGCCGAAGCACAGGTTGCTCAACAAGAGCAGCGGCGTGAGGATCACGCACATCACCTTCAGTCGGCCGTCGAGGCGCCGCCACCCCCAGGCGATGAACGGCACGAACGGCAACACGAACAGGGCCGGCTGCAGGTAGAGGTGATAGATCGGCGCGGCCGGCTGATGGGGACGATCGGGTGGCGGTAAGCCGAGGTTGTCGAGGATCATCAGTTCCTGGGTGCCATTGATCTTGTCGTACCGCGGCGACCACTGGTAGGGAAGTCGCGCGGCCAGGAACGCCGCCACACAGACCACGCCGAGCCCCGCGGCCTTGAGCAGCGGCCGCAGCCCGCCGCGCCAGTAGCAGGCCCAGTAGACCGGCACCATCAGCACCACCGTCTCCTTGGCGAGGATCCCCAGCGCCAGCGAGGCAGCGAGGAGGGCGGTTCGGTCGCGCACCGTCCAAATGAAGGCGAACACGAACAGGGCGTGGCTGAGCGGGTCGGTGAGTTGCCCCCAGTAGAACCAGACCGACAGCGGATAGAGAACGGCGACCGGCAGCAGCGTGAGGAGCGACAGCAGCGCCGAGTGCCACAGCCGGGCGAAGAGGTAGCAGCCCCAGACGAACCACCAGGTGAAGAACCAGCGATAAGCGATACATGAAAACGTCCAGTCGCCGGTGAGACGCTCTAGCGCGCGCGTGAAGCCGTAAGGCAGGGCGCGGAACAGGTGCGGCGGCTCCTGCGTGTGATTGAAAATTTTGAAGTACGTCTTGCGCTGCCACTCGCCGAGGAAGTCGTCGCTGTCGAGGTGGTGCCAGTGCCAGGCGGTCATGAGTCCCGCCAGGACGACGAGCGGCAGCTCCACCCAGATCGCCCAGGGGTCGTCGGCGCTGCCCAGCCAGACGGCAAGGCGGATCGCCACGAACATCGCCGCCAGGACGACCCACTTGCTTCCCCAGGCCAGGATGGGGGAGGTGTACGGCTCGACGAACTTCACCTCCGGCCGCTCCAGGAGCAGCGGGGGGATGGAGAGGGCGGCGACGAGGAAGAGGCCAAGCCACGGCAGGGCCGCGCGAAGTCGCCGGAGTTGCTCGTTGTGGAGAAGGTCGCCCATCGCTGTCCCGGCCACGAACCGCGGGATCGGACCGGGACATGATATGGGCTCGCCCGGCTGGCGGCTTCGGCGGAGGGTCAGCGCGACGTGTGGTCGTGGACGATGCGCCACCCCTCCGCCTCCTCGCGGAACAGGAGGGTGAACAGGCCGCCGATCGGTTTTTGCTTCTCGAAGGTTAGCCCCCACCGGCCGCGCACGACCGCACTCTTCGGCCCGGTCGGGGTGATCTGGATTTGAACGAACTGCAAAGTGCCCATTTCAGGGGTGAAGCTGTCCGTCTCCGTCACGGCCAGGGCGGACAGGTGCTGCGCCGCCGTTCCGAGCGGGGCCCCGGCCGGCGCCAGCCCCTGCGCCGCCAGGGTTTGGGCGACGAGGTGCGTCGGCCCCAGGCCGACCTCCTTACGGAGGCCCTTGTACCGCAGCCGGAAGCGGTCGTAGGTTTCCTGCCAGCCGTGCCGCACGTCGGCCCCGCTGAAGAAGGTCAGCTCGTCCGACTGCCAGTAGCCGTTCATGAACCCTTCCAGGTCGCCCTGGTTCCAGGCCTCGACCTGGTCGTTAAGTAGGGTGAGGATCGCTTGACGTGCCTTCTCCTCGGGTGTCTTTTCTTTCTTGCCCAGGCGCATCAGCAGGAACACGGCCAGGCCGGAGACCGCCAGCACCAGCAAGATGCGGCTTCGCGAAACAGTCGGGTTCAACGGATCGTATCCTCACTCGGGTGCTGTGGTTCGACCCCTGCCGGCTTGCCCGGCAGGTGAAGCAGGTCGGCAGCTAGCAGGGGGCGCGGCGCACTCGTCTCGACCCCTGCCGGCTTGCCCGGCAGGTGAAGGAGGTCGCCAGCTAGGTTAGCCGCCGACCTCCTTCACCTGCCGGGCAAGCCGGCAGGGGTCGGCGGGAGGGCTGGTGGCCCGCTCTAGCCGGCGACCTCCTTCACCTGCCGGGCAAGCCGGCAGGGGTCAAACCACACCTCCCTTGTCTCCGCACTAGCGCGGCTTCTTCTGGTCATCGCCGCGGTCCAGCTCGACTTCCCCGGGCTGCTCGCTCGGCTCCAGGTTGATGCTCTTCCACAACTCGTCGTCGTCACCGCTGACGTCTCCGGCGGTGGGGGCGGCCGGCGCTTCCGGCTCGGCGGCCGTGGCGAGGGGCAGCTCCGGCTCGTCGGCGGGGGGTACGCTCGGCGGCGCCTCCGGCGGCGGCGCCACCTCCGACGCCGGCACCTGAGCCCGGTCGAACAGCCCCTGGTGGATGCGTTGGCCGTTGACCTCCAGGGTGAAGTAGGCGGCGTCGGACGGCATCTCGAACTCCAGGTAGCCCGGCAGGCCGGTGTCGCTGTAGTTCTTGACGACGCGCCCCTGCGGGTCGAGGATGCGGCCGTTGTCGGCGATGCGAGCGTGCTTATCGACCACCTCGGCGAAGATCTCCTGGAGCGCGCGCATCTCAGAGGCCAGCTTGTGGTCCCACAGGTCGATGGGCGTGCCGGTGTCGAGGTCGTCCAGCTCCTCCATCTGCGCCTCGTTGACGTCGGGACCGACGCCGATGAGGACGAACTTGAGCGGCTTGCGGCGGCCGGCGTTGACCTCCTTGGCCAGGCGCGTGCTGTACGATTTGACCTCGTCCAGGTCGTGCAATTCGCCGTCGGTGATGAAGACGTAGAAGCCCCAGGGGGCGTCGCGGAAGCGCTCGACGAAGTAGTGTACCGCCGGCAGCAGTTGCGTGCCGGTGCCGAAGTCGCGCGGCGGGCCGAAGACGTGCTTCTCGGCCTGGTCGGCGGTCAGGTCGCCGATGACCTCGATCTGGCCGCCGCCCGGCCCGACCGCCCAGTAGACGCAGGTCGTGCCGCCGTCGGCGTCGATCTTGCGGGCGAGGTAGGCGCACAGTTTCTGGGCGACGGGGGTGATTTCGTTGTGCGGCGGCTTCTGGCCGCCGAAGATGGCGGACAGGACGCCGCCGCCCTGGCCGACGCCGTACAGCTTGGCCATCGACCCCGAGCCGTCCAGGGCGATGCCGGTTTGCGTCCCCTCGCGCTGGGGCTCCATGAGGATGGTGGCGACGACGCGCGTGCGCCCCGACTTGGTGGGGTAGACGTTGACTTCACCGAACGGCTCGACAACCTTCTTCAGCTGCGACATAGGAATGCTCCTCAGGGGGTTCGGGTCGGCTCCGCGAGCCGCCGTTCAACCTCCGCCCTATTCTTCGCTCCCGAGACGGCGTTCTTGCGGACTTCGCATACGATACCCGACGCGCGGCCTGTTTGTAAACCATCTGCCGTCGTGATACGCTGGCACGATCTCGGGGGGCCATGTCATGGGAGTGTTTGATCGCTTCTTCGGCGGGCGCGAAGACGGGCCGGCCGACAACGGCAAACCGATCGCCAATCCCGCGTTGGAGAACCCGTTAAGCTTGCAGGTGCTCTTGCGCGAGCGCCTGCAACTCGACTCGGAGGGGCTGACGCGTTCACTCCGCGCCTACCACCCCGAGTTGGCGCGTGCGACGTGCGACTTCGAGCCGGCGGGGGAAAACAAGGACGTGGTGCTTGGGGTGGCGGGGTGGGAAAACCACGTCGTCAAGCTCTTCGGCATCAACGGCCCGCTGCGCTCCGAAGTGGTCGAGTTGTGCGTGCGATCGGCCCATTACAAGCAAGAGCTAAAGCAGCAGGCGCGGCGGCACCAGTCGTACGTCAGCCTCGATTACGCCGGCTACGAGGAGGCCGCGTACGAGCAGTACGTCGCCCTGGCGGCGGTGGCCGGGGCGCTGGCCGAACACGGGGCGGTGATGGTGCTCAACGAGCCCGGCCACGTCTCGTTCCCGGCGGGGGCGCTGGAGCGGTCCGGGGTAGGCGACACCCGGGCGCTCCTGCACGGGTTGCTCCTGCTACTGTACTGCGGCTTCATCAAATACGAGGTGGAGGACGTGCCGGGCGTCTGGATGCGCACCCACGGCTGCCACCTGCTCGGACTCCCCGACCTCGCGTTCCACGCCGAGGGGCACCACCAAGGACAAAAGATGTTTGACATCTTCCAAAGTGTACTCGGCCATGCCCTGAACGGTGGCGCCGAGTTGGGCGCCGGCCACACGATGCAGGTCGGGCAGGACGTGTTTCTGAGGCTGCGGGCGCCGTCCGAGGAGGAGGGCTTCCTCGACAGCGACGGCGAGTTGTTCGTCGCGGAGATGATCGGGGCGGACCAGATCAACCGGCCGCGGTAGAATGACGTCTCGCCCGCCGGAGTCCCACCCATGCGCCATTGTCCTCGCCTCGTCGCCGCCTTGCTGCTCGGCCTCCTCGTCGCCCCCACGGCGCGGGCCGGCCTGTACTACTCCGGCGAAACCATCGCCGACCTGCCGTCGCAGTGGCGCGGCTTCCTGCTCGACCAGCGCCTGCTGCGCACCATCGCCGTCAAGCCGACCGACAAGGTGCCCGCTGGCCCCGAGCGCCTCAAGTACGAGACGGCGCTGAAGAAGCTCGAAAAGGCGGCGACGGAGCGCAAGCTGTCCGCCGACGAACTGGCCGACCAGGGGGCGCTGCTGGTGCGCCTCGGCGAGGCCGGCACGGCGGTCGATGTGCTGCGCACGGCCCAGCGCGCCTACCCGAGCCATTTCAAGATCGTCGCCAACCTCGGCACCGCCTACCAACTCAGCGGCGAGCTGGACCAGGCCGCGGCGGCGCTGCGCGAGGCGGTGCGCCTGTCGCCGGGCAAGAATCAGGAGGCGGAGAAGGCCCACCTGCGCCTGGTCGAGCAGCGCCGGAAGCAGCCGAAGGACAGCCAGGACCTCGACGACCTTTTCGGGGTGCGCTATGTCGGTGACGGCGACAAGTACCAGCCCGGCCAGCTGGCGGCCGCCGAGCGCAAGAAGCTGCCCGAGGACGCCGCGGCGGTGGCGCAGCAGCTGGCCCTGTGGCTGCCGGCAGACGGCAAATTGCTCTGGCAGCTCGGGGAACTGGCGTCGGCCCACGGCGACGTGCGCACGGCGGCGGCCATCATGGACGGCTGCGTCACCGAGTTCGGCCTGCGCTCCCCGGACCTGCGAGCACACCGACGGGCCAATCGCGAGGAGGCCGACGAACTGGCGAAGAAGGCCGGCGCGTCCGCCACGAAGACGGAGCACGAAGTCCACGCCGGCGGCTTGAAGCCGCGCTCGTCGCGCCCCCTGGGCGGCAAGCTCGACGAGGCGGCGCTGCCGCCGGTCAGCGCCACCGGCCTCAACGCCCTGCCCTGGAGCGTCCTCGGCGACACCACCGTGCGGCGGCCCTTCAAGGTGATCTTCCCGAAGTACCTGAAGGAACTGGACGGCCGACAGGTGACGCTGACCGGCTTCATGCAGCCGCTCGGCGAGAACCTGGACATGACGACCTTCATGCTGATCCAGTACCCCGTCGGCTGCTGGTACTGCGAGATGCCCGAGATTAGCGGGATCGTCTTCATAGAATTGCCGGCGGACAAGACGTTCCGTCTGACGCGCGACCAGCTGAAGGTGGAGGGGAAGTTGACGCTCAACGCGACCGACCCGGAGAACTTCCTGTTCACGATCGGCAAGGCCAAGGTCACGAAGGCGGAGTGAACGCGCTCGCGCCGTCCTCCGCGCGGCGCGAGCGCGAACCGATTAATCCGAACCACCCCCGAACCCTGTCCAACGGGTTACCCCGAAGGCACTCGTGTGGAACCAGGCCGGCATTCGGCGAAGGCATCTCACAGCCCACTCACATAGAACGGCAGAGGAATCCCGGTGCGGCCGGCCGGCGCACCGTCCTGTCAGCGCAGGATTGCTGTACTACTCCCCGCACAGAGCCTCCCGCCGGGAGGCGGAAAGGAGGCCTCGGCTTGCGACCGATCTTTGACGCCGACTGGCGCGCGCGTGCCCTCCGCGGGGACGCCGCCGCCGTCCAGACGATGGCCGACGCCTTGCTGGAGCCGTTGTTCCGCTTCTGCCTCTACCGCGTCGGGCGTAACCGACACCTGTGCGAAGAAGTCGTGCAGGAAACCCTGGTCCGCGCCCTCCGCGACCTGGACCATTACGACCCGCCGCGGGCCAACAACAACCTCTTCCCCTGGATCACCGGCCTGGCCCGCAACGAGATCCACCGGGTGCTCAATCGCGAGCGGGCCACCGTCTCACTCGAATCGCTGTGGGCCAAGATGGATCGCGAACTCCTCTCCCTGTACGCCCGCCTCGATTCCGAGCCGTTCGCGGATGAAGTCCTGCTCCGCGAGGAGACGCGCGAGCTGGTCAACGCCACCATGTCCCAGCTGCCGCCGCACTATCGCGAGGCGCTGGAGGCGAAATACATCACCGGCAAGAGCGTGCGCGACCTGGCGACCCTGTGGCGCACCACCGAGAAGGCCGTCGAGTCGCAGCTGACGCGGGCCCGCAAGGCGTTCCGCGCCACGTTCCTGGTCCTGACCCGAAACCTCGGGGCCGAACTGCCCTGACAACAGACTACCGGCGAGCGGGGAGGCGTCAGCCCCCCGGTTGGGTATCCTCACCGGGGGGCTGACGCCTCCCCGCTCGCCGGAGAATATGGAGAACTCTCGCCATGACCGATAACCACCTGCCGAACGGTGCCGCCTCCCCGGCGCCCGACGTCGTCGAGCAGAACCTGGAACGCCTCCTCGAAAAGGCCTACAAGCCCGAGGCGCCCGACGCCGAATTCGCCCAGCGCGTCCGCGACCGCCTGGCCGCCGCCGCCCGCGAACGTGCCTCGTCCGCGCCGCCGCGGCGCTGGCCGACCCTCCGCGGCCGCGCCGTCTGGGTACTGGCCGCCGCGGCCGCGGTCGCCGGCCTGGCGTTCCTGTTCCATGCCCTGACGTCCCCGGCGCCGCACGCACCGAACTCGGGGCCATTCGTTCAGCACGACCCGCCGAAAGACGAACAACCTCCGATCGTGGCTGGAGGTCCCGAGGCCATCAGTCCGCCCCACGTCGCGGACGAGACCCGCGTGCCCCAGCGCCCGGGTCATCTCACGCCGCGCGCTCGCCCCGACGCCCCGCAGGTCAAGCCGCTCGCGGTCGGCGAAGCGGTGCGGACGGCCTCCGGCGAGCGCCGCCGCGTTCCCCTGCCAGACGGCTCCATCCTCTATCTCAATCAGAAGACCGAGGTGAAGCTCGACGCCGACCGGCGCGTGACGCTCTCGGCCGGCGAGGTCTTTGTGGAAGTCGCCCCACGGCCGGCCGAACAAGGCGACTCGGCCCAATTCGTCGTCAAGACGCCCAAGCGTGAGGTCGTCGCCCTGGGCACCAAGTTCGACGTGGCCGCGCTCGACGGAGGCACCGGCGTCACGGTCACCCAGGGCAAGGTCCGCGTCAGCGGCCTCGATGACGTTCTGACCGCCGGACAGCAGCTCGCCCCCGGTGCCGAGCAGCCGACGGCCGCCCCGCGCGCCGCCGCCGCCCTCGCCTGGACGCGCGAATTGATGTGCGCCGCCGAGGCGCCCCTGGTCCCGCCGAGCAAGTACGCCGGCGGCGCCCTCGTCGCCAACGACCCGTCCGGGCAGCAGGATCAGCTCAGCCTGCGCAAGTACCACGTGGATGTCCACGTCGAGGACGGCTTCGCCCGCACCACCATCGACCAGACCTATTTCAACCACACGATGCGGCGGTTGGAGGGGACGTTCAACTTCCCACTGCCGCCGGACGCCTCGCTGTCGCGCCTGGCGATGTACGTCAACGGCCAGCTCATGGAAGGCGGCATGGCCGAGCGCGACTTCGCCCGCCAGACCTTCGAGAGCATCGTCCGCCGCATGCAGGACCCCGCGCTTTTGGAGTGGGTGGACGGCAGCACGTTCAAGATGCGCGTCTTCCCCCTCGAACCCCGCCAGGAGAAGCGCATCGTCCTGTCCTACACGCAGCGACTGCCGTCGCAGTACGGCCGCGCCTCCTACCGCTTCCCGGCCGGCCACAGCCTCGAAGCGGTGCGCGACTGGTCGTTCCACGCCCGCGTCAAGAACGGCAAGTCCCTTACCTGGGCCAGCGACACCCATGCCGACCTGCTCAAGGCCACCAGCGAGAAGGGCGATCTCCTTCTCGATGCCCAGCAGACCAACGTCAAGGTTGAGGGCGACGTCGCACTCGACCTGTTCGACGGCAGCAAGCAGCTCCGCGGCGACGAGAGCGCCCGCTTTGCGTCGATGGACCACGACAACGCCCGCTACTTCATGGTGCGCTACCGCCCCGAGTTGCCCACGGAGAAGGATCGCCGCCATCGGGACTGGGTGTTCCTGTTCGAGTCGTCCGGCGACCGCGACCCCTTGCTGGCCCGCGTGCAGATCGACGTGATCCGCACCCTCCTGGCCAACGCGGAGCACGACGACACCTTCGCCATCGTCACCGCCGCCACGCGCGCCGGCAGCTACGCAACAGAGGCCAAGCCGGCCACCCCCGAGAACGTCGCGGCCGCGGTGCAGTTTCTCGAAGGGACGCACCTCGTCGGCCTCCTCGACCTGGGCAAGGCCCTGGCGGCCGCCGAGCCGTTCCTCAAGTCGGCGCAGAACCCGTACCTCGTCCACGTCGGCTCGGGGCTGCCTGTCCTGGGCGAGACGAAGGCCGACGTGCTGGCCAAGCGTCTGCCGGACGGCGTACCCTACGTCGGTGTCGGCGTCGGCAAGCGCTGGAACCGCGCCCTCATGAAGGCGGCGGCCGAGCGCAGCGGCGGCTTCTTCACGCAGATCAACCCCGACGAGCCGGTCAACTGGCGCTCGTTCGAGCTGTACTCGGCGCTGACGGCGCCGCGGCTGCTCGACGTCAAGGTGGTCGATGACGCCGAGAAGGCGACCTTCCTCACCTGCGCCAGCGCCGTCAGCCAGGGCGAGGAGGTTTGCGCCCTCGCCAGCCTGCCGGCGGGCGCGAAGCTGCCCGAGGCGGTGACCGTCACCGGCACCCTCGACGGCAAGACGTTCTCGCGCTCCGTGCCGGTCAAGAACGTCACCAGCAACGCCGGCGTCCTGCCGCGCACCTGGGCCCGGTTGGAGATCGACCGTCTCCTCGCCGAGAATGCCCAGGGGAACCGGGCCCGCATCGTCCAGCTGAGCATGGCCTCCTACGTCATGACGCCGTTCACGTCGCTGCTGGTGCTGGAGAACGAGCAGATGTACGCCCAGTTCGGCGTGGACCGCGGCCGCAAGGACCACTGGGCCATGTACCCGTGCCCGAACACGATCCCCGTGGTCTACGAGCCGGTCGATGGCATGGCGGCCGTGGCGAAGGCGACGCCGGCGGTCAAGCCGAGCGCCGAGCAGGTGCTGGCGACGATCCTCGTCCACGTGCCGCCGCGAGCCTTCGCCGACGGCGCCGCCGCGGCCGAACCTCGCGCCGTCACGATGTACGACCTGTACGCCGGGGCCTTCGGCCTGCCGGTGTCCGCAGTCCTCGACGGCATCGGGAAGGATCAGGTCTTCAACTTCTGGATGGGCTTCGATGACCCGGTGGCTCCGAAGGGGGAGACCAAGGTTCTCGAGACGGGAGCGAAGGATCCGCGGGCGGGCGATACGAAACGGCCCATCTCGCTCCCGGTGGCAGCCCCCCAGACTTCCGCCGGCGGGATGCCGGCGCCGTCTCTGCCCCCTCCTTCGCAGCCGGGCGGATTCCCCGGTGGCCCGTTCGGCGGCGCGGGGCCCGGGTTTGGCGGCGGCGGGATGGTGCCTCCCGGCGGCGGCATCGGCGGCATCGGTGGCGGCGGCATCGGCGGCAGCAGTGGTGGCTTTGGCAACAGCAGCACCGGGCAGTTCTCCTTCGCCGGGGGCACCGCGTCCAGCTTTAGCGGCGGTGGCGGCAGCAGCAGCTTCGCCGGCAGCAGCGGCAGCGGCAGCAGCGGCAGCTTCAGCGGGACCAGTGGCAGCGGCTCCTACCGCGGCAGCAGCAGCCAACTCGGCGGCGTCTCGCCGATGAACGCCTTCGCCTCCAGCTTCCCCAGTCTGCAGACGCCGTTCGGTTCCGGACAGATCAACTACGCACCGTACTTCCGACAGACGGGCATGTCGTGGCAAGGCGCGGGCACGGCTGCCACCGCCAATCCGTATAACTTCGAGTCGCTGCCTCTGCATTATGGCTACGTCTCTCCCTACCTTCTCGGGAAGGGTGGTGACAAGGAGGACAAGGACCGCAAACGAGACATGAAAGAGCCCGACCTGCTCCGCTCCTTTGATGGCATGCCCCCCCTCCGGCGGAACGGTTTCGATGCCCCTCCGGCGGAGGACGAGAAGACCTTCGGGCGCGACGCCGCCGAGCTGATACGGCTGAAGAAGATGCTCGCGGCAGAGGGCAAGGAGCAACCCCGAAAGGGTGCCAAGGACGACGTGGAGGATGCAGATTGGTCCGACCCCGCGCGACGGGTCGCGACCGAGCGGTTGCGATGGGCTGCGGCCCGCGCCGCCGGCCCGAACGGGACGCTGCCGGCCCTCATGGGCGGCTTCCGCCCCGACGGCTTGCTCTACCGCCCGCCGAGCTTCGCCCCCGACGGCCGGCTCTTCACCGACCTCATGGCCTTCGCTCCCGGCCTGAACACGAGCCCCGCCGACGTCCTCGGCGTCCTCGAAGCCGAGGCGGCCCCCGACCCCGCCGACGCCCCCGGTGTGATCGAGCCCGCCGCCCGCGCCCTCATCGACGGCGCCCGCGCCGCCGGCTGGCGCACCCTTGCCCTTCCCGCCGCCGGCGGGGCGGCCGCCTGGTCCGTCTCCTTCGACGGCAGCGGCCGTTACGCCGCCGAGCGCGTGCTCTCCTCCGGCCTCAAGGAGCACCTCATCTGCGACGGCAAGGAATTGCTTCATCTCTACCCCGAATTGGGCCTGGGCAGCCGCCGCACGGTGACGCGCTTCCACCGGGCCGAGTTCGCCGATCTGGTTCCCTGGGTCCTGCCGCCCGCGAAGGATCTGGCCCACGGTTTCGACCTCAAGTGCGTGGGCGAGCGGACCGTCGTCCTGGCGCCGCGCGGCCTCAAGGCCGATCAAGTGGCCCTGGTCGTGCAGATGGTCTTCGCCGACGACGGCCGGCTCGACGAGCGCCGGCTGGTCGAGCTGCCGAAGAACAAGGTCCTCCGCCGCGAAACCTACGCGACCAACGGGACCGTGAAGCTCCTCGACGCCGATGACAAGGAGTTGTCGCAGCGCAAGCTGGCGGTCAAGGCGGGCGGGGCGCCCGACCTCGACCCGGAGACGAAAGACCTCGTCGTGCTGCCGATGCCCCTGCGGACGCGGCCCCACCTCGTCCAGCAGCCCGGCGCCGCGGGCGGCGACGTCAACACGATGGAACGCACGGCGTGGCTGGCGCTGCTGGCGAGCGATGCCGCGACCGGCAACACGATGTACCTGGCGGGCGCCATCGTCACCCGAGCCTGGAACCTATCCGATCCCCGCCTCGGCTTCGACGCCCTGCTGCTGTCGGCGGGCTACGACGTCAACGCGCTGCAGCTGCCGGCCAACAGCAAGGCGCCGCTGGCCCGCTACATCGCCTGGATCAAGCAGACCGAACAGCTCGGCGAGGGGAAGGACGACCTCGACGGCGGGCTTCTGCGCGGCCTGGCGGAGGTGCAGTCGGTCCTTCGCGCCTGGCAGAACCAGGGGGCTCCCATGACGGATGGGGACGCGGCCCGCGCCGTCAAGGCGATTCGCGAGGCGAAATCGCCGATCTTCGCCTGGGCCGTCGTCGTGCAAGTGTTGCGCACCCCGGACAACAGAGTCACCGCGAGGGGCGGCCGGGCGAAGGTGCAGCGCGACGTGCTGGAGGCGGCCTGCACTTCGCTGAAGGACGTCCCCGGCCTGTCCTACGCGGCCCGGTACGAGTTCGCCCGTCACCTCGCGGAGAACGGCGAGCGTGCCGAGGCCCGCAAGCGCTTCGCCGAGCTGTACGAGGAGACCGCCAGGACGGGCTCCCTGCCGCCGCTGGACCGCGGCTTCCGGCAGGCGCTCAAGGCCGACGGCAAGGAGGCGGATCTCTTCGCCGAGCTGCTGCGCAAGAGGGCGACTGACTTGGTCAAGGACGGCCGGCGCGTGGCGGCAGTCGCCCTGGCGTGGCAGTGCTGGGAGCTGGAGGCCCCGGCGCTGGCGGACGAACTGCTGTCCGCGGCCCTCGAGGGCATTTCGGATCGCACGGACCGGGCGGCCCCGACGCTCGCCTCCGTGGAGTACCTGTCGCAGACGCACCAGTACGATCGGGCCGACAAGCTCCTCCAGGGGCTGCTGGCCGACGAGAAGTTTGCCCGGCACCCCGGCCTGTGGCGCATGGGCTACCAGTTGGCGGTGCAGCGCAAACAGCCGGCGCGGGCCTTCACCTGCCTGGCCCAGGCGCTGGAGTTGGAGTACCGCGAGATGCCCGTGTGGATCGACCTGGCGGCGGTGCGCCGCGATTACGGGGCGCTCCTCACCCACTACGCCGAGGTGGTGCGTGCCACGGCGACGCTCGGCCAAAAGCCGCCGGCCGACCTGGCCGCGAAGGTGGTGCGGGCCGCCGACCGCTGGCGCTGGCTCGACGTGGACGGCTCGGCGGCGTGCGCCGCCGCGTTCCAGGGACTGCGCGGGCTGGCTCAGCCGGACCTCGCCTGGGACTACCTGCTCATGTCGTCCGGGGCCGACCGGGAAGGGTTCGCGTGGGCCGGTCTGGCGCAGTCGTTGCAGCAGGAGGAGGACTTTGACCTGGCAGAGCGGGCCTACGAGCAGGCGTGTGCCAGTAACCCGGGGAATCCCGATCTGATGCGGGCCCGGGCCGACAACCTGCTACGGGCCGGCCGTGCGGCGGAGGGACGCGAGTTGCTCCGACAGATCGGCGACGTGCCCGCGCCGCCGCCCGCGCCGCCGCCCGCGCCGCTGCCCGAGCCGACCAAGCCGGAAAAGCCCCGTAGCCCGTAGGGAGTAGGCGCGATGGCCGCTTGCGGCTTAGCGTTCGCTTCACCGGGGTGAAGCGAACGCTAAGCCGCAAGCGCCTTTTACCCCTTCAACTTCACAAACTTCTCGAACGCCTCCGCCACCTTCCCTTCCTTGACGTCGCCGGGGTGAACCAGGATACCGTAGCGCAGGTTCAGGCGCTCGCCCTTCGGCACCTTCACCAGGTCTGTTTGTCCCTTGGTGGCGGGAAAGCCGGACTTGTCGCGCCCAAACGGGTTGGCGGCCATGAGGCCATAGCCACGGCTGTGCCAGGCGGCCGCCGCCTTGTTGGCCGGGTCGTCGAAGATGGCGATGCCCGCCTCCTTGCCGTCGAGGGTGCCCGAGTAGTCGCACCACTTCGAGTGCTGGCCCCACACGGCCTTCTCGCCCGACTTGCCGTCGGCGTTGGTCAGCCGGCCCGCCCCGCCCTTGGCCCCCTTCGGCGGCGCCTCGCGGATGACGTCGTTGACGCGCACGCCCATGCTCCCTTCCTTGGTGTCGCCGAAGGTGATGGCTGCCACGCTGGCCTTCAGGTCGATGTCGAGGACGAGCAAGCGCGACTCGCCCAGGGCGTACAGCGAGATGGTCCGCGTCTCGTCCAGCACTTTCGTGCCAGTGGCCGTGCGCCACTCGTTCTTGGTGACGACGCTGGCGTGGTCGTTGGCGTTCTTCGGCTCGCCGACGTGGACGCAGACGATGCGGCCGTGGCCCTTCTCTTCGGACCAGAAGTCGATGCCCTTGCCCGCCGTGCCGGCCTCGAGCCCCTCGGCGCTGACGTCACCGTGGCAGAACCAGGCCGATTTCTGGTGAACGTGGTCGCTGCTGTCGCCCTCCCCGGCCGGCTCCATCGGCCAGGCGCGCGTCACCGCCGCCCCATTGGATGCGGTTAGCGGCCAGAAGTACGGCTTGGCCAGCGACTCGCCGACGTGGTAGCGCGTCACCATCTCTTTGCCAACGCGAAACTCGAGGACGTCCTTGCTGCCCTTGATGACCACGCCGGGGCCGTCGGGCGCCGGGGCGGCCGGGGCGGGGAACAGGCAGGCGGCGCCGGCCAGGGCCGCCAGGGAAAGGCACAGTCGCAATCGCACGGGTGGTTCTCCTTCGCTGAGGGTCGGGCGGTCGTCGCGGCTCTTTCTCGTCCGTATACTGACGGGCGGCCTGACACTTGCAGCGACTATAACGGGTATTGTGTACGTGGTCCACCGTCAGGGCGCGCCGGTGAGCGCCGCGCCCCGGTCCCTGGGAAAAGGAGTTGGCGAATCATGTTCAGGCGATTCCTGCCCTGCGCGGCCTTACTCGGCCTCGTCGCCCTACCCGCCGTCGGCCGCCCGGCGGAGGAGAAGAAAGCAGTCACCCCCGGCGTCGTCGTCCGCGTGCAGTCCCTCGACGAGCTGATGAACAACTTCCGCTACCTCGCCGCCCTCGTCGGCAAGGAGGAGGAGGCGAAGCAGCTCGAAGGCGTGCTCAAGGCGAAGGCCGGCGGCCCCAAGGGGCTCGAGGGCATCGACGCCAAGCGGCCGATGGCCCTCTACGGCGTCTTCAGCGAGGCCGGCATCGAGAACAGCACCGCCGTCGCACTCGTCCCCATTGCCGACGAGAAGGCCTTCCTCGGCCTGATCGAGAACCTCGGCTACAAGGCCGAGAAGGACAAAGACGGCGTCTACCTGGTCAGCGGCGACAACCTCAAGGCCCCGGTCTACTTCCGCTTCGCCCACAAGCACGCCTACCTGACGGCGATGAACAAGGACGCCCTCGACAAGGACAAGATCCTGCCGCCGGGCGCCGTCTTGCCCGCCGGCAAGGGCCCGGTCCTCTCGGTCAGCGTCCGCATCGACCAGGTTCCCGAGAAGGTGCGCAAGCTGGCCATTGACCAGGTGGAGGCCCAGCTCAACACAGCCAAGGACGAGAAGAAGGACGCCGAGACTCCCGCCCAGCACGCCGCCAAGGTCGAAATCATCGATCTGGTCAAGAAGTGCATGGTTTCGGTCATTGAGGACGGCGGCGAACTCGCCCTGCGCTTCGACGTCGACCAGAAGGCGAAGGAGCTGTCTGCCGAGCTGGCCCTCAGTGGCCGGGACGGCACCACGCTGGCGAAGAAGATCAGCGCCCTCGGCAAGACCAAGAGCGTCGTTGCCGGCCTGGTTGCCCCCGACTCGGTCATGAACTTCCTGGTCAATTTCCCCAACGAGGAGAAGCTGGCCGAGGCGATGCAGGCCCTCATCAAGGACGAAATCGGCAAGGGGATCGCCAAGGAGAACGACCCGGAGAAGAAGGCGCGGTTGGAGAAGCTTTACAAGGCGCTCGAGCCGGCGCTGAAGTTCACCGACGCCGACTGGGCGCTCGACCTCCGTGGCCCGCACAAGAACGACCTCTACACGGGAGTCGTCGGCATCAAGGTGGCAGACGGCCCGACGCTGGAGAAGGCCCTCCGCAACGTCTTCAAGGAGTTCCCGGACGAACTGCGCGGTTTGATCAAGCTCGACGCCGACAAGGCCGGCGACGTGGCCATCCACCGCATTGAACTCCCCTTCGCCGACGAGAACTTCAAGAAGTCGTTCGGCGACGGCCCGGCCTACCTGGCGGTGCGTTCCGACGCCGCCTTCCTCGTCGTGGGCGACGCCGCCCTGGAGGCGCTCAAGGGGGCGCTGAAGGTCGAGCCGAAGGTGGGCAAGCCGCTGCGGGCCGAGGCGTCGCTGGCCCGCATCGCCGAGGCGATGGCCAAGGAGAAGCCGGAGGCGCCCCGGGCCGCCGCCAAGGCGTTCGGCAAGGACAAGGACGCCGACAAGCTCCGCGTCTCGCTCGAGGCCGGGCATGAGTTGAAGATTCGATTCGTCATGAAGACGCCGGTGCTGACGTTCTTCCACCTGATGGAGCCCGGGGCCGACGTGAAGTAACCGCCCGGACTAACTCGCCCCTCGCCTCGGTACTCCGGGGAGAGGGGTCGGGGGTGAGGGGTTTTGGTCTTCTCCTTTTGCCTGTTGCCTGTTGCCTTCTGTATTTTGCCTTCTTCGAGGTGACTGAAAAGTGCAAAATACAGAAGGCAAAAGGCAACAGGCAAAATGACCAGCTTCCCCTCACCCCGACCCCTCGCCCCGGAGTACCGGGGCGAGGGGAGCGGAACACAGGCCGCCGGCGGCCTCAAAGTCATTTCGCCGTCATCGCCCCGCCGGCGTCACGGGACGAGGGACACGGACATGCCTCTGGTCGTTCAGAAGTTCGGCGGCACCAGCGTGGCGACCGCGGAGCGCATCATGGCCGCCGCGCGCCGGGCCATCCGCGCCCGCCAGGGCGGCAACCAGGTCATCGTCGTCGTCAGCGCCCGTGGCGACACCACCGACGAGCTGATCGCCCTGGCCAAGGAGATCAGCTCCCGGCCGCCCGCCCGCGAGATGGACATGCTGCTGGCCACCGGCGAGCAGGAGTCGATCGCCCTGCTGGCCATCGCCATCCAGGAGCTGGGCGAGAAAGCCGTCAGCTTCACCGGCGCCCAGGTCGGCATCGTCACCGACAGCTTCCACACCAAGGCGCGCATCAAGAACATTTCGACCGAGCGCATCCGCCAGGCGTTTGACGACGGGCACATCGTCATCGTCGCCGGCTTTCAGGGGATCGACGAGAACTACAACATCACGACGCTGGGCCGCGGCGGCTCCGACACCACCGCCGTCGCCCTGGCCGCCGTCATGAAGCACGACCCGCGCGGCGGCTACGGCGAGGTCAACTGCGAGTTCTACACCGACGTCGATGGCATCTACACCACCGACCCGCGCGTCGTGCCCGAGGCGCGCAAGATGGACGTCATTTCCTACGACGAAATGCTCGAATTGGCGAGTGTCGGTGCCAACGTGCTGCACTCGCGCAGCGTCGAGTTCGCCAAGAAGTTCGACGTGCCGCTGCAGAAGCGCTCGTCGTTCACCGACACCGAGGGCACCTGGATCGTGCCCGAGGCCGATTGGATGCGCGACGTCGTGGTCTGCGGGGCGGCCCTGGTCAAGGACGAGGCCCGCGTCGGTCTGGACGGGTTGCCCGATCGGCCCGGCGTCAGCCACCGCGTCTTCTCGGCCATCGCCGGCCAGAACATCGCCGTGGACATGATCGCCCAGAACGTCGGCACCGGCGGCAAGGCATCGATCGGCTTCACCGTACCATCAGGCGAGTTGGCCGCCACGCTGGCCGTCGTCCGCCCGCTGGCCGCCGAGTTGGGCGCCACGGTGTCGCACGACGAGGGCGTCGGCAAGGTCTCGGTCGTCGGCACCGGCATGCGGACGCACACCGGCGTCGCCGAGAAGATGTTCGCGGCCCTGGCGGCGGCCGGCATCAACCTGAAGATGATCACGACCGGCGACATCAAGATCTCGGTCCTGGTGGACAGGGTCGATGCCGTCCGGGCGCTGCGCGCGGTCCACCAGGCGTTCGCCCTGCACGAGCCGCGGCCGGGGGCCGGCCTGCCCGGCAAGACCGCGGGGGCGGCGCCCTTCCGCCGCCGGCCGCCCGAGGCGGTCCAGGACGCCGGCCGCGACCTGACGGCCGTGGCCCAACAGCTCTCGAGCATGGAGGACATCGTCGTCAGCGACGTGCTCCTCAACGACGACCAGGGCCGCATCACCATCTTCGACCTGCCCGACCGGGCGGGCGTCTGCTCGCGCGTCTTCCAGGCGGTGGCGTCCGGCGGCATCGTCGTGGACATGATCGTGCTGAACGTGAGCCGGCCCGGGTTGGCGGAGCTGTCCTTCAGCGTGCCGCGCGGCGATCTGGCCCAGGCGATGCGGTTAACCCAGGAGGCGGTGGCGGCGATCGACGGCGTCGCCCGCGCCGCGGCCGACGCGGACATCGCCAAGCTGTTCGTGCTCGGCATCGGCATGCGCACGCACACCGGCGTCGCCCGGCGCATGTTCGGGGCGCTGGCCCAGCGCGGCATCAACATCGCCATGATCAACACCAGCGAGGTGCGCGTCAGCGCCGTGGTGGACCGGGCGCGTGGCGCGGAGGCACTGGCAGCGCTGAAGGAGGCGTTCAACGTGCCGTGAGCAGCCTGGGGAACCGCTTCCTTTCGGACCTGTCACAAGAATGGAGGCCGTCCCGCGCTCGGTATCTCCGGGGCCCTGCCCCACCTGGTCGCTCCACTTGGCCCGTGGGATCCAAGTAGATCGCAGTATCAGCCCAATAAGTCTGGGGGAGAGCAGCTGCGCCGGGCTTTCTGCTGCGTAGAATGGAGCATGACCCTGGCGCTGCCTGACATCCCCGAATCCGAGCG
>Ga0116217_10000321_pt1 | contig 52774 bp, 42 predicted proteins | sample Sb_taG_6_FD_89697 | JGI IMG/M metagenome (GOLD analysis project Ga0116217, IMG submission 89697) | Peat soil microbial communities from Weissenstadt, Germany - Sb_50d_4_PS metaG | ecosystem: Environmental > Terrestrial > Soil > Wetlands > Peat | place: Germany: Weissenstadt | collected 2010-09-21 | reverse complement strand
TGCACGAAGCAACACGACACAGCACGTTCACAATACCGCGTCAACGCGCGTTTTACGAGGAATTCACGTGTTCTGACGCGTTCGCGCGTCATCGCGTGCGTACGCGCGCACGAATACATGCGCGTCCACGCACGAATTGGTCACCGCGCGTGGTCGTCACGCACTTCGATCGAGCGCCAACACGCGCTCACACACCGCGCGCGAAGCGACTGCGGCTGCGTCGCACTGACAAAACACCTGCATCACCACACATGAGACACACGCGATGAGAACGCGGCCGGATGAGGGGCTCGAATGGGTCGTCGCGCCCGCGAAAGCGAGCGGCGCGACCCTTCCGTCGACGATGGTGGGTCTGCAACCGGCCGGCCGGCGACCGAGCACTGGACCGTGGGGCGGATCGGGGTGGGGCCGGTTGGGCGGGCCGACCCCTCCTGCCGGCGCGGTTCCCGGCGAAAGGGGGCTCTACCTGGGGGTTGGCTGGGGGGGCTGGGCGTGGACGGGCCCCGAGCGGTCGGCGCTCGTGCTCGGGCCGTCGCGGTCGGGCAAGACCTCGTCGGTGATCATCCCGAACGTGCTCGCGGCGGGCGGATCCGTCGTGAGCACTTCGACCAAGCCCGACGTCATGCGCTCGACCGCACCGGCACGCGCTCGTCGTGGGTGGACGATGCTCTTCGATCCGAGCGGGACCACCGAGGTGCCAGAAGGCGTCGTGCGGGTGGGCTGGTCACCGCTCAACGCGGCGCGCCAGTGGGACGGGGCGCTGGCGATGGCCGACGCGATGGTGCGATCGAGCCGCGGGGTCAACCGCGGAGCGCGCGCTTCTTCCGAAGACCACTGGAGCGAGCGCGCGACCGCACTTTTGGCGCCGATCATGCATGCTGCAGCCCTTGCGCACCTGCCGATGCGCGACGTGCTCTCGTGGATCGACCGCCACGACGGGGCACCGGCGCTGCGGGCCCTCGGGCGCGACCAGGCGCACAACGTCGCCGCTGACGTGCTCGCGGGCATCCTCGCGACCGACGAGCGCGAGCAGTCCGGGATCTGGTCGACTGCCTCGGGAGTGCTGGCCGCATACCGCTCGCATGCAGCGATGGCCTCGACCGAGCCGCCCTATCTCGACCCGGCCGGCTTCTGCCGGGGCACTGCGACGCTGTATGTGTGCGCCGCCGGCCGCCAGCAGCAGCTGCTGGCGCCACTGGTCGTCGGGATGCTGGCCGAGATCAGGGAGGCCGCCTACGACCGGGCCCGGGCCGGCACCACCAGCCCGCCGGTGCTCTTCGCGCTGGACGAGGTGGCCAACATCGCCCCCCTCCCCGACCTCCCCACGATTGTCAGCGAGGGCGCGGGACAGGGCCTGCTCACGCTGGCCTGCCTCCAGGACCTGTCGCAGGCCCGCAGCCGTTGGGGCCCCGAGGCCGACGGGTTCCTCTCGCTGTTCGGCACGACGGTGGTCCTGCCCGGGATCGCAGACGTGTCGACGCTGCGCGCGCTCAGCACCCTCGGCGGTGAGGCCGAGCTGCCGAGCCACACCGTCGGCTTCAGTCAGACCCGAGGTCGGCGGCTGGTGGGCTCGGTGTCGACGACCGGGGCGTTCCGGCCGAGGCTGGCTCCCGACGTGATCGCGCGGGGCGTCCCCGGCGGCGCGCTCGCAGTCGACAACCGCCGGCGGATGGGGTGGGTCCGGCTCACCCCGGCCCACCGTGACCCGCCGTGGCGCGACCTCATCGGGCGCGCCCGCGCGCCCTCCCCCGAGCTCTTCGGCCGCTGAGGACCTCTCGGTCCTCAGCGCTCGAGCGCGACCCCCTCCCGGGCGAGCACCGGGAGGGCCGGCCCGCCGAGCTCGAGCCGCGCCTCGCGGACGCGGCGGGCCACCTCGACACGTTCGGCCAGACGCGCGGTGGGGAACGCGGCGAGGTGCTCCCGCGCGCCGAGCGGCTCGGGTCCCGTGACCCCCCAGCGCGCTCGGTACCCATCGAGGGCCGCGGCCGCGCCCCGCCAGACCGTCTGGCCGTCGGAGACCACCGGCCGGGGCCCGAGCGCGCGGAGCAGGTGGGGTGCCGGCACACACTCCGCCGGGGCGAGCCGGGGCTCGGCCACGCCGCGCCCCGCGGCACTCGGCACCCAGTGGTCGACGGCGGCGTCGATCTCGCGTCCGGGCGCGCCGGCCACCGCCGCCGTCCCCCACGCGGCGACGACGTCGCGACGGGTCACGCCCGACGGCGGCCCGGCCGAAAGCTCGGCCGCGAAGCGGTGCTCGTCGAGCCGCTCGGTGTCCCTCTCGACGGTGTCGCGCCCGAGCGCGAGGCCGCCGATCCGCGCCCTCGTCGCCCAGTCGGCTGACAGTTCGGCCGCCGACCGCCGATCCTTCGGGCCACGGGTGGCGGCCCATGCGATGCGGCGGGAACCCGGCGATCCGCCGCCCCGGCGGGCCGCCTCCTCCCTGATCTCGGCGGCGCGGCCGGAAAAGGCGGCCAGCAGCGCGGGGTCGGCGCCTCCGAGCTCCCACCCTCCTCGGTCGTGCCAACGCCACGAGCCGCCCGCCGACGGCGCGATCCCGGCACGGAGTGCGGCGCCGTACAGCGCACCGGCGGCACGTGCGTGCGCGAAGAGCCCCCGACCGTCGAGCGCGCTCCACCGGCCGTCCTCGCCGTGGCCGAGGTTGGCCGCGACGACGTGGGTGTGCAGGTGCGGGTCGCCCGCCCGGGACAGCCAGTGGGTGAAGCCCGCCGCCGCCAGGCCGTCGGCGCCGCACACGGCCCGCTCGTCGCCGCTCCCCCGCCGCACCGTGGCGGCCCGCCGCTCGAGGTAGGCGACCGCGGACGTCACCGCGGCGGCGTGGGCCTCGAGCACCTGCGCGCGAGCCTCGGGGGTGCCCAGGCCCGCGAGCACGCTCACCGACTTCGGCGCCGAGAAGGTGAGGTCGTAGGCGACCACCCGCCGCGGGCGCGAGAGGAGCGGCCGGCCGGTCGCCGGATGGCGCGCCTCGAGGAGCCGTCCGAGCTCGTCGGCGTCGACGGGCCCGGCGAGGCCCAGCGCGGTGGCCGAGGTCCCGGTCCAGCGCCCGCCGAGCCCCGCGTGGGCGGGGGTCAGGCGGGCGAGCTCGTCGCCGAGGTCGTCGAGGTAGTAGCGGGCGCGGGGATCCGACACCGTCGTGACGTGCAGCACGGGCGCTCCTCGGCCCCGGCGGGCCTCGAGGGAACGGTCGCCGCTACGCGCCGTAGCGAGCGAGGACGCGCCCCGCCGCCCGCTGGGCGAGGTCGCGCCACTCGGGCGGCGCGACCACTCGGGCCGAGGGACCGGCCTGGAGCAGCAGCCGTTCGAACCAGGCCGTCCCGCCGACCGCCAGGGTGACGTCGGCTCCACCGTCGGCCCGGGGGGTCGACTCGAGGACCGGGACGCTGTCGACCACCCACGTCGCACCCGGGCCGAGCTCGAGCTGGACCACCTCGGAGCCGGGACCCGGGATGAAGGAGTCCTCGGAGGGGGCCCGGGGGGTCGGGAGGTCGCCGGGCACCGGGTCGAGCTCGGTGAGGCGGCGGATGCGGTCGACCCGGAACCGGCGGAGCCCCCCGGCCCGGTGGCAGAACGCGTCGAGGTACCAGTGGCCGTCGAGCGACACGACCTGCACCGGGTCGACCCGCCGCTCGGTGACCTCGTCGCTCGACCCCGAGTGGTACTCGATCTCGGCCGAACGCCCCGCCTCCACCAGCCGCTGCACGTCGGCGAGCAGCGGCGGTGCGGGAAGGTCCACGGTCACGGTCTCGCGGGCGCCGAGGACCGCCTCGAGCTTGGCGGCCGCCCGGGCGAGCGAGCCGTCGGCGTCGGCGCCCGGGACGGCGAGGATCGTCCGGGCCGCCGCCGCCAGCGCGAAGCCCTCGGCCGGCGTGAGCCGACGGGGCCGGGCCATCCCCTCGGGCAGGAACGCCTCGACCGAGTGGTCGGTGACGACGATCTCCATCAACGCGTCGGGCGAGTAGGGGGGCACCCCGCAGCAGGCGGCCAGCTCGAGCTCGCGGACGAGCTCGTCCTGGTCCAGCCCGAAGCGCGCCGCCACCTCCTCGATCGGCGCGGCGCCGACCTTGGCCAGCCACCCGACGATGGCCATGAGGCGGCGCAGCCGGTCGCGGACGTCGCGGCCCTCCCGGCGCGGGCCGGCCGGCTCGGGCGTCGCGCCGCTCGACGGCTCCGGAGGCGCCAACGAGGGCGCCGGGCCGGTGGCGACCTCGGTGTCGACGATGGCGTGCAGCCACGCCACGAGATCGGCGCGGACCTCGTCGGGGCCGAGGACCTCGGCATGGTCACCCAGGCCGAGCACCCAGGAGCGCAGGCCGCCGCGGTTGGTCACCGCCAGCCGCAGGCGCACCGAGCCGTCCTCGGCGCGCGAGACGAGGCTCGCCGGTCCGAGCTCGTCGAGGACCCGCTGCGCCTCGATCGGGTCGACAGACAGCTCGACGTCCTCGGCCCCCTCTCCCCCGGTCAGCCAGGGCTCGTCAGGCACGAACGAGGACGGGTCGAAGTCCTCGGGGAGGGTCCCGCTGCCCTCCGCCCCCACGCTCGGGAGCCCCTCGATGCGGTCGACGCGGAAGCTCCGTGGCGCGTCGCGGTCGGCGTCCCACCCCACCGCGTACCAGTGACCGCGGCGGAACCACAGGCCCGCCGGCGACATCGTGCGGTCCGAGCCGCGGTGTCGAAAGTGGACCGAGGCGCGGATGCGCACGGCATCGAAGAGGGGCACGAGCGCCGGCGGCGGGTCGAGCGAGGCGAGGGGCTGGGCGTCGCCGACCCCGGTGGCACCCAACTTGGCCAGGGCATCCCGGCCACTAGGATCGCCGAGGTGCACGCCGGCGACGGCGAGTTGCAGGGCCGCCTGTTCATCGGGGGTCAGTTGGAGATCCGGCAGGTAGAAGGTGTCGGGATCGATCCGGTACCCGTACTGCTCGGGTCCCTCGACGGCCTCGGTGAGAAGGGGGATCCCCTCCTCCCGGAGCAGCCGCTTGTCCCGCTCGAACGCCTGGCGCCGAGCGTCGCGGCCCTCCGGGTAGCCGGGGACGTCACGGGCCAGCTCGCTCAGGGTCATCGGCCGCTCCGCCTGCAGCAGCACGAGCACGAGGTCGGTCAGTCGCTCCAGGCGGTCGAGGGGGGACACCCGGCAGAGCGTAGGACCCGCCGCGCGCGACCGCGACCGCGATGAGCTCCTCCCCGTGGTCGTTCCACCTACACCTCTTCACCTGGCTGGTCGTCGGCGGGGCCGCGCTCGCCTACTTCGTGGCCAGTCGGCGGGCCGGAGGCGCGTCGCGGCGCCAGGCCCTCTCGGCGGTGGCCGCGCTGGTGCTCGCCCTGGTCGCCCTCACCTGGCCGCTCGCCGACCTCGCGACCCAGTCCTCGCTGACCGCCCTCGTCGTGCAGCGGCTTCTCCTCCTGCTCGGCATCCCGCCGCTGCTCATGACGGGGCTCCCCGCACGGCTCGTGGCGCGCCTCACCCGGCCGCCGGCGGTCGACTGGGTGGTCCGGCGCTGCGCCCGGCCGTCAATCGCGGTGGCCGTGGTCACGGTGATCGCGGTCGCGACCCTCACCACCCCCGCCGTCGAAGCCCAGGCTTCGTCGGGATGGGCCCGAATCGGGCTCGACACCGCCCTCCTGCTGGCCGGCGTCGTGCTGTGGACCCCGGTGCTGTCCGAGCTGCCGGGCACCGACCGGCCCTCCGCCCTCGGGCGGGCCGGCTACCTGATCATCCAGTCGATCGTCCCCTCCTTCCTCGCCATCGTCTGGATCTTCGCCCGGCGGCCGCTCTATCCCCACTTCGCCGTGGGCCCGAACCTGCTCGGCGTCTCCCCGGTGCTCGACCAGCAGCTCGCCGGCTTCGTGGCCAAGTTCGCGACGATCACGGTGCTCTGGACGGTCGCATTCGTCTCGCTCTCGCGCGCCCAGCGCGCCATCTCGACCGGCCGGGACCCCGATCCGCTGCGGTGGTCCGACGTCGAGCGCCACTTCGAGCGGGCCGAGCGCCGCGAGCGGCGCCGGCCCTGGCTGCCCCCCACCTACCGCGACCCGCCCCCGGCGCCCGACGACGACGACCTGCGGCGACCCGAGGATCGGGCCTAGAAGAGGTGCGAGTGGCCGAAGCGGGTCGGCAGGTGGTGGAACAGCACCGTCGACACGAGCTGGCCCCCCGGGTACCGCAGCACCACCACGGCCAGGTGGCCCGAGGGCCGGCCGCTCGGGCGCGAGACCGAGGCGGTCGAGAAGCTGCCGGAGAAGGCGACCAGGCACACCCGGCCCGAGTTGACGCCGGCATCGGCGAGCGCCCGCACGAGGAGCTGGTAACGGCCGAGCGAGGTCACCTTCATCAGCCGCACGCCGTCGAAGTGGGCCCCCTTCCCCGCCGCGGCCGTGGCGGTCGGGAGCGCCACGTAGCACGGGCCGTCGCTCGTCCCGAGGCTGGAGCGGCCGGCCGAGCAGGAGGCACCGAGCACCGCGGCGGCGGCCATCAGCGCGGCGCGGCCCCAGCGCCTTCGGCGCCGGCGAGCCGTCCCGCTGGTTGGGCTGTGCCCGATCACGGTCCCCCCGTCCGCTCGTCCCCTGCGGCCGTCACGGCCAGGGCCAGGTGCTCCCCGCGGACCCGGCGGCGCCAACGACCGGTGCGGACCCCGAAAGCCAACCACCCCGCGCCCGCCCATCCCACCACCAGCTCGGACCAGAAGCTCAGCAGCCGGTAGATGAGGACGGCCTCGACCGTGCTGACGCGGCTGCCGCCAAAGGCCACGAGCGCGATCGTGATGCTGCCCTCCACCACCCCGAGCCCGCCGGGGGTGATGGGCAGGTTGGCCGCCAGCTGGCCGGCGCCGTAGGAGAGGAGCAGCCCCTTCCACGGTATGCCGGCGCCGACCGCAAGGAAGCTGAAGGCGAAGCAGGCACAGTCGAAGACCCAGTTCCCGATGCCCCAGCCGATCAGCGCCCCCACGTCGCGCCCCGAGGGGGTGAACCCGGCGATCTGGGCGAGGAGGCTGGCCGCCCGGGCCTCGGCCTCGGCGAGCGAGCGGCGGGTGAGCCGGCGGGACGTCCGGAACAGCCACATGGCGACGGCCCGCTGGGGGCGGCGGTAGACGAACAGCACTCCGATGGCGATCGCCACGAGCAGGACCCCGATCGTGACCGGGACGAGGTCGAAGGTGGCGCCCTGGCTCGTCGCCAGTGCGAGCCCGGCCGCCGCCACGAGGGCGAGCGACAGCACGCCGACGACGACCGTGGCCGCCAGCGACCAGACGGCCAGCGACTCGCTCGCCCCGAGCCGCCGGTACCACCGGAACCCGTAGACGGCGGCCACCGCCGCGCCGCCGGGAACCGAGTTGATGATCGCCTGGGACGACAGCGTCAGCACCGACAGGGTCCGGAGCGAGGCATCGACGCCACCGGTGGCGAGGAGCCGGCGCTCGACGAGGGCGAGGGAGACGAACGACGCGCCCTCGACCACGACGGCGGGCACCAGCCAGCCCCAGCGCAGGTGGTCGAAGATCGACGAGAGCCCCGACAGCTCGTCGGTGTGGCTGCTCAGCACCCACGCCACGAGGGCCGCCCCGCCGAGGCCGAGCACGAACCGGATGACCGGCCACGCCCGCCGGAGCCGCGACCGTCCCGGGGACTCGGTCGTCGACACGCTGACCCCGGCGGTGCCTGGTGTGCCCTCGTCGCCGGAGGCCATCGCCGCCACCTCAGCACGCCCCCCGGGCGGCGTCACATCGGCCCCCCGGCCTGGGAGCGGCGGGGTCGGGGGTTCAGTGGATGAGCTTGATGTAGTCGAACATCGGGAGGTACAGGCTGATGATGATCGCCCCGATCACCACGCCCATGATCACCACGAGGAACGGCTCGAGGATCGAGGTCAGGTTGCTCACCGTCTGGTCGACCTCGTCCATGTAGAACTCCGAGACCCGCTGCAGCATGTCGTCGAGCGCACCGGTCTGCTCGCCGACCTCGACCATCTGGACCATGAGCGGCGTGAACACGTCGAGCCTGCTCATCGGCTCGGCGAAGGAGTGGCCCTCGCGCACCCGGGCCTTCACCTCGAGCACCGCTTCGGAGATGATCGCGTTCCCCGACGCTTGGGCCGTGATGTCGAGCGCCTCCATCGCCGGAACGCCGGCCGCGAGGAGCGAAGACAGCGTCGATGCGAACCGGCTCAAGCCGGCCTTGTGGGTGACCGGGCCGAACACGGGGGGCCGCATCTTGAAGCCGTCCCAGGCCCGCCTGCCCTTCTCGGTCTTGATCCACCGGAGGAACCCGAAGAGCGCCGCCCCGAGCACCAGGATCACCAGCCCGACCCGCCAGCTGGCGAGGGTGTTGGAGATGCTGATGAGGATCCGGGTGGGGAGCGGCAGCTTTCCGCCGAGGCTTGCGAACAGCTTCTTGAAGATGGGGACGATCACCACCATCATCACGGTGACGATCGCCGTGATGACGAAGACCACGATGATCGGGTAGGTCATCGCGCCCCGGACCTTGCGGTTGAGCTCGACCTGCTTCTCCAGGTTCTCGGCGATGTTGCGAAGCACGAGGTCGATGCTCCCGCCGACCTCGCCCGCCGCCACCATCGCCACGTACAGGTCGTCGAAGACCTTCGGGTGCTTGCGCAATGCGGCCGCGAGGTTGGTGCCCGAGTCCACGTCGTCGTGGACCGTGCGCAGGACCGCCGCGAAGTGCTTGTTCTCGACCTGGTTGGCGAGGACCGAGATCGAGCGGCTGATCGAGAGCCCGGAGTCGACCATCGTGGCGAACTGCCGGGTAAAGACGGCGACCTCCTTTGGCTGGACGCGGTCGGAGAACCCCGGGATGATGATCTCGGTCTTCAGCCCCTTGCCCTTGGCCGGCGTCACCGAGACGGGCAGGTAGCCCATCTCCCGGAGCCGGTTGACGACGACCGGGATGCTGTCGGCCTCGAGCTTGCCCTCGACCAGGTTTCCCATCTGGTCGCGGACCTTGTAGTCGAATGTCGTGCTCACGTCACTTCTCTCCCCTGGAGGGACCGCTCCTTCGCCGAGACGCTACGGGTCTGTTCAGGCGATACCGCGGATGTGGTTGCGGAAGTCCTCCTCGTCACGGCACCGGTCCAGGCCCATGTCGACCGAGATCACCCCACCCCCGACGAGCCTGGCCAGGGCCTGGTCCATCGTCTGCATGCCGAACTGGGACCCGGTCTGCATGAGCGAGTAGATCTGGTGGGTCTTGGCCGCGCGGATCAGGTTCTGGATGGCCGGCGTGCACACGAGGACCTCCGCGGCCACCGCCCGACCCGTCCCGTCCACGATGGGCACCAGCTGCTGGGTGACCACCCCCCGGAGGGAGGAGGCCAGCTGGATGCGGATCTGCTCCTGCTGGCTGGGGGGGAACACGTCGATGATGCGGTCGATGGTCGACGGGGCGTCCTGGGTGTGCAGGGTCGCGAACACGAGGTGCCCCGTCTCGGCGGCCGTGAGGGCGGTCGAGATGGTCTCGAGGTCGCGAAGCTCGCCCACCAGGATGACGTCGGGGTCCTGGCGCAGCACCCGTCGCAACGCCTCGGAGAATGACGCGGTGTCCGAGCCGACCTCACGCTGGCTGATGACCGACCGCTTGTGGTGGTGGAGAAACTCGATCGGGTCCTCCACGGTCACGATGTGGAGCGGCTTCAGCCTGTTGATGATGTCGATCAGCGAGGCGAGCGAAGTCGACTTCCCGGACCCGGTCGGGCCGGTGACGAGCACCAGGCCGCGGCGGAGATCCGTGAACGACTTCACCGACTCGGGCAGCCCGAGGTCGTCGAACTGCGGGATGTCGTGGGGGATCGGCCGGAGTGCCACCGCCACCGTCCCCCGCTGCAGCGCGACGTTCACCCTGAACCGCCCGACGCCGGCGACCGAGTGCGAGGTGTCGAGCTCGTGGTCGGCCTCGAAGCGCTCCCGGCTGCTCGCCGGGAGCACCCCGAAGATCATCTCCTGCAAGGTCTCGCCGTCGAGCGGCTCGATGTCCTCCATGGGCCGGAGGGCGCCGTGGAGCCGGACCGTCGGAGCCAGGTTGGCGGAGAGGTGGAGGTCCGACGCGCCGACGTTGACGACGTAGCGGAGCAGGTCGTCGATGTGCAGGCGGAACCCGACGTCGCTCGCCCGTCGCCGGCGGAACGAGGCCGAGCCCCCGAGCGTGTCGGCGAGCGGCGGCGCCCCGTCCTCGATCGCCAGCTCCCCGGTCGCCACCGAGCTGAGCGTGGGCGGCGGAGGGGGCGGGGGAAGCGGCGGCACCGCGTCGCCGGCGTGGCGGGAAAGGCCGCGCTCGACCGTGGCCGGCGGCACCGGCGTGAGGATCGGGGTCGGCGGTGGCGGGGTGAGGCCGCGCACCCCGTCGCCGGGCGGCGGCACCGACGTGAGGATCGGGGTCGGCGGTGGCGGGGTGAGGCCGCGCACCCCGTCCTCCGGCGGCGGCACCGGGGTGAGGACCGGTGGCACCGGCGGGTCGTCCAGCCGGGCGTGGCGCGGCGCGCTCGGCTCGGCCGTCGGCGGCCGTTCGTAGAGGCCGATCGGCTCGGGCGGCGGGGCCACCGGAGCGAGGCCCCGGCCGTTACCGACGTTCGCCTCGGCGGGCTGCACCATCCGGTCGACGACGAGCGGGTTCGCCAGCACCGGCACGATCTCGTGTCCGAGCACCGACGACAACGTGGCGACGTCCTCGGGCTCGGGCGGTTCGGCGAATGCCGTCACCACCTGGTTGCCCGAGACGCGCAGCGGGATGGCGCGGTGCTCGAGCGCCATCATCGGCGGAAGCAGCTGGCGCACCTCGCCGATCGGCGGCTCGACGTCGAGGTCGACCACCCGCATCCGGGCGAGCTGTCCGAGCGTGTTGAGCACGACCTCGCTCAGCTGCGGCTCGCGCTGGACGAGAATCACGCTGAGCGGGAAGTTGTTCTCGGTGGCCTGCACGAGGTAGGCCCCGACCGACTGGTCCGACACGAAGCCCCCGGCGACGAGCGCGCGAGCGAGACGGCGGGACCACTCAGCCCGGTTGGCGTTCGCGGCGGGGCTCACATGACCACCCGGAGCACCTCTTCGAGGGTCGTGTGACCCTGGACCGCCCGAAGCAGTCCGTCGGCGCGCAGTGTTCGCATCCCGTGCTCACATGCCTTTCGCTCGATGCTGGCGATGGACGCCTGTTCGATGATCATCCGGTCGATCTCCTCGGTGACGTTCATGACCTCGGCCAGGACCATGCGGCCCTGGTAGCCGGTCTGGGCGCAGCTCCGGCAGCCGACGGCGCGGTGCAGGGTCGTGATGTCGAGGCCTTCGACGTCGGCCTCGCTGTAGCCAGCCGCGTAGAAGTCTTTTTCGGAGGCCTCGAAAGGCTCTTTGCAGGCGATGCACAGCACTCGGGCGAGCCGTTGGGTCAGCACGCTCGCGACTGCCGAGGTCACGAGGAAGGGCTCGATGCCCATCTCGGTGAGCCGCAATGGGGTCGCGGCCGCCGTGTTCGTGTGCAGCGTGGTGAGCACCAGGTGGCCGCTCAGGGCCGCCTCCATCGCAATGATCGCTGTGTCGGTCGTCCGGATCTCGCCGATGAGCACGATGTCGGGGTCGGCTCGCAGGATCGACTTGAGGGCCGTCGACCAGGTGAGCCCGGCCTTCGGGTTGATCTGTACCTGGGTTGCGCCGTCGATCTGGTACTCGACCGGGTCCTCGACGGTCACGACGCTCTTCTCGGGGGTGAGGATCTCGATCAGGGTCGAGTACAACGTGGTCGTCTTGCCGGCCCCGGTCGGTCCGGTGACCACGATGACGCCGTAGGGCTTGCTGTAGCACTGGGCGAACCGCTCGAGGGTGTCGGAGGCGAAACCGAGCTCGGGCAGGGAGCGCAGGCTCTGGGACTTGTCGAGCACCCGCATGACCACCGTCTCGCCGAACACGCTCGGGAGGGTCTGGATGCGCAGGTCGATCTGGCGGTCGCTCACCGACAGCGACACGCGCCCCTCCTGCGGGACCCGGTGCTCGGTGATGTCCATGTCCCCGATGACCTTCAGCCGGCTGACGACCGCCGCGGCGATGCTCGGCGAGGCGGTCGAGGCCTCGTGCATGACGCCGTCGATGCGGAACATGATCTTGAGGGCGCCTGGCTTCGGCTCGATGTGGATGTCCGAGGCGCGCTCGTTTAGCGCTTGGAGGATGAGCAGGTTGACATAGCGGACGATCGGGGCGTCCTCCACGACCGTCGAGATGTTCTCGAGCTCGCTCGGTTCCCAGGACTGCGCGGCGGCGTCCTGGGCCATGGCCGAGACCTCGACCGTCGAGTCGCGCGAGATCCGGTTGAAGTGGGTGAGCTGAGACCGGGTCGCGACGACCGGCTTGAAGTTGCTCCCCATGATGGTGCGGAGGTCGTCCATCGCGAACACGTCCGTCGGGTTGGCCATGGCCACCACGGGGACGCCGTTCTCGAACGCGATCGGGAGCACCATGTGGTGCTCCGCCGTCGACTGGGGAATGAGGGACACCGCCGAGCGGTCGATGTTGACCTGGTTGAGGTCGACGAACTCGAGGCCGACCTCCTGGGCCATCGCCCACACGAGGTCGTCCTCCGTCGCGATCTTGCGGTTGAACAGACACCGGGCCAGCGAATCGCCGGACGCGCGGATCTGCTCGAGGGCGCTCAGCATCTCGATCTCCGAGACGCGACCGGAGCCCACGAGCAGTCGGGCCAGCGGCGGGCTGTCAGGCGGGAGATTCGGGGGCGTCTCCGCGCCCAGGGCCAGCCCCGCGGCGGCCAGGTCGCCGAAGCCGGGCGGCGGCGGGGGCGTCGGCGCGACGACGGGGGGCGCCTGCGGCCCGGCCTGAGGCGGGTGTGTCGACGTGGCCTCCGGATCGGGCGGGGTCTCCTGTCTCGCCGGGGGCGGGGACTCCGGTGTGGCGGGCACCTGGGGCACGGCCGGCTCGGTCCACGGGGGGGCCCAGGGGGTGGTATCGGCAGTGCTCGGCGGCGCGACCGCCGGGGCCGCATGGCGCGGTTGGTGGACCTCGGGGACCGGCGCCCCGGTGAACGGCTTCGTCTCCATTCGGGGCGGCGCCGCGGTCGGCCACTCCGGCTGCGGCACCCCCCTGAACGGCTTGGCCTCCACCCGCGGCGGGGCGGCGTCGCCGTTCGGGCTGGCCGTGGAAGTGAACTGCTCGGCCCTGTCGGGCGAGTACAGGCGGTCGATGGCCCGCTCGATTTGGTCGTGCCGCGCCACCACCGCGAAGAACTCGCGGCCGAGGGCGGCCCGGAGGTCGTCCATCGCCACGATGTCACCCGGATCGGCGATCGCGATGACCGGGGTGCCCAGGCGTCGGCCCATGGGCACGGCGTGATGCCTACGGGCGACACCTTCAGGGAGGATCGTCTCGGCGCCGGGCGCGAGCGCGGTGTTGGTGAGGTCGACGAACCGGAGGTTGTGGTCGTCGGCCAAGCGTCGGGCCGATGCGGTCGCGGTGTCTGTCACCCTGCCAAAGTCCTCGCACTCGCGGCCCGGCCAGCGCCCCGCTCACCTGGTCGGGGAATCGGCCGACGGCCTTTCGCTTCAGGCATGGCCTCCCCTCGGCCACGCTCATCCCGGTTCCCTGACCCGGGCAGAGCCATGCCGAATCAGCTTAGGTTTGGCCCCCGGGGAACTGGGGGACCGTCGGGGCCGGTTTTCGCCTCCGACCAGGACCTTCGCGCCCGACGCGGACACTACAGTCCCTTGGCGATGGAATCGGAGGCCACCCGGGTCCTGGCCACGGTGGCGAGCGGGATGGCCGGGCTCGTCATCGGATCCTTTCTCAACGTGGTCGTCCACCGCGTACCGCGCGGAATGTCGATCGCCCGGCCGCCCTCGCACTGCCCGGTGTGCGACGCCCGGCTGGGCGCGCTCGAGAACATCCCGGTGGTCTCCTGGGTCGGCCTGCGGGGGCGGTGCGGGCACTGCGGGACGCCGATCCCGGTCCGCTATCCGGCGGTCGAGCTCGCCACCGGGGTCCTCTTCGTCGGCCTCGCCCTCGCGCTCCCGAGCCTCCCCCCGCTCGCGCCGCTCGATGCGCTGGTCGCCGTGACCGTGGCGATCGCGGCCATCGACCTCGACGGGATGCCGGTGCCCTTCGTCCTCGAGGTGGTCGCGCTGGCGTTCGCGGCGACGTTGGTGGCGGTCTCGCTCGCCGGCGACTCGACGGGCAGGCTCGGCTGGGCGGCGATCGGCGCGGCGGTGGGCGTACTCGGATGGGCGGCGACGTGGCTGGCCCGGCGCGGCTCGGCCGTGAGGACGTCGCCCGGTCCTGCCGCTGCGCTCGCCTGGGGATGGGGAGCCGGCTGGATGGCCCTCGGCGGTGGGTTAGCCGTCGGTGCCTTCCTCGCCCTCTGGGCCCTCGTCGCGACCGGCGCAGGGAGGCGGGTCCGGCCCGCGGCCGGCGCCGCGATCGTGGCGGTCACGGCGATCATGGCGGGCGCGATCGCGGCCCGCTGACGACGGCTCAGGGGACCGGGGACGTCCCGGTGCGCACGAGCCCTCGTCGCTCGAGGACCACTCGCAGGTCGTGCGGGTTGCTTGCTCCCTCCAGGGCCTCCTGCAGGGTCACGACACCCTCTTCCATCAGGTTGGCGAGTGACTGGTCGAAGGTGCGCATCCCGTAGTACTCGCCTTCGGCGACGATCTGCTCGATGTCCGAGGTGATCTCGGCGTCGAGGATGCACTGCCGGATCCGGCCGTTCGCCACCATGATCTCGAGCACCGCGACGCGCCCGGTCCCGTCGGCCCGACGGACCAGTCGCTGGGCCACGGTCCCGCGGAGCGAACCGGCGAGCGAGACGCGGATCTGCTGTTGCTGGTGGGGCGGGAAGAAGTCGACGATGCGCGAGATCGTCTCGGTCGCGTTGATCGTGTGAAGCGTGGTGAGCACCAGGTGGCCGGTCTCCGCCGCGGTGAGGGCGGCAAAGGCCGTCTCCCGGTCGCGCATCTCCCCGACCAGGATCACGTCGGGATCCTGGCGCAGGACGACGCGCATGGCCGTGGCGAACGAGTCGGTGTCGAACCCGACCTCGCGCTGCTCGATCGCCGAGAGCTGGTCGCGATGCAGGTACTCGATGGGGTCCTCGATGGTGACGATGTGGCAGGCCCGGGTGCGGTTGATGTAGTCGACCATCGAGGCGAGTGTGGTCGTCTTCCCCGAGCCGGTCGGGCCGGTGACGAGGACGAGCCCCCGCTGCTCGGAGGCCAGCTCAAAGATGACCTCCGGAAGCCCCAGCTCCTGGCGGGTCGCCGGCGCGGAGCGCACTCGCCGGAACACGAGCGCGACGGTGCTTCGTTGGTAGAAGGCGTTCACCCGGAAGCGGGCGAGCCCGGGCACCGAGTAGGCGAAGTCCACCTCGTGGTGCCGGTTGAACGCCTCGGCGATGCGTGGCGGCGTGATCGCCGCCACGACGGCGGCCGTATCCTCAGGTTCGAGCGGGAGTTCGTCGACCAGCGTCCGCAGCTCGCCGTTGATCCGCATGCGCGGCGGCGCCCCCGCCTTCAGGTGCAGGTCAGAGCCCTCCCACTGATCGAGAAGCGTGAGCAAGCGCACGAGTTCGGCCGGGGTCACGACGCTCTAGCTTACGTCTGACCCTCCCGTGAACCGAGGGACGCTCGCGGCCCTCGGCCCTGAGCGCGCGGTCGTCGCGGGTGTCGGCGTCAGGCGAGCGAGGCGGCGCGGAGCTCGTCGAGGGACAGCTCTGCGGTGACCTCTCCGCCGCACTGCGGGCAGTGCTCGACGTGTCGCCACGAGCGGAGGAGCCGGGTGCCTTCCGCGTTGAGCATGACGACGAAAGACTCCGAGTAGGGATCGAGCTCGAGCCCGAAGTACGGCCGCCACGCGGTCGAGGCATTCCGGGCGTCGAGATTCAACCCTTTCAAGATGCGGCGGAAGCGCATGCGGCCGGTGTCGAACAGCCATGTGCTGTGGCACGATTCGAGCACCAGCGGAACCTGGGGGGTCTGTTCCACACATCGATCTTGCCCGAGGGGAGCGACAAATCCACCTCGGCCCGATTGCGATTCGGTGACGTTCTGAAGGAGCCCTGCTCACGGGCGCAAACGCCGTCCCGTCGAGCATTCTCCCTGTTCAGAGGCCGAGTTTCACATGGGGCCCGAGTCGTGCTTCCGGCCGACCAGGCGCTCCCGCCGGCCTGACACGTTGTGCAACGCGCGGGCCAGCTCCCACCTCGTGTCGGCCGGGTCGATGACCATGTCGTAGAAGCCGCGTTCGGTCGCCTCCCAGGGGGCGAGGAAGCGGGCCGCGTAGTCCGCCTCGAGCTCGGCCCGCTCCTCGGGCCCGGCCGAGCGGTGCAGGATCTGCACCGCGCCGCGCGCCCCCATCACGGCCGGCTGTGCGCCCGGCCAGGCCAGGCACAGGGTGCTGCCGAGGCCCTTCGAGTCCATCACGATGTAGGCGCCACCCATCGCCTTGCGAAGGGTGACCGCCAGTCGGGGCACGGTCGCCTCGGCGTAGGCGAAGACCAGCTCGGCCCCGTGGCGGATCATGCCCCGCCACTCGAGGTCCTTGCCGGGCAGGAACCCGGGGGTGTCGACGAACGTGACGATCGGCAGGTTGAACGCGTCGCACCACCGCACGAAGCGGGCCCCCTTCTGGGAGGCCGGGATGTCGAGGGTGCCGGCCAGCGAACGGGGCTGGTTGGCCACGACCCCGATGGGGATGCCGCCGATCCGACTGAACCCGGTGACCAGCTGCGGGGCCCAGCGGGGCCACAGCTCGAGGAGGTCCCCGTGGTCGGCCACCAGGGTGACCACGTCGCGGACGTCGTAGGAGGCTGAGTCGCGCATCGGCACCAGGTCGCGCAACTCGGGTGACACCCGATCCACCGGGTCGTCGGTCTCGACCTCGGGCGCGGGGCGGTCGGTGTGCTCGGGCAGGTAGGAGAAGACGTCGGCGAGCGCGTCGAGCGGCGAGTCGGACTCGATCGCGCACAGCCCGCTCGAACGCGCATGGATGCCGACCCCGCCGAGGGTGGAGGGACCCACCTCCACCCCGGTGAACTGGGCGACCATCGAGGGCCCCGAGACGAAGGCCACCGCGTCGGCGTTCATGACGACGGCATCGCAGAGCCCGAGCATCAGCGCCGGCCCCGAGAGGACGGGCCCGGTCACCGCCGCGAGCACGGGCACCGTCCCGGAGCAGGCGGCGATGGCGGCGGCGGCGGTGCCCCAGCCGTGGAGGGCGTCGACGCCCTCGGACACATCCGCGCCGCTCGAGGAAAGCACCATCACGAAGGCCGTGCGCTGCCGCAGGGCCAGGCGGGCCGCCGCGGCCAGGCTCTCCCCGTCCGCCCGCCCGAGCGCGCCCCGGCGGCGGTCCGACGACGAGCGGGCCAGCACGACCGGCCTGCCCCCGAGCTCGGCCATCGAGACGTCGATCGAGCCGTCGATGCCCGAGCGCACGTGGAACGAGAGGGTGGTCACCTCGTGGCTCCCCTCCTTCTGAGATGTGCCTGGCCAGGTTATCGGCGCCCGGGTGTTGGCCCGCTGCTGCGAGCCCATCCGCGGTTTTCGAAGGACCCCCAAATAGTGTTCAACGGCGTCGCCAGGCGGGCGACCGACCGCAGACGAAGAGGGGCTCGCCGAGCGGGGAGTGCAGCACAGCCTCCCGTGCGTGCGACGCCCCGGGAACCCCCAGGGGGCCGGAAGGGCCGGATGGCACACCAGAGCATCGGTCTGGACATCGGGACCAGCGCCATCCGTGCGGTTGAGCTGACCATCGAGGAGGGTCGGCGCCCAGTCCTCGGGAACTTCGGCCAGGTCGGTCTTCCCGGGGGGTGTGTCGTCCACGGCGAGGTCCGCGACCAGGCGCAGCTGACCGAGGCGCTCCAACGGCTCTGGCACGAGGGCCGGTTCCGCAGTCGCCAGGTCCGGGTGGGCCTCGCCGGGCTGCGAGCGATCATCCGCGAGATCGACATGCCGCTCCTTCCGCCGTCCGAGCTCGATTCGGCCGTGCGCTTCAAGGCCGACGAGGTCATCCCGTTCTCGATGAACGAGACCGTCCTCTCGTCAAAGGTGATCGCCCAGGTCGCGAGTCCCGAAGGGCCCCCGATGCTGCGGGTGCTCGTGGGAGCCGCCCACGCAGACTCGATCGACGCGCTCGTGGCGGCACTCGAGGCGGCCGACCTCGAGCCCGTCTCCATCGACCTTCAGACCGCTGCCTTGGCCCGCGCGGTGCTCGACCCGCGCTTCCAGATGCCCGAGGCGGTCGTCTCGATCGGCGCCGGCCTGACGCTGATCGTTGTGCACGTGGTGGGGAACCTCCAGTTCGTGCGCACCCTCGACAGGGGCGGAGAGACGATCACGGAGGCGATCGCGGGGGCGCTCGACATCCCCTTGCGAGACGCCGAGGCGGCCAAGCGGCGCCTCGCGTTCCCGGGGGCCCAGGACACCCTGGCAGCTGGCGCGTGCGAGCGCGCCGTGCGGGACCTCGTCAGCGAGATCCACAACTCGATCCGGTTCTTCGCCTCGCTCCCAGGGCGCCAACCGGTCGGGCGGATCCAGTTGACCGGAGGTGGCACGCGCTCCGCCGGCCTCCTCAGCATGATGCAGGACACGGCGGGCGTGCCGGTTGGGATCGCCTCGCCCTTGTCCGGCGTCGACCTCTCCGAGCTCCCCCTCACGGCAGAACAGGTGGCCGAGGTCGATGCGGTGGTGGCTGCACCGATGGGTCTCGCGCTGCCCGACCCGGCCGGCCGCTCCTTCAACCTCCTGCCCGAGTCCGCCCGGACCCGTGCGCTCGAGAAGCGGCTGCACAAGTACCTCGTCCGGGCGGCCGCGGTCCTCGCCATCCTCGTCGTCGGGCTGACCGGGCTTCGGTTCCTCCAGGTACACGACGCCGAGAGCCATCTCAACGCCATCAACGCGGAGAACGCCACCATTCAGAACGTCCAGATCCCCAAGTACGACAAGGCCCTCGTCCTGCGGAACGCGGTCGTCAAGGAATCGGGTCAGGTCCTGCCGTTCCTCGACAAGGAAGTCGATTGGCTGGTCGTCCTGAACCAGATCGGCCAGTACATCCCGCCGAACGCGACGTTGTCGAACCTCTCGATGGTCGCGGCGTCGATCCCTGGACAGACCGGTGGCTCGCCGACGACCGGCGGGATCGGCAACGTGACCACGAGCGTTTCGGCGAAGACCTTGACCGACGTGACCACGTGGGGCCAGTCAATGGCCAAGTCACCCATCCTCAACGATCCGACACTCACCGCAGGCGTGACCGAGAGCAGCGCGTCACAGGGCAACGTCGTCACCTTCAGCTCGACCCTGAACATCCTCGACGGGGCAAGGTCGCAACGAATCTCCGAGTTTTCGGTGCCGCCAAAGTGAACGCCGAAGTCATCTCAATGCTGCGGCAGCGGCGTGTGCTCATCGCCGCCGCCGTGGCGCTCCTTGTCATCTTGATCTGGATGGTGGCTCTCTTCCTCCCAGAAGGTCGCAAGGTCGGGACGATCAATGTCAAGGTGCAAGCGGCGCAGAACGAGCAGGTCCAGCTGCAAGATCGGCTGGCCCGCTTGAAGTCCTACTCCAGGGAGTCGGCAAAGTTCGAAGCCCTGCAGGCCAAGCTGACGGCGTCGGTGCCTTCCACCACCGACATCTATGACTACATCACGGCCATCTCCCAGATAGCCACGGCGACCGGGATCAAGGTCTCGAATGTGGACCCCCAGCCGGCGCAGGCGTCTGGCAACGTGAGCGTGATCCCGGTCGCCATCAGTGCCTCAGGCACCTATGACCAGACACTCGCGTTCATCAAGGCCTTGTACGCGCTCCCGCGGCTCACGCTCATCTCCAACGTCAGCATCAGTGGTGGCGGGAACAACACCAATCGCGGCACCGTGCTGAACGACCAGTTCAGCCTCGAAATCCTGGCCCAGCCGGCGGCGGCCCACGCGGGGACACCATGAGACGGTCCCCGCGCCTGACCGAGGCGGTTGTCCGTGGCCTCGGCGTCCTCCTGGTCGGCGTGCTCGCTGCGGCGTGCGGCGGCGGACCGACGGCCAGCCCACCGGTCACGGGGACACCAAGCGGTGGCCACGCGTCGACCACCACGACTACGGCACCTACCGCCCCCGTGGCGGCATCCGAGTGCGGGGCAGCCCGCGATCCACTCGATCCGACGAACTCCGGCCCACCGGTCGGATCGCCGGCACGCTGCTGAATCCCGACGAGATCCGCTAGACCCCGGCACCCACCGGTCGACGGGCCGAACCGTCGACGAGGGTTTCCGATTGTGACTCGGGCCTTTTGGTGGCGGGCCAAGCCGCGGCGACCACGACGCCGAGAAGGATGACGACCGGCAGCCACCACTCCCACGGCCCAATGTGTCGATAGCTCCACCACGTAAGCGCGGCGGACGCGGCACAGGCCACCGCGAACCGGGGCCAGCGCCGGACCACGAGGACAAACGCAAGGGCGAGCGGCGGCCAGAGATAGTAGGGGTCCATGACGGCCTCGAACACGCAGCGCAAACCGAGCGCGACGCAGCACAGCCACACGAGCTGTTCTTGACCCGGGCGCCGGCGCCATACGTAAACGCCCAGTCCACACGCGAGCGCAATCGAGATCAGCCGTCCCGGTCCGGCCGCGACAACTTCGCCGGCGACCGTATGGACGAGGCTCGTCGTGAAGCGCTCGGTACCTCCCGCCAGCTTCAGTTGGCCGAAGTGCGGTACCACGATGGACCGCGTCCGCGACAAGACCGGCGCGAACACCAACCACGGGGTCGCGTGGTCAATCCTTGGATAGTTGGGCTGCTTGAGAAGGGCGGTCGTCGTCTGACGCCATGACTCCGCAAGCGGGATCGCGACAAGGAGCGCGCTCGGCAGGACGGCCCGGAGCGCCAGCTTCGGCCACTCGCGGCTCGGGGCGAGGCCGACGACGATCGGGACGATCAAGACCACGAGTGGCTGCGTCGCGAGCGCCAAACCGAGCAGCCAACCTGCTCGACGCCAATGGTCGTCAAACGCGGCCTCCAACCCCCAAATGGCGAGGGCAAGCGCGATCGAGTCCTCCGGGTGACCCCAGATTGCAAGGACCGGAAACAGCACGGCCGCTTCTGCGAACGTGGAGAGGTTCCGTGCCCCACGTCCGAGTCCCATACGTTCGGCGAGTGAGTCCAGGGGAACCAGAACGAGGGCACCGAGGCCGACCTCGTAGGGTCCGAGTACGAACCAGGCACTCGGGTGCTGTATTCCGATGGGGAACCCGATCGACAGACCGAGGTGGTCGATCAGGAGCGCAGCCGGCGCCAGGACAACGCTGATGCCGGGAAGGCTCACGAGCCCTCCGCCGGTGTTGTACAGGTCGCCGATATCCCCCCAGGACACGAACTGGGCGGTCCGGAAGGTGCCCCAGAGGTCGCCGGGCACGACCCAATAGGAGTGATGTGCCACGACCGGTCCCCACAACAAGCTGTAGAGCAACGAGACGAGGACCAGTGCGCCGATCATCGCCAGTGGCACTAGCCGCCGACGGAGCGCCACTCCGATTCGTGCCGACGCAGTCGTCCCATACATCGAGGAACGGGCTAGGCCCGCGCCGACCTCGGTCATGTGCTTGCCTCCATCTCAAGCTGATCAGAGCCCAGATCTGGGAGGAGGGTCTCGCCGAAGCGAGACCCTCCTCCGCTCACATCACCGCCCGCCGACATCGCGGGCGTCACTCCTCGTTGGACTAGACGTTCGGATAGCTGGCCGAGTTCCAGGCCCCTGCCGGGGACGCAGGAATCGTGCTCACCTGGCAAGCAGCGACCGACTCGAACCAGGAGGCGTACTCCACGCCCAGCGTGGTCGGGGTGTGGGTGACCGCCGTCGCTGCCCCCTCGTTGTCCTCGACTGCCCAGCACGTGCCACTGGCCGAGTAGGAGACCAGGACCAACTGCTGACCGTCAGTGGAGACGCCGACCGACATGGTGTTGGTGCCCTTCGTGGGCGGAGCCGTGTCGACGGTGAAGGTGAGGTTCGGCTCCGCCGATGACAGCGCGGCGTCTTCAAGCGCCGGGGTCGTCGCGTACGAACCGCTGTTGGCATAAGCAGCCTTGGCCGAGGTGAGCGCGTTGGTCAGGTCGCTCTGCATGGCCCGGTCCTGCGCCCCACCTTTCACCCCGAGGAAAGTCGGGATGGCGATGGCGAGCAGGATGGCCATGATCAAGAGCACGACCATGAGCTCGATAAGGGTGAAACCTGCTTCCGCACCCTCGAGCTCAGCTCGGTTCTTCTTCTGGTCGTGAGCCCGGCGCAAAGCGCGCACGAGCCGCGGCATGTTACTTACTTCCATGACTGAATCCTCCCTGGTGGATACAGCTCCGTATATGTCAATGCATGACGAGCCCAATGGGCTCGTCCGAAAAGGTAACGCTCGCGCAGGGTCGATTCGCGGATGGTCGGAGATCTTTCTTTTTGGGCTTTGGCCAGGCACTTTCCAGGCACGAATAACCACAGAATCACCAGGGGTGTCCGGTACGCTCACCGATAGGTCGTCACCGCAGGTTTCAGCTAAGCCCGACACTGAGAGCCTGCGCCAGGGGTGGCGACTCGCACGGCGGACGCCGCGGGGCAGGCGTCGGGAGGAGTCAATCGATGTCGATGCAAGACCTGCCGGTCGGCCGCCGCAGGGATGACTACCCAAATCTCGTCCAACCGGCGAGCGTCAACTCTGCGCCGCCTTGGGACGCAGTCTTGGAACGGCTCACGACGCTCGAGCGTTCACATGCCGACCTGGCCCGCTTCGTCGCCAGCATCCACGAGGCGCTTCCTCCGGAGATCGCTGCCCGCACTGGCCGGACGCTGGCACTCGGTTCGCCGATCGACGCTGTGTCCCCGGCGCCGCCTTCGTTCTCGGTCGTCGGTCCGGTCGTGGCCGCCCTGCAGCCGCTCCCCGAACGCGTCGATCCCCCGGCGGTAGCGGTCGACGCCTACAGCTCGAGCTACCAGGCCACGGACCCCTGGGCCGCCCCGCCCGCCGGAGACTCCTTCTTCGAGCCGCTCGCGGCGCCGGCAATGCCGTTCCCGGTCGCGGCCGAGCCGCCGAAGCGCCGCGGACTCTTGCGCGGCCGTCGTGCCGCCAAGGAGGCGCAGGCGAGAATCGCAGCCGAGTTCGCTGTGCCTCCCCCGCCGCCCGGTTTCGGGACGAGGCTCGAGATGGCGCCGGCCCTGCCTTCCTTCGGGTCGGGCGCCGAGCCGTCGGTGCCCGACCAGGGTCTTCCGAGCGGGTGGGGCTCGTTCGATGCCGCGCCCGTCCATGCCGCCTCACCGGGGATCGCCGAGGACTTCCCGAGCATCGGGTTCGCCGCCCCGCCCGCTTGGACCGAGAGCGCGCCCCCGGCCCCTCCGGCCGGATTCGGCCCGCTCGCGGCGGTGCCCCCGCCCCCTCCGGGCTTCGGAGAGCCGCTGGCGGCCGCTCCGCCGCCCACCGGATTCGTCGCGGACCTCGCCGAGCAGCCGGCACCGATGCCCGATGTCATCGATCGCTCGTGGGGACCGAGCGGCAACCTGGCGTCCCCGGCCGACTTCGACTTCGACGCCCCACAGGCCGCGCCGGGGTACGGGTTCAATGACCCGGCCGTCACGGCGGCCACTCCGCCGCCACCACCTCCGGGATTCGCCGGGGGGCTCGAGAGCGTGCCCCCGCCGCCGCCACCTCCGGGATTCGCCGGGGGGCTCGAGAGCGTGCCCCCGCCGCCACCACCTCCGGGATTCGCCGGGGGGCTCGAGAGCATGCCCCCGCCGCCACCACCTCCGGGATTCGCCGGGGGGCTCGAGAGCGTGCCCCCGCCGCCACCACCTCCGGGATTCGCCGGGGGGCTCGAGAGCATGCCCCCGCCCCCTCCGGCCGGATTCGGCCCGGAGGCGGCGGTGCCCCCGCCCCCTCCGGGCTTCGGAGAGCCGAGCGCGAGCCCCGCGCCCCCCTCGGGGTTCACCGCGCTCCACACGAGCGAGATCTTCGACGACATGCAGGAGGTGACCTCACTCGTCCCCCAGGAGGTCGCGCCGATCTACCAACCGGAGCCCGGGCCAGAACCGCTGGCCGACACCGGCACCGACCACACGAGCTATACGGCTGTGCCCCCGATCACGCCGGACTTCTTCGCCCGAGCGGCAGGGAAGGGTCGCCGCTAAAGAGACAGCGGATCCCGGGGTTCGTCCCCGGGCTCGGGCCCTAGGCGCGCTGCCAGTGCCCGGAGCGGCCGCCCGATTTCTCCCACAACGCCACGCCGTCGATGGTCATCGTCCGGTCGGCCGACTTGCACATGTCATAGACGGTGAGAGCGGCGATCGTGCAGGCGGTCATCGCCTCCATCTCGACGCCGGTGCGGTCGACGGTCTCCACGCTTGCCTCGATCTCGACGTAGTCGTCGCCGATCGAGAAGTTGATCGCCACCGAGCCGACCAGGACCGGGTGGCACATCGGCATCAGCTCGGCCGTGCGCTTGGCCGCCTGGATCCCCGCGATCCGGGCCGCTGCGAGCACGTCCCCCTTGGTAATGGCGTTGTTGGCCACCTTGGCGGTGGTCTCGGGCTTCATGAGCACCCGGCATCGGGCCAAGGCCCGACGGTGGGTGGGCTCCCGGGGGCTGACGTCAACCATCCGCGCCCCGCCCAGTGGGTCGAGATGGGTGAGGCTGCGGTCCGTCACGCAGCGAGTCTACGTCCGTCGCGATCCGGCCTCCCCTGGACCACCCGTACGGTAGGATTAGCAGTCGTAAGCCTTGAGTGCCAACGGGTCGGGGACCCGACCGGGAGGACCTGATGCCGACCTACGAGTACGCATGCACTTCGTGCGGACACCGGTTCGAGGCGGTGCAGTCGTTCTCGGACCCCGCGCTGACCGCCTGCCCGGTCTGCGGGGGCGCGCTGCGCAAGGTCTTCGGCAATGTGGGGATCGTCCTCAAGGGCACCGGCTTCTACAAGAACGACAGCCGCTCCTCCAAGCGCTCGACCAAGGAACCGGCCTCTACGGCCGGCTCCAAGGACACGGCCTCGGGCGACGCGAAGAGCCCCGCTACCCCGCCGCCCTCCTCCTCTTCTTCCTCGTCGTCGGGGGACTCGTCGAAGAGCTCGGGCTCGAGCGGCACCGAGAAGGCGGCCGCCTCCAGCTCGTCGTAGCCGCGGGTCGGGTCCCTCGCCCGGACCGGCGTCTTTGGGCTTCCAATGACGGCCAGAGACGTCGGGTCCGGCGCGGTCGGGTCGGCCATCACCGGTCGGCCACCGTCTGCGGACGCAGCGGGGGGCGCTCCCGACCCGGATCCTCGCCTTCGGATCCTCGACCGTCCGGCCGCGCCGTCCGGCCGCGTCCTCGGGCTCGTCCGAGGGTCTGACCTACCGGCGCGGCGGGAGCGAGACGAGCCCCGACCGAGGACGACAGTGGGTCAGGTGCCGCTCAGCTGCATGTCGCCGATGGCGAGGGTCTGGCCGGCCGCGATGCCCGGCAGCCACTCGATGTCGGCGCCGACGTGCAGCACCGACTGGAGCATGCGCTGGAGCGTCGAGGCCACCGTCGCCTCCCGGATCGGCTCGGCCAGCTCGCCGTCGCGGATCATGAGCCCCTCGACCCCGACCGAGAAGTCGCCGCTCACCGCGTTGACCCCCGAGTGCATCCCGGTGACCGACTGGACGTAGAGGCCCTCGCCGACAACCGCAAGGATCGCGGTCTGGTCGTGGTGGCCGGGTTGCAGGACGAGGGCGCGGCACCCGGCCCCGGGAGTGCCGGCGAACCCGCCCCGGACGGCCGAGCCGGTGGACGAGGTCCCGGCGCGACGCGCCGAGACGGTGTCGTACAGGAAGCTGCGCAGCATCCCTGAGTCGATGAGCGTGTTGCGCCGGGTGGCCAGCCCCTCGGCGTCGTGGGTCGCCGCCGAGAACGCCCGCGCGTCGGTCGGGTCGTCGACGAGGGTGAAGGAGCCGGTGGCCACCTTCTCGCCGATGCGGCCGGCGAAGATCGAGCGCCCCTTCACCACCGCCTCGCCCGACAGCCCCGAGGCGACGATCGAGAGCAGGGAGGACACGACCCGCCGGTCGAACACGACGGTGATCCGCTCCGACGGCGGCTTCACCGCTCCGAGCATGCGGGTCGCACGCTCGACGGCATCGCTCACCACCCGGTCGGGGTCGAGCTCTGCGAAACCCCGCCGGACGCTGAACCCGGTGCCGACGTGGCTGTCGTTCCCCTCGCCGGCGATGGCGGCGGCCGAGAGGTAGGCGGTCGTCCGCCGGCTGACCGCGCGGATGCCGGTCGTCGAGGCCAGGGCCATCTCGACCCGCTCGTCGCCGTAGTCGGCCGAGGAGACCTGGCGGATCCGGGGGTCGGCGTCCCGGACCCGGCGCTCGAGCTCGACGGTGAGGGCGACCTTCTCGTCGGTGCTGGCCGACGCCACGCTCGGGTCCCAGAGGTCCAGCTCGGCGGACGTCACCCCGTCGGGCACGGCGAAGGCCACATCGGGGTCGGGGGTGGCGAACGCCGCGTTGTCCCGGGCCTCCTCGACCGCCGAGTCGACGACGTCGGCGTCGAGGGAGCCGGCCCACGCGAAACCGAGGCGGGCCCCCTCGCTCCCGCCGGTGAGCAACAACCGGACGCCGATGCCGCTCGTGGTCGCAGACGAGAGCGACTCGACGTCGCCGTCGTAGGCGCGCACCTCGACGTCCTGGCCCGTCGCGACGTACGCCTCGATCTCCTCGCCCGGCCGGCCCTGCCCGACCACCCGCTCGGCCAGGGCCATCAGCTCGTCGCTCACCCGGCCGTCCCCCCGAAGGTCACGCCGGTGATACGCAGCGTCGCCTGCCCGCACCCGACCGGCACGCTCTGGCCGTCCTTGCCGCAGGTCCCCGGCATCATGCCGAAGTCGTTCGCCACCGCGTCGATGCGGCGGAGGATCTCGGGGCCGTTGCCGATGAGGTTGGCGTCCCGCAGCGGCGCGGTGAGGCGCCCGTTCTCGATGAGGTAGGCCTCGGAGGTCCCGAACACGAAGTCACCCGACGCAGTGTTCACCGAGCCGCCCCCGAGCTTCGCCACGTACACCCCGTGCGGCGTCTGGGCGATCAACTCGTCGGGGTCCTCGGTGCCGGCCAGGAGGAAGGTGTTGGTCATGCGGACCATCGGCAGGTGCTGGTAGGTCTGTCGCCGCCCGTTGCCCGAGGACTGGCGCCCCTCCTTGCGGGCCCGGAGCCAGTCCCACATGTAGTCGGTGAGCACCCCGTCCTCGATGAGCACGTTGCGGGCGGCTGCCCGACCCTCGTCGTCGACCGCGAAGTTGCCCCACTCACCGCCGACCGTGCCGTCGTCGATCAAGGTGACGAGCGGGCTCGCCACCTGTTCACCGACCTTCCCGACGTAGACCGACGCGTCCTTCACGATGTGGTCCGCCTCGAGGCCGTGGCCGCACGCCTCGTGGAAGAGCACGCCGCCGCTCCCGCTGGCGAGCACCACCGGGAGCTCGCCGGACGGGGCCGGCCGGGCCGACAGCTTGGCGACCGCCCGGTTGGCGGCCACGGTGGCCAGCTCCTCGACCCGCACTCGGCCGAACACCTCGAAGCCCTCGGTGCGGGCGACCGACTCGTAGCCGGTCTGCATGCCGGTGTCGCCGGTGGCGACGCAGCTCACGTTGAACCGAGTCCGGATCTGGTCGTCCTCGGCGTGCCGGCCGTCGCTGCTCGCGATGAGGACCCGCCGGCGGCTGTCGCCGTAGGCGGCCTGAACCTGGGTAATGGCGGCCCCCACCCCCCGGGCGGCGTCGTCGGCCCGGGCGAGCAGCTCGAGCTTGGTGGCCTTGGCCACGTCCGAAGGCAGGGTGAGGTCGCGCTCGGGGGCGGTGAACCGCGGCGGCAGCGCCACCGCCTTCGTCCCCCCGCCGCCCTGGCGAGCCACCGCAGCCGCCGCCTCGGCCGCGGCCAGGAGCCCCGGCTCCGAGAGGTCGGCGGTGTGGGCGAAACCGGTGGTCTCGCCGACCACCACCCGGATCCCGGCGCCGCGCTCGCGGCCCGAGGACAGCTCCTCGATCCGACGGTCGTCCAGGATCGCCGAGCGGGTCTGGCGGTCCTCGGCGAAGACCTCCGCCATGTCACCGCCCTTGGCCAACGAGGCCGACAGGACCCGTTCGAGGACGTCAGCGTCGATCAGAGGGGGTGCGGGCACGGCGTCATCGTAATGACCGGCCCCGCGACCACATTCCCGGGGCAGGAACCGGCGGCGCAAAAGCGTGACGGACCGAGTCCCGACACGCCGTCGACCTGACCAGCGCCGTCGCCCTCGCCCCCGCCCGCCCGGGTTCGGGCCCGGTTGAAAGGGGCCTGCGGGACCCGGCCGACCCTCCGGCAGGCACCGTTCGGTCTCGGGCCGCCGGGTAGCGTGGTCCTTTGCCCTCTCGCCACGGAGACCACGCGCCCGGATGATCCTGCCCAGCATCGAGACCCCCGCCGACCTGCGGCCTCTCGGCTACGAGCAACTCAGCGAGCTGGCCGTCGAGATCCGGGCCTTCATCGTGGAGACGGTGACCAAGACCGGCGGGCATCTGGGCTCCAACCTGGGGGCGGTCGAGCTGACCCTCGCCTTGCACCGGGTGTTCGACTCGCCGCACGACGCGATCCTCTGGGACACCGGCCACCAGGCCTACGTGCACAAGCTCCTCACCGGACGGCGTCACCGGTTCGTCGACCTCCGCCGCGAGGGCGGCCTCTCGGGCTACCCCAACCGCGCCGAGTCCGACCACGACTGGATCGAGAACAGCCACGCCTCGACCGCCCTCTCCTACGCCCACGGCCTCGCCACCGCCCTCGAGCTGAGCGGCGAGCTGGTCGGCTCTGGGGGCACCCGCCGGGTCGTCGCGGTCGTGGGCGACGGCGCCCTGACCGGCGGCATGGCCTACGAGGCGCTGAACAACCTCGGCCACTCCAACCGCCGGGTCGTGGTGGTCCTCAACGACAACGGCCGTTCCTACGCGCCGACCGTCTCGCACCTCTCCCAGAGTCTCACCAGCCTCCGGCTGCACCCCGCCTACGTGCAGACCCGGGCGCGGGTCGGCCGGCGGATCCGCAACATCCCCGCCGTCGGCGAGATGGCCGCCTCTGGTGTGCTCGGCCTGACCAGCGCGTTGCGCGAGATCGTCGCCCCCCACGTCTTCTTCGAGGCGCTGGGTGTCCGCTACGCCGGTCCGATCGACGGCCACGACATCGCCCAAATGGAGCAGGCGTTCGCCAACGCGGCCGAGTGGGACGGACCGATCGTGGTCCACGTCCTCACCCAGAAGGGCCGTGGGTATGCGCCGGCCGAGGAGGACGAGGTCCAGCGGCTCCACGACGTGAAGGCGACCCGCATCGCGGCGCCCGACACGGTCGAGGGGACCCCACCGCCGGCCGAGGCGATCACGACCGTGGGCGCGACCATCCCGGCCGCCAGCTACACCGACGCCTTCACCCGCGCCCTCATCGCCGAGGCGGAGCGCGACCCCCGAATCGTGGCCCTGACAGCGGCCATGCCCGGCCCGACTGGGCTGCTCGCCTTCCAGCAGCGGTTCCCGGACCGCTGCTTCGACGTCGGCATCGCCGAGCAGCACGAGGTCACCGCGGCGGCCGGCCTGGCGATGGGCGGGCGCAAGCCGGTCGTGGCGGTCTACTCGACCTTCTTCTCCCGGGCCTTCGACCAGGCCAACCTCGACGTCGGCCTGCACCAGCTGCCGGTCGTGTTCGTGCTCGACCGGGCCGGCATCACCGGCGAGAACGGACCCAGCCACCACGGGGTGTGGGACATGGCGCTCGCGTTGGCGGTCCCGGACATGACCGTTTTCGCTCCTTCGTGCGCCGAGGAGGTCGGGGTGATGCTGTCGGACGCCCTCGAGCTCGACGGCCCGTCGGTCATCCGGTTCCCGACCACCCCGCCGCCGCGCTCGCCTCGGGGGCTGGCGACCGGGTCGGGCCTGCGGGGTCGGCGCGTCCGGGCCGGGGACGGCAGGGTCTGCCTGCTCGGCGTCGGCAAGATGGTGGCGGCCTGCGAATCGGCCGCCCAAGAGCTCGCCAACGAGGGGATCGACGCCACCGTGTGGGACGTCCGGGTCGTGAGCCCGCCAGACCCCGAGATGCTCGCCGACGCGGCCGGGCACGGCCTCGTCGTGAGCGTGGAGGACGGCGTGCGCTTCGGCGGTGCCGGCATGTTCGTCACCGATGCGCTGGCCGCGTGGGCCCAGGGTGAGGGCCGGGCCCTCCCCACGGTCGCCAACCTCGGGATCCCGCGGGCCTACATCCCCCAGGGGCGGCCGGACGACCTCCTCGCCGAGCTGGGGCTCGACGGGCCCGGGGTCGCCGCATCGGTCCGCCAGCTGGTCGACGCGCTGGGTCCTTCGACCCGAGTGACATTCGATCCGAGCGTCGACCAGTAGAACGCGGCGCGCACTCCCCCCTCACGCGAGCCTCCCTTCCCCACCCTTGACGGGGCCTGGTGACGGTCTCGTCGCACTCGTTCGGCCAGGAGGGCCGCGACTCGCTGCGGCACCTAAGTGCGGCGCGAGGGTTCGCCGTGGAACAGGACCTCGCGACGGCGGGTTCGAAGGGTGGGCGTTTTCCCATGCGCTCCCTCAGGGACCCGGGTCGGCGTCGATGTCGCCGGGAAACGCGCCCACATGGGGAGCGACCGTCGCCTGATGAACCAAGCGCGAAACGCGCATTCAAGGTGCGCGTTACCCTTCAGCCAGCGACTCCCATGGACGCCAAGGAGTACCGATGGCCGAATCAATCCTGCAAGTCACCGAGATCAACCATGTGGTGCTGCACGTCTCGAACTTGGAGCGTTCCAGGCAGTTCTACATCGAGGTACTTGGTTTCGCAGACAACTCTCCGTCGATGGGTGGCCCCGCAATGATGAGCTTCCTTGGGGCCGGTTCTCAGGGCCTGGATCTCTTTGAGGTTCGAGGCCAGGACGTGCACGGCGGTCAGGAGATGAACCACATGGCACTGGCGGTTGCCGGCGACGACCTCGATGCAGTGTGCTCAGCGCTCGAGCGGGCCGGTGTCGATGCATCGGAGAAAACGCCCCGAAACACGGTGATGGTCTCGGACCCCGATGGACACCGGATCGAGATCCTCCCCAGGTCGGCGTCGCTCTTTCAGCGGTAGCGGACGCCTTCCAGCCGCCGCCTGGGCAACGCTGAAGTCGACGTCGAAAGACGGAGCTGGGATGCTCCGCCTCGGCGCGGAACCTCGGAGCTAGCCCTTGTTGGCGCCGTGGGCGCGGACGAAGTCGTTCACCGCGTAGTAGGCATCGATCGACTCGCCGGCATCGCCCCAGAATCCCTCCAGCACGTCGTAGCGGAGGGCGCCCGCCGCCGCGTAGTGGTTGTTCACGTCGGTGATCTCGAGCTCGCCGCGGGCCGAGGGGACGAGGGTGGGGATCACCGAGAAGACCGACGCGTCGTAGCAGTAAACCCCGGTCACCGCGTACGGGCTCGGCGGCTCCTCGGGCTTCTCGAAGATCCGGACCACCCGGCCGTCGGCCGTGATCTCGGGCACGCCCAGGTGACGGAGGTGCTCGGGCCGCTCGACCGGGCTGAGCAGGATACGTGCGCCGCTCGGGTCAGCCCGGAAGGCGTTCACCGTCGGGGCGATCGAGCGCTCCACGATGTTGTCGGCCAGCATCACGAGGATCGGCTCGTCGTCGGCGAACCGCTGGGCCAGCCCCAGGGCGTCGGCGATGCCTCCCGGACCCTCCTGGTAGCCGTAGGTGAGGAGGTCGAGGCCGACCTCGTGGCCGTTCCCGAGCAGCCGGAGGAACTCACCGGCGTGCGCGCCCCCGGTGACCAGCATCACCTCGGTCACGCCGGCCTTCACCACCGCCTCGATCGCCCACTGGATCATCGGGCGGTCGTAGATGGGGAGCAGGTGCTTGTTGGTGATCCTGGTCAGCGGATGGAGACGGGAGCCGGTCCCCCCGGCGAGGATGACGCCCTTCACGGCCGACCACCCTACTGACGGGCCCACCGGGAGGTTGCGACCCGTAAGGTGAGGCCGTGATACGGCGGGTCCGGTTCGGGAGCCGCCTCCGCTCCCGTCGCAGGGTCACGAGGAGGGACGACATGACGCGAGAGGTCCAGCTCACCGAGGAGGAGTGGCGGGAGCGGCTCAGCCCCGACCAGTTCGCGGTGCTTCGCAAGAGCGCCACCGAGCCGGCGTGGTCGGGCAAGCTCCTGCATGTCGACTCCGACGGGGTGTTCCACTGCGCCGGCTGCGGGGCCGCCCTGTTCTCCACCGACCACAAGTTCGAGTCCGGATCGGGATGGCCCAGCTTCGACCGGGCGATGGCCGCCGGCACGGTCGAGGAGCACTCCGACGACACCCTTGGCATGCGGCGCACCGAGATCGTCTGCGCCCGCTGTGGCGGGCATCTCGGCCACGTGTTCCCCGATGGCCCGACCGAGACCGGCCAGCGGTTCTGCGTGAACTCCCTCTCCCTCGACTTCACCCCCGAGGACAAGGAGCGCGCCGGCTAGGAGTCGGGCTTCGGACGCCCTCGCGCGCGTCGCCGGTCAGCGCTTGATCCGGCGGACCGACGCGATCGGCGGCTGCTCCTCGGCATCGCCATCGGCTGCCTCCTCCGACGGGGTGGTCGCCGCCTCGGCAACGTCGCGCCGGGAGGTGCGCTGCACCTCCGCGGTCGCGAACCGCAGGCTGGGCCCGAGATCATCGGCCACCACCTCGACCTTCGAGCGGTGCTCGCCCTCCTCGGTGTCCCAGGTGCGGTGTTCGAGGCGCCCGGTCACCACGACCCTCGTCCCCTTGACGAGGCTCAGCGCGGCGTTCTCGGCCAGGTCGCGCCAGCACACCACGTCGAAGAACGACGTGGACTCCTCCCACTCCTTGCTCTGGCGGTCCTGCCAGCGCCGGTTCACCGCGATCCCGAGGGTCGTGGTGGCCTGACCGTCGCGGGTGTAGCGGATCTCGGGCTCCCGGGTCAGGTTCCCGATCAGGGTGATCGTCGTGGTCATGCGCTCCTCCGTCCGGTCGTCCGGGACGGCGGCGAGCATGCCCGGGGTACCTCGACGGAGACCTGGCCGGCAACCTGGCACGGCGGGCCCTCACGCGTCGATCAGGCCAGGCCCTTCTCGAACATGCTGAGCGCCTCGGCGTAGGAGCGGTCGGCCGCCGCGTCGTGGTAGGCACCACCCGGCACCGCGAACCCGTGGTTGGCCCCCTCGTGGACCTCGGCCTTCCCCCGGTCCCCCATCCCGTTCACCGCGTCGATGAGCGGCTTGTGCATCGCCGCCGACTGCATCTGGTCCTCGGCGCCGATGCCCACGTAGATGTAGCCGTCGAACCCGTCGACCACGAGGTGCGGCGAATCGTCGTCGTCGGTGGCACAGAACGACGGGTGCAGCAGGACCCCGACCTTGAACACGTCGGGATGGTGCTGGAGCGTCCGCAACACGGAGCGGGCGCCGATGCAGTAGCCGATCGCGCCCATCGGGGCGGGCCGGGCCGCCGGGTCGCTCTTCAGGTACTCGAGGACCGACTGGACGTCCCGCTCGACGTGGTCGTCGGTCGTTCCACCGAAGATCTCCATGAACCGCGTCCGCTCGGCCGGGTCGGCGTCCTCGGCCATCATCTTGCGCATGTCCATGACGATGAACCGGCCGTGGCGGTGGTAGCGGTCCGGGGAGAGCACGTAGTAGCCGGCCGCGCTGATCCTCTGGATCGCCTCCTTGGACCCCTCGTCGAGACCGGGGCCGTGGTGGAAGAACAGGACGACCGGGAACGGTCCGTCGCCGTCGGGGTGGGACACGACGATGCCCAGCTGCCCTTCGTCGGTGGTGATGTCGCGGGTTTCGATCACGGTGGGCACAACCCCCTGGTTCGTCAAAGGGCGAAGGGTAACGCGAAACGGTTGAGCCTGACAGTGGGCCAACTGGTCGACGGCGCCCCACGCGGGACCGGTGGGATCAGGTTGCCGGCGACCGATCGGCTGGCGCAAGGATGGGAGGCCCGGAGGCCTCCCATCCTTGTCACATCTGTCGTTGCTCCGCTCGGAGCCCGGAGTTACCCAGCAGCCACGTCTGCGGCAATCGCCTGCAATGTCGGGACGGTCAGGGCAAGGACGCCGCCCAATGGCTGGATCGCCTCGATGTTGCCGCTGTACCCGCCGACGCTGTTGAGGTTGTCGATGCCGGTCGGGCTCCCGCCGTTTGCGAGGAAGCCGGCCAGGAAGGTCCCGATCGTTTGCTCGTCCTCCGTGGAGAGCAGCGGCTCCGGGCGGATGTGGGCCAGCACGCTCCCGGCCAAGGCATCGGTGAACCCGTCACCTCGTGAGACGAGAATCGTGTTGTTCCACACGCCGTCCGCCCCCCACCCGAGTCCGACGAAGGTCCCCGACTGGTTGAGCTCGAACGAAGCGAGTTCTTGAGCGGTGTCGGTCCCGTCCTGTCCGGCGATGCGGATCACCGAGATCCCGAGGGCCTGGATGGAGGTGACGTCGGCGGCGGAGACCGCCAGGGACCCGCCCAGCACGATCGCCTGCTGGACGCCGAGCGAGGTCAAGGCGTTGGAGGCCTGCGAGGACAGGGCGCTCGGGTCGGTCAGGACCAGCGGGAAGTGTTCGTCGTAGGCCATGACGCTGGCAGCGGAGGCGTCCTGGAAGGTCGCACCGTTGGCCACGATGGCTGTCTTCAAGGCCCCGCTTGCCACCGGGGTGGCGGACTCAGTACCCGGGCTGTTGTTGTAGGCGCCGTTGTAGGCACCGGACAGGTTGATGGCCCTTACGAACGAAGGCGGTGGGGTCGTCGCGATGAGCTGGGAGGTGTCGTACTCCGTCGCCCCGGCAATCGCCGGGTGCACAGTGATGTTGGAACCGGTCAGTGCTCCCCCGCCGCTGGGCCCGCCACAGGTGTAGGCGGGGGTCGCGGCCACCTGGTTGATGGTGTTCTGGCTCACGGCGAAGGTGCCACCAACCACATACACGTTGGTGATCCCCTCGGTCTGGAGGGCCTGCCGGGTCTCCGAAGAGAGACTCGCCGTCGGCGTGAGGAGGATGCCGCTTCCAAGGAAGCCGGCCAGGTAGCTGGCCGACAGCGCGTCGGCGAACCCCTGATCGGTGGCCAGGATCACCGAACCCATGTTGCCCGTGATGTTGTTTGGGCACCCATGGGTCGGGAAGGCGGTCGCCATCTCGACGATCGCCGTCGCGTCAGCGTCAGCCCCGGAGATCGACGGGTTGATGGTCGGCGCCGAGTTGAAGACGTTCAACTGGGCGGTCGTCACCGCACTCGTGTCGCCTCCGCAGGTTGCCGCGCCCGTGATCACCGTCGCGTTTGCGGGTCCTGAAGTCGGACCGTCGCCGACGTTCACCCCGCTGATGGTGTAGGTCGCCGCGCTGGTCGACGGTGTGGTGATCACCGCCTGGATTTGGCCAGCAACGATGGTGACGGCACCGACCACCGCGCCGCTCCCTGCTGAGGCCGTCACGGTGGGCGCGGGAGTGATGAAACTGAAGTTGGTCTCCCCGCTGTTGGTCGGCTTGACGCAGATCGAACCCGACACGGCTCCGACCGCGGTTTCGGTCACCACGATGTTGCTGATCGCGCTGTTCGTGCTGACCGGGACGACGGTCACCGGGTTGTTGGCGGTCGCCCCGGCGCTGACGTGGTTCTGCACCGTGGCATTGGAGACCGGTGTTGCCGCCGGTGTCGAGGTCAGCGTCAGATTGACGGCTCCGTTAGGAGTGGCCGACCCAACGGAGTAGGCGATGTTCGAGACCGTGACTAGGAAGGTGTCGCCGTTCCCGCCGTTCTGGGGAGTGTTGGACACCGTCAGGGTCAGCTGGTCGTGCGGGCTGGCGACGCAATTCACCCCGCTGGGGTCGGCGGGGATGGCAGCGAGCGTCGGGGTGATCACCGGGGCGACGTCACTCACGTTGTTCCCCATGGATGCAACCGCGGTGACCTGGGGCGTGGCCGAGAACACCACGTAGTCGTTGGGGTTGTTGCTCGTGCAGTTCTGGGTGGTGCTGTCGTGGGGGGTGACGTCGAACACGATGGTGTCGCCCGCTGTCCACGCGTTCGTGATCTTGAAGGTCTCGCTCGACGCGGCCTGGCTGGTCAGCCCGGTGAAGATCGTCGGCGCGGGTGAGGGTGAGATCGCAAAGGTGTTCAATCCGGCCGAGGAGTTCGCCGAGGCCGACGACAAACCGATCACGGCAAGGCTCACGGCCAGGAGCCCGGTCACCCCCCCAACCAGGACGTTGCGCATCCGGAAGAACCTCGTTCTCACAATTTCCCTCTCTTTCCTGAGCAAAAAAGGGGCCCCCTACGGTCAAGTTGACGGGCAACGAGACATTCGGCAATGGGAGCAAGGAGGTCCCTACCCCGGTTCGTCCCGCTGAAAACGCTAGGACCTGGGCGAGTTCGGTTCGGGGATGGTGGCGGAAAAGACGCTCTGGCCTGGCGCGACGGGCGCCTGGCGCTCAGACGTCGAGGAAACGGCGGATGGCGATGGCCGAGCCGACCGAGCCGATGAGCACGCCGATCACGACCACGATCGCGTCGGTCCCGAACATCTGCCAGCCCGTCAGCCGCATCTGGGACAGGACCGAGTTGGGCTGGTTGGGATTGGCGAGGTGGTCGAGCAGCTCGTGCAGACCGAAGACGACCGAAGCGGCCACGCCGGAACCGACGAGGCCCTGGATGAGGCCCTCGGACATGAACGGGAGCCGGATGAACCAGTTGGTGGCCCCGACCAGCTTCATGACCGAGACCTCGCGGCGCCTGGCGAAGATCGCCATCCGGATCGTGTTCAGGATCAGCACGCCGGCCGACAGCAGCAGGACCAGGGCGACCGAGATGAACACCCACTGCAGGACGGTGATCGTCTCCTCCATCGTGTGGATCTGAGGCTGCGGCGAGGTCACCTGGAACACCCCTGGCTGTCCTTTGAACTTGCTCACCACCAGCTGCGCGTACCGGGGCTGGTTGGGGGTGCACCGGATCGAGCTCGGCGTGGTCCTCACCGAGAGCGCCGAGACCTCCGAGGGGGGCAGGAGCTTGGACGCCTCGTGGAAGTCCCTGGCCTGGGTCCAGTAGCTGCAGTTGTTCACATAGGGCAGGGCGAAGAGCTCGGTCTTGACCGCCTGGATCTCCGAGGTGCTGGCGCCCGGGTTCATCCACACGGTCACCTGGATCCCCCGCTGCCACTGGATCTCGGCGTTGGACGCCCCCTGTTTGAGCAGGAGGGCCGCTCCGACGAGCGCCAGCGACACGGCCACCGTAAGCACCGCGGCGATCGTCATCAGGCGGTTGCGCCAGAGGTTGGTCGCCGTCTCCCTGGCGATGTAGTCGGCGGAGAGTGGCACGGCTAGTTCCGGCGGGCCCCGACCTCGGTCCGCGGGACGCTCCCGGTCGCGGCGTCGATGCCGTAGACGCCGCGAGCCTGGTCGCGCACCACGGTGCCCTGGTCGAGCTCGACCACCCGGCGACGCATCCAGTCGACGAGGGCGGCGTCGTGGGTGGCGATGACGACGGTCGTTCCGGTCCGGTTGATCCGGTCCAGGAGCTTCATGATCCCCTGGCTGGTCCCCGGGTCGAGGTTCCCGGTCGGCTCGTCGGCGAGCAGGATGAGGGGGCGGTTGACGAAGGCGCGCGCGACCGCCACTCGCTGCTGCTCACCACCGGAGAGCTCGCTCGGCAGGTTGTCCCGTTTGTTGGCCAGGCCGACCAGCTCGAGGACCTGTGGGACCTGAGTCTCGACGACGCTCTTCGGCCGCCCGATCACCTCGAGCGCGAAGGCGATGTTCTGGAACACGGTCTTGTTGGGAAGGAGGCGGTAGTCCTGGAACACGCACCCGACGTTGCGCCGCAGGTACGGAACCCGCCACTTCGGCATGTGGATGATCTCGCGGCCGGCCACCCAGATTCGTCCCCGGTCGGGCAGCTCCTCGCGCAACAGCATGCGGATGCAGGTGGTCTTCCCCGAGCCCGACGGGCCGACCAGGAAGACGAATTCGCCCTTCTGGATGTCGAGCGACACGTTGCGCACCGCGACGGTGCCGTTCTTGTAGACCTTCGTGACGTTGTCGAAACGGATCATGCGGGCGGAGTCGCCTTCACCACGCGGCGTCGGCCGCCGTGGGGCGGCGTGCGGAGCGTGAGGCACAAGGGCATCGGACCCAAAGAGACTATCGAGCCAGGATCGGCACCGCTGTGAGGGGTCGGGGCGCTCAGCTGGGAGAACGCCCCATTCCCGACGAAGCGGCAACCTGAGTAGCGCCCGTCGATCAACGTCGCACGCTGGGCTTCTCCGGCCCACAGCTCGAAACCGTCACGGAACCGAAGCATCCGGGGCCGTCACGCGTCGCCGATCGGCGGGCGACTTGACAGAACCGACAGGATCAGGCGCCGGCGCGGCGGCGGCGCAGCTCGGCCTCGATGAACTGGTCGATGTCGCCGTCGAGGACCGCGTCGACGTTGCCGGTCTCGACGCGGGTGCGGACGTCCTTCACCAGCTGGAAGGGTGCGAGCGTGTACGAGCGGATCTGGCTCCCCCAGGCGTTGTCACTCCGCTCGCCGCTCAGCTGGTCGATCTCGGCCTGGCGTTCCTCGCGGCTGCGCTGGGCCAGCTTGGCCGCCAGGATCTGCATGGCCCGAGCCTTGTTCTGGTGCTGGCTCCGCTCGTTCTGGCACGAGACGACGATCCCGCTCGGGCGGTGGGTGATCCGGACCGCGGAGTCCGTCTTGTTCACGTGTTGGCCACCCGCCCCCGACGCCCGGTACGTGTCGATGTCGAGGTCTTTCTCGTCGATCTCGACCTTGTCCGAGAGGTCTTCCAGGAACGGGATGACATCGAGCGAGGCGAAGCTCGTCTGCCTCCGGCTCTGTGAGTCGAACGGAGAGATCCGCACCAGGCGGTGCACGCCCCGCTCGGCGGAGAGGAGTCCGAAGGCGAACCGCCCGCGCACGATGAACGTCGCGGAGAGCAGCCCGGCCTCCTTGCCCTCGGTCACCTCGTCGACCTCGATGCTGAAGCCGCGGCGCTCGGCCCACCGGGCGTACATCCGCAGCAGCATCTCGGCCCAGTCCTGGGCGTCGGTCCCGCCGGCACCGGCGTGCACCTCGGCGACCGCGTCGCGTTCGTCGTACTCGCCCGAGAGCAACGATTGGAGCTCGAGCCGGCCGAGCCGGGTGCCGAGCCCGTCCAGTGTCTCCTCGAGCTCCTTCGACAACGACTGGTCCGGCTCCCCCTCGGTGTCGGCCTCGTCGGCCAGCTCCAGCAGGACCCGCGCATCGTCGAGGCTGGCCTTCAGCGCGTCGAAGTCCTCCAGATCTCCGGCGATCCGACCGAGCTCGGTCGTGACCGTCCTCCCGTGCTCGGGGTCGTCCCAGAGGTCGGGGCGCGCGACCTCGGCCTCGAGCTCGATCCGGCGGGCCCGGTGCGCGGCGATGTCGAGGTAGTCCTCAGCTTCAGCGATGCGACCGGCCAACGCCTCGAGCTCGGCCGGGAAGTCTCGACGCTCGCCGGCCCCCGAGGCCTCAGGCGGCGCCATGGCAGAGCTTGTACTTCTTGCCGCTCCCGCACCAGCACGGCGCGTTGCGGCCGATCTTCTCGTTCGGCGCCTTCACCATGGGCACGAGGGTCTCCTCGCCGTCGGCCGAGACCACCACCTGCTGCGGTCGTGCCGCACCGTTGCCCGACGGTGGGGTGGCCGCAAGGGCCTGCACCGTGGGGTCGACCGCCGTGCCCTGGTCGGCCAGCAACGACTGGGTCAGCGCCAGGGTCCCGGCGACCGGGTCGTCGGCCGCCTCGTAGGTGGCGCGGGCGAAGTCCGGCTCTGCGGGCGCGTTGACGATCGCCTCGACGTGGAGGACATAGCGGAGGTAGTCGTCGTCGATCGCGTCGACCAGCTGCCCGAACATCGAGAAGCCCTCGCGCTGCCAGGCGACGAGCGGGTCCTGTTGCCCCATGGCCCGGAGGTTGATGCCCTCCCGCAGGTAGTCCATCTCGGCCAGGTGGTCCCGCCAGCGCTGGTCGACGATCTGGAGCATCACCTCGCGTTCGATCTGCCGGGCCATGTCCTCGCCGTCGGGCGCGGCCTCAGCGGGGCCGTCGGACAGTGCCTCATCGGGGCCGTCGGGCGCGGCCTCAGCGGGGCCGTCGGACAGTGCCTCATCGGGGCCGTCGTCCGGGCGGCCGGGCCGGGCAAGGCGGTCCATCTCGGCCGAGCGGTTCTCGTAGTACTCAAGCGCCTCGGTGACGACGCTCTCGGTGATCTGCGCGGCGGTGGACGCCTCGGCGAGATCCTCGGCGGTGAACTGCGTCGGGTAGTACTGGGTCAACTCGGCGATGAGGTGCTCGAGGTCCCACTCCTCGGCGTAGTCGTTCGGGCACGCCTGCCCGACGAGCGTCGCCAGGGTCTGCTCCAGCATCTCGACCGTCCGGTCGTGGAGGTCCTCGCCCTCGAGGATCGACAGGCGGTGCGCGTAGATCACCTTGCGCTGCTCGTTCATCACCTCGTCGTATTTCAAGACGTCCTTGCGGATCTCCGAGTTGCGCCCCTCGACGGTGTTCTGCGCCCGCTCGATCGCCTTGGTCACCATCTTCGCCTCGATGGGCACGTCTTCTGGAAGGGCCTTGGACATCACCCAGCTCATGGCCCCGGTGGCGAAGAGACGCATGAGGTCGTCCTCGAGGCTGAGGAAGAAGCGGCTCTCGCCGGGGTCACCCTGCCGGCCCGAGCGTCCCCGCAGCTGGTTGTCGATTCGGCGGCTCTCGTGGCGCTCACTGCCGAGGACGTACAGCCCGCCGAGCGCCCGGACCTCGTCACCCTCGAGTCGGCAGCGCTCGTCGAGCTCGCCCCGGAGCTTCGCCAGCTCGGCGGCACCCTCCTCGGTGTCGAGGTCGATCCCCTTGGCCACCGCCTCGTGCCGGGCCAGGAGCTCGGGGTTCCCGCCGAGGATGATGTCGACGCCGCGTCCGGCCATGTTGGTGGCCACCGTCACCGCTCCGAGCCGCCCGGCCTGGGCGACCACCTCGGCCTCCCGGAAGTGCTGTTTCGCGTTCAGTACCTCGTGGCGGATTCCGCGCTGGGACAACAGGCGCGCCAAGAGCTCGGACTTGGCCACCGAGGCGGTGCCGACGAGGATCGGCTGCCCGCGCTCGTTGCGTTCGACGATGTCCTCGACCACCGCCGCGAACTTCGCCTCCTCGCTCTTGAACACGAGGTCGGGCGCGTCGGCGCGGATGAGCGGGAGGTTGGTCGGGATGGGCACCACCGGGAGCGAGTAGGTACTGGCGAACTCGCTCGCTTCGGTCTCGGCGGTCCCGGTCATGCCGGCGAGCTTCTCGTACAGCCGGAAGTAGTTCTGGAGCGTCACCGTCGCCCAGGTGTGGTTCTCCTCTTTGATCCGGACGCGCTCCTTCGCTTCGACCGCCTGGTGGAGACCGTCCGACCATCTCCTGCCCTCGAGGGTGCGACCCGTGAACTCGTCGATGATCTTCACCTCGCCCTGGTCGACGAGGTAGTCCTTGTCCCGGTGGTACAGCTCCTTGGCCCGGAGGGCCTGGGTCAGTTGGTGGACGTAGTTGATCGCCACCGCGTCGTAGAGGTTGGACACCCCGACCTGCTGCTCGACCTTCTCGATCCCCGACTCGAGTGGGACGACGATCTTCTTCTCCTCGTCGACCTCGTAGTCGTCGTCGCGCTCGAGGTTCCGGACGATCGCCGCGAACTGGTAGTACAGCTTGGCCGCCTCGTCGGCGGGACCCGAGATGATGAGCGGCGTGCGGGCCTCGTCGATCAGGATCGAGTCGACCTCGTCGACGATGCCGAAGATGTGGCCCCGCTGCACCATCAACTCGGTCGAGCGCGCCATGTTGTCGCGCAGGTAGTCGAACCCGAACTCGGTGTTGGTGCCGTAGGTGACGTCGCAGTCGTAGGCGGCACGCTTCTGGTCGGGGTCGTCGATGTCCGGGCCCACGCGGCCGACGGTGAGCCCGAGCCACCGGTGCAGCTGGCCCATCCAGCCCGCGTCGCGGGTGGCCAGGTAGTCGTTCACGGTCACGATGTGGACGCCCCGGCCCGCGAGGGCGTTCAGGTAGACCGGCATCGTCGACACCAGCGTCTTGCCCTCGCCGGTCTTCATCTCGGCGATCCAGCCGAAGTGCAGGGCCATCCCGCCCATCAGCTGGACGTCGAAGGGGCGTTGCCCGAGGACCCGCCACGCCCCCTCCCGGACCACCGCGAAGGACTCGATGAGGAGATCGTCCAGGCTCTCGCCCCGGTCGAGCCGCTCCTTGAACTCGACGGTGCGGTGGCGGAGCGCCTCGTCGGAGAGGCCCTCCATCTCCTCTTCGAGGGCGTTGATCATGGGCACGAGCTCGGCCAAACGCCGAACCTTCTTGCCCTCGCCGGCCCGGAGGACCTTGGTCAGCACACTCATGGTTTTTCGGATCCTACCTGGGGCGTTGTGCCGAATCGGTGCGAGACCGGGGCGGCCGCAGTCGGGCTGCGTGCGGCTGACCTGGTCTTTGACCCCACACCCGCCTGCTGCGGGGCTGGCGGCCCCGGGGTCGGCGGCCTTCTCGGCCCTTCGACCCCGGCAACGGACGCATCACCCCGTCTCCGTCGTCCCCCGACGGTCGGGGGGGACGGGCAGGACTTACCTCTAAATCGCACCATGCTCAGCAACCACGAGTTGCCTTACGTGGGTCGTTTCGCCTGCGACTGGCCTCGACTTTCAACCACAGACCCGCACGCAGCCCGGCACCCATGTTAGGACCCCGACCGGCCGGGGCCGGCCGACGCCAGTCGGTCAGGTCGCGCGCATGGAGTCGCGGAGCTGACGAAACCCGGTCAGGTGCACCCCGTGCGCGTCCAGCGCCTCGCGAAGCTCGCTGTCATGGACGAGGAACCGGTAGTCGTCGACGCGACGCTCCCAATCGGGCGCCGCCGCTCGCAGCTCCGGGCTGTCGACGGCCGGATGGAGGTACGCCTCGGTCACGCCGGACCGGAGCTTCGGGACGAGGTCGAGCAGGACCGAGCGACTCCCCACCCCCTCGACGTGGATGAAGTGGTCGGTGAAGGTCACGCCGCGGGCGGCGGCCGGGCCGCGGAAGGCGAACCCCAGCACCGGCTCGGTCTCGGCACCGGAGAGGCGGAGGGGCAGGCGGTAGGCGACCCCGAGCTCGAGGTAGACCTCGAAGAACCGGGGCCGGAGCTGCAGTGTCCCCATGTGAGCGTCGAGATGGGTCACATCGACCCCCCAGTCGAGCGCCTGTTCGATCTGCGCACGGCACTCCCGCACCACCTCGTCGAGGTCGGCGCCCGCCCAGACCGCCTCGCTCGTGCGCGGAAGCCGGCCCTGCTCGTCCACCAGCGACCGGCCGGCCGTGAGGGGGGCCCAGCGGTAGGCCTCCCACTCCGAGGTGAGGGTCAGGTGGACGCCGACGTCGTCTCCGTCGTACCGGACGGCCGCATCGGCGGCCCAGGGACACGGCACCATGAGGCTGGCGCTGGTGCCGAGACCCGACCGGAGCGCCTCGTACACGCCCTGATTGGCGGCGTGGCAGAAGCCGAGGTCGTCACAGTTGACGATGAGCACCCGCTCGTCGGGGCCGTACCCCAGCCGCTCGTGGAGCGAGGACACGGCGGGAGCCTAGGACCGCCCCGGTGCGGCGGACTCGTTGGGCGACGGCGTGGCCCGTCACCACCCGGCCGGCGTGGACGAGGCCAGGATGCTCGCATCGGCCACCAAGACCAGCCGGGTCCCCTGGTTGGCTTCCGGCTCCACCAGCCAGAGGAGGCCGTCCGCCACCGCGTCGGGCACGGAGGCGGGCTCGGCGAGGACGAAGGCGAGGTGGTGCAGACGACCGGCCCGGTCCCCGAGCCAGGTGTCGACGTCGCCGGGCCCGGTGGGTTCCAGGAGCCGCAGTCGCCCGGGCCCCGACCACCGCAGCTCGACCCAACGGAACCCCGGGCCGCCGCCCTCGGGGCCGCGGGCCCCGCCCAGCAGACGTTCGAAGAGCTTCAGGCCATCTTCGATGGAGCGCACTGCGTGGGCCACGTACGTGAGGCTCGCGGCACGGCTCGACGGATCGTGGCGCGGGTGCACATGGCGCTCATGGGATTCAGCCAGCTGCACCACGACGCCCGGAACCTCGCTCGGATGGAGGAACGCCTCCTTCCAGTCCGGATCGGAGTCGTCGACCGCCACCGGGTGGTACCCGGCCGTCTCGACCGCCTCGAGCGCACGCGGAAGATCCGGGACCTTGAACGTCAGGTGGTGTGGGCCGGCGCCGTTGCGGTCGAGGAAGCGCCGCAGGAAGTCGTTCTCCTCGACCCGACAGGGCTCAAGCATCTCGACGACCATGCCGTTGACGAACTCCAGCTGGGCCCACAGGAAGCCGGGCGGCTGTCCGCCGGCCAACGGCAGTCCTCCGAGCTGCTGTGCGTAGCGCGGCTCGAGGAGTGTCTCCGACTCAGCCGCCACTGCGACGTGGTCGAAGTCGGCGCCGGCGATCACGAGTCCGGCCGGGTCAGCAACCGCCATGGCGCCGCCGATCAGCTGGCGCCGGCACGCAGACGGTGCACCAGCGTCGACGACCACACCGCGGCCAGCCGGGCCCCGAGCACGAGGGCGGCGAACGGCAGGAGCAGGCGCCGAGGTCCCTCGGTCGTCTTGGCGGCGAAGCGCAGGGCCGAGCGATGGTGGGCCAACGCCATCCGGTACGGGTGGCTCCGCCGGGAGATCCCCTCGTGGTGGGTGACGACGGCCGCCGGCTCGAACCCGACCTTCCACCCCAGCCGTCGGGCCCGCCAGCACAGGTCCATGTCCTCGGCGAACATGAAGTAGCGCTCGTCGAAGCCGCCGAGGTCGTCGAGGACGCTCCGGCGGGCGAGGAAGCATGCCCCCGAGACCCAGTCGACCTCGGTCGGCCGGTCCTGGAGGTGCGGGGTCCGGTAGCGGCGGGTGAAGGGGTTCTCGGGAAACACCCCGCCGAGCAGCGCGTGCCCGGCCGCCACCCACGGCGAGGGAAAGAGCCGCGCCGAGGGGTACGGCGCGCCCTCGGGGGTGAGCACCCGCGGCCCGACGATCCCCCACTCCGGATGGGCGTCGAGCGCGGCGACCAGCGGGTCCAGCCCGCCGGCGTGGACGACCAGGTCGGGATTGCAGACGAGGACGTACTCACGCCGCTCGATCGCGGCCAGGCCGCGGTTGGCCCCCGCGCCGTAGCCGAGGTTCTTCCCGGTGGCCAGGAACGGGGTGGCGGCGAGCCCGTGGTCGGCGAGCGTCGCCCGGGCGGCCGCGGCATCGCCGTTCTCGACGACCACCATCTCCTCGACGTGCTCGTCCATCAACGACCGGACGCACTCGGCTAGGTAGGGCCCGGTGTCGTAGTCGACGATCACCGCCGAGCGGCGCCCGGAATCCTCGGGTCCGTTGGTCATCGGCTGCTACCTGCCAACCGAGCGATGAGGCGGGCCAGCCCGTCGCGCCAGTCCGGGAGGCCGGGGTAGCCCGCCGACTCGAAGGCCCCGTTGTCGAGCACCGAGTACGCCGGCCTGACCGCCGGCCGGGGCGGGTCGAGCTGGCCGGTCGAGATGGGCTCCACCCGGTCGGGATCGGCGCCGGCGATCGCCAGTACCTCGCGGGCCAGCTCGTAGCGCGACGCGTCGCCGGAGTTGGTCACGTGGAAGCAGCCGGGGCGTCGGTCCCGCGCCAACGCGGCCAACGCGACGGCAAGATCGGCGGTGTAGGTGGGTGAGGCCCGCTGGTCGTCGACGAAGCGCAACGGCCCCGATGCGCCGGCCAGAGCGAGCACGGTGGCGACGAAGTTGGGCGCACCCTCCCCCGCGACCCACGAGGTGCGCACGATGGTGGCGCGTTCGCCGCAGGCACGCTCGCCGGCCAGCTTGGTCCTCCCGTAGACCGACAGGGGGTTGGTGCGGTCGGTCTCCCGGTACGGCCGGGTCGCCCGCCCGTCGAACACATAGTCGGTCGAGACGTACACCAGGTGCGCGCCGACACGCGTCGCCGCGTCGGCGACGTGGCCCGTGCCGGCGGCGTTCACCGCCTCGGCGAGGTCGGGCTCCTCTTCGCAACGGTCGACGTTGGTGAGAGCGGCCGCGTGGATCACCGCGTCGGGCCGGACCGCGTCCATCACGGCGTCGACGGACACCGGGTCCTCGACGGCGAGGGAAGCGTGGTCGAACGCGGCGACTTCGTGGGCGTCGGCGGCGAGGACGGCGCAGACATCGCGGGCGAGCTGGCCGCCCGCGCCGGTGACGAGGACCCTCACGGTGAGGTGCGGTGCGACCCGGCGCGCCGGCGAGTGCTCACCGGGCGCCCGTACCCCCGTCCGCCCAGGCGTGCTCGTCGACGGAGGCCGCCACGAGCAGGGGCTCCCACCAGCCGCGGTTGGCGGCGTACCAGGCGACGGTGCGGGCGATGCCCTCCTCGAGGCCGACCTCGGGAGCCCAGCCCAGCTCGGCCCGCAGCTTGGAGGAGTCGAGCAGGTACCGGGTGTCGTGTCCGGGCCGGTCCGGGACGATCTCCTTCAGCGACCCGGGCTTCCCGGCCGCCGCGAGCACGAGGTCCGCGATCTCCTCGATGGTCGCCTCGACGCCGCTTCCGACGAGGTAGGTCTCGCCGATCCGGCCGTGAAGCAGGACCGCCTCGATCGCCCGACAGTGGTCGAGGACGTCGAGCCACTCGCGCTTGTGGTCGAGCGACGCGTACAACGGCAATGGGCGGTCGTCGAGGGCGCGGGTCGCACAGAGCGCGACCAGCTTCTCGGGGAACTGGTAGGGGCCGTAGTTGTTGGCGCAGTTGGTGATCGTGACCGGGAGCTCGAACGTCTCGGCGTAGGCCCGGACCGCGTGGTCGGCGCCGGCCTTCGACGCGCTGTAGGGGGTGCGCGGCCGGTACGGGCTCGATTCGGTAAAACCGACGGGGTCGTCGAGCGCCATCTCCCCGTAGACCTCACAGGTCGAGATGTGGTGGAAGCGCTCGACCCCGTGCCGACGCGCGGCCTCGAGCATGGTCTGGGTGCCGATGACGTTGGTGCGGAAGAACAGACCCGGGTCGAGCGCGGCACGGCTGTTGTGCGACTCGGCCGCGAAGTGCACGATCGCCTCGATGCGATGCTCCCGCAGGGCCCCGGCCGCCGCCTCGCCGTCGGCGACGTCCGCGTGGACGAACTCGATGGCACCGTCGATGTCGGCGAGGCTCGAGCGGTTCCCGGCATAGGTGAGGGCGTCGTACACCACCACCAGGTCCCCGGGATGCCCCCGGACCCAGTGGTGGGCGAAGTTCGAACCGATGAACCCCGCCCCTCCGGTGACGAGGAGCCGCATCGCCCGGTCAGCCTACAAGGGTCCGTTCACGCCCCCGGAGGGCTGGGTCAGCGCAGATGCACGACGTCGCCGGCCGAGACGGTGCGCGGCCGGCCCGCGACGTCGACGACGAGCCGCCCGTGTTCGTCGATCGCGAGCGCCGTGCCCTCGCAGGTCTCTCCGGCCAGCTCCACCCGTACGCGCCGACCGATCGTGACGGTGCGGCGAGCGAGTTCGGCGATCAGCTCTCCCCGACCGGTCGGGCTGAGAAGCGAGGGGTGGCGCGCCTCGAGGGCGCCGAGCAGCGCGTCGAGCAGACCGCGGACCTCCAGGGTCCGGCCGCCGAGCGTGTCGAGGCAGGTCGCCCGGAGCTCGGTCGCCTCGGGACCCGGGGCCGGCCAGTGCACGTTGACGCCAATCCCCGCCACGACCACCGGCTGGTCGGTACCAATTCCCCGGCTCTCGGCGAGGATGCCGGCCACCTTGAGGTCGCCGGACACGAGGTCGTTGGGCCACTTCGCCCCGAGCGCCACCCCGGCGCACGCCTCGACCGCCTCGCAGGCCGCCAGAGCGAGGAGCGCCGTCACGGTGAACAGCTCGGCGGGGTCGAGGCGGGGCCGGAAGAGGATCGAGGCCAGGAGCCCGGAGCCGGGGGGCGACTCCCACCGGCGGTCCAGCCGGCCACGACCTGCGGACTGGTGGTCGGCCACGACGACCGCCCCTTCGGGGAGACCCGACGCCGCGGCGTCCAGAAGGAAGCTGTTCGTCGAGCCGACCTCGGCGAAGTGGGTGACGACGGAGAACGCCGCCGGTCCGGGGGTGGTCATGGTGGTGGTCCGGGCACCGCCGGCATGGCGGCCGTCCCGTGCGCCGTGCCAGTGTATTTGCCCGAAACCGACCAGGTCGTGGCCGCGTCGCGCAATGTTCGGGTCGGCGCGCGGCCAGAGGGGACAGGGGTGTTCGACAAGGTATTGATCGCCAACCGCGGCGAGATCGCCGTGCGCATCATGCGGACGTGCCGCGAGCTCGGGGTGGGCACGGTGGCGGTCTACTCGGAGCTCGACCGAAACGCCCTGCACGTGCGGATGGCGGACGAGGCGTACGCGCTCGGCGGACAGAGCGCGTCGGAGAGCTACCTCAACACCGAGGCGATCCTCGCCGCGATCGAGCAGAGCGGCGCCGAAGCCGTCCACCCGGGCTATGGGTTCTTCTCGGAGAACGCGGACTTCGCGCGGGCGATCGTGGCCAAGGGCGTGGCGTTCGTCGGCCCTCCCCCCGAGGCGATCGAGACGATGGGCGACAAGATCAGCGCCCGTCTCGCCGCCGAGCGGGCCGAGGTGAGCGGGGTCCCCGGCCGCTCCGAGACGGTGACGGACCCTTCCGAGGTCATCGCGTTCGGCGAGGAGTTCGGGTGGCCGGTCGCGATCAAGGCCGCCTACGGCGGCGGCGGGCGCGGGATGAAGGTGGTGGCCGCCGCGTCCGAGGCCGCCGACGCGATGGCCTCGGCGCAGCGGGAGGCGAAGTCCTCCTTCGGCCGGGACGAGATCTACCTGGAGCGATACCTCGAGTGGCCCCGCCACATCGAGATGCAGGTGCTCGCCGACTCCCACGGCACCGCGCTGTGGCTCGGTGAGCGCGACTGCAGCTGCCAGCGGCGCCACCAGAAGCTCATCGAGGAGTGCCCGGCGCCCAACTTCCCCAACGACATCCGCGTCGCCATGGGCGAAGCCGCGGTCAAGGTGGCCAAGGCGTGCAACTACACGAACGCCGGAACCGTCGAGTTCCTCTACCAGGACGGCGAGTTCTACTTCCTCGAGATGAACACCCGGCTGCAGGTCGAGCACCCGATCACCGAGCTCATCACCGGACTCGACCTCGTGGCCTGGCAGCTGCGCATCGCGAGCGGCGAGGCGCTCGACTTCGGCCAGGACGAGGTCCGCCGGTTCGGCCATGCCATCGAGGTGCGGCTGAACGCCGAGGACCCCACCGGCGGGCGCTTCCTCCCCTCGCCGGGACAGATCGTCCGCTTCGACGCGCCGGCCGGGCCGGGCGTGCGGTTCGACACCGGCTACGAGGCCGGCGATGCGGTCAGCCAGCACTACGACAACCTCATGGCCAAGCTCTCGGTGTGGGCCCCCGACCGCGACGCGGCCCGGCGGCGGATGCTGCGCGCGCTCGAGGAGACCCGGATCGAGGGCGTGTCGACCACGATCCCCGCCGATGTGGCCATCCTCAGCCACCCCGACTTCGCCAACGCGACCCACTCGACGCGCTGGGTCGAGGACCGGCTCGACCTCTCGGGACTGACGGCGACGGCCGAGCCGGCCGAACCGGAGCCCTCCGAGGGGGAGAAGGTCTTGCGCGAGGTCGAGGCCGAGGTCGACGGGCGCCTCTACCGGGTGAAGCTCTGGGTGCCCGCCGTCGACCCGTCCGGTCGCACCGGCCCGACGCGCCAGGCGCCGCGCCGGCCCCGGGGCTCGGCCCCCGCCGCCATCGGCACCGGGACGGTGACCGTGCCCATGCAAGGGACCATCGTGCGCGTCCTCGTCTCGGTGGGCGACACCGTCGAGGTCGGTCAGACCATCTGCGTGCTCGAGGCCATGAAGATGGAGAACGCCATCGCCGCCGACAAGGACGGCACCGTCGCCGAGGTGCGAGTGGCCGAGGGGGACTCGGTCGGCGGTGGCGACGTGGTCGCCGTCATCGAGTAGACCTGGCCGGGTGAGCGCGCGCAGCGTCGAGAACGCCAAGGCCCAGGCCCGCGGCGCCCTCGAGGACCGCCGGCACGACCTCGTCGAGCTCAGCCACGCCATCCACGCCCACCCCGAGCTGGCCTTCGAAGAGCACTTCGCCGTCGAACGGTTGGCGGCGGCGCTGTCGGACCAGGGGATGCAGGTCGAAACGGGCGTCTGCGATCTCGACACCGCGTTCTGCGCCCGGAGCGGGTCGGGGCCCCTGGTGGTCGCACTGTGCGCCGAGTACGACGCGCTGCCCGGCATCGGACACGCCTGCGGGCACAACATCATCGCCGCCTCGAGCCTCGGGGCCGCCGCCGCGCTGTCGGCGGTCGCCGACGACGTCGGCCTCACCGTGCTGGTGCTCGGGACCCCGGCCGAGGAGGGCGGCGGCGGCAAGGTGCTCATGCTCGAGCGCGGCGCATTCGCGGAGGCCCACCTGGCGATGATGGTGCATCCGTGGCCGGACGACCGGCTCGAGGCGGCCTGCCTCGCGGTCTCGCACTTCGACGTCCACTTCACCGGCAAGGACGCGCACGCCGCGGCGGCCCCCTACGAGGGGATCAACGCCGCCGACGCGATGGAGATCGGCCAGGTCGCCCTGGCCTTGCTGCGCCAGCAGTTCCGCCCCGGTGACCAGGCGCACGGGATCGTGACCAACGGCGGCCAGGCCGCCAACATCATCCCGTCCAAGGTGAGCGGCCGGTTCATGTGCCGGGCCCGGACCCTGGAGGGACTCGAGCTCCTTGAGCCCCGGGTGAAGCGGTGCTTCGAGGCGGGCGCGCTCGCGGCCGGGGCGAAGGTCTCGTTCGAGACGCTGTCGCCCGTGTACACCCACATGGAGTCCGACCCCGAGCTGCTGGCCCGGTACCGGGCCAACGCCGAGGCGCTCGGACGTCGCTTCACCGCCGACGACGCCGGGGCCGAGCTCCCGACCGCGTCGACTGACATGGCGAATGTGTCGCTGGCCGTCCCCACCATCCACCCGCTGATCGGGATCGAGACGAATGGTGCGGTCAACCACCAGCCCGAGTTCGCCTCGGCCTGCACGACCGCGTCGGCCGACACCGCACTCTTCGAGGGCGCGCTGGCGCTCGCCTGGACCGCGATCGACGCCGCGTTGGACCCGGGGGTCCGGGACCGGCTGCTCGCCCGGGCAGGCAGTGGCTCAGTCTGAATCCCTCATCGAGGACTGACGACAGCGATCATTCGGGTGCAAGGGGGAGTCGAAGGCGGTGGGCCACTGCCGCCGGAGACTCGGCAAGCCCCGCGTCGAGCAACCGAGTGTCGGCGCTGATGAGTGAGACGCCGAGCCCCTCGGCCGCCGCCGCCCACGCCGCGTCGTAGAAAGTGAGGCGGTGCGTTTCGCCGATTGCGCCGGCCCTGCGTAACCATTCGGCGGCCATCGCCAATGGCGGGCCGCAGATGATGACGAGGTCATCGAGCTGGTCGGCGAGGTCGGATCCGTTCCAACCCAGTGTGCGGAGAAGAAGGTTCCCAAGCTCGTAGAGCGCGAGGTCGATGATGCGAGCCTGCACCTCGCCGACCCTCGTTGCGTCGCGCAGGGAGCGCGCTTGAGCGAGCTCGGACTCACCCTCGGCGTGAAACCACTTGACGAGAACGGAGGTGTCGACGAGGAGCGTCGTCACCGCCGACGGTCGCGGTCTTGCCTGACAAGGTTCGCTGCGTCGAACGATCCTGCCGTGCGGAATCGTTCCTCGGAGCGGGCAACGGCCTCGGCGACTGCCTCGGGGTCACGACGGGCAAGCTCCCTCCGGGCCGCAGCGGCAAGGAGCGCGCTCCGGCTCATCGATCGTCGTCGGGCCTCTTCGTCGAGGTCCCGAACCAGATCGTCGGGAAGTGACACCATCACCTTGGACATACCCGAATTATAGCTAGAAGTACTGCCGCCTTGGATCTTGTCGAGCGGAAGGGTCCGGCCACCCAGGCGGCGGTCCGTCAGATGAGCCGCTCGCCCCGGGCGGCGAGCGTGCTACTAGCTCGGCTGGTAGGCGCCGAACTCGGCGCGCAGCACGTCGGAGACCTCGCCGAGTGTCGCCATCGCGGCGAGGGCCCCCTTCATGGGGACGAGGAGATTCTCGGTGCCGGCGGCCGCCTTGGCCACCCGCTCGAGAGCTGCGTCGACGGCCCGCTGGTCGCGCTCGGCGCGGACCTTCGTGGTGCGCTCGACCTGGGCGCGCTGCAGCTCCACGTCGATCGGGAAGACCTCGGCCGGCTCGTGGATCTCCTCGGTGAAGCGGTTCACCCCGACCACCACCCGCTCGCCGTCCTCCACCGCTTTGGCATGGGTGTACGCGGCCTGGTCGATCTCGTCCTGCATGTAGCGGGCCTCGATGGCGGCCACCGCGCCGCCCATCTCGTCGATCCGCTCGAGGTACTCGGTGGCCCCCCGCTCCACCTCGTCGGTCAGCGACTCGACGAAGTAGGACCCCGCCAGGGGGTCGACCGTGTCGGCCACCCCGGACTCGTAACCGATGATCTGCTGGGTCCGCAGCGCGATCTTGGCCGCGCGCTCGGTCGGCAGGCCGAGCGCCTCGTCGAACCCGTTGGTGTGCAGGCTCTGGGTCCCGCCGAGCGCGGCTCCGAGGGCCTGCACCGCCACCCGGACGATGTTGATCTCGGGCTGCTGGGCGGTCAGGGTCGATCCGCCGGTCTGGGTGTGGAACCGCAACATCTTGGAACGCGG
>Ga0116217_10000315_pt1 | contig 53330 bp, 46 predicted proteins | sample Sb_taG_6_FD_89697 | JGI IMG/M metagenome (GOLD analysis project Ga0116217, IMG submission 89697) | Peat soil microbial communities from Weissenstadt, Germany - Sb_50d_4_PS metaG | ecosystem: Environmental > Terrestrial > Soil > Wetlands > Peat | place: Germany: Weissenstadt | collected 2010-09-21 | reverse complement strand
GCATCGTCCATGCCCAGACCCACAAACCAACGGAACAGAAGGTTGTAGTCGATCTGCTCGACCAGCAGCCGCTCCGAGCGCACGGAGTAGAACACCTGCAACAAAAGTGCCCGCAGAATGTACTCCGGCGCTATCGAAGGCCGGCCAGAGTCCGCATACAACGCATCGAACTTCGGGCTCAAGGTTCCCAGCACTGTATCCGTCAGCTTGCGAACCGCTCGCAACGGATGATCCTGGGGCACACGCTTCTCCAACGAAACATAGCTGAACATCCCATCCTGAACTCGCTCATCTCCACGCATACCCATTAGACGGGCGACACCTTCGCCCCAATGCAGAACGGTACCTATTTCAACAAGTTCCTAGAACTGTTCCGTCATCCTGAGCGAGTCGCCGCAGCGACGAGTCGAAGGATCTGCGGTTGCACTTTCCGTCCGGGATGGGTACACCACCTGCGGAATTGCCCTAGGCGAAGGTGTCGATACTCCCCTTCTGTTGGTCCTCCAGCGCTTCGGCTCCGAGCTCATCTCCCTCCTCCACTCTCAACTCGTCATCCTCTTCCGCGCCCGCAGCCTTCCTGCCGCCTTGCTGGCCGCCACCGTCCCCTGGCCTAGCTGAGGCGTCGATGTCGAAGATCGCCGGACTCCTCACATCCGCCTGCCGCGCCCCCACCGCAGGCAATGCGCGAATTCCGGGAATAGGTCCAAGTTCCATCTTCAAGTCAGCCCGGATAGGCCGCCCCTTCTCATCCCTATCGGCGCAATCAGAAAATACTTGAGCGCACCTCCTCCATCGGTGTCCAATTTCCGTACACTTCGACCCCAACCCGCCTCCGCCGCTGCCGCATCCCCCTGCTTCCACCCCTTGCTACACTTGGGCCATGAGCGATGAGTTGGAGTTTCGCCGCGCCGCGGAAACCGCGCTCGAAAGTCTCAAACGCCACCTTATGGCACGCGAGCAGGAGGACCCTGATGGCTTCGAAGTCAAAGAACAGGATGGAGTCTTGAACATTCTCTTCGATGATCCGGCTGTCCGCTTCGTGATCACGGCCAATGCTCCCATGCGTCAGATATCGATCTCCGCGCTCGCCACCAGCTTCAACCTGAATTGGGATTCAAAGATGGAAGAGTTCATCCTGCCGAGGACCGGCGAAACCCTCGCTACCCTCGTCAACCGGCTCATCAGCGAATATCATGCCCCCGGCTCCAGCCACCTCTAGCCCCTCACTCCCGTAGCCCGTCAAGTAGTCCATGTTCCTTCTGTTCCCTGTTCCCCGTTCCCTTGGTCCCTCGGTCCCTGCTCTTCTGACCCCTGTTCCCTGACCCCTGATGGCTGTCTTTGTTACGATTCATCCATCCCGCAGGAGAGCCGCCATCATGATCGATACTCCCTCATCCGCGCCGTTGACCAGCGAACAAATCTCAACCATCACCCGCGAAACGAACTACGGTACCTGGCGCTTCCAGAAGTCTTGGAAGCCGCTCCACATCGCTGATGCGGAAGGCTGCTGGTTTACCGACGGCGCGGGCAAGCGCTACCTCGACTTCAGCTCGCAGCTCATGTGCGTCAACCTCGGCCACAAGAATCCCCGTGTCGTTGAGGCCATCGCCCAGCAGGCCCGCGACCTTTGCTACGCCGCGCCCGGTTACGCCACTACGTCGCGCGCGCTCCTCAGCGCCAAACTCCACGAAGTCCTCCCCGAAGGCATCACCAAGTTCTTCTTCACCACCAGCGGCACCGAGGCCAATGAAGCCGCCTTCAAAATCGCCCGCATGGTCACCGGCAAGAACAAGATCATCTCGCGCTACCGCTCCTATCACGGATCGACCGCCGGCTCCATCGCCGCCACCGGCGATCCCCGCCGCTGGGACATGGAACCGGTGGGCAAAATTGCCGACGTCGTCTTTGCGCCTGAGACCAACTGCTACGACTGCCCTATCAAGCACACCTATCCCGCCTGCAACATCGCCTGCGCCGACTACATCGAACACATGATCCGCAACGAGAGTGACGTCGCCGCCATCATCGTCGAGCCCGTCGTCGGCACCAATGGGGTCCTCGTTCCCCCGCCCGAATACCTGCCGCGCCTGCGCGAAATCTGCTCGCGCCATGGCGTTTTTCTCATCGCGGACGAAGTGATGGCCGGCTGGGGCCGCACCGGAAAGTGGTTCTCCGTCGACCACTGGAACGTTAAGCCCGATATCCTGGTCACCGCCAAGGGCATCACCTCGGCCTACGTTCCGCTCGGCCTCTGTGCCACCACCTCCCAGATCGCCGACTACTTTGAAGACCACTACTTTTCGCATGGACACACCTACGAAGCGCACCCGCTCACGCTCGGCCCGGCCATCGCCACCATCGAGGAGATGCAGCGCCTCAAGCTCGTCGAGCGCGCCGCCTCGCTCGAGCCCTATCTCCGCGAAAAGCTGCTGAAGCTCAAAGAAAAACACCCCTCCATCGGCGACGTCCGCGGCCTCGGCCTCTTCTTTGCCGTTGAACTCGTCAAGAATCGCAAAACGAAGCAGCTCTTCAACTCCATGCGCGACAAAGTGGAAGGCAAGTCGCTCGTCGTCGATCAGATCGCCGCAAAAATGATGGCGCAGGGCGTCTCGGTCCAGACCTTTGTGAGCCATTTCGTCATCGCCCCGCCGCTCATTGTCACCAAAGAAGAACTCGATCTCGGCGTCGCCGCCCTCGACGAACACCTCTCCCTCGCCGACAGCCTGGCGGAATAAGGGCAGCCGTCTCCGCCGCGTTGCTCCGGCTGCAGGCGAGACGCCCCAGCCCCGTCGAAATGCGATACTCAGATCAAAGCCGAGGCGGATCGAGGTCGAAGCAGTGGACACGCCCAGCGAGCTCAATGAAGTGGTTCTTCCCCAGCCTGTCGTCGGCCCGCTCACGCGGTCGGCGATCTTCCTGGTGCTGTGCATTCGTCAGGACGAAGACGCGTACACCCGTATCCGCGCTTTCTGCGCGGATCTCTCCGGCCTGATTCGCGCCGTAGAGTTCCGCAACATCGAGGCCGGACTCACCTGCATCGCGGGATTCGGATCGGACGCCTGGGACAGGCTTTTCGGAAGCCCTCGCCCCGCCGAGCTACACCCGTTTAAAGAAATACGCTCCGCAGGTCGCCATGCAGTCTCCACGCCGGGCGACATTCTCTTCCACATTCGAGCTAAGACAATGGACCTTTGCTTCGAGCTGGCTACGCAAATCATGGCGAGCATCGGCAACGTAGTCTCGGTCGCTGACGAGGTTCACGGCTTCCGCTATTTCGACGACCGCGATGTGCTCGGCTTTGTCGACGGCACGGAGAATCCGCGAGGCGATTCGGCGCGCGAAGCTGCGATCGTCGGCGTTGAGGACCCGGCCTTTTCCGGTGGCAGCTACGTCATCGTGCAGAAATATCTTCACGACATGGCGGCGTGGAATGCGCTCCCCACCGAAACGCAGGAGAACATCATCGGCCGCCGCAAGCTCTCTGACGTTGAACTGAGCGACACCGACAAGCCCACCTACGCGCACAACGCCCTCACCAACATCGAGGAGAACGGACGCCAGCTGCAGATCTTGCGCGACAACATGCCCTTCGGCCGCCCTGGTCACGGCGAGTTCGGAACCTACTTCATCGGCTACTGCCGCACGCCTCGCGTTACCGAAACGATGCTCGAAAACATGTTCATCGGCAACCCGCCCGGCAACTACGACCGCCTGCTCGACGTCAGCCATCCTGCCACGGGTAGTCTGTTCTTTGTGCCGACGGCAACGTTTCTCGACAGTGTGACGACCACCAGGCCGGGAGCATCAGAACGCGCGGAAGCGTCTTCTTCCGAACCTCCATCACCCGCGCCCCCGGCCGCACCCGCTGCCGCGGACGACGCATCACTCAGAATAGGATCACTGAAGGGAGAGTCCAATGAATAACCTCCATCGCGAGCTGGCGCCCATCTCTGACGCAGCATGGGCGCAGATCGAGGAAGAGACGACAAGAACACTCAAGCGCTACCTGGCCGGCCGTCGCGTGGTGGATGTTCCTTCGCCCGGCGGCATTGCGTTTCCCGGCGTCGGCACCGGCCACCTGAAGCAGATTTCCGCTCCCGCGGAGGGCATCATCGCAAGGCAGCGCGAGGTCAAGCCGCTCGTCGAGGTGCGCGTTCCGTTTGAGCTCTTGCGTCAAACCATCGACGACGTGGAGCGCGGCTCCGACGACGCCGACTGGCAGCCTGCAAAAGACGCCGCGATGAAGATGGCCTTCGCGGAAGATCGCGCCATCTTCAACGGATACCGCGATGCCGGCATCCAGGGCATTCGCGAATGCACCAGCAATCCCATCGACAGTTTGCCCGCTGATGTACGCGCCTATCCTGATGCGATTGCGCACGCCATCAGCCAGTTGCGGCTCGTGGGCGTAAACGGACCGTACTCGGTTTTGCTCGGCGCCACCGAATATACGGCGCTCGCTGAAACCCGCGATCACGGATATCCCGTGCTCGAGCACATCAAGCGCATCGTCGACGGCAATCCCATCTGGGCACCTGCCATTGAAGGCGCATTCGTAGTCACCACGCGAGGCGGCGACTTCGAGCTCAACGTCGGCCAGGATGTTTCCATCGGCTATCTCAGCCATTCCGATTGCGCCGTGCAGCTTTATCTTCAGGAAACCTTTGTCTTCCGCGTGCTCACTACCGAAGCCTCCGTCGCGTTGTCGCCCTCGCCGAAATCCGCCTGACCAGCGCGCGACCTCAACTTCTCCTAAACTGGGGTGCCCCATCCAAGCTCAGCTTGGTTGGGTTAGCGCAATGCTCAACAGTTGGGTCTTGTTTCGGGGCACGAAAAGCCAGAAGCAGTCTTTACGCGATTTCCTCAGCGCGCTCTGCAACCGGAGCCGGCCGCGCCAGCTTCATCATCGCCACGTACGACGCGCCCGCGCTAAAGAATCCCACGAACCATGCATAGTCATAGAGGAAGTGCAGCGACGGCACAAACACGCCGATCAGCGCAATCGCCACGCCGGCGCCCAGCGCGATCAATGCCCGCGGATTCACGCCCTTCGTGTAGTGGTAAATACCGTTGCGGTGATAGAGCGAGTTCACATCCAGCTCCGTCCCGCGAATGAAGAAGTAGTCGCACACCATGATTCCGGCCACCGGCCCCAGCAGCCCCGAGTACCCCACGAGCCATCCGAAGATATACGAATCTGGTGTCGCCAGCAGCTTCCACGGGCACATCGCCAACCCCAGAAACCCGGTGATCAACCCGCCTGTCCTGAAGCTGATCAGCCGTGGCCACAGGTTCGAAAAATCATTCGACGGCGACACCACATTCGCGCCGATGTTCACATTCAACGTTGCCACCAGCACCGCAATCATCGCCAGGAACGCGACAAACGGCTCATGGAACAGCCCGATCAGTTGCACCGGATCCCAGATCGACTTGCCGAACAGCACCACTGATGCCGACGTCACTGCGATGCCCAGAAACGTGTACAACACCATCGCCACCGGCAGTCCGAACGCCTGCCCCCACGACTGCGCGCTTTGCGACTTCGAATATCTTGTGAAATCGGGAATGTTCAAAGCCAGCGTCGCCCAGTAACCCACCATCGCCGTCAACGATGGAAAGAACACGCTCAGGAACTCGCTGCGCGTTTGAAACTGGCTCGGCGTCGACAGCATCGCTCCAAAGCTGCCCGCCTTCACGCGCACCCACACCAGCAGCGCCGCCGCCATAATGAACATGAACGGCGCGCCAAACGCCTGCAGCCGCCGGATCGACTCGACTCCCCTCCACACCACCGCCATGTTCAGCAGCCAGAAGCCCAGAAAGCATGCCCACAGCACGCCGCGATTCCCGTCCATCGACGGCCACATCACCACCAGCATTGCGTCAATCGCGCTGCCGCCGATCCACGACTGAATCCCGAACCATCCGCACGCCACCACCGCACGCAGCATCGCTGCCAGGTTTGCCCCGCGCACGCCAAACGAAGCGCGCAAAAACACCGGAAACGGAATCCCATACTTCGCGCCAGCGTGCGCATTCAGCAGCATCGGCACCAGCACGATCAGGTTGCCGAGTAGCACCGTCCCGATGGCCTGCTTCCAGTCCATCCCTTTCGCGATCAGTCCCGCGGCGAGCCGGTACGTCGTGATCTCCATGCACATCGAGAACCACAACGCCGTGTAGTTGTAGAAGCCCCAAGTGCGCTGTTCCGCGGTGGTCGGCATCAGGTCGCGATTCGATAGTGATGGATCGACGGTGCTCACGTGACCTCCTCCGTGAACTGCGTACTATATTTCGAAAATATATTCAGAGTAATAGAGTCATCGCAATAAAAAAGGCGGTCATCCTGAGCGAGTCGACGAGTCGAAGGACCTGCATTTGTTTTTAGCGATCTCCACCCAACACGAAAACTGGATGCCCCATGTCCCTCGCATTTGGGGACCTGGGATGGCACGACTTTCACCCACACCCCAAAAGCTAGCGGCTAGAAGCTAGGAGCTAGAGGCTGCTTTCCTTACGTCCACGCCCCGCCCCGCGCCTCTCTGCGCAGATACTTCCCCCGTCCCGCCTTGCCCGCAAACTTTCCGCCGCTCACAATCAACTCGCCGCGCGAATACACATCGCGCGCATTCCCCCGCACCTTGAACCCCTCAAACATCGAGTAGTCCACCTTCATGTGGTGCGTCTTGGCGCTGATCGTGTAGTTCTCCGCCGGATCCCACAACACCAGGTCTGCATCGCTCCCCGCCTGCAGCACGCCCTTCTTCGGATACATCCCGAAGATCCGCGCCGGCGCCGTCGACACCAGTTCCACGAATCGGTTGATCGAAAAATTCCCCTCCACGACCCCGTGATGATGCAGCAACTGCAACCGGTTCTCGATCCCCGGGCCACCATTGGGAATTTTCGTAAAGTCGTCCTTGCCCAGTGATTTCTGATCCGCGAAGCAGAACGGGCAATGATCCGTCGACACCACCTGTAGATTGTCTTTCCTGAGCCCATCCCACAACTTTGGCTGGTTTTTCTTCTCGCGCAGCGGCGGCGTAAATACGTACTTCGCGACTTCCCAGCCCTTGTTCGCCATGTCCTCGATCGACAGCAGCAAATATTGCGGGCAAGTCTCGGCAAACGCCGGCAGCCCGCGGTCGCGCGCCTCGCGCACCTGGTTCAGCGCATCCTCGCTCGAAAGATGGACGATATAAATCGGTACGCCGGCAATCTCCGCCATCGCAATCGCGCGATGCACCGCCTCGGCCTCAGCTTTCGTCGGCCGCGTCAGCATGTGGTGAATCGGCGCCGTCTTGCCCTCGGCCAGCGCCTGCTGCACGATCACGTCAATCACCGACCCGTTCTCCGCGTGCATGCAGATCAACGCGCCATTCTTCGCCGTCTGCCGTAGCGCCTTGTAGATCGTGGCATCATCCACCATCAGCACGTTGGGATACGCCATGAACAGCTTGAAGCTCGCCACGCCCTCGCGCACCAAATCGTCCATGTCTTCCAGGCCCGCATCCGGCAGGTCGGTCACAATCATGTGCAGCCCGTAATCAATGCACGCCTTGCCTTCGGCCTTCTTCCACCATGTATCCAGCGCCGTCCGCATCTTGGTGCCGCGCGCCTGGATCGCGAAGTCCACAATCGTCGTCGTCCCGCCAATTGCCGCCGCCCGCGTGCCCGTTTCAAAGTCGTCGGCGGAGTTCGTCCCCCCAAACGGCATGTCGAGATGCGTGTGCGCATCGATCCCGCCCGGTAGCACCAGCAGCCCCGTCGCATCCACCACCTTGTCTGCCGCGCCCGCCGGAATCCCCGCGCGCACCTCCTTGATCACCGCGCCATCGATCAACAGATCGGCCTTCACACTGGCGTCCGCATTCACTACCGTTCCGTTCTGAATCAATACGCTCGACATGGTCTTTCATCCTTTTCGTCGCATCCTAAAGCCGGGTGCCCCAGGTCCCAATTTTGGAACCTGGGATACCACGAACTCCTCAATCCACGTTTGTATCAGGGCACGACTTCAGTCGTGCCGAATCACATTCCAGAAACAAAACGGGGCTTTAGCCCCTGCGCAAAAAATACGAAACTCAAACTTCGAAGTGGCCCCTGCTTTCAGCATCCCTGTCTTCTTGTTCCCTTGTTCCCTCGTTCCCCAGGTCCCTCGCTCCCTTGCTCCCTGCCTTATCCGCACGCCGCTCCGCGCGTCCGCTCTTCCCACGTCTCGGCTTTCAACCCCGTTTCCACCTCGACCATCGTGATGCACCCCTCCACCGGGCACACGCACCAACACAAGTTGCACCCCACGCACTCGGTCTCATCCACCCGCGGAATCTGCTCGAGCGGCGTCGGATATGGTCCCGGCGCAAACGCCTCCGCACGCTCGTTACGCGTCACCGGCGTCTCCGCAATCTGCGCCCTGCGTTCCGCTTCCTCCTGTGCCGGCGTCCGATGCAACTCCACATGCCCATCCACCGGCCCCGTCACGCGATCCAAGTGAATGCACTGGTGCGCGCCATCCCAGCACGCAATGTGGCACAGGTCGCAGCCAATGCACTTCTGCTCGTCGATGCGCGCCACAATTTTGTAATTCAAATTCAGGTGCTTCCACTCCGTCACTCGATTCAGCGACAGCCCGCGAAAATCCTCCAGCGTCTTGAATCCTTTCTCGCGCATCCAGTTGTCCAGCCCGTCGGCCATGTCCTCGACAATCCGGTAGCCGTAGTGCATCACCGCCGTGCACACCTGCACCGTTCCGCATCCCAGCAGCAAAAACTCCGCCGCATCGCGCCACGTTCCGATCCCGCCGATCCCTGAAAGCGGCAGCGCCGACTCGGGATCGCTCAGAATCTGCTGCACCATGTTCAGCGCAATCGGCTTCACCGCTGGCCCGCAGTAACCGCCGTGCGAGCTCTTCCCATCCACATTCGGCCGCGGCACAAACGTATCGAGATCGATTCCCGTAATCGAATTGATCGTATTGATCGCCGAAAGCCCATCCGCCCCGCCGCGCTTCGCCGCCCGCGCCACCGCGCGAATATCCGAAATATTTGGTGTCAGCTTCACCAGCACCGGCGTCTTCGCCTTCTCCTTCACCCACGCGGTAATCATCTCCGCGTACTCCGGCACCTGCCCTACCGCCGAGCCCATGCCGCGCTCGCTCATCCCGTGCGGGCAACCGAAGTTCAGCTCCAGCCCGTCCGCTCCTGCATCCTCCGTGCGCGTCACAATCTCGTGCCACGCTTCGCGGTTCGATGCCACCATCAGCGACGCAATCACCGCGTTCTTCGGGTAACGCTTCTTCACCTCTGCCATCTCGGCCAGATTCTGTTCCACGGTCCGGTCGCTGATCAGCTCAATATTGTTGAACCCCATCATCCGCTGCCCGTTCCAGTCCGTCGCCGAGTAGCGCGAGCTCACATTTACAACCGGCTCGCCGATTGTCTTCCACACCGCGCCGCCCCAGCCCGCGTCAAATGCCCGCATGATCATTTCGCCGGTGTTCGTCGGCGGCGCTGAAGCCAGCCAAAACGGATTCGGCGAATCGATCTTCCCCGCAAATCCCTTCACGCTGATGTCAGGCATCGGCCACCTCCGCAGCTTTCAGCATCGCCATCGCCGCACGCTTCCCTCCGGCCACCGCATCCACTACCTCGCGCCCGCCGTTCACGCAATCGCCGCCGGCAAAGTACCTCTTGTTTCCGGTCTGGCCCGTCAAGCGATCCGCCAAGATGCGCCCGTCCTTCACTTCCACGCCGCGCAGCTTCCCGAGCAGTTCCGTCAGCGGCGATTGCCCGACAGCCGGCACCACCAGGTCGCATGTGACCGCCAACTCCGAATGAGGCACTGCCTCGAACTGCCCATTCGCCTGCTTCACCTGCACTGAGTAGAGCAGCAACCGCCCGTGTGCATCCGGATCCAACTTAATCGACATCGGAACCCGGTGCCACATAAACTGCACGCCCTCCTGCTTGGCGTGCTCATACTCAAACTCGAACGCCGACATCTCAGCTTCGCTGCGCCGGTAGAGCATATAAACCGTCTCCGCTCCCAGCCGTTTTGCCGCGTTCGCTGCGTCAATTGCCGTATTCCCTGCGCCCACCACCACGACGGTCCCGTGCAGCTCGCGCAGGTGTCCCGTCTTGTACGCGGCAATGAGCTCCAGCGCATTCATCACTCCTTCGGAGTCCTCGCCGGGAATATTCAGGCGCTGCATCGCTCCCAGTCCCAGGCCCAGGAAAATGATGTCGAACTCCGCCTCCAGCGCATCCAGCGCAGCCGCCGACTCCACATCAACTCCGCACCGGAACTCCACTCCCAGCCCGCGGATCATCTCCACCTCACGCACGCTGTCCGCCGCGCGTAGCTTGTACTCCGCCACGCCGTAAGTATTCAGCCCGCCCGGAAGCTCGCGCCGCTCAATCACCGTTGCCTGTGCGCCTTGTCGGCACAACTCCGCCGCGCAAGCCAGCGATGCCGGCCCTCCGCCGATGCAGGCCACGCGCAGCTTCTTCGCCCCAGCCGACTTCACCGGCAGCCTCTCGCCTGCCTCCCAGAAAGCATCCATCGCATGCCGCTGCAGCAGCGCAATCTGGATCGGCTTTCGATTTTGCCGAACCATCACGCATGCGCCCTCGCACAGCACGTCCACCGGGCACACCCTCGCGCAACTCGCGCCAAGGATGTTCGCGTCCAGGATTCTCACTGCCGACCCGCGCAAATTCCCCGATGCAATCCGCTTGATGAATCCCGGCACATCAATATGAGTAGGGCACGCCGCCGTGCACGGCGCATCAAAACAGTTCAGGCAGCGATCTGCCTCGATCACCGCGGCCTGTGCCGTCAGCGCCGGCTTCAGCTCGCTGAACCGTTCTCGAATTTGCGGATCATCCGGAATTGCCGCTGTACTCATGCTTCCCTGCTCTTCTACTCCCTATTGGCTGCTCCCTGTTCCCTGTCTCCATCACCCCGCCACCAGCGGTCCATACAAGTCCGGCCGCCGGTCGCGATAAAACTGCCACGTCCGCCGTACCTCGGCGATCTCATCCAGATTCAAATCGGCAGTCAGAACCTCGTCCTTGTCGCGGCTGGCCTCCGCAATAATCTTGCCCCGCGGATTACAGAAGTAGCTCGACCCATAGAATTCGCCTATGTTCCACGGCGCCTCGGTCCCCACACGATTGATCGCCGCAATAAAATACCCATTCGCCGCTGCGTGCGCCGGCTGCTCCAGCTTCCACAAGTACTCGCTCAGCCCCGCCACCGTCGCCGACGGATTGAACACAATCTCCGCGCCGTTCAATCCCAGGCAGCGCGCGCCCTCAGGAAAATGCCGGTCATAACAGATATAGACGCCGATCTTCGCAAAACCCAGATCGAATACCGGGTACCCCAGGTTCCCCGGCCGGAAATAAAACTTCTCCCAGAATCCCGGCGCCACATGCGGAATGTGCGTCTTGCGATATTTTCCGAGATACGACCCATCCTTCGCGATCACCGCCGCCGTGTTGTAGAAGATCCCCTCCTGCTCCACCTCGTATACCGGCACGATCATTGCGATCCCCAGTTCTTTCGCCAGCCCGCGCATCAGGCTCACGGTCGGCCCATCGGGAACCCGCTCGGTCATCTCGTACCACTTCGTCTCCTGCTCGGCGCAGAAGTACGGCCCGTTGAAGATCTCCTGCAGGCACACAATCTGCGCGTCCGCCTTCGCCGCCTGCCGGATCAACCTCACATGCTTCTCCACCATCGCCTGCTTTTGCCTGGGCAGCGGCTCAGTCGCAGGCACCGCATTCGAAGCCTGAATAATCGAACAACGGACAATTCGGGGCATCGCCAGCCTCCTCTACAACAATCGGTGTGAGTCTTTGAAGTTAGCGCAAACAAGTCCTTTCGGCAATAGCATTTTGCTCTGCCTGGCCCGCTGGAGTGCGGCCTCGGTACACAGCTCGCTCCAGGCTCGGATTGACTTACTTCTGAGCCAACCCAATAATTGATAGAGATGAACGTTTACGAGGAAATCGTGAAGTTGCAGCGTGAGGGCCACAGCGGCGCTGTCGCGACCATTGTGAACTCGCGCGGCTCCATCCCCTCGTTCCAGAGCGCCAAAATGCTCGTGCGCGATGATGGCTCCATCGCCGGCACCATCGGTGGCGGCTGCGTCGAAGCCGAAGTCTGGCAGGCCGCGCGCGAAGTCATCGCCCAGGAAAAACCGCGCACCCTTTCCTTCGACCTCAACCAGAACCCGAAATACGACACCGGCCTCGTCTGTGGAGGCACCTTGGAAATCTTTATCGAGCCTGTCCTGCCCGTGCCGCTTCTCTACATCTTCGGCGCCGGCCACGTCGCCTTCGAGCTTTTCAAAGCCGCTCGCAACGCCGGCTTCGATTGCATCGTCACCGACGACCGCGACACCTACGCCAACACCGAACGCTTCCCCGGAGCTCGGGAAGTGATCGCCCGCAACTTCGACGAGACGCTCAAGGAAATCAACCCAAGCGAGTCCTCCTACATCGTTATCTGCACTCGAGGCCACCGCGACGACATGCGCATCTTGCGCTGGGCCGTGCAAACGCCGGCGCGCTACATCGGCATGATCGGCTCCCGGCGCAAAGCCATCACCGTCTTTCGTGAGCTCACTCAAGAGGGGCTAAACCCCGAGCTCTTTGACCGCGTGCATTCGCCCATCGGGCTCGACATCGGCGCGGTCACGCCCGAAGAAATCGCCGTATCCATCCTCGCCGAACTCATCGCCATGCGCCGTCGCGCCGAGCGCGCCCTGCCCCACATGAGCTGGTTCCAAAGCGCCCGCCACGCCGCTGCCTCCAACGAGCCGGCGCCCGCCGAATCCGTCCCCGCTGCCGAAAAGACGTAGCGCCGGTCTCCTGATTGGCTGTTCCGCCGGCGTCCACGCCGGCAATTTCGCGGCCTATCCTTCTTGAGCCGTTAGCAAGAAGGTGCGGCAGCACAGGTTCCCTGTTCCTTTGTTCCCACTCCAGCTATCGTTTCCTTATGGCCACCGCACCCCACCTCTGCGCCCTCATCCTCGCCGCCGGCGAGTCCTCGCGCATGGGAGCCGACAAAGCCTTGCTTCCCTGGCCTCCACAAGAAACCGGCCCAACGGCCGCCCGGCAGACACTCCTCTCCGCCGGCATCCTCGCTCTCCAACCGCTCACCCGCGCGGTCATCGTCGTCGCCGGGCGAAACGCCGAATCGCTCACGCCGATCGTCGAAGTGAACGGTGCGACCCTCGTCCGCAATCCAAACCCCGAGCGCGGTCAATTCAGCTCGTTGCAAACCGGCCTGCGCGAACTCCTAAGCCGCGGCTTTAACGCTGCCATGATCACGCCCGTCGATTGCCCGCCGTTGAGCGCCGGCTCCCTCGATCTGCTCCGAACCTCATTCGCTCGCGCCCTCACCCGCGGCCTCTGGGCCGTCGCACCCGAGAACAGCGGCAAACACGGCCATCCGCTTCTCGTGAATCGCAATCTGATCGAAGCATTTCTCGCCGCGCCCGTCACCAGCAATGCGCGGGAAGTTTTGCACGCCAACTCGCCGCGCATCGATTACATCCCAGTTCTCGACACACTCGCCAAAGCCGGCCTCAACACGCCCGCAGACTACGCCACCTACACCGGCAAACGACCGCGGTCCACGCCATAGCTCTCCTACCAGCCGCTCTATCGGGCAATCACACTACTTCGCGTGTCACCCCGAGCGGAGCGCGTCTGGGGCTCCGCGCGCGCAAAGCGGGCGTGGGCTAAGCGGAGCCGAGGCATCTGCTATTGCTTTTCGCAGCGCTCAGCCTGCCCAAAACGTGGGTGCCCAGGTCTCGTTTCGAGATCTGGGAGAACATAAGGCCGGTGCCTTAGTGATCCCGCGCCAGTTTCCCCAACACCGCCCCCAGCGCATCCATCGCTAGGTGCCCCGCATGCGACGAAGCCGCCGGCAATCCGCCGACCACGCGCACCAGCTCTTCCCGGCTCAGCTTTCGCGCCTCGTCCACCGTCTTTCCGCGCACCAGCTCCGTCAGCGCCGATCCGCACGCCATTGCGGCCACGCAGCCCTTCGCCTTGAAGCGAATCTCCTCAATCCGCCCGTCCGAAACTTTGATTGTGAGCTCGAGAATGTCGCCGCATGCCGGATTCTCGATCCGTGCCGAAGCGTCTGCCTCGGCAACCGTCCCCGCATTGCGCGGATGTTCAAAATGATCGAGAACTTGCGCCGAATACATGCGTCTTGCCTATGCCGCTCAGGGTGATCCTGCAGCCCCATCCGCCGCCGCAACCGCCTTCGTCTGCCGCACTTCCAGAATTTCCGTCACCAGGAACAGATCGGCCAGCAGCGCGCGAAGATGGATCGACGCATTCAGATTGTCAATCAGTTGCGATCCGATCGTCGCCTGCGCCAGCACCAGGTCCACCGCCGCGACTGCATTCTCTGCATCGCGCTTCAGCACGGCAAAAAACGCCTGGTACTTCTCCGCAGGCGCAAGCTGCTCCTGCTCGATCGTTTCCGCGTAACTCCGCGCCAGTCCCCGCATCGCCGTGGCGGCCTGCGTCAGATAATCGCGCAGTTGCCTGCCTGCGTCACCGGCGTCTTCGCCGGAAACTCCGCGCGCTGCATAGGAGAGCGTGAATTCGTAGCACTCCTCAATCGTTTCGCACTGTCGCTGGATCTCAGTCGCCATCACTTGCGGCCAGGCCTCGTTTCGAAGATGACGAGCCCTTCACAGCCCATCGCCCGGTGTCGTGTTCCTCCAGGTAGAAATCGCGGCTCATCCAGCCGAAGATCATCGACTTCGTGATCGGGAACTTCTCCGGCCGCACGCCCATGTAGATGTGCATGATCGTCAGCGCAATAAATCCCACGCCGGCCAGCCCGTGCAGCACATACATCAGGCCCCAAGTCATATCGCTGAAGAGATACGGATTCCGCGTGAAGATCCCCGTCTGCACGCGCTTCATCATGAACAGCCCGGTAACGATCACCGCCAGCCCGGCCAGCATGACCGCACCGTGATACAGCTTGTTTTCGAGCGGATACTTCGCAAATTTGCTCGGGCTGGGCGCATCCTTGCCGAAAAATCGCCGCGTCCGGTTCATCGCATCGCGCAAATCCGTCTTGTCCGGCCAGATCGACCAGAAATCCAGGAAAAACGTCGAGTGCACAATGTGAAAGAGGATCGAAACCGTCAGCACCACGCCCGCGATCCAGTGGTAGAGAACCCAGTTGAACTGCACGCCCACCTTTGGCAGAAACGCCGTAATCAGCAGCGTGAGCATCGAAGCCGCCATGATCCAGTGAAACAGCCGCGCCGTGAGTGTGTGCCGCGGCACGCGCTCCGGAACCGCCGCCGTGCTCGCTTCCGCTTTCCGCTGCGCAAATCGCTTCGGCGGCCTCACCACGATCAGGTACAGCGAGTGCACGATCATGAAGAACAATCCGGCAATCACCGCAACCCACATCAGTCCCCAAGCAATGTGGATGGGAACCGATTGTCCCCATGGACTTGTGGCCCATTCGAAGAGCCTCATGCGGCCTCCTGTGTTCCGACGATTGCGCGCTTCACCAGGTTCCTCATCAGCGGAATCTTGTAGGCGTTAAACTGCAGCGGCACCGCGCCCTCGACCGCGAGTTTGCCCGCCATCTCGCCGGTATCGGCATTCGCCGTCTTGCCGCGCACCGCATCTTCCACCGCCTTCAGCCGCATCGGCTTTGGCGCCACGGCGTTCACCGCGATTCTCATCTGGTCAATATTGTTTCCACTCAGCTTCATCGCGCTCGCCACATTCATCAGCGGGAAATCCCACACGTTCCGGTCGCGCACCTTCTCAAAGTAGAACTTCGCTCCGGCCCACGTCGCAGGAATGCGGATCGCCGTCAGCAGATCGCCCGGCCCCAGAATGTTCAGCCGCGTAATGTCCGTCTCCGGCCCGACAAAATAATCCTCCGCATCCACCACTCGTTCGCCCTTCGGCGTCCGCATCACAAACTTTGCATCCAAAGCGATAAGTGCCGGCGCCGAATCCGATGGATGCACCGCGACACACCGGTCCGCGCCAAAAATCGCATGCTCCCGGTTGCGCCCCACAGGCGTGTCCGCATAGCAGATATTCCCGCCCGCTCGATAACACGGCCAGCCGTCGCGGTAGTACCAGCACCGCGCATCCTGCGACACATTGCCGCCCAGCGTGCCCTGGTTGCGAATCTGCGGCGACGCCACCAGTTCCACAGCCTGCGCGAGCAGGCCGTAGTTCTTCTGGATCAGCGGATGCTCCGCGATCTTCGTCAGCGTTGTCATCGCGCCGATCTCCACGCCATCGCTCGTCGCGCGAATCCCTTTGAGATCATCTGCTCCGCTCAGATCCACCAGCACCTTCGGCTTCTTGATGCGGTCTTTCAGCCAGTCAAAGCTGTCCATGCCGCCGGCCATCACCCACGCATCTTCGCCATGCTGCTCGAGCAGCTTCTGCGCATCCGCGGCACTCTCCGGCTGAAGCAGGTCAAACGCCGGCATTACATCTCGTATCACCGCCATAGCTCACTCCCAATTCGGGTGCCCCTTCCTAAGCGCGGTCTCATCGCGCTTAGGGTGGGAAGTCCCGCTGGATCACCCACAACAAACCTCGTCCCTGGTCCCTGCGTCCCTGTCTTCAACTCCCTATTGGCTACTCCCCGCTCCCTGCCTTCATATGTGCGCCGTCAGCGCCTCCTGCATCGGCCGACCCGCTTCATACGAAGTCAAAATCGTATCCGCATTCACCGGCGCGCGCTGAAAGATGTTGTCTCCCACCGCGTCTGCCAGCGCATTCAGAATTGCCGCGCATCCACCCCCCACCGGCGGCTCGCCGCACCCCCGTGCACCCACCGGCGTCTCCGGATCGGGAATGTTCAGCGCATTCCACTTCATGTCCACCGGCACATCCAGAATCGTGGGCGGCTTGTTCTGATAGAACCGCTTCGCCACCGTCGAGCCGTATTCGGGATCGATCACCCACTTCTGGCCGATGGCGTGCGCGATGCCCAGTGTCGAGCGTCCTAACACCTGCCCGCCTAGCGCCGCCGGATGAATCACCGTGCCCACATCGGCGTAGGCCAGGTAATCGACGATGTGGTACACGCCCGTCTCCACGTCCACTTCCACTTCCGCAAAGCACGCCAGATACGAGAACGAATCGCCGTCGTGCGGATACTTGTCGCGCGCCGAAGCGATCAATCCCTGTCCCGCCATGGCATGAACCGACTGCTGCGTGTATTTGTTCACGTCTTGGTTCACGTCGTGGCCGTCATAAATTCCGCCCAGTTGAATCGCCTTCTGCGCTGCCTCGGCAAAACTCAGCCCCGCGCCGCCTCCCTTGCGCGCAACGCGCAGGTTGGCCACCTCATACCCACCTGGATCTCCACCGAGCGATTTGGCGGCAACTTCCTGCAGCCTCTGCTTGCACTCCAGGCCGACCGCGTGGGCCGCCCGCGTCATGGCATGAATGGTCTGGCTCCCGCCCGAGTGACACGAGTAAGGCAAATTCTTCGCCGTATCGCCCCACACGATGTCCACCGAATCCCACGGCACATCCAATACCTCGGCGGCCGCGCGATGCACATCGATCAGCGCCTCCGTCCCCAGGTTGCCGATCCCACTATGAATCCGCACCCGGCCTTCCGGCGTGATCACGATCAGCCCGTCAAACCCGCTCGATCCGCCGTGAAAACAGGTGATCGCCGCGCCCAATCCATGCACCTTCGTACCCGTCTTTTTTGGTTTGCTGGCCACCCGCTCCTGCCACTTGAACTGCTGTGCCCCGTAATCCAGCGCCTGCTTCAGGTAGCAGCTCGTCACATATGCGCGCTTTCCTGCGTGATTTACCGGCCCATACTCGGCCTTTCCTTCGGGAGAGTTCACGCGCCGCAGTGCAACCTGGTCCACGCCCAGTTGTCGCGCCGCCTTCGACAAAATCGGCTCCATGATCGCGATCGCCTGCATGCCGCCCGGAGCGCTCTGCGCGCTGCGCGGCGGCGTGTTCGTCGCCACCGTCACATTGCGGAACCGCATCGCCGGAGGCTGATACAGCAGCGAAGTGATGCTTCCGCAGGAGCCGCCGTCGCCGTTCGATCCATACGAACCCGCGTCCGAAACCAGGAACATATCGAGCGCGGTGATCTTCCCATCCTTGGCAAGACCGATCTTCACGCGCCCGCGGATACCCGGCCGTGCTCGCCCGATAAAGTGCTCTTCCTCTCTGCTGATGCGCATCATCACCGGCGCGTTCAGCTTCTTTGAGAGCAGCGCGGGAATCACCAGCGTCTGCGCGCCGGTAATCTTGCTGCCGAATCCGCCGCCCGTGTATTCGCTCACGAAGACGACCTTGTTTTCGGACATCTGCATCCATCGCGCGATGGCGGACACTGTCTGTTGGGTGCTTTGCGTGCCCGTATACAGGAACAGCTTCCCGTTCTGCCAGTACGCCAGAGTGGTGCGCGGCTCAAGGCACTGGTGGCTCACATCCGGCGTAAGAAACGTCTCGTCCAGCACCACAGCCGCATTCTTGAATCCTGCATCTACGTCTCCATAGGCCCACGTCTCCGGTGCATGGCCCATCGGCAGCCGCCCGTGGTCGTATTCGGCAAAGTCTTCGTTCGTCCACTTCAGCGTTGTCAGCGCCGTCTCGCGCGAGTGCGGCACAGGCGCCCACACATTTCCGTCGAGGCGCGCATTCGAGCTGCCGGGCCGCAGGCTCCCCAGCGGATCGACCGCGAACGGCAGCGGCTCCATGTCGATCTCGATCTTCTCGATCGCCTCTGCGCAGGTCAGTTCGTCCACCGCCGCCACCGCCAGGATCGGCTCGCCCTGGTACATCGGTTCATCCGCCAGCGCCAGCTCACCCCATTTGTCTGCCTTGATCGTTTGCCCGTTGTCGTTCACATAATCCGCATGACCGGGAACCTCTGCCGGCGTCAGAATCGCCTTCACTCCCGGCATCGCCAGCGCCTTTTCCGCGTTGATCCGCTTCACGCGACCGTGCGGCATCGGGCTCAGCACCAGGCGGCAGAACAGCATCCCTTCCGCGCGAAAGTCCTCGGCATATTTCGCACGACCCGTCACTTTCGCCACCAGGTCGTTGGTCGAGAAATCTTTCCCGATCAGCTTGTATCCCTCGCCAAACGGTATTGGCTTCAGCTCTTCTACCTTCACGGCATTGGCAACCGCTTCATCTGCCATCGCTCAAGCCCTCCTCTTCAAGCCAGCCGCCGAACCAGCGCCTGCGGGCACCCCGGTCTTCGTGTACTGGGCGCCGCGCATCATTGCGTCCAGAATCTTCGTGTAATCCTGGCAGCGGCACAGGTTGCCCGATACTCCCTGCGCCATCTCCTCGCGCGTGGGGTTCGGATTCTTCTTCAGAAATCCGACCGCCGACATCACGAAGCCCGGCATGCAGAACGCGCATTGAAACCCTTGCTCGTCCACCACCGCCTGCTGCACCGGATGCAGCGTTCCGTCCTCCGCTTCGAGGCCTTCGATTGTTGTCACGTTCTTTCCGCGCACCGTATTCGTCAGCACCGAGCAGCTATAGTAGGGCACATCGTCGATCAGCACGGTGCAGCTTCCGCACTCGGCGCGATCGCAACCCAGCTTGGTGCCCGTCAGCCCCAGCTTGTAGCGCAGCGTCCACGCCAGCGTCTCCTGCTTCATCACATCCACGCGGCGCTGCTTGCCGTTCACATTCAGGCTGATTAGGCGCTCGCCGCCAAAGCTCCTCGCGCGGCCGGGCGCAAGAATCTTGTAGCTCGCTGCGCTCACCACGGCGCCTCCGGCAATTACGCCCAGAATGAACTTGCGCCTCGTAACCGTTTTCGAAGGGCTCTCGGTCGTCTTCGGATCTTCCATCTCCGGCATGGCAGTCTCTCCGGTCTCTGGATCGTATTAGATTGGCTTCATTTGCGTCGCGGCAATGATATTGCAAAAGCTGCGGGACTTGGACAAGCGGGCCGCAAGGGGAATCACGCGGCGCTTGCCGATATCTTAGCTCCAGCCCCTTGGCCCTTGCAAAGCCTGCGTCTCGCCCTTTCCCGCATTCCTTTGCGCCATGTCCAAAAGACCGCCGCCGCACAACCCCAACCCTGCGCAGTGCCCGCCAAACGCAACCCCATCCCGCCGCTCCTGCATCTTATGGCCCGCCGGCATGTTCGGCGGTCGGCCTGATCCTATCCCATTGAGCAGGGGTGTATGGCGGAGACCTCCGTCTGTCAGCCGCAAAGCACGGCGGTTTCTCCGTGGTTGGTCGCCGCCTCCGTAATGCTGGCGACGTTTATGGAGGTGCTCGATACCGCCATCGTCGCCGTCGCCCTGCCCTACATCGCCGGTTCGCTTTCGGCCACCAACAGCGAAGCCACCTGGGTCCTCACCAGCTACCTCATTGCCAACGCCGTCATCCTTCCTGCCAGCAACTGGTTTGCCCTGCGCTTCGGGCGCAAGCGGTTCTTGGTAGCGTGTGTCCTCATCTTCACCGCGGCATCGTTCTGTTGCGGAGCCGCGCCCAGCCTGCCCCTGATGTTGCTCGCGCGCATCGTTCAGGGTGCCGGCGGCGGCGCGCTCCAGCCGCTCTCCCAGGCCATCCTCCTCGAAAGCTTCGAACCGCGGAAGCGCGGGCAGGCCATGGCTGTCTTCGCCTTCGGTGTCGTGGTCGCTCCCGTCCTCGGCCCCACGCTCGGCGGATGGCTCACAGACGCCTATAGCTGGCGATACGCCTTCTATATCAACATCCCCGTCGGCATTCTTGCCGCTTTCATGATCGGCCGCTTCATCCACGATCCGTCGTATGTCAGGGACGCCAAGCCGGGCAAATTTGACAACCTTGGCTTCGGCCTCCTCATTGTCTGGACCGGCTGCCTGCAGGTGGTCCTCGACAAAGGGCAGGAGGTGGACTGGTTCGGAGCAACGTGGGTTCGCTACACCGCGGCCATCGCCGCCTCCGCGCTCATCGCCTGGATCGTTTATTCCTGCCGCGCCCGCAAACCGCTCGTCAACCTGCGCATTCTCTCCGATCGCAACTTTGCCGTTGGCTGCATGCTGATGATCCTCTTCGGTGTCGCCGTGTATTCCATGGTTACGGTTCTGCCCCTCTTCTACCAGGAACTCCTCGGCTATACCGCGTTCACTGCCGGGATCGTTGTCTTTCCCCGCGGCATCGGCGCCATCCTCGGCATGCCGGCCATCGGATTCCTCAGCGGTCGCATCGACCCGCGCTATCTGCTCACATTCGGATTCATCGTCTTCGGCTTCACATCGCTCACCTTCGGCAACGTGAATCTGTCGGTCGGTCCCCAAACGCTTCTCTGGCCCATCATCATCACCGGGTTCGCCTTGAGCTTTGTCTTCGTGCCCATCACCACGCAGGCCTACACCAACCTGCGTAATGAGGAGATCGGCAACGCCAGCGGCATTTTCAACCTTGTGCGCAACATCGGCGGTTCCGTGGGAATCTCTGTATCGCAAACGCTGCTTGTTCGCCGCGCCGATCTCCACCAGATCCAGATCGCCGGCTCCGTCTCCCAAACGCAGCCCTGGTTGCAGCAACAAACCGCGGGCCTGAATTCGGCTTTAGGACGCTTTTCCAATCCCGCCAACGCCCTGCCGCAGGCCCATGGATTCCTCTACCGCGAGCTAGGCCAGCAGGCGCTGCTGTGGGCTTACGTCGACGTCTTCCGCTGGACCGCGATTCTCTGCTTCCTCTGCGTCTTCCTGGTGTGGCTGTTCACCAAGGTCAAGCACGCCAAGGCTCCAGCCGGCGTGCATTGATTCTCTTGTCGCATTCATTTTGATTAGCCAGTCCTCAAGCGCTGACTGGCTGACCTGCCGGCTCGCTGACTTGCTTCATCGGGGGCTCAGGCACTCCCCCAAATCTCCGCTCGCGGTGCCGGAACTCCGCGATCGCCGCATCCAGATCGGCCTCGTCGAACTCCGGCCACATCCGTTCTGTAAACGCCAGCTCCGCGTACGCGCACTCCCACAGCAGAAAATCCGACAACCGCTTTTCCCCGCCCGTGCGAATCAGCAGGTCCACTTCGCCGCAATCTCCGGCAAGCGCTTGTGTCACCATGGACCGCAGCATATCGGGACGGAACAGTGCCTCATCGCTCAACGCCGCCGCCTCGCACGCCGCGCGCGCAATCGCATCGCGCGAAGAGTAATCAATCGCCACGCGCAGATGCAATCCGCTTCCGCCCGCCGTCACCTCTTCTGTCCTCTCCATCGTTCGCAGCGCCGCCTCGGGAATCCGGTCGCGCCGCCCGATCGCCTCGAATCGCACGCCGCGTTCCCGCAGCCTCGCCGTTTCCATCCGCAGAAACGCCCGCAGCAGCCAGAAAACGCGTGTCACTTCCGCGGCCGGCCGCCGCCAGTTGTCCGACGAGAATGCATACAGCGTCAGGCACCGGATTCCGATCTCGTCCGCGTGCTCCACGATCCGCCGCGCCGTCAGCACACCCACCCGATGCCCCGCCACCCGCGGCAATCCCTGCCGCGCCGCCCAGCGCCCGTTCCCATCCATGATGATCGCCACGTGCAGCCCCGGCTGCCTGTTTCCTTGTATGGCAGAGTCATTGGCCATCGACATCCTCCTCTCACCCGCTGCCTCGCGCATCGCGAAATTCTCCCAGCCCTAGGACGAACTCTCCGCAGCCGTGCGCTGCTTCTCCGCTCCCTGCGCCGTCAGTGCACCATACCAGTCGATCTCGCGCGTCAGGTACATGGCTGCCGCTACTGCCGCAAAACTCGCCACGGCACCCACCAGCAGCGCATAATCCTTCAGCCGGAGCAGCACATAAATCAGCCCATACAGTGGAGTGAAGACCGCAAGCGCTCTCAACCCCAGCATGGGGCTCCTGAAGATCCAGTTCGCATTCACTGAAAGCAGCCCCACCGTCGCCGCGCCCGCAATCAGAAAGCCCACATCGAATCCAACCTTCTCTGAAAGCGACAACAGCAGCAGATAAAAAATGATTTGCGCCACGCCCACCAGTACGTATTGCGCCGGATGCACTCGTTTCCTGCTCGTCACTTCAAATGTGAAGTAAGTGAGAAAAACCAGCCCCTCAAAGAGCAGCACGTACTTGAGCGATCGGTTGACTGACTGATACGCATCCACTGTCACCGACGTGGCAGGCCCGCTAATTCTCGCAGCGGCTTCTGCAGCCCGCGTCATCCGGTCGGTCACCAGCCCCTGCACAAAAAGCCCTGGAATGTTCATCAACAGCGCCAAAACACAAACCACAATCAGCTTTGCTCCCGCTGACCACGTCCTGGCTCTGGGTTGCGGATTCGCACCCAGCCCCAAAAATCCGCTCATCTTCGTTCCTCTTTCTGGTTGCCACTCACTTTGATGGTTTAGATGCTCCCCACTTTGCGATGCAAAGTCATTTCACAAAAAAACTTACGCTCGCGAAGCCGCCCACTCCCGCACCAGCTTCGCCGCCGCTTCCGTCGTTTTTCCGCTCGCTGCGTCGCGGATCACCTGCTCCAGCGTCTCCAAATACTCAAGAAAGCTTCTCCGCCCCGGCGCCGTGATCCGGCAAACCGTCTGCGGGCGGTTCCGGTCCTGCCCCTTCACGATCTCCACCATCTTTGCCCGTTCCAGCACACGCAAGTGCCGGCTCAGATTGCCGTCCGTCAGTGCGCACAGATCCTTCAGATCGTTAAAGGTCAGTCCCTTCGCATTGGTCATCAGGCTGGTCAGAATGCTCAGCCGCGCGCGCTCGTGAATCACACGGTCCAGCCCTTCATAGGCGAACCGACCTTCGCTTCTTCGCGCCTTAACCTTCATCACTCGCCTCCTCCGCTTTGTAGTAGAGCACTCCCGCCACCAGCAGTTGCCCCAATCCATAGGGAATGCCCATCGCCCACGGCGACAGCGCCCGCGCATCGCCGAGCGAAATGCAAAATGCGCCCGTCGCCAGGTACCACACGCCCGCCGCAATCATCGGCCGCGGCAAAAACCGGCACGAAGAAAACACCCCCAGGCTGAAAATCACCTGCCACACTCCCGGCAGCATCCACTCCGCCGAGGGCACGTAGCGCACTAGCACAAACGTCATCAGCATGCCTGCGGCCACCGACGGCAGAAACTGCTCCACTGCCATCCGGATCATCTCGTCGGCCATGCCCCGATGCATGCGCCGCGTCCGCGCGAACATCTCCGCTCCAATCACCGCCGCGCTCACCGCCGCTGTCGCAATCCAGGTTGCCAGGTAGGCCTCAATATGTCCGGCTGGACCGGGCAGCCACAACCGCTGCGCCGTCGCAGCCGCCAGCGCCAGACCGCCTGTCGCCGCCAGCGTCGCCGGACCGTAACCCCGAAAATCCGTGCTCCGGGCCACCTGCATTCGGATGTTGCTGATGTCGCCTAGCGCCTTGTTCAGCTCGCTCATCCCGGCCTCACTTTACATTGCAAAGTAACCCAATCCCGCACCCCTGTCAAGCACCCTTCCGTGTCACAAACGCTGTCGCTCTCATACTCTGAACTACTGGCTACCGGCTACTGGCTACCGGCTCCCTTGCTCCCTGTCTCTAAAAAGCCCAGCCCCACCTCCGAAGTGCCGGATCGAAGGTGGAAGACTGGGCTCTTCTACGCAATAAGTTATGGATAATAACCTCGGCGGTAAATCTCTCCGCTTCTCAGCCCGCGCAACCTGGCCGCGTCCCTCGATTCGTGAGTGCCGCCATCAATCCTTCCTCTTGTATTGCCCGCGCCGTGAAGGCAGAATCTCCACATCGTCGTAAGGCTCGCGCGCATCCTGCGGCGGTTTCTTCTTCGCGGCCTTCGACTTTGCCGGCGATCGAAGCTTCGCCTGCGCCCCGTCCGCTTGCTGTCTGGCGTCCTGCGCCTTTGTCTCGTTCCCTGGTACCGAGGCGGCTTCGTGTTTCGGCGCTGCAAGCAGCGCCTTCACTGGCGTCGTTTCCCTCCCAGGCGCCGCTTCCCGCATCGGCGTCGTTTGTGGAGAAGCCGCACGCTGCTCGCTCCGCCCCTGGGCCTGCTCCGCCTGCAACGGCGCCGACACGCCCGTCCGCCGCTCGGCTTCGCCGCCAAGCACGGCGTCGTGCCTCGCAACGTCCAGTTCCTTGATCCCCGTGGAGAACATCGTGCCTCTCAATTCGGTCAGCCGCGGCAGCCGGGCATGTGCGCCTCGTTTCTCCGTTGTCTTCGTCGCTTCTCCTGCCGTATCTTCGGCGCCGCTTCGTGCCGGCGGTCGCAGGCTCGCGGCTTTCGGGTCCCCCGCACGCACACCCTGCGCATTCGGGTGCGTCGGAGTCCCGGTAAGCCACCACGGGTCCTCCCGCCGCGGCCACACCGGACCTACCGAAGCAGAACCTGCAACCTGCTCAGCTTCCCTCGGCGCCGCAAACGCGCTTCCTTGAACCGGCCGATCCGCGAGGGCGCCAACTGAGGCAGGCCCGGTCTCTGCATGCAGGGGTGGCTCGGCGCTCAAGCCAATCTGTGGATCCAGGCTCGCGCGCCCCGATTCAACCGCAAATCGCAGCGTGTCAAGCGTCTGCTGCTCCATCTGCTGGCTCCGTTCCTGCACGCTCCGGGTCATCTCCTCAACAGAACGTCGAAAAGCCCGATCGGCCTTCGCCAGCTTCACTCGGTTCAGCACGAATCCCGCGGCCGGCGCATTCAGGCGCTCAAGAATATTGGCTGCGTTGCGTAGCTGGGCGCGCGTGGTCGCGCCGGATTCGATGACCACGATCGCGCAGTCGGCGTGCTGGATTAGGGATTCCGTTTTCGCCGATGCCGTCACTGGTGCTGCGTCGGCCAAAACCATCTGCCCCTGGTGGCCTCGTGCATCGTCGCCCACCAGTTGCTGCAGCGTTCTCGTCAGTCCGCCATGTCGAGCCGTTCTCTCGTCCCAACTCGCGTCTTCGATTCCCGGCGCGGCTGATGCATCCGTCGCATCCACAATCAGCGGTGCATTTCCCAGGGTCACAAGCAGCTCTTTCACCCGCGCGGCGACGGTCGTTGCGCCCGCTCCCGCGCCAACTCCCGTGAAAATACAGTTCTTCAGGCTGCGTTCTTTGCCGGCGGACTGCATCGCACTCAGCAGTTGCATCAGGTGCGCTTCGGCTACTTCGTTCGGAACCTCAGAGAAGTCTGGCAGCACGGCCATCGGCTCGGTGCCCACCACGCGCTCAACATCCAGGCTGGTGTAGACCTTCGGGTCACGTAGGCGAGCCAACACCGCTACGGCGACTCCCAGAACAATCAGGCCAAGAAGCACCGCCACTGCGAACATCGAATTTCGTGCTTGCGAGCTCTGGACCAGGCTCTGCGCTTGAGCGATGGCAGAAAAGCCAGTCAGGCAAATCAGAGTGACCATCAGCCTGAACCAGGCAATTCCATGCGCCGCGCCGCTCCCAAATCTTTCAGCGCGGACTTCCGCAGACCATTCACTCCCCTGCAACTTGCATCTCCTGCGTTCTTCCTGAACCAGTCAAGAACGGTAGCGGCAATTCATCCGCAATTCATTGGTCCAGCACTTGGCCGCTCGCCGTTGCATACGTACATCGGCATCCAGCCCTCATGACCAACCATTGACGCGTTGCTCTTGCCGGTCGCCGCATTCCTTCGCGGTCACCACGCGGCCGGCTTCGAGGCCCGCATGGATACTGACGCCTGCTGAATCGAACCTATTCGCTTGAACCATTCGGAACAATGCCGCAAAGGTGGGAACGGCGAACGCCGGCATTACGTCCTTCGAGACTCCTCACTTAGCAAACAAGTAACTGCAGACGATTACCATGGTTCGCCGTGACGGAAGCAGCATCGCACATGACACAAAAGTTGCGCTGCAGCCAGAGTGCTGCGCGCGAAAGAATTGGATTTTCAAATTCCGGATCGCATGCGATGAAATCGCATCGTGTTCGAGCGAACGTCCGATTCTACGCTTCGGTCATCTCCCGGCCACCCGCTTCGCGCCCCAGTGACGCCAGGCCCGCCAACGCCAGCGCGACGACGGCCACGGTAATGGCAAGCACCGCGGGATAATTGCCCCAGCGCTCGGCCGCCAGTGCCTGGCCTTTGCCGTTCCACGAGGTCACCAGCGCGCCCAGTTGGTAGGCCAGCCCTGGCGCCGTGGCCCGCACAGGGGCCGGCGACAACTCCGTCAGATACGCCGGAACCACGCCCCACGCGCCCTGCACCATGAACTGCATCAGCACCGCGCCGGTGCCAAGCATGATGGCGGAATGCCCGTAAGCATAGAGCGGAATCACGGGAATCGCGAGAAGCGCCGCAACGATAATCGCCCGCTTGCGGCCCCATCTCTCTGACAGCGCGCCAAAAACAATTCCACCGGCAATCGAGCCGAGGCCATAAAGCACTCCGATGAACCCGATGGTCTCAGGCGACAGATTTGCGTGCACCGCCAGGAAAGTCGGATACACGTCCTGTGTTCCGTGCGAGAAACTCATGAACGCCGTCATGAGCAAAATCAGAAAGAGAAAGGTGGGCAGAAACTGAATGATCTCTCTTTGCCACACCGGCCCCGCATGAACAGCATCTTTCCCCTTGCGCTTCTTCACTGCCGCCAGCCACACCGGCGATTCCTGCACCCGCGTCTGCACATAAAACGCCAGCAGCGCCGGCGTGGCGCCCAAAATGAACAACCCGCGCCAGCCGATTCCTGGAACCGAAAGCCCGTGCCAATGAAAGCCGGCAAACAGCAGCCCAAAGGCGGCCGAGGCCACGATCGACCCCACTGCGTATCCTTCCTGCAGAATTCCCGAGAAAGTGCCGCGACCTTCCTTGGGCAGCGTTTCGAAGGCAAGCGCCGCGCCCACCCCCCATTCACCGCCCATGGCAATGCCGAAAAGCGCCCGCAGCCCCAGCAGCACATTGAGTGACGGCGCGAAAGCGCACGCCAGTTCGATCACGGAGAACCCCAGAATATTCGCCATCAGCACCGGCCGCCGTCCGTACCGGTCGGCGAGCATGCCGAACAGCAGGGCGCCCACCGGCCGGAACGCCTGCGTATAAAAGACCGCTCCCAAAACCGCCGAAGGCTGCGTGTGAAACTCCTGGGCGATCGCTTTCACGCAGAATATGAGCAGAAAAAAGTCGAGGCTGTCGAGCGTCCAACCCAGAAAGGCGGCCAGAAACACACGCTGTTGCGGGCCACTCAGTTTGTCGAACGGTCCAAGGACGGGCATACGCGGGAGGATAGCAGAAGCGCTGCTTTTCTCCTCTCACAACATTCAGGATCGCGCACCTTTCACGGGTATTTGTTGCAACAAATATCGCCTCTCAGGCATCCTATTCTGTTAACTCGACCGCGGAGTCCGGCCATCCTCGCGACGTGCATCCACATTCAATCGCGGGCGCTTGTTTTCCCTTATTGACGATCTGGCCGGGCCCGCTGCGCTTCTTGAAGGAGGTCTCCTGCATGAGACATTTGCCGATCGCAATTGGCCTGATGGTTCTTGCCGCCGCGCCGCTCGCCATGGCGCAAGCTTCCACCTGGGTCTCAGACCCCAATCACAGTGAAGTTGATTTCGCCATCACCCACATAAGCGTCTCGAAAGTCCACGGCCGCTTTGGCGATGTGAACGCGACCATTCAATACAACGAGCCCGATGTCACAAAATCCAGCGTTCAGGTCACCATCGGCGTCGGCACCATCGATACCGGCGTCCAGGCCCGCGACACGGACCTCAAAGGGCCCAAGTATTTCGACGTGGGCAATTTTCCCAATGCTACGTTTACCAGCACCAGTGTCACGAAGAATGGCACCGGTCTCACCGTCGCCGGCAACCTGACGCTTCACGGCGTCACCAAGCCAGTCGTCCTGGCTGTCGAGGGTCCCACACCGCCTGTTACCGATCAACGCAAGAAGATTCATCACGGATTCTCCGCCACCACGACCATCAGCAGAAACGCCTTTCAGATTGCTCCGCAAACGCCCGCCGCAATGCTCGGAGACGACGTCCAGCTCACGATTGAGGTCGATGCCGTCGAACAGTAAATGAAGAAGTCCACATCGGGTTTATATTTGGTGCCAGATCCCGTTCCTGAATCGCTGCTCAACGTTTGGAGGATGTTCGATGCCCGACCTCAAAACCGAGATTGCCCAGTCATCACCCTTCTCGAACGTGGAAGAAGAAGCCATTCTGAACCTGATGCGGACCTCCGATTTCCTTGAGCGCGCCTTCCAGCAAAAAATGCACGGCTGGGGTCTCACTTCAACCCAATACAATGTCCTCCGCATCCTGCGCGGCGCCCGGCCCGAAGGCCTCACCTGCGCAGCAATCGGCGCGCGCATGCTCACCGCCGAGCCTGACATTACCCGCATCCTCGCTCGCCTCAAACGCCTCAAGCTGATCCGTCAGCACCGCGACCGGGACGATCGCCGCGTTGTGTGGACGCAGATCTCCGATGCCGGCCTCAATTTGCTTCAATCCATGGATCCCACCATTCGGCGCCTTCCCGTCGAACTTCTCGGCCACATGAAAGCTTCTGATTTGTCAGAGATGATCCGCTTGCTCGAGCTGGCCAGGAAGCCTTGTCGCAAAGCAGAGGCGCATTAGCACCGCAACGCAGGGGTGCCCAAGGTCTCGATTTTGAGACCTGGGATCCGCAAACCTGATGAAAAGAATTTAGGCCGTCGGAGACTTAGGTGGTGGTTACAACCTTCTGCGCCACCGTCTCCTCGTCCAGCTCTGACTGGATGATCTTGTTGTGCAGGCAATAGAGGGCCAGCTCGAGCCGGTCAGACACGCCAAGCTTGTCGTAGATCTTACGAAGGTAATTCTTGATCACCTGCTCGGTGGTACCCAGTTGAAATGCGATTTCCTTGTTCCGCTTGCCCTGGGTAATGCAGGTAATGATCGACATCTCTTTGGGTGAAAGGCGCGGTTGATTCCGCGGGCTCACCAGCGATGCAGCCTGGGCGCGATAGGCCTCGATCACCCAGTTCACTGACTGGTTGTCGATCCAGGTTTCGCCCGCCGCAATGCGCCGCACGCAACGCACAAGCAGATCCGGTGAAATCGAACGCGAGACAATGCCGCGAACACCGCGCCGGTAAAGCTCAACCGTGTGGTTTTCGTCCGCTGCCAACGCCTGCACTATCAGTTTCACGTTCGGCGCGAGCCGCAACAATTCGGGAATCACGTTGGCCGTTGCGACCAGCATGCTTCCTTCGAGTAGCACAATGTCAGTTGGATAGCGTTCGATCGCCGAGCGCAAATTCTCGAGCGAGTCCGCCTGCGCCACCACGCGGATGTCGTCCTCTAGAGCGAATACTTTTCGAATCCCCACCCTGTAAATCGCCTGGGAATCCGCGAGGATTACGCGGACAGTCCCCGGCTTGATCGGAGTTTCGACGCTTTCGCCTTCTGGTTTATCGTCTATGGTCTCCATAGTTGGCTGCCGTCAAGCCAACTGAGCCCTCAATGCTCCGCGAATCGATAATCGTCGATCGTTGCGGCAGCAAGGTGCTCATTATGGCTTGAGGAGCAGCGTACCACACGCCCCTTGCAATGGACCATAACATCATTGGGGGACCCGAGCACCGTATGGGGCATTCGCATTGAAAACCGAATGTCGGCTCCCACCTCCAGGTCCCTGTCCAAAGTGAACAGCACTCCGCTCGCAGAAACGTTCCGGGTGAATGCGGAAATCTCACTCTCCTGCTCTTCTCCTGCCGATAGCATCACCGGCAGCGAGAGCGGGAATCGCACCGCGCAGCGAACCTCTTGCCGCACATGTGCGGGCGCCGGGGCACTGGGAGGTAGAGGCGAATCTGGCTTCTCAGGACTCATCGTCGTGCCTTTGAGTATCAACCCTGCTGCCACTGTATCTGCTTTTATTTATTTAGCCTACGGCACCAAAGTTTCCTGAGAAGTAACCACTACCCGCGAGACGCTGAAACCCCGCCACGGCGAATCCCTTCGGCTCGCAAATGTGGCCCGCCCTGGCCGCTTCTTGTTCGGCTTCCTTGCTCCCCGCACGTTGCCGGCGAATCAGCTCCAACCCCTATCGCACCACGCTAGAAATCTCAACCTTGCCAGAAAGGGTTGCATGAATCGTGCGTAAAAAAAGCGCAGCTTCAAAGCAAACGATTGACGCAACCAGCCGCGGCCACACTGTGCGCGAAGCGTGCAACCCGAGAACGCCATTGCCTCCGCAGCGCAACTGATTCCGCGATCAACGATCTTCCACTGAACCGACCGCTCTACTCGTCCATCGACTGTCATGCGGGGGGCATTCATCCCTTGAGCTGAAGTTGGAAAACCCTGATGAATACTGGCGTTTTCGCACATGCATTTCGGCCTGAGCCTGGTGCTCATCGGATCTGAGAATTGCACGACTCACTCCCTGAGACGCATTGCGCCGGCCGATTCAACATTCAGGCTCAGTAATCGCTGCGGTGCGCCTCAGTAACACTGCCGCACACGGCAGCGTGCGGAGAACGCTCAAAAATCGCGAACGCACCCCGACAGGATCACGAGCGACCGCTGTTCGTCGCCTGCGAATTCCCTCGATTCTGTCAGGAAAATCGAATGTTTTGCTTATCCTTCGCCCCCTTAAGGCGAAGACAGGACAAAGCTTAGGAGAGGTAACCACCGAGATATTACTAAGGTTATACCGAAATGGGTACTCTGGTCAGAAAATATTTTCCATTGCACTTTTGTTGTAGCAACTCTCCCCGTTTTGGGTTAGTCTGTGAGAGCAAATTATGGCGGGGTGTCTACCGCCGGGAAGAGTGTCCAGATGAGCACGCGTACGTTAAATATTTTGAAAGTCGGATTTTTGGCAGTGCTTCTTGTCTCTGCCTGCACGGTCTTTGCCATGCCTATGGGCCCAATGCCGATTCCGCCTTCGGCTACAGTAGCCGCGATGCCCATGGGACCAATGCCTATGCCACCGAGCGCGATGCCCATGGGTCCAATGCCTATGCCGCCTTCGGCCACAGTAGCCGCGATGCCCATGGGACCGATGCCTATGCCACCGAGCGCGATGCCGATGGGCCCGATGCCCATGCCTCCCTCGCTGGTTTAGCGAGCCGACGTCAAGAGCCTCAAGTCCGCAACATAAATTTCGCTATTATCCTCCGACTCCGTTTGCTGTGATCTCAGGCAAACGGAGTTGAAGCATCTGCGGTACTTTTTTTCAATGAATGGCGGATTCACAAACCCACGTACCTTTGAAGTACATCTGCATCCTTTTCAGAGCTGTGGTAACGGCCGTAGACTGTGTGCATTGTCGTCGGTGACCTGGGTGAACTGGCTGGGATAAGCAGGGCGTTCCGCTTGGCAGAGCGTACTCGATGTCGATAAGCCTCGATAATGCGATATGGTTGGCCGGAATCTTCACCGAAGCAGCTCTTGTCATGCTGCTGTCCTATCGACATATTTGGCGAACCCTCCCCATCTTCTGCTCTTTTTGTGTTTGGGATGTTCTGAGCAATATCGGGGCCCTCGTCATCTCTCAATCCCACGCAATCGATCCTCATGTTTACTTTCATGTTTACTTTTGGGAAACCATCATCAGCTCCATCCTGGAATTCTGTGTATTGGTTGAGTTGGGCTGGTCTGTGCTCCGGCCGGTTCGAGCCTCACTGCCGCGCATCGCTCTCTTTGTCGTAGGAGGCCTGCTTCTGGCGGTCGGAGCTGTCATCTGGCCATTTGCGGCCGTTCAAGGCCTCGCGCACGCATCCAGGCAAGCGCTCCTCCTGGTGCAGATTCAGCACACGGTATCGATTCTCCGAATTGTGTTTTTCCTGCTCCTTGCCGCCAGCAGCCAACTGTTATCGATCGGGTGGCGCGACCGCGAGCTGCAGGTCGCCACCGGTCTCGGATTTTATTCACTGGTCAACGTCGCGGTCTCCATCGTTCAATCCCGCCAGAGCACGACCGTCCAGTACATTCGCCTGGAAGAGTTCGTCGTCGTCAGCTTCCTTTGCTCACTCGTTTATTGGGTTGTCAGTTTCTCCCAGAAAGAAGCTGCGCGCCGCGAATTTACTCCCCAGATGCAGAAAGTCCTGCTCGCAATGGCCGGCTCTGCCCGCACCGCGAGGGTCGCCCTTTCTGATGCTCGCTCAGACAAACCAAACAAGCGGAACTAAGCCGCCAACCCCAAATCGCCTCACCTCTGATTGCCTCTGTTCCCTCGCTCCCTGCTCCCCGCTCCCTTGCTCCCTGTCTAATTGACATCCGACCCATTCCACGCTGTAATGAAATCAGTGGTGAAGGAGTTCACCCTTAACCGCTGTCCCCTCCAATAGGCCGGACAGATGATGACTCCTGACAGGGGTTCCTGTTGCGGAGTCATGTCCCGGCGCGATCCCCGAGTACACAATCAAGGAGCCATCGTTCATGGCGAATGCATGGGCACTGTCTGCTCTGTGGGTAGGTCTTGCGCTTGTCGCGACATTGCTTGCGATTTGGTTTCGCGTCGCAACCGCTCTCTCCGAGATCATTGTCGGCACGGTCGCGCAGCTGATCCTTGCAAAATTTATGGGATCCGGCGGGCTGTTCGCCGGCACGCAGTGGATCACCTTCCTTGCCGGAACCGGCGCCATCGTTCTCACATTTCTTGCCGGCGCCGAGCTCGAGCCGACCATCTTTAAAACCAAGTGGCGCGAAGCTGTTCTCGTCGGCCTCGCCGGATTTATCGGCCCCTTCCTCGGGTGCACCCTGGTCGGTCACTACATTCTCGGATGGAGCGTTCGCTCAAGCTGGCTCTGCGGCGTTGCGCTCTCCACCACATCCGTCGCCGTGGTGTATGCCGTCATGCTTGAGCTCGGTTTGAATGTGACCGAGTTCGGTAAGGCCATCCTCGCCGCCTGCTTCGTCAATGATCTCGGAACCGTCCTTGCCCTGGGCCTCATCTTCTCTCCATTCACCGTCAAAACGGTGATCTTCGTCGTCGTGTGCGTTGTCTCCTTCGCCATTCTCCCTTTTGTGACCAGGCGATTCTTCGCAAAATATGGCGGCCGCGTCTCCGAGCTTGAAACCAAGTACATCCTCTTTTTGCTATTCGGGCTCGGCGGCTTGGCGGTGTGGGCGGGCAGCGAGGCCGTTCTGCCTGCGTACATGATTGGATCGGTTCTCGCCGGAACTGTCGGCAAGGATCACATGCTGGTTCGCCGCCTGCGCACGCTCACCTTCGGCCTGCTCACGCCGTTTTATTTCATTCGTGCCGGCTCGTTCGTCTCGGTCCCGGCGCTCATCGCTGCTCCGGCCACTTTGCTCATCCTGTTCCTTGCCAAAATGGCAACCAAGACCGCATTCGTGTTTCCCACGGTGCGAGCCCATCGGCACCAGGGGGCAGCCGGTGCCTATTACACGCTCATGATGTCAACCGGCCTCACCTTCGGAACCATTTCCGCGCTCTTCGGTCTCAACCACCAGATCATCACCCAGGTTCAGTATTCCTTCCTCGTCGGAGCCATCATTGCCAGCGCTGTTTTGCCCACGCTGGTGGCCAACACCTTCTTCCTGCCGAAACACCTCATTCCCCGCAAGGCTGCTCACGGCAAACCTCACGCTCCGACACACGGCCGCCCGGCGCTGGAAGAAGAGACATAGCCGCAAGAGCGAATTCAGAAGCGATTGGCAAAGACGATAAGCTGAAAAAGGGGGACACGCATTGCAGAAATATCTGCTCATAGCTGCGGGTGGGGCACTGGGTTCGGTATTGCGCTATTGGGTCGGTTCCACCATCTCCGGCCGCATCGGGATGAGGTTCCCTTACGGCACTTTGGTCGTCAACATTACGGCCTGCGTCATCATCGGCTTCACGCTCACCTATTTCGGGAGACTCGCCAATCTCGATCCCGCGTGGCGCTTCCTCATTGCCGTCGGCTTCATCGGTGCCTACAGCACCTTCTCCACCTTTGAGTGGGAAACGCTATCCATTATGCGATCAGGCGCCTTCTTCCTGGCGGCTCTCTACGCGGCGGGCAGCCTCATTCTCGGTCTTGCCGCCGCATGGTGCGGCACCGCGCTTGCCGATCTGCTGTAGTTGTGCCGGCGGCGTCAGATCCGAACGTCGCCCGCCGGCCTCCAGTTGCATCTTGCTCGCAAAGGTGCTTCAATCCATCGTGGTTCATTCGCCGCCTCCCGCACATTCCGCAAGCGGTTGAGCGCGCGGCCGCAAGATGGAGAAACCAAAGCATGCTGACCACGGGCAAGGCCGTCAAAGTGACACTCTACCTTAGTGATGGAGCCAGGCATCATGGTGTTCCCGTCTACACCAGCATCCTCGATTTTCTCTTCCATAGTGGAATCTCCGGCGCCACGGTCATGAAGGGCGTCGCCGGTTTTGGCGCTAGGCACCGCATGCATTCCGCTCACATCCTTGAAATCTCCGACCATCTTCCCATCAAAATTGAGTTCATTGAGTCGCGCGAGAAGGTCGACGCCGTCCTGCCTGAACTGGAAAAGCGCACAGGTTCTGGCCTCATTGAGTTGCAGGAAACAACCATCGTCGTTCCGCCCAAACCCTAGGGTGCTGCCGGCCGCCATTCCCGGTCAGCCGGCTCAGCATCGCCCTGGACGACCCTGAAATTGTTGCCGATCCTGTCCGAATTCCGCCTTATTCCGGGCAACCCTTCCGCAACACCCAAATTCCGACGCTGTGCGCGTAAACACAACATTCTCCTCGCGCTTGGGTTAAGCTGAAAGGCGGGTTTCCGCTGTTTTCAGAGGATTTCCGCGGTCAATCCGCTGGCCCAATGTGCATCGTTTATAAATGTGGTGCTTGGTCCGGTTTTCAAGTCACTGTAGCAGGCATTCGGTCATACTGAGGCAAAAGCAAGGAGGATGAGCACGAAGCTCTTTGACAAAAGGGAACTTATGCTCTCAATCCGCAAAGCGCTGATTCATGGTTCCGCCCTTGTTGCTTTGGGCATCATCTGTTGCTCGCAGGCGCGATCGCAGGCCGCTCTCCTGCTTGAAGAGCCATATGGCTTTTTCGGCACGCTCAATCCCACCGGCCATGTCGCCCTCTATTTCGAAAAAATCTGCGCTGACACCCCGGTCAAGCTGCGCCGCTGCCAGCCGGGCGAACTGGGCGCCGTCATTGCCCGCTACCAGGGAATCGACGGCTACGACTGGGTGGCCATCCCTCTCGTCCCCTATCTCTACGCCGTTGACAACGCCGCCGAAGTCCCCTCGCACGTGGATCACGACCAGGTAGTGCAGCTCCGCAACGAATATCGCGAATCGCATCTTCAAGCCCTCGGCGAGAAACTTCCCGCTGGCAACCTCATCCGTGGCGGGTGGACGCAGCTTGTGGGAGCGGCCTACGAGCGCCGCATCTACGCATTTCGCTTCGATACCTCTCAGGAACAGGACGACGCTTTGATCGCGCGCCTCAACGACCGCCGCAACAAATCAAGATTCAATCTGCTCTTCAACAACTGCGCCGATTTCACGCGCGTCGTCCTCAACAGCTACTTTCCCCGCACCTTTCGCCGCAGCATCTTCCCCGATGCCGGCATGACCACGCCCAAGCAGATCACTTACAAGCTCGTTCGCTACGCGCGCAAACACCCTCATCGGCAGCTCACTGTCTTTGAGATCCCGCAGATCCCGGGCTACCGGCGCGAAAGTCATTCCATCAAGGGCATTGACGAATCGTTTGTGACCACCGTCTATGCCGTCCCGCTTGTCATTGTGAATCCCTACCTCGCCGGCGGCCTCTTCGTTGACTATCTCGTACGCGGCCGCTATCACTTGATTCCCAAAGATCCCCAGGTTGTGACGCCCGACAATCTATCCGTATTGACAGCACCCACTGCGCCCGAGGACAATCTCGCAAGTACCGAGATCTCCGCGGTTGGTTCGCCATCGGGATCCAGCGCGGGTCAGCAGGCCGGCGACGGCAATTCTGGCAGCACTGCCATGACGCGAACCTCCGCGGGAGCTGATTCCGGCCTGAAGGGAGCCGGCTTCGACGATGAGTAAGTCCGCGCCGCAAAGTTTCAAAAGCCATGGGCGATTCGATCCTCTGTACCACTTCTTCCTCACCTGGATTTTCCTGGCCAACGTCGTCATCGCCATCGTCTACGCGGTCCACCATCTGTGCTTTTATTCGGTGTGGGTCGTCGTGATGTCGATCGCGGCGTTTCTCCTGCTCTTCAAGTTGCGCACTTATCCGCTCAAGGTGCAGGACCGCGTGATTCGCCTTGAAGAGCGCCTGCGCCTGCAGGCATTGGCGCCCGAGGAGTGGCACACGCAGATCTACCGCCTCACTGAAGACCAGTTGATTGGCCTGCGTTTTGCCGCCGACGATGAGGTGGTGGAGCTGGCCAAGCAGGCGCTCGAGCATAACCTGAATCGCAAGCAGATCAAGCAGCGCATCAAAGATTGGCGCCCCGATTACTGGCGTGTCTAAAGACAGCTTGTAGCTCGTAGCCAGTAGCTCGTAGCCAAGACGTTTAGGCTACTGGCTACCAGCTACCGGCTACTGGCTTTCCCTATTCCCTGTCTTTATCCAGCTCGTGTTCCTGCTCGTAGTGCTCCACCGGCATCTTCCCATCCCACCATGCCCAGTTCATGGGATACACATCGGGATCGAAGAACACCTGGTAGAAGTGCCACACGACAATCGCCAGCGTCGCCAGGATCGCTTCGTAGAAGTGCACGGCCGTGGCCACATCCACCCACCAGCGAGCCAGTAGGTCGCCCACCCACACCTTGGCCCAGATCATCACACCCGTCAGCCCCATCAGCGCCGTGCCCCACACCAGCGCCCAGTATTCGGCCTTTTCCGCGTAGTTGAAACGGCCAAACTTCGGCTTCTCGCTGCTCAGCCCGAGGTAATACCGCATCGTTCCCCACAGGTCCAGGGCATCCTTCGGCCGCGGCGCAATATCGCGCAGCAGTCGCCGGCCTTCCCGCGCCGCCGCAAGATAGAAGACGTGATAAATGCCCGCGCCGATCAGCACTACCCCTGCGATGCGGTGGATGATGCCGCGCAGGTTCTCGCCCATCCCCAGCGTGTGCGCAAACCAGCTATTGGGAAACTTGAGCGCGAATCCTGAGATCACCAGGACGATAAAGCTCGTGAGCAGAACCAGGTGTTGCCACCGTTGGTTCACCGTCATGCGCGTCATGAACGGGTTCTGCATCCGCCGCCGCGCCACGGCCTTGTGCCGCCAGATCACGGCGTTATGCAGAAACATAGCTCCGATGACGAGCAGAATCAGGGCAATGTAAATCCCCCGCACCCAGCGCACGGCAATCGAGCCGATGTCTCTCGCGCGCGTGCCATCCTGAAAATGCACCGGCGTTCGCGTGAATCTCTGCGTCACGCCTTTGTGGCACTTGCCGCATGTCGCATCCAGGTTCGCGCGATTGATCGTCGACCGCGGATCGCTCGACGGAAGAATGTCGTGCACGCCATGGCAACTCGAGCAGTTTGCCGCCACCACCGACCCGCCTTCCGCAGCCAGGCCGTGGTAGCTGTCAAAATAGCTCGTTACGCGGTTGCTTGGAACGCCGAACTCCTGCGAAAGGCGCACGCCTCCATGGCAGCGCCCGCAAATATCACGCGATACGTTCTGTTCCGCGATCGGTGAGTTGGGATCGGTATGCGGCTTGATGGAATGAATCCCATGGCAGTCGGTGCACGTGGGCGCCATTGCATTGCCCCGCGCCAGCGCCTGCCCGTGAATGCTCACGTTGAATGTGTTCGCAACTTCCCCGTGACACTTGCCGCAAGTTGCCGCCACCGCGAACTTCGAGATCGGCGATTTGGCATCGTTGGCCGGCAGAATCTCGTGGGCTCCATGGCAGTCAGTGCACACCGCAGCATTCTTCGACCCGTTTGCCACTGCGCGGCCGTGCACGCTCGACTGGTACGAAACGAACGCCTGCGCACTCTCCCCGTTCGACTCCATCAGAAACTGCTGCCCATGGCAGCGGCCGCACGTGGCCGGGATGTTGGCGCGGTAGACAGGCGAGCTGGGTCCGCCCGGACCCACGATTTCATGCGCGTCGCCGTGGCAGTCTTGACAGTGTGCTGCTGCGGTCTGGCCGAGTTTGCCGTCCTTGGAGTGGATGCCGCGGGACCACTCCTCCTGTGCGTCGGCATGGCACTGGCTGCAGCTCACTTTTTCGGGTGGCTTCTCATGCGCCAGGCTCTTTACGTCCGAATGGCAATCAACGCAGTGAAACATCCTGCCGTGCACCGAGTGCTTGAACTTGTTTTGATCGACGAAGAGACTGACGGTTGAGCCGTTGGCGCCCTCGGTGGTGAGCGTCGCGTCGCCATGGCAGGTCAGGCAATCGGCATCTTTGAGCTTTTGTGCAGGTACTGCAGTCGCGGCCCAAAAAAGTAGAAAAAAAACAAATGATGGAACAAACAACCTTCGAGCAATGTCCACACTTCGAGGAGAAGCCTTCGCCTCGAAATCCCGCCGTGACAGGTGTCACAAGGGCAGTTCTCAGCTGTCAGCTATCAGCTATCAGCTTTGAGCGTCTAGGCTCCTGCTATTCGCTACTGGTTCCCGAAACAGCTGAAAGCTGCTAGCTAAAATACGCGGTGAGCGTCAACACCAGCAGCGTCAGCCCGACGAACAACGCAGCGTATCCGACCACCTTGGAGAAGTTGATCAGCCATAGCGGCGGCGCAATGCCCAGCCGGGATCTCTGCTTCCCCTGGGCCACCATCCGCTCGTACTCCTTCGTCCGCTTGTGCTTGAACTCCTCTTCGCTCTCCACGCCCGTGAAAATCACCATGTCCATGGGAAAGCTGTCGGGCCTCAGATGCGTGTTCACGAAGTGAATCGAGAAAATAAATAGAACCGCCAGCAACGCCTCTTCACTGTGAATCACCAGCACGGCGTTCAGTGCCCATCCGGGCAAAAAGTGCGCGAAAAACGGAGCGAACCACATGGCATAACCCGAAAATCCGATCACCACCATGCCCCAGAACACCGCCCAGTAGTCGAATTTCTCCCAATAGGCGTAACGCTCGAACTGCGGCTTCGGCCCCAGGCCGAGGAACCACCTCGTGTGCCCGAACAGATCCTTTACGTCCTTCCAGTTCGGGATCATCGACGTCGGGCCCCAGAAGATTCCCTTCTCCCGGTTCACGATTCCGCGCTGCACTACGTCTTTCAGGTGGATCAGAAATGCAATGGTCAGCACCACTGCGCAAAGCTTGTGCAGGAAGAGAATCGCGCCGAATCCGCCGACGCCGGTCGCAAACTTCCGCGCCCAGAAGCTCTCGCTGAAGCGCATCGGCAGTCCTGTCGCCGCCAGGCCCAGAAATGTGGTGAACAACGTTGCGTGCATGTACCGCTGCTCGCGCGTGAAGCGCACAAAGTAGTTGCCGTTGGCGTTCTTCGTTGCGTCGGCCGCGGTTGCGGGCGCTTGCTCCAACTCAGGCATTCTTTCCTCCATTTGCCCCTTTGTTCTTCACCTGGCTATAGCGCGAGCGGATCAGCCACAGGATGGTGTGCAACAAGAAGAACGTGAGCACGCTCCCCAACAGCAGGTTCATGAACAGCCGCACGAAGTAAAGCCCCGGATTCAGCTTGCGATCGCGCGCGTTCGCGTGCGGCTAGTACTGCACGAAGCTCAGGTTTGCTCCCGAGTGGCATCTGCCGCAGGTCGTCACCAGGTTCGCGTGGTTGATCGGCGAGCCGGGATCGGATGCCGGCCGCACGTCATGCGCCTGGTGGCAGTCCCAGCAGCGCGCCGTCTCCACGTACCCGCCCAGCGAGCCCAGTTGCGAGTGGAACGTATCGCGATAGGTCGAGAACTTGTCTTTGTGGCAGTTGCCGCAGATCGGCGTCGACTGCATGCGGAACGCCGCTTCCGTCGGCTGCAGGATCGCGTGCGCCGTGTGGCAGTCGGTGCACACCGGCGCACTCAGGTTGCCCTTGGCAATCGCTTTGCCGTGTACGCCCTGTTCGTAATCGGCGTCGATCTTGGCGTGGCAATTGCCGCAGGTCTTGGGAATGTTCGCCTTGTACGTCGGACTCTTCGGATTGGTGTGGCTGAGGATGCCGTGCGATCCGTGGCAGCTCTGGCAATTCGCCGCCACCAGCAGCCCCTCTTTGCTCAGCGCGAATCCGTGAATCGAATCAATATAGTTCGGATAGACGCTGGCCAATCCGTGCTTGCCCGCCATTCCATCGGTACTGTGGCACTGGCCGCAGGTCTTGGGCACGTTCAGCGGATACACCGCCGACCGCGCGTCGGTCTTGGGAAAAATCTCGTGCGCGTTGCCGTGGCAGCTCGTGCACGGATGATCTTTGCTGTCCGCGTGCACGCTGCCCTTGAGCTGATCGGCCTGGTCGCTATGGCAGGTTGCGCATTCGACCGTCGCGACTTTATCCGGGTGCGGATATCCCTTGATGTCGGCGTGGCAGTTGCTGCATTGCAGGCTGCCGTGAACACTCGCGCCAAACTTCGTCCCGTCCACGGCAATACTGTATCCAGCCGCATCTGTCATGCTCGCGTCGCCGTGGCAAGTCAGGCAGTCAGCCTGGGCGTGCAATGCGACCGCTGCACTGGCAAATACAAATGTACTTAGAGAGGCCGCCAGAATTGCGCGGCAAAGCAAACGAACTTTCCCCACTGTGGCTTCCACCAGCATGTCTTCACACCGTCTTCAAGCGGAGTTCTTACTTACGAGAGAACGCTTTTGGAACGGTTTGTCGCAGTGATAGGCATCACAAGCAGCGCGACGTAGATCACAAAAAAGGGGGTCAGAAATCAGGTATCCGGGATCAAAATGGACGGCTGAGATCACATAGATCAAAAGTAGGAATTGAGATTGAGGCTTTCCGGCTCCTGCGATCCGTCATCTAACCAGGCGGATCTTCGCCTGAGGTGAATGATGAAAAAAGCTTGGGTTGCCTTGCTCCTTCTTGCCTGCCTGCCGCTTCTGCCGGCGCAAGAGGCAGAGACTCGGTTCGGCCAGGAGCCGCCAACAGCAAAGCCCGGCGTCGACTACCTGGTCAAAGTGCACGTCTCGGGAATCCGTGTCCACCGCTACTGCGATCGAGACGGCTGCAACAGCGTGCTCTTCGCCGATGCTGTGTTGAACCAGCAGAAGGTCGAGCTGACAGGGGGCATCATTTATGGCGCACGCGCCTTCTACGACCCACGCAACTCCCAGCGCCGCCTGGCGCCCGGCGATTACACCGCCCGTCTCCGGAAAGCTGCGCACAAAGACGGGCCTCATTCGCTCTATGACGAATACGAGCTCTTGATGCCTGACCGCACCGTTTGGCGCTGCACGGTCACGGGCATCTTCGAGTAGCGAGACGTACAGGCCGGAAAGAACTACTCTCTTCCCAGTATGGTGCCGGCCAACCGCGCCGTAGGCGCAGCGGTGGTTAGCCCCGCGCTTCAGCGTGGGGACCGGAGTCGAACAAGAAGAGTCCAAGTCCTCTAAGGACGGTGGAATCGGACACGCCGCGAGCATCCATTCATGAGCGCGTTCCCGGGGTGATACAGGTCACATTCCCTCGCATCTCCAGTCGACGACAATAAAACCGCTTAGCTAGGAGCCTCACCATGGGCACACTTGCCATTCCCGAAACCAAAACCATGCTCACCCTCCCCGGAGACCCGATCCGCCAGATCCTGTGGCGCTTCGCAGACCGCTTTGACCTCCAGATGCTTGTGCAATCGGCGCGCGGCGTAGCCCGCGGCACGGTTGCGCGCCTCGTCGCTGCTGGCGAACGCAACACCCATGAGTGGACCGCCGCCAAAGACGACATGCTCGACGCCTTCGACCGCGCCGGCATTACCGCGGCCTTCATGGAGCCTGAAGAAGGCGGCTTCATCACCGGCCCCAAGAATCTCGCGCTTGGTCTCGCAGCCTTTGAGCTTGCATGGGTCGATGGCGGCGCCGCAACCGCCAGCCTCGCAGGCTTCCTCGCTCTCTCGCCCATTCACGAGCGCGGCACGCAGCAGCAGGTCACGCGCTACAAGACGCTCTCTGCTCCTCCGCAACCAGGTGAAGACCGCAAGCCCTGGCGCGGCGCCTTCGCACTCACTGAGCCCATCCCCTACGTCGGTGTCGACACTGGCATGCTGAGCGGTAAGGTCCGCGTCGCCGACTGGAAAAACGGCGCTGAACCCATTCTGCAAGTCGAAAAGCGCGGCCGCTTCATCACCGGAATTGCCTTCGCCAACTTCGTCACCGCCGCCGTCAACTCTGACGATGGCCGCCTCAAGGGCAGTTGCGTCGTCATCCTCGAAGAAACTGACCCGGGCACCTTCGACCGCGGCACAGCCACCAAAAAACTTGTGCATCAGCTTTCGTCCACCGGCGACCCGGTCTTCAATCTCCTTGTCCCGGCCAGCCGCATCGTCGGCGGATACACCGTCAAAGACGGCGTCATCGTTCCCAACTTCAACCACACCGAAATCATCGACGCAGTTTTTCGGCGCACGCGCGTCCCGGTCGGCCTCATGACCGCCGCCAAGCTGCTCTCGGCAGTCGAACCCGTCGTCCGCTATCAGCGCCAGCGTTTCCGCGGCGCTGAGGGCGCCAGGCCCGGCTCCGTCCGCTATGAGCAAGGCATCCAGCAGCGCGAAGACGCATTGCACCGTCTCGTCGACGTCTGGGCCACGGGCGAGGCGGCATCTTCGCTCGGCTTCGCTGCAGCGCGGCTCTTTGATGAATTAGACCCGCTCGAAAAACAGAAGACCGCCATCCTCGCCGAGCGCGGCGTCTCCGGTGGCCGCGCGGAGATGAAAGCCCTCAAAGAAAGCGAGCAACGCGCCATCGAACTTCTCAAGCTCAAGCCTGGCAGCCCGCGACGCACCGAGCTCGAGTCCGATCCGCTCGTGCAATACGTCCTCAAAGATGCCGAAGCCAATGTCCTGTGCCCAGCCACCAAGCTCTGGAACACCGGCCACGGCGCCAACATGATGCGCGAGGCCGTCAGCCTCATGGGCGGCTACGGCATCACTGAGGATTGCCCAGGCTTCCTCGCCAACAAATGGATGGACGCACAACTCGAAGCCACCTATGAAGGCCCCGAAGCCGTGCAGCGCCGCCAGCTCACCGTCACCATGACCAGCGACGTCTTCCTCGCCGAGTTCGCCAACTGGACCACCGAGATGCGCCGCATCGCCTCCTCGCGTCCCGGCACCGGCGCGTGCACGCTGGCTTCCGCGATGAACCTCTGGGCGTGGTCGCTCAATTACTTGCAGCACGCCACAGACCCTACGGGATCGAAGCTCTATCACGGACAGCGCCAGGGCGTCACCTTCGCTCTCGCCGACGCGCTCAGTTGGCTCGTGGCCTCGCGCAGCCAGATCCTCGATGTCGTCGAACTGGAAACGCGCGGAGCTGCAGACGCCGTCGCCGCGGAAGGCCTCGCCGGTACCGTGCAGTTCCTCAGCGACCTCTGCCACACGCAAGCAGCGCAGGCCGCTGGCGAAGTCTCGCGCATCTGCGCCGAACTCGTCTTCGGCTACACGCGCCATCCCTCGTGGGACGAGCAGGAGCATCGCAACTGCTTCCTCGCCGCCGAGCTTGAAGAACTCGAGGAAACTATGCCCGGCATCATGGCCATGGCCGTCGACGTCCTCCAGCCTGACGGCAGCCATCCCGCCAAGGCCGGCCCGTGCGCCGGATGCGCCGGCTCCAGTGAATTCCTCCGCCTGCAAAGCAAGCTCACCACCTGCCTCACCGGCGCTCGCCTCGCCAAAGACCGCGCCGCCGACACCGTAAGCAAAGTCATGATTCCCGAAGCGCTCGACTACCCCGCGGCAGGTCCTGCATGAGTGGGAGTCACTCCAACATGGGTGCCCCAGGTCCGGGGTCCCCACGGACAGGTCTTGGTCCGGGGGGTGGAGGTCCCGACTTTGGGACCTGGGAAACCACTCAGCCTTCACCCCAAACCGTCGACCTCGACCGCCCCTCCATGGACGTCGACATCGTCTGCGCCGGCTTCGGCCCGGCCACCGGCGGCTTCCTTACCACCCTCACGCAGGCATGGACCCAGAACCCCGCCGATCCCGCATTCGAAAGCAAAGTCGCGCCCGGCACGCCTCTCCAGGTTCTCTGCTACGAGCGCGCCGACGATCTCGCCGCAGGCGTCAGCGGTGTAGTCTCCCGCGCCAACAACATTCGCGCCAGCTTTCCCGCATTCGATCCCGCCGCAATTCCCATGGCAGCGGAAGTGAAGCAGGAGCGCGTTCTCTACCTCCTCGATCCCATCGGCGCCAGCCGCCGCTCGTTCCCGCTCCGCCTCGCCGACTCCGTTCTCAAACTCTTCCGCACCTTCTGCATTCGCGATGCCGCCTTCGAGCTCCCTTTCACGCCCGCCTTTCTTCACAAGCACGGTGGCCTCATCCTTTCCATCGGCCAGTTCAACCAGTGGGTCGGTTCGCAGCTCATGGCCAGCGGTTTCGTGCAGATCTGGCCCGGCATGCCCGTCGCCGCGCCCATCTTTGCTGAGTCCTCTGACACCGCAACACGCGCCGTCGCCGGTCTCCGACTCGCCGATCAGGGCGTCGACAAGCTCGGCGCTCCCGCCGACAGCTATATGCCCGGCATGGACGTCCGCGCCCGCCTCACCGTCGTCGGGGATGGCCCCGTGGGCGCTGTCGGCCAAAAGCTCGACGAGCGCTTCGGCCTGCCTGCCGGCCATGCCCGCCGCGAGTGGGCCCTCGGCATGAAGTTCGTCATCGAGCTCCCCGAAGACTCGAAGCTCGAGCCCGGCACCGTCTGGCATACCTTCGGTTTCCCCGAGCCTGAAATCTTCGGCTTTCTATACGTGCACCCTGATCGCCTCGCCTCCGTCGGCATCTTCATCCCCTCCTGGCTCGGCGATCCCGCGCGCACCGCCTATCGCTATCTGCAGCACTACATCCAGCACCCCGCGCTGTGGCGCCACCTCGCGGGCGGCACGCTCCGCTCCTGGGGAGCCAAGTCGCTCGAGGAATCAGGCAAACACGGCGAGCCTTTCCTCACCGGCGACGGCTACGCGCGCATCGGCGAGGGTTCTGGATCCACCAACATGCTCACCGGCTCCGGTGTCGACGAGGCCTGGTCCACCGGCGTCCAGCTCGGCCACTCCGTCCTCGAACTACTCCGCGCGGGCCAGCCGTTCACGCAACAGAACCTCGCTGCCACTTATGAGAAACGTCGGCGTTCGAGTTCCGTCGAACGCGGCGCCCAGGAAGCCGCCAACGCGCGCAACGGCTTTCATCGCGGCGTCCTCCGCGGCCTCATCGGCATGGCGCTCGCTGGCCTCACCCGCGGCCGCCTCTCGCTGCCCGCGCACATTCCACCCGCGTCCAGCCAGATTCGCCGCTTCGCAACTCATGGCCAATCCCGCCTCAAGCTCCGCCAGGCCGCCGAATTGGCCACGGCCGACGGCCGTCCACTCCACGACGCCTTGCTCTCTATGCGCGGCTGGCCCGAGATCCCCTTCGACGGGCAACTGCTCGTCACGCACCAGGACGCTCTGCTGCTTGGCGGCAAGGTGCAGGCCATGCCCGGCTTCGCCGACCACGTTGTGTTTCTCGACAAACGCCGCTGCATTGCCTGCGAAGAGAAGACCTGCATCGCCATGTGCGCCGGCCAGGCCATCACCCTCGACTCCGACGGCACTCCCGCCTTCGAGCGCGAAAAGTGCGTCCACTGCGGCGCCTGCCTCTGGAACTGCGCCCACTCGCCCGACGGCGAGCGCAGCAACATCGACTTCCGCGCCGGCTCCGGCGGCCTCCACAGCGGAGAAAACTGAAATGCTGCTAAGAGCTTTCAGCTCTCAGCCATCATGGCTCGTCCACGCAGTTGCCTTAACTCAAGCTGTCATCCTGAGCGACCGGAGTCCGCGGAACGGACGCAGGGAGTCGAAGGATCTGCGGTTGCTTTTCCTGATGGAATAGGACATTTCATTTGCAGGAATGAATAGCCGCTGTGGGAAAGCGCACTGTAATACTGTTCGTGAGGTGAACGATGAGAAAGCTTCAGAGCTTGACGAAAAATGCGTTGTAAGAGCATGAAGTGTCAGGGCACGACTTCAGTCGTGCCGATGACGAAATAAAAATGATCGGGGCTTCAGCCCCTGAGGAAATGTCATGCCGCACCACATGTTTTTCCGAACTGTCATCCTGAGCGGAGCGAAGGACCTGCGGTTGCGTTTCCGGACCTTGTTGTAGAAAGCGGTTTGTATCAGGGCACGACTTGAGTCGCGCCGAAAGATGCGCAAAAAGAAAGTGGGCTTTAGCCCCTGACGGAGCAAATACTCAATGCCACAGCCACTCCAAATCGTCGTCTGCGCGGGAATTGTTCCCGACCCACTGCAGACGCTGGAACCTGCCACATCGCCGAGCGGACCAGCAATCAAAAACGAAATGGTCCTCCCCGCCGTCCTCGACCCCTGGGCCGCAAGCGCACTCTACGAGGCCGCTGCTCTGGCCGCCAAAAATCCCAGCAAACTCTACCTCGTCTCCCTCGGTCCCAAGGCCAAGCTGCAACAGGTCATGATGACCGTCGCGCAAAAAGTTGCCTTCGAGCTCGTCCCCATCGACGGCCCCATCGGCGGATTCCCCGATGCTCATTCCACCTCCGCCATCCTCGCCGACACCATCGCCGCCATCCCCGGCCTCGACCGCACCAGGCTGCTCGTCTTCGGCGGCTGGGAGTCGGCTTCCCGCGGCGCCGGCGTCACGCTGCAGCTCGTTGGCGAGCGTCTCGGCATCACCGACCAGTTCCAGGGCGTCGATGCCATCACTCTCCGCGACGACGGTTCCTTTGAAGTCCTGGAGCGCGTCGAAGGCGGGAAGCACCAGGTTTCCATCTGCGCCGGTCCGCCCGCCGTGCTCGGCTGGGCTACCGGCAATTTGCCGGAACCCCGCAACAATCCGCAGATCGGCATGAGCAATATGCGAACCATGATGCCCGCTCTGCAGCGCGCCAAAACCACCGCGCTCGACTCGACCACCCTGCGCTACGTCTCGGTCAGCCTGCCCAAACAGCAGCGCGAGACGCGCATCGAGAAGAACATGACCCCTGACTCCATCGCCGCAGAACTCGTAGCCTGGATCGGGAAAGACAGCTAGCCGCTCTCAGCCCTTAGCTACCGGCTACTGGCTACAAGCTACCGGCTCAAGGAAAAACAATGGAATCCATCCTCGTACTCACCCACGCCGACGAATCCGGCTCCGCTCTCACCAAGGCCTCGCTTGAAGCCGTCACCACCGCTCGCGAACTCGCTGCGCGCCTCGGCGCGGAGCTCACCATCGGCATCGTCGCCGCGAATCCGCAACACCTCTCCAAAGCGCTCCAGTCCGCCGCGCCGCGCCTGCTTGCCGTCTCGGGCGAGGAATTCGCGCAGGCGCGCTTTGCCTCCGACGCCGCAGCCTGCGAGGCCCTCTGTCGCGCCGCAATGCCCACCATCGTCCTCGCGCCTCAATCCTCGCGCTTCACCCGCGTCATGGCTGCGGTTGCCCATCGCGTCGGCGGCGTCATCGATACCCACATCACGGCGATCGGCGGAGCCCAATCTGTCGAAGCCGCGCGCTGGTTCTACCGCCAGCGCATTGAAGCCGTCATCACCCGCGATCAACGGCCGTGGTTTCTCCTGCTCGACACCGGGACCCACGCGCCCTTCGTCGCCGACCCGTCCCAGCCGCACGCGCAGCCCGACGAGATTGCCATCACCGCCGTGTTGCCGAAGCTGCGCACGCAGGTGACCGGCTTCCGTTCTCCAAAAGTTGACCAGCAAACCATCCGCCCCGACGCGAAGTTGCTTTTCGTCGCCGGCGCAGGCTGGACGAAAAAGCAGCCCGACGGCCAGACCCACGTCGAAGAGGCTGCCAACCTGATTACTCAGTTCCTCTCGCGCTCCGGCGCATCACTCGGCAGCAGCAAATCTCTCGTCGATCAGGGCGGCGAAGGCCAGTCCGTTCTTCCCTTCCTCACCCATCTCAATCAGGTCGGCCAAACCGGTTCCACTCCGCGTCATCCCAAGGGCCTCGCCACCTGCTGCCACGGCGAAGAGCCGCACGTCGTCGGCTGGCGCTTCATCGGCGAGCGCCGCGCCGTCTCACTCGATCCCAATTGCGGATGGACCCGCGGCAAAGCCGATGTCGTCTACATCGCCGATGCCTTCGCGGTCATCGAGCGCGTGAACGCATTGCTGGGCAAGAAGGAGTAGGCAGCCGAACAGCACCCCACACAAACCGGAGCATAAGTCACAAAAAAACCCAGCCCGCGAGAGGCTGGGGTTTCACATTTTGTGCCGTGCCATGCGTGCTTACAGGCCCGGCCGTCCCATCAAGTGATGCATCGCCACGTCATATCCGCGGCGGAAACCCTCCCGATAGTCGTCACGAACTGCGTGATCCACGTGCGGATGACGGTATTCTTCGTGGTCGTCGGCATCCGCTCGACGATGATGATCGAAGTCCCTTCGCGCGGCCTCGATGCCATCGTGAAAGCCCCGCCGCTGCACGTCGCGAAACTCGGCCGGTGGCGCGTCCCAGCCCCCTTGGTCATGATCATAGCCCGAAGCCTGCGGAGCAGCCGCGTAGGCCCTCGATGGGGAAGAACTCACTAAGCACGTTGCCATTACGAGTGCGGGAAGAGCCAACCATTTGAATGTCATTTGCCGAACCTCCTTGTCTTCCTCCGCCAACAGATGAGCCCCGCTGAAATATCGTTGCCTCTTTCGCTGAAGCTTGGATGAGCCGTGCCGCAACTCCGTGCTTCTAAAGATTCCCGGCTCGAAGGGCTTCAGGCAGGGCGACGCAGCCGAAGCCGGCCGGAAGAAAGCTTCAAAAAATTGAAGGCAGGCAACCCAGTGGTTCACTGTTCTCTGCAAACTGCTCTCGCCGGTTCCAGTTCGGATCAGAGAGTGGAGCAGGCCCTCCCGGCAGTGAGGCTATCGCAAGCTGCAGTCGAAAAAGCAGGCGGATGAACCGAGCGCGCTGGTTTCTTGCCGTGCGCATCTGCAAATTCCGCTTCCATCGCGGAAACGGTTCTCCGCAGTGACCGGGCGCGCGTGAGGACTCTTTCTGTGAAATCTCGCACAAACGGCTTCGTCACGTCGACCTCCAGGTTGCGCAGAACCGTCAGGAATACTGCGCTTCCTCTCGTCTCAATCTGCTCAACCCAGGAACCAAGCGCGGCTTTCATCTCTGTCGCGGCGTAGATGCGTCTATCAGGGTAAAGGTAAGGGCGGAAAGATTTCCGTTGCTGCCCATTGAGACCAGCCTGGATGTGCCCATGGCTGATGAAAAACGCCGTTAGCTTCGAGGCCTGGTCATCCTCAACAAACAGCGCATGGCGGCTGTGGCAGCTATCAAGCCAGACATCGATTGCCAGTGCGCCCCAGAAATCAGAACGATTTTGAATCCTGCTGTGCCAGCTCTCGGGCACAGTCTCAAACACTCTGCACGTATCGACGTCTAGCGAGCGTGATGCAAAATGGAACCCGCTTCGCGGCTTGGCAGTCCCGCCTTGCAACTCGAACCACATGGAAGGATTGGCATCGACAAAATCGTTTGAAACCTCGATTGGCGCCCACGAAGGAACAGGAAGGCCGAATTCCTCGTAGATCGAGGCTCCCAATGCCTCGGTATGGATTGCGGTTGCGCTCTTCGGGTTGAGCAGCCACTTCACCACATATTCGAGCCCGTTACTGGCCTCCACTAAAACACTTCGTGAGCTGTCATGCAGTTTGCGAATGAATCGAACTGCCGAGATCCTTTTTCGATTTTGATCTGACATAGTGGGCCCAGGTACGAATTGAATGATTGCTCTGGCAGGCTCTGAAAATGGAGAAGTGGAAGTGGAACAAAGCTTGCTGTGATCGCTTGCGACCCCCGATTTGCTCGCGTGCGATCACTGAGTCAAAAAACCGGGCGCTTTTCTATTGACTTTATTCCCCAATTTGACCCGAAATTCCCATGTTCAGTTGTGACTGCGATCACTCGATGTGTTTGGAAATGAGACAGTTGCACAACTTATGGTGCGAAATGGCATGAATCCTAATCGCACACGCCCGCAGCCCTGACCGCGAGACAGAAACGTCTGGCGACTCCGCGAGTTTCTTCCCGGAGCATCGTTTCCCTCGTGCGTTTCACAGCTTCGATGCGACCTCGAGAGCCAGCGTCTTCTCCATGTTTTCCAGCGTGTCGACAGGCAGCTGGATGTAGACGCTCGTTTTGAACGCTACGCTCCCTTTTTTGGTGATGAGACTCACCATGGTGCCGCCCGTGACAACGTAATAGGCGTCGTCGCCAATGCCGCCAGCGGGCACAACTTTGTATGCCGGAGACGTTTTGCCGGCCTCGAACGTGGCGGGCGTCGTGGTCATCAGAGTCACGATTTTGCCCGTCGCCGTCCAGGTGCAGGTGGTCTTGAAGGTGGGCATCACATACGTGCCCGCGCCCACCTGCGCGCCCACGGCGGCCGATACCTGGGCCTGAGTGAGCAGTGAGCATGCGTCGGAGGCCGATTGCGCGATGGCAGCGGGCAAGGCGACAGTGAAAAGCAGCCCGGCGAAGACGAATGTGCGAGTCATAGAGCGGCCCCCCTGGGAAAGTGGTGCCGCCAGTCTACTACCGGCCCACGGCTTCCCGGACCCACATTTTTTACCGCCGAACGCTGCCTTTGTTCTCATGCTTCTGCTATTGTGTTGTCACCATCTCATGGATGGAAGGTATTCACGGCTGTGCCTGAATGGCGCCCCGGTTCCCCCTTCTGATCCCTCAAATCGTTTGCGCCGCCGGCACTTCAGCTTGGAGATTTTCAGCGATGGCTTGGCTGAGCGGTTTGAAGCGTGCGTTGCAAAGGCCCAGCGAAGAGGAGCGGCGGCGCGCCGAGCGGCGGCCCGCAACCGGGCTCGCGGCCCTCTACGGGACCGACTCCGCCTCCACGCCTGCCGCTATCAAAGAAATCAGCGCCTACGGCATCTACCTCCTCCTGGATGAGCGTCCCCGCGTCGGCGAACTGATGAACCTCATCCTTCGTAAGGAAGGCGAGCCCGAAAACAACTCAGAGTTGCAGGTCTCCGTTCACGCCGAGGTCGTACGCCACGAAGAGGACGGCATCGGGCTCGCGTTTGTTTTGCCTCCGGGCATGGATGTGGACCTGTGGGGAGTGCTCATAAAGCAGATCGTCACTCTCACTGATCCCGATCAAGTCGCGGAGATGTTTCGTAGCCTCCGCACCTTCCTCTTTCTGTCCCGCCTTTGTCCGACCGATGCCGGGGAGGCGATCCTTTTGTTCAACGGGCAACTCGACGTGGACCACACAGCAGCCGTCTTCAAAATCGCGCTCACCGCGGAGAAGTTGCTCGCCGTCGAGCCTGATGCCGGCCGCCTTCGCGCCCACGGCAAGCTTGTCGCGAGCATCCTGCGCGAAGGGTCCTGGGCCCGCGATGAACTGACCTCGGATCTTTGGACCGGCCTCCTCCTCTCATCCTGCTCAGTTGACGAGCCCGATGACTCCAATCAGATCCTTGTCGACTTGCTGGTCCACGTCACGCCCGTCGAGGCCAAAATCTTCGCCGCCGCATGTGCGCGGGCCCTGGACGCCGCGCCGGCATTCGAGAATTCTGCCCCCGCTTCCGTCGTTTTCACCCCAAAGGAAATCGTTGATATCACCGGCGTAAACGACCTTTACAGGGATGCTACCGATCTCGGCTATTTGTTCAACTTGGGATTGATTGAGAAATCATTCGACTTCAGTTCGTATTCCCACGCCGACAGCTTCGATGTCACCCCCACCCCCCTGGGCCTCGCGCTCTATCAACACTGCCATGGCCAGCGCGAAAAGCTCGAGCCGGATCTCATCGAATCGGCCCACGTCCACTTGGCCGACTTTCTCCCCGCGCCTCGCCCGGTAATCGACAACCAGCCCCGTGCTTCGGCGCCTCCCTCTTCCGAAAGTTAGCCCGTGTTCCTGAATGCCGAAAATCCGGGCGCCCCAGGTCCCGATTTTGGGACCTGGGATAGCGCATGCCAGAAGAAATGGGTGCCCCAAGTTTAGAGTGATCGCCAAGTTCAATAAGGTGAACGCTCTGAAAAACACGCTTAGATTTTTGCGCTAATTCTGTGCACTACCGTCAGCGCCAATTTTGTTTCCTGCGAAGTTACTACCGGGTAGGTGACAAACCGGGGGTTGGAGAACTTAGATCAATGGCCTTCGCCAGATCGTGGGGCAGGCGAGCTTGAAATCTGCCAAGGGTCTTCATGTCCGCAACGTCCCCATGCTCGCAGAGCGAACCTGATTCCGAGGAATCAGTTCTATCACTTTCAACGCAGAATCCATACCGTCCGTTGTGCCGAATCGTCGGCTTCGACGTCGTGCGAAGCCTTCCATCCCTAAAGAGCCCGG
>Ga0116217_10000309_pt1 | contig 54174 bp, 45 predicted proteins | sample Sb_taG_6_FD_89697 | JGI IMG/M metagenome (GOLD analysis project Ga0116217, IMG submission 89697) | Peat soil microbial communities from Weissenstadt, Germany - Sb_50d_4_PS metaG | ecosystem: Environmental > Terrestrial > Soil > Wetlands > Peat | place: Germany: Weissenstadt | collected 2010-09-21 | reverse complement strand
TGGAGCGTGCTAGCGCACAATGGGCTAGCCTTGATGCGCGCCGGTCAGAGCAGGGCCCCCATGGGGGAGCCCTGCGATCTCTGGGCCGGATGAAGTGAGAATCTTTCTGGCGAATGCGGCTACCAACTCGGTTGGACGTTGTTCTTACTTGGCCGCTCAGAGGGGGGAATGGCCCGCTCATGAAATTACCGCTCCTCCAAGGGGATGTACTCGCGCTCGGGGGGGCCGACATACACCTGCCGGGGGCGGCAGATCCTGCTGCCGCCTTCCCGGACCTCCTTCCAGTGGGCGATCCAGCCGGGGAGCCGGCCGATGGCGAACAGCACGGTGTACATGTTCGGCGGGATGCCGATGGCTCGGAGGAGAATGCCGGAGTAGAAGTCCACGTTGGGGTAGAGGTTCCGGGAGACGAAGTAATCGTCCTCCAGGGCGATCTCTTCCAGCCGGCGCGCGATGTCCAGGAGTGGGTCGCGGCGGCCCAGTTTGGCCAGCACCTTGCTGGCGTGCTCGTGCAGGATCTCGGCCCGGGGGTCGTAGGTCTTGTAGACCCCGTGCCCGAAGCCGAACAGTCGCTCCTGCTTCGCCTTGACGCGCTCGACGAGCGACTGAATGCTCTCGCCGGACTGGTGGATCCGTTGCAGCTGCTCGATGACCGCCACGTTGGCGCCCCCGTGAAGCGGTCCCCACAGGGCACAGACGCCCGCCGCACACGAGGCGAAGAGGTTTGCCCCCGAGGAGGCCACCATCCGGACCGTGGAGGTGGAACAATTCTGCTCGTGCTCCGCGTGCAGAATCAGGAACAGGCTGAGCGCCCGGACCACGTCGGGATCGGGCTCGTGAGTCCGCGTCGGCAGCGAGAACATCTGGTGCAGGAAGTTGCGGCAGTAGTTCAACTTCGGATTGGGATACATGATCGGCTGGCCGATCGAGGTCTTGTAGGCGGCGGCGGCCACCGTCCGCACCTTGGAAATCAGTCGCGCCGCGGCGACCTTGAAGGTCTCCTCGTGCTCCTCCAGGTCATCCGAGTAGTAGCAGGCTAGGGTGTTGATCGTGGAGGAGAGTATGGCCATCGGGTGCCCCGTCGAGGGGAAGCCGTTGAAGGAGTGGCGCATCCCCTCGTGGATCATCTCGTGCTCGGCCAGGGCCCGGCGAAAATCGGCCAGGGCCTCGGCCGTGGGCAGTTCTCCGTCGATCAGCAGAAGGGCCGTTTCCACGAAAGTCGACTTGCGGGCCAGTTCCTGGATCGGAACGCCCCGGTAGCGCAGGATCCCGCGCTCCCCGTCGAGGTACGAGACCGCCGATCGCACCGACGCGGTGTTCCGGAACCCCTCATCCAGGGTGAGGTAGCCCGTATCGCGGCGCAGGTTGGAGATGTCCAGGGCTCGTTCGTCCTCGGTGCCCACGACCACCGGCAACTCGACCTGGCGTTCCTCGATGTTCAGAAGTACGGTGCTCTCACGGCTGGCAACAGCTGTGCTCATGAATCGACTCCCCCGTGGAATGAAGGAACGGGCGACAACGCCGGGCCCTGGCGCAAGCGGGAGAGGCGGGAAGAGGAGAGAGCGCTCCCCGCGAGGTAGGTGGGAGAGGTCAGTCCTGAGGACCACCTTATCAGGCATCATTATAGATATGGCTTCCGAAAAGAACAAGCCACCGGAGCATCCTGCCCGGCAGCTTCCAATGAGTCCATCTGCGACGAACGTGTCTTCGACCGCCTGCCGATCCTTGCCGACGCCCTGCTCGACGCCGGTTGCGACAACAGAAAAGGATTCGCTAACGGACTCAAAGCGTCCCTGACATCTTGAACGCGGGCCATCCTATCGCAGGCCACCTCGCGCGATCAGCGTTGCGCCCAGTCCTCGACCGTGCCGACTTCCTTCGTGACGACCCAGACCGGCTCACTGTCCGCCAACCTCTCGGCAAGCCGCTTCCGCGCCGCGTCCGCGTCCTCCTCCGTGGCGAATCGAAGCTGCGGCTGGTCCTCGCCGAACAAGATCGACGCGCCTTCCTCGATCAGCGCCCGCCGGCACTGCTCCGCCGTCACCGGGTCGGTTTGGCGGACGGCGGCGATCACCTGATACGGCAACATTCCTGCTGCGTGCGCCTCGGGTACCGTCAGGCCGTTGGCGAGGGCGATTCGATCGCGGTACTCTCGGCCTTCCGCCTGTTCGTAAGCGCGCAGGATGGTGGCCGTCCGGTCCTCGAGCGGCACTCGCTCCCATTCGTCCCAGATGACGTTCACGCGCAGTTTCTTCGTAGGGAACTCCTCCTCCTCGATCATCGGCTGTCCCGACTGCCGGTCGGACTTCAATTCGTCAACCAGCCGCTCGACCAGGTTGCCGACCGTACGGAGCGGCGGCCCCTCAAATCCCCTTCGCTTGCGCGGCATGGCTTATCCTCATAAATGGTCCGAATTGACCAGGAGCCATTCCGTGGCTTCCCGGACGTGTCGAACTTCGTACAGGTAGGCGCGGAGGCCCTGAACTCCCGGATGCTTTCCGGCCGGCAGCGGTCGATCAGTCTCCTCGGCATCGAGGCGCCTCGGCCCATCCATCGACACGTCAATGGGAAAAACCGTGTTGTCCAGAACTGCGGTTTCGTACGTGTGCGACACGCCTCATCTGCTTCAAGCGTAACAGGATGTCCCGCGGAATCAAGGCGCGCCGTACCGGCTCCTTCAGCCATCTGAAGCCGGGGCCAGGTGGCCACGGTGGGCCGAGTGGGCGGGGGAACTCCGGTGGCCGACCGAACAGCGGCCTGAGGCGCGGGGAGCCGAACGGAGCACGGAATCCCGAGGATCTGGTTCCTTCCCTTTCCCCCACCGCCTTCCCGCGCCCGCACCAACGCACCAGCCGCTGGCCGCTATTTCCTTGACAGACCGCGCGCTGGTGCCTTACAACCACCATGCACGTCCGCTCAGGCCGGCGTCGGCAGGCGATCAGGTCCAGGCGGGCGGTAACGTGAGTGGCAGCCATCGCTCGTTGGTCCTGTTTGGGGTGCTGTTTTTCGTGACGGAACTGGTGCTGCGCAAGTTGCTGCCGGGAGGGTGACGTGCCGCTCTGCGAGCGGCCGCTCAACGACCATGGGAACGATGGGCGCCGACTTCTGGACTTCCGACCACCCCGCCGTGGCGACGTACGCGCGCCACGTCAACCCGGCCTTCGTCAAACTGCTCGGCCTGTTCGGCTACGGGCGGCTGTTTATCCGGGCGCGGGACGTCTGGGTGTGGGACCACCTCGGGCGGCAGTACCTCGATTTCTTGGCGGGGTTCGGCAGTGCGAACGTCGGCCACAACCATCCGCGATTGATCGAGCGGCTGCGGTCGTTCCTGGGCGAGGAGGCGCTGAACTTGTGCCACGTCGGGCCATCGCCGCACGCCGCCGAGTTGGCGGAGGCGTTGGCGAAGCTGGCCGAGCCGCTGACGGTGTGCCTGTTCGCCAGCAGCGGCGGCGAGGCGGTCGAGGCCGGGCTGAAGCTGGCGCGGGCCGCGACGGGGCGGGCCGGATTCCTGTACTGCCAGGGCGGCTTCCACGGCACCAACCTCGGTACGCTGTCCGTGATGGGCGAGGAGCGGATGCGCAAGCCGTTCGAGCCGCTCCTGCCCGGCTGTGAGCCCGTCCCCTACGGCGACCTCGCGGTCCTGAAGGCCTACCTGGGGACGCACCGCTTCGCCGCCTTCCTGGTCGAGCCGATCCAGTGCGAGGCCGGCGTCGTGATGCCGCCGGCCGGCTACCTCGCCGAGGCGCAGGACTTGTGCCGCCGGGCCGGTACGCTGCTGGTGCTCGACGAGGTGCAGACAGGACTCGGCCGCACGGGAACGATGTTCGCTTACCAGCCGGACGGGTTCGTCCCCGACGTGCTGGTGCTGGCCAAGGCGCTGAGCGGATCGCTGGCGCCGATCAGCGCTGCGCTGACCCGGCCGGAGGTTCATGCCAAAGCCTACGGGGCGACGGATCGCTTCGACCTGCACGGCTCGACGTTTGCCGGCAACGCCCTGTCGTGCGTGACGGCGCTGGAGACGCTGCACGTCCTCGCCGACGAGGAGTTGGTCGCCAACAGTAAGGTGCGCGGCGCGGAGCTGCTGGCGCGGCTGCGCGAACGGCTGGCCGGTCATCCGCTGGTGCGCGAGGTGCGCGGCCGCGGATTGTTGGTAGGCGTCGAGCTGGGGCCGACCGAGAAGGGATTCCTGAATCGGCTTTCGCCGGCGCTGGTGGAGATGGTGTCGAAGAAGGCGTTCGGGCAGTGGGTGGCGCTGCGGTTGCTGGAGCGCGGCGTCATCTGTCAGCCGGCGTCGCAGTTGTGGAACGTGCTGAAGCTGGAGCCGCCGCTGACGGCGCAATCGGTACACGTCGCCCAGATGGTCGAGGCGCTGGGCGATGTGCTGGACGAGTACCGCGGGGTGACGCCAGTCCTGCGGGACGTGACGGAGCGACTGGTGCGGCAGTTCGTGGCGGGGTGGAGATTCTGATACCCATGATCCTGTGCAAGGGGGATCGAGTCGATGATTGTCGTCTCCGGCACAAATTACTTCGGGGTGGTGGACCGGGTTCCCGGACTGTATTACGTGGCAACACGCTTCTTCCACGTGGGGTACATGCCCATCATGCCGCTGGAATCGTACTTGATCTTCACCTGGCCCGGTCAGACGGGGAGGCGAGGGCGGCGAATCCCCCTGAGCCCCAAGTCCGTGCTCGTCGGCTGGGTGCGCGGGGCGTGCGGGATGGCCCTTTGGCTCACCGTGGTTTGCAGCCTCCTCATTCTCCTTGCGATGGACAGGCACCACATGCACGCTTCCGACGGACGTTGGCTGTTGCTACGAATTGGGGCCGTGTTCGCCGTCAGCGGCGCCGTCCTCGCGATGACGATCGTCTTCAACAAAGCCAGCCCGCGCCGCGCCGCCGAACTCCGCAAGTATCTGGAACCTCCCAAGCAGTCCGCTTACGACCGACTGACGACGAAAGACAAGTGGGTGCTGGAACTTGAAGAGCAACTCACGGGCAATCCCGACCCTTCGCCCCAATCGCAGCACCCCGCCGGGAGGGAGGGGGCGGGCGAGCCGCCCGGTACCGCAGGGCGCGCAGGTTGACAGAAGGAGACACACGTGAGCCTCGACGTACTGCAGCGTGACCTTCGCTTCGCCGCGACGGTGCTGCGCCGCCGGCCGTTTCAGTGCTTCCTCCAGGTGACCAACCGCTGCAACATGCGCAGTGCTGGACGGTGTGCCGCGGCTTCAACCAGACGCTGGGCGCCGGCGGCAGCCTGCGCGGCTGGATCGACCTGGGCGTACGGATGCGGTCTCACTAACTGCCGCTTGCGGCTGAGCGGGATGGGTTGACATGGTTCACCCGGGCAAGAAAGACTGGTGGCTGGCCGGCCTCCTCGCCGTGATCAGCGCGGCCCAACTGGTGGGCGGCGGCACCCTCGTCGGCATGGCCGTCGTCAGCCGGGAGTACCCGCTGCTCCTCCCGGGGGGGCTGCTGCTCCTCGTCGGCGGGCTGCTCCTATGGATCTTGTTCGGCACCAGTTCCGAGATCACCGAGACAAGCCTCATCATCCGCTCCGGCCCGATTCGCTGGAGGGTGCCGCTGGACGCCATCGAGGAGGTGGTGCCGTCCCAGGGCATGGGCGGGCCGGTCTTTGAATGGAACTTGGGCCTGGCGGTGCGCGGGCTGCGCGTGCGCTACCGCAAGAAGAACGGCCACTTGAGTTGGCCCATCCGCATCGCCCCGCAGGACCGGGCGGCGTTCCTCCTGGAGCTGTCGGAGCGGCTGCCGGGGTTGGAAGTCAAGGACGACGGCTCGCTGCGAAAGCCGGCCGATCATGGCGTGACGGGATGACCTGCACAGGCATTGGTGGTGGCCGAAGTGACCGCGGTGCCCAGGCGCAGCGCGCGGGCGGGGGTGACTTTGGTGAGGAAGCAGGTCGAGTCGCAGCGGGTCCATGAACAGAGGCGGTACATGGACAAGCTGGGGACGCGCGACCTGGAACCGCCCATCGAGATTCTGTGGGGGGTCGGCTAATGTTGCTGGAACTGGCGGTCGGTGATGCCTACGGGGCCGGGTTCGAGTACGCCTCGGACGCCCTGATTCGCGAGCACAACGCCGCGGCGTACTACATTCAGCACCCGCGGCACAACATTCGGCCCGGCTGCTACACCGACGACACGCAGATGAGCCTGGCCGTCGCGGAGGCCGTGGTTTCCGGCGAGCGCTGGACGGCACTGAACCTGGCGCGGCGCTTCGTGGACGCGTTTCGCCGCGACCCGCGCGAGGGCTACGCCGCCGGCTTCTACGCCTTCCTGCAGGAGGTGACCAGCGGCGAGGAGTTCCTGCAGCGCATCCGGCCTCACAGCGACAAGAGCGGCGCCGCGATGCGCGCCGGCCCGCTCGGCGTCCTGCCCACGGTCGGCGAAGTCGTCGAGAAATGCCGGGTCCAGGCAGCGCTGACGCACGACACACCTGACGGCGTCAACGCGGCGACGGCGTCGGCGCTGATGACGCATTACTTGCTGTATCGCCTGGGGCCGAAGAAGGACCTCGGCTCGTTCCTCGAAAGCGAGGTACCCGGGCAATGGTCGGCGGCCTGGCACGGCAAGGTCGGGCCGAAGGGGTGGATGAGCGTCCGGGCGGCGGTGACGGCGGTGATGCGCAACGAACGGCTGAGCGAATTGCTGAAGGACTGCATCGCGTTCAGTGGTGACGTCGATACAGTCGCGACCATCGCCCTCGCCGCGGCCTCCTGCGACGAGGAGTACGAGCAAGACTTGCCGGAAAACCTCGTCCTCACGTTGGAGAACGGGCCGTTCGGCCGGGATTACCTCGTCGAGTTGGACCGGCAACTACTCTCCCGCACGGGGAGGGGAACATGACAGCGCCACCTGAAGACAGCGATGATCCGGTCGTGGTCACTGGCCTGGGGCCGTGTATGATGGGAGCCGACGCCGAGTTCATCAGGAGGTCCAAACCATGTCCCGAATGTTGCAAGTGACCACGACAATCCTCCCCGGCCACCGCATCGAAATTGAATCGGCCGAGTTAACGGAGGGACAGTCCGCCACCGTCTTCATCGTGCTCAACGGGCCTGAGATGCCGAAACGCCCGTTCTGGGAAGTTATCGGGAACTACCCCGGCGGCCGATTGTTCCGCACGGCGGAAGAGGTGGACGCCTACGTCCGCGAGGAGCGCGACTCATGGGAGTGATCGCCCTGCCCGCTTCCGGCTACGATCTGGGGAAAGCAGGCTGTCGGCCTCGACGTCCTGCCGTCGTGAGGGTGCGATGTCGCCGCTGAATTTCTACCTGGTGATCGACGGCGAGCGCAAGGGCCCGTTCGCCCTGGAGGAATTGGCCGCCAACGGCCTGGAGCACGACACGCTCGTCTGGCACAGCGGCCTGCGCTACTGGGTCCGCGCCGATCAGATGCCGGCGCTGCGCGAGCTGTTGCTGACCATCCCGCCGCCAGTTCCCGAAGAATTGCTCCAGGATCGCGAGCCGCCGAACTACACGCCGGCGTCCTTCCAGGGGCCCTACCGCTGGTGGGTGGTGCTCCTCGTGATGGCGCTGCTGCTGCCCCTGCTCGGCGGCTTGTTGCTGCTCACCGCCCAGAGCGAGCAGGTCCCCACCACCTACACCCACACGGACGGTAGGGTGTACACCTACTACCGCTACACGCCCCTGGGAGAGCTTCTCCGGCTCCTGGGCTGGGGACTGATCGGCGCCGGCGCCCTGCCGCTCATCGCTGCCCTCGTGCTCGCCTCGATCCTGCTCTACCGGGTCTGGAACCTGATCCAGGACGGCCACGCGCGCACGCCGCCGGACAAGGCCGTCGCCTTCCTTTGCATCCCCGGCTTCAACTTTTACTGGGTGTTCGTGGCGGTCCACGGCTTGACCTTGGACCTCGCCCGCTACCCGCGCCGCCACGGCGGTCCGTTCGACCTCATCCTGCCGTCCCCCGGACTGGCCCTCATCTTCTGCATCCTCTTCATCGCCTGCTTCGTCCCCTTCCTTCAAATTGCTGCCCTCCTGCCGGCCCTGGTCGCGTTCATCCTGCTGGTGACAAGCCTGAAGAACGCGGCGCTGGCCCTCCTCGCCTTCCGGGGTCGGGTTGATCCCCTTCCCACGGAGGAGGCGGACCCAACCGGCATCGTCGAGTACCACCCCAGCCCGGAGGGACCATGACGGGGCCGCCGATGGCGAAGCTGCTCGACGGCAAGCGCGTCCTGGTCACGGGCGGCTCGCGCGGCCCGGGACAGGCTTTGTCCCGCACCTTCACCACCCGGGGGCGCGCGTCGCCCTCACCTGGACACGCGACGCGGCTTGCTACGGGAGGTCCCAGCTCCGCCCGTCGATGAGGACGTCCTCGACCAGGCCGGCGGGGACGGCGTCGCGGAGACTTTCGACGGCACGGCGGCGGCTGTACACCGACCCGCGGAAGGAACAGGCGACGACCAGCTGCCGGGCCGCGTCGGCGGGGTCGGAGTGCGGCGGGGTGCGGCGCAAGATCGTCAGGCAGTCGCCGTCGTCCTCGCCGTAAATGACGGCGAAAACGACCGCCGCGGGGTCGTCGCCGCCGAGCAGTTCGGTCAGCACGATGTTGTCGATGGAGCGGAGCAGGCCGCCGGGGCGCAGTTCCACCTTGCTCCAATCGGACAGGGCGAGGCCGAGGACCTTCAGGTCGTCTGACGTGGCGTCGGGGCGCGGGACGATCTCGCCGGGGACGTCGGGCCTCAGGGTGTTCGTTTCCATACGCGCTCCGGGAGCGGCGGAAGAGCATCTCCGGCCGGGGGCGGTCACTGCCCGCGGGCCGAAACAGGGGGGGGCTCCTTCCCCTTGCCTCCTGGGGGAAGGAACAACTCGCTCGTCGGCAGGGGGCCGGGCGAAACGGCCCTGCATGAGGATACCCGACGGCCGGCACGGAGTGCCAGCACTTTCGCAACTTCGTCTCCCGACGATAGCAAGTCGGGCCGGCGCGCGTCCAGGCGGCTCGGCGGCCGGCGCGGCCGAGGCATTCCGCGGCCGGCCTTCCGCGGCGAGCATACAACAGTCAGCAGAGTTCGGCCGCCGCCACCCGCTCCCCGCCCGCCCCACAGGATCCAGGTATGATCGACTCCGCGAGGCCCTGCCTGCCCTGGCTCGCCGTCGCCGCCCTGTGCGCCGCGCCCCTGCCCTGCGCCACGGCCGCGCCGGCCGAGTTCAACCGCGACGTGCGGCCGATCCTCTCCGACACTTGCTTCCAGTGCCACGGACCCGACAAGGCCAAGCGCAAGGCCGGCCTCCGCCTCGACACCGAAGAGGGGGCGGCGAAGGTCCTCAAGCCCGGCGACCCGGGCGACAGCGAGTTGTTCCGGCGCCTCACCGCCCACGACGAGGCGGAACGGATGCCGCCGGCGAAATCCGGCCGGACGATCACCGCGGCGCAGATCGATACGCTGAAAAAATGGATCGAACAAGGGGCAAAATGGCAGAGGCACTGGTCGTTCCTGCCGCCGGCACGCCCCCCGCTGCCCGCCCTGAAGAAGGCCGCCTGGCCGCGCAACGCCATCGACCACTTCATCCTCGCCCGCCTCGAGCGCGACGGCCTGGCTCCCTCGGCGGAGGCCGACCGGACGACGCTGATCCGGCGCGTGACGCTCGACCTGACCGGGCTCCCGCCGGCGCCGCAAGAAGTCGATGCCTTCCTCGCCGACGCCTCGCCGGGCGCTTACGAGAAGGTGGTGGACCGCCTACTGGCCTCGCCGCGCTTCGGCGAAACGATGGCGGCGCGCTGGCTCGACGCGGCCCGCTACGCCGACACCAACGGCTACCAGAGCGACGGCGAACGCTTCATGTGGCGCTGGCGCGACTGGGTGATCGACGGCTTCAACGCCAACGTGCCGTTCGACCGCTTCACCGTCGAACAGCTGGCCGGTGATCTGCTGCCGAACGCGACGCTCGAGCAGAAAATCGCGACCGGTTTCAACCGCAATCACCGCGGCAACGGCGAGGGCGGCATCATCCCCGAGGAGTACGCCGTCGAGTACGTCGTGGACCGCGTCGAGACGACCGCCACCGTCTGGCTCGGCCTGACGGTGGGCTGCGGCCGCTGTCACGACCACAAATTCGATCCTATTTCGCAGAAGGAGTTCTACCGGGTCTTCGCCTACTTCAACAACGTGCCGGAGCAGGGCCGGGCGGTGAAGTACGGCAACTCGCCGCCGTTCATGCCGGCGCCGACGCGGCAGGAGCAGGAACAGCTCGCCCGCCTCGACGCGAAGCTGGCCGCCGCCGAGAAGCGCTTCGACGCCCTGGCGAAGGAGCTGGCCGACGCCCAGGCGAAATGGGAGAAGTCGCTGTCGCCGGCGCTGCGCTGGTCGCCGGCACGGAACCTCGTCGCCCAGTTCCCCCTCGACGGCGCGGCGGGGCAGTTCGACGGCAAGCGCTCCTTCAGCGCCGGCGACGCGGGTGCTTTCGGCTTCTACGACAAGTTCAGCCTCGCCGCCCGCGTCCTGCCGCGCGACCGCCAGGGGGGAACGATTATCTCGCGCACGGCCGACACGGCGCGGGCCGAAGGCTACGGCGTCGAGCTGCGCGACGGCAAGGTCTTCGTCCACCTGACGAAGCGCTGGCTGGACGACGCCCTGCGCGTGGAAACCGAGCGGGAGCTGCCGGCGGACGAATGGCATCACGTCCTCGTCACCTACGACGGGTCGCGCGTGGCGGCCGGGGTGAAGGTTTACGTCGATGGGCGACCCGAGAAGACGAAAGTGCTCCTGGACGAATTGAACCAGACCTTCGCGACAAAAGAGCCGCTGCGCATCGGCGGCGGCGAGGGGCCGGAGGGTCGTTTCCGCGGCAGCATTGGCGACGTGCGCGTCTACGACGACTGCCTCACGGCGGACGAGGCCGCGTGGCTGGGGACGCCGGAGACCGTCGGCGAGATCGCCGCCCTGCCGCGCCAGAAGCGTTCCCCACAGCAGACCGGCAAGCTGCGGGCGTGCTTCCTCGAAGAACACGCCCCGGAAGCCATCCGGCAGGCGCATCGGGAGGTCCTCGACCTGCGGCGGCGGCGGGCGGCGCTGGTCGAGAGCTTCCCGACGACGATGGTCATGGAGGAGATGCCGGTGCCGCGCGACAGCTTCGTCCTGATCCGCGGTCAGTACGACAAGCACGGCGAGAAGGTGACGCCGGGTTTGCCGGCCGCCTTCGCGCCCCTCGCCCCTTCGGGGAGAGGGGTTGGGGGTGAGGGGACCCCGAACAACCGCCTCGGTCTCGCGCGCTGGCTGGTCGATCGGTCGAACCCGCTGACGGCGCGGGTGACGGTCAACCGCTGGTGGCAGACCTACTTCGGCACTGGCCTGGTGAAGACGGTGGACGACTTCGGCGCCCAGGGCGAATGGCCGAGCCATCCCGAATTGCTCGACTGGCTCGCGACGGAGTTCATGGACCGCGGATGGGACGTGAAGGCGATGCAGCGGCTGATCGTGACGAGCGCGACCTATCGGCAGTCGTCGAAGGTGACGCCGGCGTTGCTGGCGGCGGACCCGGATAACCGTCTGCTGGCCCGCGGCCCGCGCTTCCGCCTGCCGGCCGAGGCGGTGCGCGACCAGGCGCTGGCGGCGAGCGGCTTGCTGGTGGAGCGCATCGGCGGGCCGTCCGTGAAGCCGTACCAGCCGCCGGGCCTGTGGAAGGAATTGACCGGCAGCGAGGAGTACGTGCCCGACCACGGCGAGAAGCTGTACCGCCGCAGCCTGTACACCTACTGGAAGCGGACGGTGGCACCGCCGTCGCTGGTGACGTTTGACGCCGCCGGCCGCGAGACCTGCGTGGTACGGCAATCGCGCACCAACACGCCGCTGCAAGCGCTCAACTTGATGAACGACGTGACCTTCGTGGAGGCGTCGCGCGTCTTGGCGCAGCGGGCGATGAAGGAAGGCGGGACGACGCCGGAGGAGCGCATCACGTTGGCCTTCCGGCTGGCAACGGCGCGGCAGCCGCGGCCGGGAGAATTGAGCGTCCTGCTCGACGGCTACCGGCAGCACCTGGCCGACTATCGCCAGGACGAGAAGGCGGCGCGGAAGCTGGTGAGCCTTGGCGAGGCGCCGCGCGACGAGAAGCTCGACGTGAGCGAACTGGCGGCGTACACGGCGGTGGCGGGGGTGATATTGAACCTGGACGAGGTGGTGACGAAGGAGTGAGGAGCAATGCCGTGGCCAAGCATCGATTCACTCTAATCCTGGCGGGTGTGTCAGCTATCACGCCCAAGCTTGCCGACGCGCTGTACCAGGCGACAGGCGGGGACATCGAATTTGCGATGCGTGACGGTATCGCCTTCCTGGAGGTGACCAGAGCAGCGCACACCCTGCGCGGCGCAATTACCGCAACCATCGAAGACGTGGAGAGTGCCGGCGTCGGCGTGCGCATCATCCGGGTCGAGTCGGAAGCGGCCAACACTATTGCCAAGATCAACGCCGACCTGTTGGGAACCGCGGCCGCCCGGGAAAAATGGTCACGGAGCGGGGGTGATCCTGAACCTGGATGAGGTGGGGACGAAGCCGTGACAGGCAGGACATCCGCCTGCTCAGCCACCGGGGTTGGTAACGATGCCGCCAGCGCGTATCATCCAGGGAAGCGGTTGGGGCGGGGGTCGCCATGGCGAAACGGTCGCGAGGTAAGGCGCTCGAATACCAGGTGTTCCTGAGCTATTCGCACCAGGACCGCTGGATCGCCCAGGTGATGAAGGAGAAGATCGAAGCACAAGGCATGCGAGTCTGGCTGGACGCCTTTGACCTCCCCGGTGGGGCCGACGTTAACCAGCGGATCTTAGACGGGTTGCGTGCCTCGGCCGAGTGTCTGGTCCTCCTGTCGCCGGCATCACGGGAGTCCGCCTGGGTCAGCCACGAAATGGGCATGGCCGACGGACAGGACAAGTGGATTACCCTGGTCCTCCTGCACGTCGGCCTGGAAGACGTGCCCGACCCAGTCCGCCGGAAGGCGCACATGAGCATCAACGATTTTGACTCTTACGTCACCCAGCTCGCAGGCCGCCACCGTGGTGCCGTACCGGGGACATGAGATGAGTACGAAACGATCGGGCAGGCGGGTCTTCCTCAGCTACAACCCGCAGGACCAGGAGTTGGCGCGGGACATCGGCCGCCGACTTCAGGCCGCGAATCTCGAGCCGCTCCTTCTTACGGACATGCCCGCGGGCGAGGACTACAAAAAACGCCTGGCGGAAGCCTTCCGCAGCGCCGACGCCGTTCTCCTGCTGGTCACCCCGTCGGCTCTCGACTCCCTCTGGACTGAATACGAACTGGGGCTGGCGGTTGGGCTCAACAAAGTTATCGTTCCGGTCGTGGCCAGCCTGGGAACGCGCCCCTTGTCGCCTATCTTGCTCGCCTATCAGGCAGTCCCCTATGACCGACTCGACTCGGCCATCGCCGGGCTTGCCCGTCGCCTGGCGGGCACCCAAACGGGAGGAGCCGCGGACGCATCGCGCCCACCCGAAGTCTCGCGGGCGGATCGGAAGCGTCCGCGGAAATCGCGAGAGCCTATACCTGGTGAGCCATGAACCCGCTCCTCGAACCTCAAACGCTCCTCACCCGCCGCCACTTCTTCGGGCGTGCCGGCGTGGGTGCTGCCGCGCTGTGGTCGCTGCTGTCCTGCGAAGCCGCAAGCGGCCAGGAACCCAGCGGCATTCCGCACTTCCCGGCGAAGGCCAGGCGCGTCATCTACCTCTTCCAGTCCGGCGCGCCGTCGCAGATGGACCTCTTCGACCACAAGCCGAAGCTGGACGCCCTGCGCGCCACCGAACTGCCCGACTCCGTCCGCATGGGGCAGCGCCTCACCGGCATGACCTCGCGCCAGGAGAGCTTCCCCGTCGCCCCCAGCAAATTCAAGTTCGCCCCCCACGGCAAGTGCGGCTCCCCGGTCAGCGAACTGCTGCCGCACACTGCTTCCGTCGTCGATGACCTCTGTTTCGTCAAGTCGATGCAGACCGAGGCGATCAACCACGACCCCGCCGTGACCTTCTTCCAGACCGGGGCGCAGCTCGCCGGCCGGCCGAGCATCGGCAGCTGGCTGGCCTACGGCCTCGGCAGCGAGAGCCGCGACCTGCCGGCCTTTGTCGTCATGATTTCGCAGGGCAGCGGCAACCCCAACGACCAACCGCTCTACGACCGCCTCTGGGGCAGCGGCTTCCTGCCGACGCGCTACCAGGGCGTCAAGTTCCGCGCCGTCGGCGACCCGGTCCTCTACCTCTCCAACCCCGACGGCCTCAGCACCGCCGGCCGCCGCCGCTTCCTCGACGACCTCGCCCGCCTCAACCAGATGCGCCTCGAGGAGACCGGCGATCCCGAGGTGGCGACGCGCATTGCCCAGTACGAGATGGCCTACCGCATGCAGACGTCGGTGCCCGAATTGACCGACGTTTCCCGAGAGCCAAAGCACGTCTTCGACCTGTACGGCCCCGACGCCCGCAAGCCGGGGACGTTCGCGGCGAACTGCCTGCTGGCACGGCGGCTGGCCGAGCGCGGCGTGCGCTTCATCCAGCTCTTCCACCGCGGCTGGGACCAGCACACCAACCTGCCGAAGCAGATCGTCGGCCAGTGCCGCGACACCGACCAGCCGTCGGCGGCGCTCGTCACGGACCTGAAGCGGCGCGGCTTGCTCGACGACACGCTCATCGTCTGGGGCGGCGAGTTCGGCCGCACGGTCTACTGCCAGGGGACGCTGACCGCGGACAACTACGGCCGCGACCACCACCCGCGCTGCTTCACGGTCTGGCTGGCCGGCGGCGGCATCAAGGGCGGCATCAGTTACGGCGAGACGGATGACTTCAGCTACAACGTGGTGAAGGACCCCGTTCACGTCCACGATCTGCACGCCACGCTCCTGCACTGCCTCGGCATCGACCACACGCGGCTGACGTTCAAGTTCCAGGGACGCTACCATCGCCTGACCGACGTGCATGGCAACGTCGTCAAAGGATTGCTGGCGTAGTGCTCCATCCCATTCGCTCCTTCCGAGGGTCGCCATGACGCTCCGTTCCACCGTGCGATTCGTCGTTGTCGTTGCCCTGGTTTGTGCCTCCGCCGTCCGGGCCGGCGAGCCGAAGCCGAAGCGGCCGCTCGCCATCGATGACCTGTACCGCCTCGAACGCATCCGCGCCACTGCGCCTTCTCCCAACGGTGAGACGCTGGTCTACGAGCGGCAGTGGATCGACGACAGGGAACGGGAGCGCCATGACCTATGGCTGTTTGATCCCTACCCGAAATCACTCGAAGCAAAAGTGGACTCCGAGTACCCGGATGGACGCGCCCCGGTGTGGTCCCCGGATGGCAACTGGGTGGCCTTCTTTTCGACGCGGCCGCGGCCCAAAGGCTGGCGTCAGACGCCGCCGGCCGCCCCGGAGGTTGAGCCGGCTACCGACATTTGGATTCGGTTAAATTACAAGGGTTTTCCCACCATCCCACTTGCCGGGCCTGAGAAGCCCTACGGCCGTGTCTTCAACGACGGCTTTTATGGGCATGTCGCGTTTTCGCCTGACGGCAAGAAGCTCGCCTTCATCGCCGACGACGGCAAGGATCGGCGCAAGGCGGAAGAAGTCATGGCTGGCGTGGAGGTGGTGCGCCCTGACCAGGGGGAAGGCTACACCGGCTATGGCGCCGCTCAGGTGTGGGTGGCGTATCTCTGTGATGAGCCGAAAGAGTACGCCGCCAGGCGCATCGAACGATTGACCAACGACGATGTGTGGTACGGCGATCCGCATTGGTCTCCTGACGGCCGACGGCTCGTGGTTGTCGCAAACAAAACCGCTGATCGCGAGTCAGCACGCTTCAGTATCAACAAGAATTTCGATCTCTATACGATCAACATCGAGACGAAGACGCAGCGCCAGCTCACCGACGGTCCCGGCCCCGAGGTGTCGCCGCGCTGGTCGCCCGACGGCAAGTCCATCGCCTGCCTCAGCATTCCGCGCAAGGGATCGCACATGGACACCTTTAACCTCGCCGTGGTCCCGGCCGGCGAGAACGAGGGCAAGATGCGCGTCCTGTTCGACCACCACGCGGCGAATGGCAAGGAGCCCCCGCATCCGGCGCCATCGTTCCCGCTGCCCGAGGACTGCTGGATCGATGCCGAACACATCGTCATCAACGCCGCGACCGGCACCACTTCGCGGACCGTCAGCGTCGAGGTGAAATCGGCTGAAGGGAAGGACTGGAAGCGCAACCCGGCCCTGGCTTCACCGCCGATCAACGCCTTTCTCAAGGAGCGACTGCTCGGCGAAGCGCGCGTCGTCACATGGGACAACGGCGATGGACAAAAGGTCGAAGGCATCCTGACGCTGCCGCCGGAGGGCGTCGCGAAGCCGCCGTACAAGATGATCCTCTTCCCGCACGGCGGGCCGCACAGCCGCTCGGTGCAGGGCTTCGACTTCACCGTGCAGGTGTTTGCGGCGAACGGCTACGCCGTCTTTCAGCCGAACTTCCGCGGCAGCGCCGGCTACGGCCAGAAGTGGATCGACGCCGACCGCGGCGACCTCGGCGGCGGCGACATGCGCGACGTCCTCAGCGGCATCGACTACCTGGTGAAGGAGAACCTCGTCGATCCCGAGCGGCAGTTCGTCTACGGCGTCAGTTACGGCGGCTTCATGACGTGCTGGCTCGTCGGCCACACCAAGCAGTTCCGGGCGGCCGTGGCGCAGAACGCCGTCACCGACCTGAACGCCATGTGGGGGCTGAGCGACCTGCAAAGCTGGACCGAGTGGGAGTTCGGCGGCAAGCCGTGGGAGGTGCCCGAGAAGATGCGCAAGCACAGCCCGCTGACCTACGTCGATCAGGTGCGGACGCCGACGCTGATCCTGCACTCGCGCGACGACCGGCGCTGTCCGCTGCCGATGGGCAAGATGTTCTACCAGGCGCTGCGGGCGCGCAAGGTGCCGACGGAAATGGTGATCTACCCGGACGAGGGGCACGGCATCCGCCAGCCGCGGCATCAGGAGGACGTGCCGCGGCGGACGCTGGCGTGGTTCGAGAAGTACGACAGGAAGTGAGGGCGCTGCCTTCCCACCGTCCCGCACACTGGACACTTGCGAAACGTCCCCGGCGCCCGTATCGTGTCCGGGATCGACCTTCCCGCCCGCCTTCGGAGATCCCGCCGATGCGACGCCTTGGCCTTGTCCTGACCGCGTTCCTCGCTTCCTCCCTCGCCGGGTCTGCCGGCTCTTGGCCGCAGTTCCGCGGCCCCGGCGGCAGTGCCGTCGCCCCCGAAGGCCTGACGTTTCCGACGGAGATCGGCCCGGACAAGAACGTCGTCTGGAAGACGCCGTTGCCGCCGGGGCACTCCTCGCCCGTCGTCCACGGCGACCGCATCTACCTCACCGCGGTCAAGGACAAGAAACAGCTCCTCATTCTCGCCCTCGACCGCAAGACCGGGGCGGTCCTGTGGCAGAAGGAGGCGCCGCACAAGGGGCTGGAGAAGATCCACGCCATCGGCAGTTACGCCCAGTCCACCTGCGTCACCGACGGCAGCCACGTCGTCAGCCTGTTCGGCTCCGCCGGCCTGTTCTGCCACGACGCCGGCGGCAAACAACTGTGGCACGTCCCGATGGGCCCATTCAAGACCGAGTTCGGCGCCGGCTCGTCGCCGCTCCTGATCGATGGCCGCGTCATCGTCAACCAGGACGTCGATAGCGATTCCTTCCTGACGGCGCTCGACGTGAAGACCGGCAAGCCGATCTGGCGGACCGACCGCTCCGAGTTCCTCGTCGGCTACGCCTCGCCGATCCTCTGGGAGGTCAACGGCAAGAAGCAGATCGTTCAGGCCGGCACGATGCGCGTCGTCGGCTACGATTTCGACTCCGGCAAGGAGTTGTGGACGGTGCGCGGCATGGCGCGCGTCATGAACATGACGCCGGCCATCGGGCCGGACAACGTGCTCTACGTCGGCGGCTGGGCGGCGGGCGCCGACGCCGGCGACAAGATCGAGCTGCCGACGTTCGAGGAGATGCTCGACAAGCACGACAAGAACAAGAACGGCACGCTCGAGCCCGACGAGGTCCCCGAAGGGCCGTTCAAGAGCCGCTTCGGCCAGTTCGACCGCGACAAGGACGGCCACCTGACCAAGGCCGAGTGGGAGACCCAGCGGGCCATTTTCGCGGCGGCCGTCAACCGCCTCGTCGCCATCAAGCCGGGCGGCAGCGGCGACGTCACCAAGACGCACGTCCTCTGGGAGCAGACCAAGCAGCTGCCCTACGTCCCGTCGCCCCTCTATTACAAGGGGCTGCTGTTCCTGGTGAAGAACGGCGGCTTCCTGTCGGCACTCGATCCGAAGACCGGGCAGGCGCTCAAGTACGACCGCATCCCGGGGGCGGCGAACTACTACGCCTCGCCGGTCGGCGGCGACGGCAAGGTGTACCTGCTCGGCCAGGGCGGGGAATTGACCGTGGTCAGCGCCGAGGCGCAGTGGCGCGTGCTGCACCGCACGCGCTTCGAGGCCGCAGTTTTCGCCACGCCGGCACTCGTCGATGGGAAGATTTACCTGCGCACGGCCGAACACCTGTACTGCTTCGGGGAAAAGTAAGGGTCACTGGGCCGCTTGCGGCTTAGCGTTCGCTTCACCGGGGTGAAGCGAACGCTAAGCCGCAAGCGGCCCAAAGGCGCCGACCCGGCGTTGACACGACGGTCCCCCCTGGTTTACAAACTCCCCTCTCGCGTCTTCCGGGAGGGGGCGAAATGACCACACGCCAACCAGGGCACACGTCCGGCCTCGCATCCCGACTGCGAGACCACTGGCACGCCCTGGCGCTGGTCGCCGTGGTGGTTGGCGCCTCGGCGTTGGCCGTGCGATGGGTCTTTTTTGTCCCAATCTTCCAGTCGCCCGACGAGCCCGAACACTTCGACTACGCGCTCTGCCTCAACGAATCCCGCGGGCTGATCCACGCCGAAGCCTCACCCCCTGACGAGCCGCTCGCCTGGCACGTCCATCCGTACACGTCGCACCTGGGAGAGCGAACGGCCCTCCGGAAAGTGGCCTTCCACGGCGACGTCCGCATGCCGGCCGGTTACGGGACGCCGCGTTTCTACGAGGTCGTCGAGGAACAGGCCCCGTCCCGCGATTCGATCCGCCTGTCGCGGGCGCCGGCCCTGGCCGGCCTCTATCCGTTCGGTTATTACGCGCTGCTGGCGACCTGGTTGGAGGTCGTCCGCCTCGTCCACGACGGCCCGGTCGGCCTCGTGTTCGGCGCCCGCCTCTTCTCCGTGCTGCTCTTCGCGGCCAGCCTGATGCTCAGTTACGCCGTCTGTCGCGAGCTGCGCCTCGGGCGCCGGCTGGCGCTGGCACTGACCGCGGGCATCGGCTTCTTCCCGCTGGCGACCTTCGTCTCGTCCTACGTCCAGCCGGACAACCTGGGCTTCACTCTCGTTTCCCTTTGCTTCTACCTGTCACTGCGCCTGCGGAAGCGCCCGGACAGCGGCGGACTGCTGGCCGCCCTGGGGGTGGCCCTGGCGCTGCTCCTCGTCACGAAGAATCACTTCTACCTCTGCGCCCTGCTGCCCACCGTCGCCCTGGTGGCCGCCCGCCTGTGGGCCGGCGGGGCCGGCGTCCGCGGCTGGCTGCGTTCCGCCGGCCTGCTGCTGTTGCCGTCGCTGCCGACCGGATTGGTTCACCTGTGGGTGGTGTCGGGGGTGACAAACTACTTCGCGGACCCGGCGCCGTACCGGGGGTTCACCGCCACGGTGCTGGGGGGGGTCGCGAGGGCGGCGCGGAATTTTTACGCGGGCGGCACCCACCAGTCGTTTTGGGGTACCTTCGGCTGGACCGACGCCCCCCTGGTGATCCACGACGACACGACCACCGCCGGCGTTCGCCTGGTGATCCACGCCCTGGCCTGGGGTCTGCTCGCCCTGTCGCTCGTTCGCCTGGGCCAGGTGGCCGTTCGGCTGGTGCGGTTGGGGCGGCGCGGCAAGGGGCGGGCCGCGGTGCGCGTCGCCCTTTCCAACGTGCCGATCAACAGCTACTTCCTTTTCACCGTCCTGATGTTCGTCCTCTACGTCCGCCTGGACAATCGCTTCGGCGCCCAGGGCCGCAACTGGTTGCCGTTCCTGCTGCCGATCTTCCTCACGGGCATCGTGTACGCCCCGCGGGCCCTCGTCCTGCGCCGCGCCGGCCGGGCCTGTGGCCGGGCGCTTCTCGTCGGCCTGCTCCTCTTCGACGTCGTCGGCGAGTATTACGCCCTGAAGACGATCGAACGCCGCTATTACGCGAGCGTCCCCGCCGCTTGCGGCTTCACAGGTCCAACGTGCGAAGCCGCAAGCGGCCGCTCAGGAGTCATCCCCGTCAGTGCCCCGCGGTGTCGAACGTCCACCGGCTGACGGTGTTGGTGTTGTCGTCCACGGCGGCGAAGCGGAGCATGCCGTTGTCGTTCGAGGCGGCGATCCCGAAGGCGGCGCCGGCGGCGGTGTCCACCTGGAACTCACCCACGAAGTCTCCCCCGCGCGTGAACTCGAGCAGCTCGCTGTTCTGCGTGCCGGTGGTGTCGGGGTTGACCGCGTCGCCGTTGGCCACGATCAGGTCGCCGTTGGGCGCCAGGATCAGGCCGAGAGGCCCGCGCAGGTGCGGATCGGGCATCCCGAAGAAGATGTCTTTCCCCGTCCCCGCGTTGCTCGTCCGTGTCCCGGCGTGCTTGATGGCGAAGATGGTGTTGTCCGCCGTCGAGGCCACGTAGAGCGTGTCCGTCTTGAGGTCGTAGGCCAATCCCGTCGGGCCGAGGATCACGACCCCGGCGGCCGGCTGAGATGTGAAGCCCGAGCCGATCACGGTTTCGCTCTGCACCATCGGCGGCTTGCCGTTGGTCGGCACCTTCAGGTTGATGCGGGTCACCGTGCCGCTAACGACGTTGGAGACGAACACCTGGGCGGTGTTGCCCTTGTCGTTGATGGTCAGGTCCCAGGGGCTGTCCAGCAGATTGCCGTTGAGTGTCTCGACCAGCTTGCCGTTGGCGTCCAGCACGAGGAGGGAGCCGGGCTGAATGGTGGCCGCCGTGCCGTCGTGAGTCGGCACGGTCCCAACGATCACGAAGCCGTTCTTCAGCACGCCAAGTGCGGTCGTCAGCCCCAGGCCCGGGGCCCCCTGGAAGAACACCGAGGTCGCGCCCTGCGGGGTGATGCGCACGATCGTCGAGCCGGTCCCCTCAATGTTGGCCTTGCCGTTGAAGTTGGAAACCAGGAGGTCGCCGGGCTGCAGTGTGCCCTGGCCCTTGAAATCGGACGGCACGAAGGCAACGCCGTAGGGGTTTTGGTCGCCAGCGTCCGGGCCGGTGGTCGGGACGGTCGAGAAGGTCTGCAGCAGGCCGTTCTGCAGGTTCGGGAGGAGGGACGCCCGGGGATTCAGCGAGGGCAGAGCCTGGAGCGAGCCCAGGAGGCCGGCCGAGGAGCCAAAAATCGTGGCCGGGGCATCGACGAGGCCCGCCGTGAAGAACAGGGTGTTGGCGCTGCCGGAGCCGGCCCCGTTGCCGAAGCGGAGGGCCCAGAGGTTCTCGTTGGTGATCGGTTTGCCCGCCGCGTCGCTCAGCTGGCCCAGGAAGTTGCCGTTGTGCGGGTCGAAAGCGCTGATGGTGCCGTCGCCGAAGTTGCCGACGAGCAGGTCGCCGCCGAAGTCGCCGAAGCTCGCGGGCGCCATGGCCAGGCCCCACGGGGAGTTCATCCACCCCTGGCTCTTGATGGTCCTCTCCAGCACGCCGTCGCGGGTGAACTCGGCCACGAAACCACCCGTCCCCGTATCGGCGCCCGTGCTCCGGTCGAACTGGGCGTAGGTGACCCAGACGTTGCCGTTGATGTCCTGGACGTTGAAGGGGCGGAAGGTCTTGGGGATGGCCTTGTCCTGGAAGGACCCCTTATCGACCTGCTGGAAGCTGCCGTTGAAGACGTCCACGGTGCCCTTCCCCCAGTCGGCCGCATAGAGCAGGGTGTCGCCGTTGCTGGCGGTGGCGTCGGCGGCGGTGTCCATCGCCAGGCCGGTGAAGATGGCGCCGGGGATGCTGATCGGCGCATCGACGGCGCTGGTCGTCTTCTGGCCGATCCAGCCGCTGATGGTGCCGTCGAGGCTGTCGAAGAGGAAGATGGCGGGACCCGTCTTGCTGCCGTTGGTGAGGACGAAGTCGTTCGGGTCAGGGTCGGTGTTGAAGACCGTGCCGGTCGGCGTGGCGTGTGTGAACGCACTGTGGGGGGCGTTCGGGATGGTGACGATGAGCCCCGCCTTGACCCCCTGGCCGTCGTAGAGGGTGGAGAAGCCGGTCTGGTTGTCCGAGACCCAGACGTCGCTGTTGCCGCTGGCGCTCAGGCCCCAGGGGTTAACTAACTGCGCGTCCGTGAACGCCGCCAGGCCAGGGATGCTGGAAACCAGGTTCGTTTGCAAGAAGCCCGTCGCGAGCAGTGACCGTTCTTCGAGTGGTTCCACGGCCAGGCGAGGACGGCTCGGCTTGCGGGGCGAGGAGGCGGCGTTGAACACCCGCCGCAGACGACGCAACCAGCTGCGCATAATCACCTCCAACGGATAGAGAGGAACGAATCAACCCAGGAACCCGGCGGCCGTCGGGCGCGCAGGGTGAGCCCATCCCGAGCAGCAAACGGCACGGGGGCACAGCCAGAGTGGTGCTCGATCGGGGGGCTCTCTGTCCCGGACAGAGGACGCTCGTCCCTATACTGCCCCGAAATGGGTCAGCGGATGGGGATTGTCGATGACGAATGGCAGCCGCTTGCGGCTTCGCACGGGGCTGCGAAGCCGCAAGCGGCTGCTCGAGAGAAAGGGGGTTGACGTCGAGTCGCTCGCCTCAGCGCGTCCGGATGCCTTCCGAGCGCGTCGGCCCGACTTTCTGCCCCGGCTCGCGTCCGCCGTTGCCGTCCCACTGTTTGAGCGGGACCTGCTCGAACGCCGGCACCGTCTCGGCCGGCTTCGCCGTGGCGCTGTTGGCCGCCTCGGCCAGCCCCTCGCCGGCCAGGAACTCGACCGTGTTCTTCGCCGGGACGCGGAGCACGCGGCCGGTGCCCGCCTCCATGTCCTTGTGCTCGGCGACACGCACCACGCGGAAGGTGCCGAAACCGGGGAGACTGACGGTGTTGCCCTTGGTCAGTTCGGCGCGGATGGCCGGGCCTAGCGCCTTGAGGACGCGGGCCACCTGGTCTTCGGACAGCTTGGACTCGCGGGCCACCCGCTGACCGAGGGTTTCCTCGGCGCGCGGCTTCTGCGATTGGGCCGGGGCCTCGATCGCGACGAACCCGCCCAGGGTCCCCGCCAGGGCCGCCAGGGCCAGCCAAGGTCGTTTGTGCATGTGTACCTCTTTCCGCTTCGTCCGGACGCCACTTCATCTGTTTCGGACGCCGTGCCCGCCGGCTGGAGGATGTCCGCGGGGGCGGGCGTCCCCATGCGGGAAGGATATGTCAAACGGGTCGATCTTGCCGATTTTGCGGCGTAACCTGCCGAAGAAGTCGAGGCCTTGCTCTCGCGCGGATGGTATACTCATCGGCTGTCTCCGTGACAGGGCATTCACCTGTCGGTGCCGCCGATGAACGATGTGACCCGCGTCCTGTCTGCCGTCGAGCAAGGCGATCCGCACGCCGCCGAGCAGCTGCTGCCCCTCGTCTACGACGAACTGCGGCGGCTGGCGGCGCGAAAGCTGGCGCAGGAGAAGCCGGGACAGACGCTCCAGGCGACGGCCCTGGTCCACGAGGCCTACCTGCGGCTTGTGGCCGGAGAGCAGGGGCAGCACTGGAACAGCCGCGGCCTCTTCTTCGCCGCCGCGGCCGAGGCCATGCGCCGCATCCTGGTCGAGAGCGCCCGACGAAAGGCCAGCCTCAAACGGGGCGGCGATCAGGCACGGCAATCGCTCGCTGACGCCGACCTTCCCCTGCAGCGGCCGCCGGAAGAGCTACTGGCCGTTCACGACGCACTCGACAAGCTGGCGGAGACCGACCCCCGCGCGGCGGAGCTCGTCAAGCTCCGCTATTTCGCCGGCTTCACGCTCGACGAGGCGGCCGAGGCGCTCGGCATCTCGCCGCGCACCGCGGACAGTGTCTGGGCGTACGCGCGGGCCTGGCTCTTCGCGCGCTTCAGCTGATTTATCCTTGCTGATTTATCGTTTCGCGCTCGCGGGGCGCCTGCGAGCGCGAAACGATAAATCAGCGTTGCGCCTTTCGTCGCCGCTTTGCGCATTTCAGAATAGAAGCTCCTTACACAGCACCCGAGTGGGGTTCCCCTCATGAACGAGCAGGCCATCTTCATCGCGGCGTTGCAGGAAGAGCGAGAGAAGCGCGCGGCTTACCTCGACCGGGTTTGCGGCGGCCACGCGGCATTGCGGCAGCGGATCGAGGTACTGCTGGAGGCGCACGACCGGGCCGGCAGCTTCCTCCAGCAGCCCGCCGCCGCAGGCCTCACCGACGCCTACCGTCCTCTCAGCGAGGGCCCGGGGACGGTCATTGGCCCCTACAAGCTGCTTCAGCAGATCGGCGAAGGCGGCTTCGGCGTGGTCTACATGGCCGAGCAGCAGGAGCCGGTGCGCCGCAAGGTCGCCCTGAAGATCATCAAGCCCGGCATGGACACGAAGGAGGTCATCGCCCGCTTCGAGTCGGAGCGGCAGGCGCTGGCCTTGATGGATCACCCCAACGTGGCCCGCGTGCTCGACGCCGGCGCCACGGATAGCAGCCGGCCCTATTTCGTGATGGAGCTGGTCCGCGGCGTGCCGATCACCGAGTTCTGCGACAAGAACCACTTGCCGACCGGGGGCCGGCTGGAGCTGTTCAACGCCCTCTGCCGCGCCGTGCAGCACGCGCACCAGAAGGGCATCATCCATCGCGACCTCAAGCCGTCGAACATCCTGGTCACGCTGCACGACGGCCAGCCGGTGCCGAAGGTGATCGACTTCGGCGTGGCCAAGGCGACCAGCCAGCAGCTGACGCACCGGACCTTGTTCACCGCCTACGGGCAAATGATCGGCACGCCGGCGTACATGAGTCCGGAGCAGGCGGAGATGAGCGGCCTGGACATCGACACGCGCAGCGACATCTATTCGCTCGGCGTGCTGCTCTACGAATTGCTGACCGGGACGACGCCTTTAGAGAGCAAACGACTACGTGAAGCTGGCTACGCCGAGATGCAACGGCTGATCCGCGAGGAGGAGCCGCCGCGGCCGAGCACGCGGCTGTCGTCGTTGGGCGGAGCGGCGACGATCCTGGCCGGCAACCGCGGCACCGACGTTCGGCGCCTGGCGCAACTGCTGCGCGGCGACCTGGATTGGATCGTCATGAAGGCGCTGGAGAAAGACCGCAACCGCCGCTACGAGACGCCCAGCGCCTTCGCTGCCGACGTGGAGCGCTTCCTGCACGACGAGGCGATTCTGGCCCGGCCGCCGTCGGCGCTGTACCGGCTGCGGAAGTTCGCCCGGCGCAACCGGGCGGCGGTGCTGACGGCGGCGACGGTGGCGATCCTTCTCATCATCGGCATCGCCGGAACGAGCCTCGGGCTAGTGTGGGCCATGCGCGCCGAGGATGACGCGCGACACGACGCGACACGGGCGCATGACGCGGAACAACTGGCCGCGCAACGGCTGGTCGATGTGCAACTGGAACGCGACGGCGCCAACCTGGCGCAGAACGAGGCGGAAACCACTGCCGGGCTGCTGAAGGTCGCCCTGGCGCAGGAAGACAGCCGCCGGCTCGCCGCCCATTCGTCGGCCGAGTTGCCAACTAATCCGGGGACGGCGTTGTTATTGGCTCTCGCCGGCGTGGACAAGTCGCCGGCCAGGTCCGCTTCCCACAACAACGCGCTGCTCGCCGCCTTGCGCGCGTTGCGCGAGGAACGGACGCGGTTCGCGCCGCCGTTTCAAACGCCCGAGCAGCGGCCCGGCCGCACGTCGTTTATTTCCGTCCAGCTAACACCCGACGGCACGCATGCCGTCGCCGTCGGACCGCGCTCGAACGATCCGGGGTCCGACGGCGCCTTCGCCGAGGACCAGACCGCCAGCGCGTATGTGTATGACCTGCACACCGGTCAGGTGACCGCGACGATGAAGCTCCCGAGATTGTGGTTTGGGACGGTGGCCATCAGCCCGGACGGGAGCCTGATGGCCGCCGCCACGGAACAAAGCGTCGTCATCCGTCATACCGACGACCAGACGGTGGTTTACTCCGACCGGACCGTGCGCCTGTGGGACATGCGGACAGGCAAGGAGGTGCGGGTCTTGAAAGGACACACCAACCGCGTCTCGTCGCTGTGCTTCGATCCCAAGGGCGAGCGCCTGTTGTCGGCCGCGTGGGACGGGACCGCCCGCATTTGGGATGTCGCGACGGGCAAGGTGCTGCACGTCCTGGACGACTCCAAGGCGTCGCTGGCGTTCGCCGATTTCAGCTCCGACGGCCGCCGCGTGCTGACCGTGAGTACTTGTGTGGCGAGGGCGAGCGACGGCGGACCCGAAGCGCTCAACAACCGCACGTTCAGGGAGCCGGTAGACGTGGCCAAGGTCGTATTCGATCCGCCCGTGCGGGCGCACAACGCGATCCGATGGGCCGAAGGCGGCGGGAGGATCATTAATGGAGGCGATAGGGGCCCGGCCCCCCGCCTTTGGGATGCGGAGAGCGGCAAACAACTTGCTGTGCTGACTTCCGCGAAGCCGGGCGAAGACCATGCCGTCGCCGGGTTCACCGCCGACGGCGCGCGCGTGGCGACGGTAAGCTCCAGCAAAACCGAGCTGTGGGACGCCGAAGACGGCAAACCCGTGCCGGTCAAGGAGTCGCCGCGCAGTACACCCGACAAGCCCATCGAGGACGGAGACCGTCGCCTTCGCATCGTCTTGGACGATGAAGGCACGTACAGCGAGACCGGGAAGCTCCTGGTCTGGCAGTCGGACAAAAACCTTCGCGATTGGCGCCGCGCTCCCGGGGCTGCGCGGCACCAGGGCCACTGGTGGATTGGCGACGCGCCGGGCGAGGTTTTTCTTGACGCCAGCCTCCGTGGCCCGGCGCTTTTGGCCAGGTCCGACGGGGAAACCGTAAGGGTCCACGACAAGGTAAGCGGGGACGAGGTGGCCGTACTTCGCGGGCACGAAGCCAAAGTGACAGGGGCCGCGTTCCTGCCCGGCGGTAAACGGTTGTTGACGGCGTCGCTGGACGGAACCCTCCGTCTGTGGAACCTGGAGCGGCCCGATCCCGTCGTCGAAATCGCGCGGGCGGAACAGCCGCCGGTGGCGCACGCCACCTTCCTGAACGGCGGCAAACAGGTGCTCGCCGCGCCGGCGCTGGACCGGTTCTCCCACTTCGCCGGCAAATCTGTGTCCCTCTGGGACGCGGCAACCGGGACGCTCGTAGCCTATATGGTCAACGAGGCGTCGCGTGCCACGTCCCCGTTGCACAAGCAGCTGCTCGGCGACTTGCGCGACCTGGACGTCAGCCCGGACGGGACGCGGCTCGTAACTGTCCATCGCGATGACAACCCTTGCGCCGACGAGAAAGCGGAGCCTCAACCGTCGCCACTCTACACCCCCGTGCGCGTGTGGGACCTACAGACCGGGAAACTCCTCTTCGTTCTTGAGGGACTGCGTCGGGGCGTGGGCACGGCTCGCTTCAGCCCCGACGGGCGACGAATCCTGACGTTCTCCCACGGGAGTTACATGTATGCGATCGTGCGCGACCAGGACAAGATCATCGGGAGCGGCAGCGGCGGCCAGCTTTGGGCAAGAGTTGACCTTTGGGACGCCGAAACGGGAAAACACATTCGCAGTCTCGTTTCCGAAGCGCAGGGGGACGGAACTTTCGCCGTGTGGAGCAGGGACGGGAAACGGATCCTAACCAACGCTCGCACTTACTTGGACAACGTCGCCGCCGACATCTTCGACGCCGACAGCGGCCAATGTGTCTGTCGGCTAAAGTGCGACGGTGAGTGGATCCACACCGCGTCGTTCAGTCCCGACGGGAAGCTCGTGCTGAGTTTCCGCAATCTTAACATCGGTAATAATAAGGAACTGGTCGAGGTGTGGGACGCCGCGACCGGCGCGAAACGCTTCGACCTGCGCGGGCACACGGGGAACGTGACGTCCGCGCAGTTCAGCCCGGACAGCCGGGCGATCCTGACGACCTCGACGGACAGGACGGCACGATTATGGGACGCAGCGACCGGCGAAACGCGCCTGGTGCTGCGGGGCCACCGACACGTCGTCCGCGCGGGCCAATTCAGCCCGGACGGCAAGTGGATCGCCACGGCCTCGACCGACGGCACGGCCCGCATCTGGAGCACGGAAACCGGCCAGGAGTGGATGACGCTCCCGGCGGCCCACGGGATCGAATTCCTAAGCGTGGAGTTCAGTCCCGACAGCCGGCGCATTCTGACGGCCTCGACCGACGGCACGGCCCGCATCTGGCCGGTGGACCCGTTGCCCCTGGCCGCTTCCCGCAAGCCGCGGGAGCTGACCGACGACGAACGGGCCCATTTTCAGGTCGATAAAGCGCCCTGAAAGCTGCCCCCGTACCGCGTGCTCTGTCCTCGTTCGAGGGGAGGGATCATTCGGGCTAATGCCCGCGCGGCATGCCGCACCAGCGCTCGACGTGGCCGAGGACGTAGAGGACGACCAGCGCCAGCACGGTCCCCACGAAGGCGGGGAACAGCCAGCCGGCCCCGGCGGCCACGCCGACAGCGGCCGCCAGCCAGATGTTCGCCGCCGTCGTCAGGCCGCGGACCTCGTGCTGGTCGGTCATCTTCAGGATGGTCCCGCCGCCGACGAAGCCGATCCCCGCTGCGACCCCCTGGATGATGCGCGTGACGTGCTCGGCGGCGACCCCGTTGACCAGAGGCGCCGCGGTGAACAGGGCCGCCCCCATCGCGACGAGCATGTGTGTGCGCATCCCGGCCGACTTGTGCTCGTACTGGCGCTCCACCCCCAGGATTCCACCCAGGAGGGCCGCCGCCAGCAGCCGCACGACCACCCGGACGAACGGGCCGACGTCGTGCCACCCTCCGGAGAGCTCTTCCCAAAGGATATCCATTGGCGCATCCTTACGATCGTCACCCGATGTTCGCCGATTCTTCACGCCACGGGCGCGACGGCGCCTACCGCAACGACGGCGGGCAGACGACGTGTCGCAGCCAGTGTTCGTCGTCCCGTTTCGGGAAGTCGCTGCGGAAGTGGACGCCGCGCGACTCCTCGCGCTGCAGCGCCGACCAGATCATCAGGCGGGCGACCGCCAGCAGGTTTTGCAATTCGGAGCCGGCGCGCGAGTCGAACACGCGCGGCAGGACGTAGCGGCACCAGAAGGCGACCTGTCGCTCGGCCTCGCGCAGGCCGGCCTTGTCGCGGACGATGCCCATGCGCCGCACCATGAGGCTGCGCAGCGAGTTGGTGATGTCGGCGACGTCCAGCCGCTCGGCCTTCTCCGCGGGCCGGCGGTACGCCAGCGGCGGCACCACGAAGGTGTCCGGCATCTTGGCCGCCGCCTCCGCCGCCGCCCGGCCGCACTTCGCCCCGAAGACCAGCCCCTCGAGCAGACTGTTCGAGGCCAGCCGGTTGGCCCCGTGCAGGCCGCTCGACGTGACCTCGCCCGCGGCCCACAGCCCCGGCAGCGTCGTCCGCCCTTCCGCATCGACCGTGACGCCGCCGACCATGTAATGCGCCCCGGGCCGCACCGGGATCAGGTCGTGCGTGATGTCCAGGCCGAAGTCCCTGCACACCTTGGCAATACCAGGAAAGCGCTCCAGCACCCGGGCCGGCGGCAGGTGCGACAGGTCGAGGTAGACGTTGGGGTGCTGGGTGCGCTCCATGGTGCGGACGATGGCCTGCGCCACCACGTCGCGCGGCGCCAGCTCGGCCCGCGAGTCCTCGGCCAGCATGAAGCGGTCGCCGTTCTTGTCGCGCAGGTAGGCCCCTTCGCCGCGGACCGCCTCGCTGATGAGGGTCCGCGACGACCCGGCCACGTAGAGGACGGTGGGGTGGAACTGCATGAACTCCATGTCGCGCAGCTCGGCCCCGGCGCGGTAGGCCGCCGCCATACCGTCGCCGGTGGCCACCGGCGGGTTGGTCGTCTCGCGGTAGATCATGCCGCAGCCGCCGCTGGCCAGCACGACCTGCTTGGCCCAGACGAGCAGTTTTTCCTTGCGCGGCCGGGCGACGTAAGCGCCGGCGCAGCGCCCCTCGTGGACGAGAAGGTCGAGGGTAAAAGTCTTCTCCCAGATGGTGACGTTGGCCGCCTGGCGGACGCGCTCGATCATGGCGCGCATGACCTCGAAGCCGGTGGCGTCGCCCAGCGCGTGGACGATGCGGTGGTGGCTGTGCCCCCCCTCACGCCCCAGGGCGAGGTGGCCGTCCTCCAGGTCGAAGTGCGTGCCCCACTTCACCAGGTCGTTGATCTGCTCGGGCGCCTCGCGGACGACCATCTCGACGATGCGGCGGTCGCACAGGCCAGCGCCGGCGATCAGGGTGTCCTCGATATGGTTCTCGAAGCGGTCCTCCGGCGCGAGTACCGTGGCGATGCCGCCCTGCGCCCAGGAGCTGTTGCTCAGCTGCACGACGTCCTTGGTGACGACCAGGACGTTCATCGACGGCGGCACTTCGAGGGCCGCGCGCAGCCCGGCGATGCCGCCGCCGATGACGAGGACGTCGGTGAACAGGTGCGGCGTCTGCTTCGGGCCGAAGGGGACGAGGTAGCGCGATGGGAAGGTCATGTGATCCTCCGTTTAGCGGCCGCCGTCGATTTATCGATTCGCGCTCGCGCGAGCGCGAATCGATAAATCGACGGCGGCCGCTAAACGTCACTTCTTTTCCGATTGCTGGCGCGTGTAGTCGCGGAAGGGCCGGCGGTACTCCGGCGGCACCTGGCCGAGGCCGGTCCTGTCGCCGCCGGGGGTAGACTTGTCGGCCTTCACCTCCGTGGCCTCGCGATTGCCGATGCCCCGATCGTTCTGGCTCCCCGGGCGCTGCTCCTCCTCGTCGCGGCGCAGCTTCGCGGTGTACGCCTGCTTGAACGCCTCCAGCTGCTCCGGCGTCATTTTGAGGTCCTTGAGGATGTTCTTGTCGATCTTGGTCCAATCCTCGAGCTGCAACGCGCCGGCGTGAAGGCGGTGCGCCGGGTCGCCCGGCGTCGGCTGCGCCTCGTCGGCGCCCAGCGCCTGTAACCTCACCATCTGCCCCGGGGTGAGGGAGGTCGTCGGGCCGTCGCGCCCCCCGGCGTCGCGGCTGGCGCCCGGCGGCACCTGCACGATCCCCTGCCCCTTGCCGCTGCCGGTGTCCTTGCCGCCGCTCTTGCTCGCGCCGGTGTCCTTGACGTTGACGCCGCCCTTGCACTGACACGGCGGGCCGTCCGGGGCGTCTTCAGGCGGCGGCCCCTTGGGCAGCGCGGGGGACGAGGCCCGATCCTTGCGGGCGTCCTCGAGAACTTTCTTCGCCAGGTCGCGCACGTCCTTGTCGTTCGCGTTGCGGGCCAGGCTTTCCAGCCACTTCTCGGCGTCGGCGCTCTGCTTGTCGGTGCCCTGGCGCGCTTGCTGCTCGCGCCTTGGCAGCTCCGACGACAGGCTGCGCTTGTTGGGGTCGTCCTTCGCCGCCCCCTTGGCCGCGCCGCCGCCGTCGTTCTTCTCGGTCCCGCCGGGCTTGCCCTCGCCCTTGGCGGCGTCACCTTGCGGCTTGCCCTCGCGCTTCTGCGCGCCCTTCGGCTCGCCGCCCGCCTCGCCGGGTTTGGGGGCGCCCTTCGTCACCGTCGGCTGGTCGCCCTTCGCGGCCGCCTTGTCGTTCGGGTCGCCCGCTTTCTCCTGACCCGCCCCCTTGGCGGCGCCTTCGCCCTTGTCCCCGTTCTGTCCGTCCCCGTGCTCCTTCGGCGCGGCGGCGTTCTGACTCTCGTCGCCCTTCCCAGCGTTTTTCTTGTCTCCCTTATCCGGTTTCGGCGGGCCGTCCGGCTTGGCCGACGCGGCCCCTTGCTGGTCGCCCTTGCCGCTCCCCTTGCCCTCACAGGGTGCCGCGTCCTGCTGCTGGGCGCTCTCCGGTTTGCCGTTGCCGGTATCGGGCTTCTTGCCGTCCTGCTTCGCGCCTTCGCCCTTGTCGGAGCCTTGTTGCCCGTCACCCTTCTGACCTTCCGGCTTGGCGTCGCCCTTGTCTTGCGGCGGGGGTTGGTCGGCCTGGTTGTCGCCCTTGGGGCTCCCCTTGCCGTCCTGTGGACCCTTCGATTGGCCCTTGTCCTGCTCGCGCTGCTGCTCTTTTGCCTGTTTCTGAAGCGCGTTTCCGAGTTCCTTCGCCTGGCCCGCCGGATCCTTCTCCTCCGGCTTCTGGGGCTGCTCCGACTTCCCACCCTTCTCCTGACCCGGCTTGCCACCGGCCTCCTCATTTCGCCGCTGCTCCTCCTGCTCCTTGGCGTCTTCCTTGCGCTCCTGCTCCTCTTTCTTCAGCTGCTCCTCCTGCTTCTTCTCGTGCTTCTTCTGCTCCTCGGCGGCCTGGGTGCGCTCCTTCTGCTGCTGTTGCTTGTCGGGGGTCTGCTCGCTGATGGTGATCTTGAAGTGCTTGCTCTCGGCGACGGGATTTGGCCCCGGGTAATCGCAGGCGTCGGCCGCCTCGAGCCAGTATTCGAGCACCATCCCGGTGGCCAGCGGGAACGGCTTGCCTTGCGCGTCCTTGAGCTGATCGAGCGCGAGAAAATCCCGGTAATCGATCTTTTTCGGGTAGCCAACGTCCCCCAGCCGCAGCGACCTCTCCGGCAAATACCGCTTCGGCTGCATCCCGGCGCCGTCCGCTTGCCGCAGGCGCAGCGTCACTTCCTTCACGCCGATATCGTCGGTCACGAACCCTTCCAGCCGTAGCGTGCCGTTGGCGGGCAGCGTCACGTCGGCACCCGGCTTCGTCAACTCCGCCTTCGGTGGGAAGTCGGTCAGCACCTTGATCGTGTACGGCACCGCGGCGACGTTGCTGTCCTCATCCGTCGTCTTGAACAGGACGCGATACTGCCCGTCCTGCTCCATGACGAGGCGGGCGCGCATTGCCTGGGGGGCGCCCGCGATCAGTTCGGCGGCAATGGTGCGGTTGCCGTCGCGCGTCTCGACTTCCAGGCGCCCTTCCTTGACGGGCCGGTTGGTGTGGACGACCAGTTCGACGTCGGTGCCGCGCAGCGCCGTCAGGTTGGCGTCGTGCGTTTTGCTGTCGGTCCAGCCGGTGTACGGCCGGTAGTGGTAGGTCACCTCGAAGCGCTCGACCAGCGGCGTGCTGCGGACGGTGACGTGATACTCGGGCGTCTCGGCGTCGCCGCCGGTCACCTTGTACCAGAAGCCGTTGAAGGTCCGCGAAGGCGGCACGACCGTCATCCAGAGGTCGCCGTTCTCCGGTTCGAGGGGCTGTTCCTCGTACGGCTCGCCGTCGCGGTAGCGGTACAGCAGTTTCAGCGCGTCGGGCTTTTCGGGGTCGGGCGCCCGGCCCTCGACGCGCACGGCGACGTTGAACGACTGCCCCACGCCGAGGACGGCGTCGCCGTTGGCCGGGCTCACGACAGTCAGCTGCGTCCGCCGGGCCGTGGCGCCGCCGCCAAACGGGGCGAAGGTGCGGGCCAGCAGGTTGCCGAAGCCGCCGGTGCCGGACGTGACCAGGACGCCGAACATCGCGAAGGCGAGCAGCGCCGTGACCGCCGTCAGCCAGACGGCGCGGCGGCCGCTGATCGCCTGTTCGAGGTCGCCCCGGGCCAGGTCCTTCGCGGCGCGCTGGCTAAGCGAGGCGCGGATGGCCGGCGGCAGAGTCTCTTCGTGCAGGTCGAGCCAGTTGACGAGGCTGTTCTTCGCCCCGGGGACCACCCCCTCCACGGCGTGGGCGGCGTAATACGGGTTGATGCGACGGAATAGTGGCCGGATGACGCCGACAACGACGAAGAGGAAGGCGACGACAGCAAAGGCCGTGAATGTCACCTGGCGGACGAAGGGGGCCAGGTCGAGTTTGCGGTCGAGGAGGCCGACGACGAGGGCGTAGCCGAGGGTGACGGCGGCGAGAAGGAGCAGCGCCACCGACACGTCGAGGACGCGGATGCGGCGCCGGGCCTTGTCGAGTTGCTCTTCGACGTAGGTATCGTATTTCGCGGACGCGGTCGGCTTCTGCGCACGGACGGTAGCCATTGGCGCCTCCTGACTCCCGGTCGCCCTTCCCCGAAGCGCGGCCGTGGGATGCCGTTATGATTATAGCGCAGATGGCTGGATTGCCTCAACAAGTTTCGGCCCTTTCTTCGGGCGTGTGTCCGGGCTCCGCGGCAGCGGTCCCGGCGCAACGAGCGGCGTGACGCAAACGGGACGGGAATCGACCGCGTGTATTTTGCGCTCGCCCCGGCTATCATGGAAGAGGGCACAGGATTCGTTTCAGCAGTGCTGTTCATCGCCCGCGACTTCGACGCGATCCCCGAAGGATTCGAGGAGTACGTCCCATGAGGATGCTGATCGGTATCCTGGGAAGAGGCACCCATGAGCAACCGCGACACTCTCGGCGGCGTCATCCACACCTACCAGAAGTTTGACCCCGTCAACTTCCCCAGTCCGACGGCCCCGCCGCCGGACATGGTGTCGCCGGCCTTCGAGCACCTGCTCTTCTACGGCAACACGCGCCGTCTCACCCCCGAGGAGCTGGCCCGCGCCGTCCGCATCGACCCGCGTCAGATCAAGGGCCTCGGCCCCAGCCTCGAAGCGCTCATGGCCATCCTCCGCGAGCGCAAGCGCAAGATCCTCGCCACCTACGAAACCGGCCAGGCCGAGGCGGAGGCCCGGCAACGCTTCCACGACATGGCCCACGACATGCGGCCGCCGGGCAAGGTGGCCCACAAGTTCCAGGAGGCGGTGCGCGACGAGCAGCTGCACGACCTCGAACGCCTCTGGTATCACTCCGGCGACGAGCGCGGCAAGTTCGCCCGCGACCTGCTCAAGCTGGTGGAACGGCTCGGCGAGAAGTACCAGGTCGATGAGCTGGCCGCGAAGTATGAGTTCACCGGCCGCACACCGATGGACGTCCCCAAGGCGCTCGAGGTGAAGCAGGAGCTGGAACTGATCGACAAGCTCCTCAAGCAGCTCGAAGAGGCGATGAAGAACGCCCAGGTCGGCGTCATCGACATGGAGGAGCTGGCCCAGTTCGTCGAGCCGGGCGACCTGGAACAGCTCAGCGCCTTGCAGCAGCAGATCAACGACTACCTGCGCGAGATGGCCGAGCGGCAGGGCATCGAGGAGGGCAAGGCCGGCTTCCAGATCACTCCGAAAGCCTTCCGCCTGTTCCAGTCGCGGCTGCTGACGACCATCTTCGCCGAGATGCAGGCGTCGCGCTCCGGCCGGCACCAGGGGCCGATCGTCGGCGAGGGGGCCACCGAGATGCAGCAGACCAAGCCCTACGAGTTCGGCGACTCCGTGGCCAACATGGACATCCCCGCGTCGATGGTCAACGCCATGCTGCGCTCGGGGCCGGGCCTGCCGGTGCGTCTCAAGCCGGAAGACATCGAGATTCACAAGACGCGCAACAACCCCAAGTGCGCCACCGCGGTACTGCTCGACATGAGCGGCTCGATGCGCTACGACGCCCAGTACGTCAACGTCAAGCGCATGGGGCTGGCCCTCGACGGCCTCATCAAGAGCGAGTACCCCGGCGACTTCCTGCAGTTCATCGAGATGTACACCTTCGCCAGGCCGCGGCCCGTCGCCGAGGTTGCCGAGCTGATGCCGAAGCCGGTCACGGTGTACGATTCCGTGGTGCGCGCCAAGTTGGACATGAGCGACCCGAACCGCAGCGAGCTGCAACTGCCGCCGCACTTCACCAACATTCAGCACGCGCTACAGATGGGACGGCAGTTCCTGTCGGTGCAGGACACGCCCAACCGGCAGATCGTCCTCATCACCGACGGCCTGCCGACCGCTCACTTCGAGGGCAAGTGGCTGTTCTTGCTCTACCCGCCCGACCCGAGGACCGAGGAGGCGACTCTGCGCGAAGGGATGCTCTGCGCCCGCGAGGGGATCACGATCAATATCTTTCTCTTGCAGAGCTGGAACCAGTCCGAAGAGGACGTTCGCTTCGCCTACCGGCTGGCGGAATCGACGCGCGGCCGGGTGTTCTTCGTCGCCGGGCGCGAGCTGGATCGGTTCGTGGTCTGGGATTACATCAAGCGGCGCAAACAGATCATCGCGTAACGATTTATCGTTTCGCGACGATTTATCGTTTCGCGCTCGCGGTACGACGCGAAGGCGAAAAGATAAATCGTCGCGAAACGATAAATCGTTACCACTTCACTACCACCCCCAAATATTCCTCTTTTTTCTTCAGCAACCCCTCGTAGGCGGCGCCGAGTTCGTTCGCGCTGATGCGGTGGCTGACGAGCCCGTCCAGTTTCAGCCGGTTGGCCGCCATTTCCGCCAGCAGCCAGTTCTGCGCCTTGTCGATGTCCCACGCCCCGGCGAGGCGCGTGTGAGCGGGCTCGAAGAGCATGTTGCCGTGCGCCCCCGTCACCTCGATGTAGCGCCGGTGCAGGTCGTCGTAAAAGTTGACCTCCTTCGCCTTGCCGCGCGGACTCCCCACCACGACCACCTGTCCGCCGTCGCAGGCCAGGGCCATCGCCACCGGCACCGCGTCGGGAATGCCCGTGGCGTCGGCGACGATCTCTGCGCCGCGCGTCCCCAGCGCTCGGTTCAGCTGTTCGCGCACGTCGCCGGCCGTCGGGTCGATGACGTGATCGGCCCCGGCCGCTCGCGCCGCGTCGCGGCGCATGCGCACGCCGTCGATGCCGACGACGGGGTGCGCCCCGGCGGCCAGCAGACAGCGCAGCGCGAACTGGCCGATGACCCCCAGGCCCAGCACCGCCGCCGACCGGCCGAGCGTGATGCCCGCGCGGATGCCGGCCCCCATGCCGTAGCGCGCGACGCAGGCCAGCGCCGCTCGCTCGGCGTCGAGGTTGTCGGACAGCCGCCACAGCCGGCCGCGCTCGTGGCCGAGGGTGAGCAATTCGTGCGAGGCGTGGTTGCCGGGGTAGCTGACGCGGTCGCCGGGCTTCCAGCCGACGGCGCCCGAGCCGACGGCCGCGACGCGGCCCGCGGCGCTGTAGCCGGGGCGGAAGGGGAACTTCCAATCGGGCAGGTTGGGATCCTTGAGCCACTGGTGCGTGCCGGTCCAGACGGCCAGCTCGGTGCCGGCGCTTACGGCGCTGGCCTCGGTCTGCACCAGGATTTGATTCGCCGCCGGCGGCGGCAAGTCCGCCTCGCGGACCTCGACGCGGTACGGCTCGACGATGACGGCTTGCAGTGCGCGCATGGTGCTTGGCAGGACTCCGGGGGTCAGCCGTCCCGTAGCCGCAAGCTGCCCGCTTGCGGGATTCTGCTGAGCCTGCAAGCTGGCAGCTTGCGGCTACGGGGATCAGGCGGGGTGCCGTGTGAACGTTCGGGGAAGTATAGCCGTGGAACGCGCGGAAGGCGACGGTCTCGGCGAGATCGGGGTTGGCGGGCGTCATGTTCAGGCTGAGAATCGGCCGACTTTTCGCCCGCCCCGCGGGAATTTGCTGGCCGTCGCGGTACGTGGTCTTGAAAATGTCTTGACAGGAGTCTACCTTTGTCCCAACTCTAAGCAGGGTTGGATGGGACCTCCTGCCCAGTAGTCGTCCGGGCCAGACCGAAGAAGCAGACTCGCTCAATGTACTGCCGCCCGCCAACTCTCCCGCACAGGCCGGCGAGCGGCGTGGCCGGATTGAACATCAATCGCAAAGAGGTTTGCTCATGGAATTGCCGAGTCGTCAGAAGAACGACCGCTACACGCGGCCGGGCCACTACAACGAACTGGAGCGCCAGCTCCGCGCCAACCCCGCCTGCGGCGACATCCCGGTCCTCGTCGCCTACGCCTTCGACTGGCGCACCCGCCTGGGGCCATACCTCTTCGCCGACATGCACATGCTCACGGCTGGCCCCCGCGCCGTCGCTGGCGCCCTGTATTCCGCCGGCTTCACCAAGCTGCGCATCGTGCAGCGGCAGTGGAACCGCAACGTCCGCCCCAGCGAGGCGCGTCTCGACGGCGCGCCGCCGCAGATGCTCCTCGTCTCCAGCATGCAGATCCACAGCGCCAGCGCCTACGAACTGATCGCCGACGCCTGCAAACTCGGCGACGAACGGCCGCTGATCCTCGCCGGCGGCGCCAAGGCGATCTACGAGCCCTGGGACTTCTTCGACTTCGAGCACGAGGGGCAGAAGTACAGCGCCGACGTGGCCTGCACCGGCGAGGAGTTCGTCCTCCTCGAACTGATGGACCGCATCATGGAGTCGCGCGCCAGCGGCGAGCACCCGCGCAAGACCTTCCACCGCCTACGCCGCTCCGGCCTGCTCGACGACATCCTCGGCCTCGTCTACCGCCCGCACGACTGGGAAGAGTCTCGGGGCCCGACCGCCGGACAGGGGACCCTGATCAACACCGGCATTCAGCGGATGGTGCAAGACCTCGATGAGCTGCCGCACCCGATCCACGCCATGGGTCTGCTCGAGGCGCCGCACAATCGCCGGACCCTGTCGCGGCGGGCGATCCCGACCGAGAAGATGCACCGCTACACCAGCCTGATCTCCCTGGTGACGACGCACGGCTGCAAGTTCCACTGCCCCTACTGTCCCATCCCGGCGTACAACCAGTTCACGTTCCGCGTCAAGAGCCCGCAGCGCCTGCGCGACGAGATGGAGGTGATCGCCAACCGCAGCGGCCTCGACTTCTTCTTCGGCAGCGACGACAACTTCTTCAACAACCGCGAGACGGTCGAGGAAACCTTCACCGAGCTGGCCAAGGGCAAGTTCCGCGGCAAGCCGTTCCGCGACAGCGTCGTCTTCGGCACCGAGGCGACCGAGTTCGACGTCTACAAGAACCAGGACCTGCTGCCGTTGTGCCGCGAGGGCAGCCTGCGGGCCATCTGGTTCGGCATCGAGGACATGACCGCCGAGCTGGTCAAGAAGGGGCAGAGCCCGGAGAAGACGCGGTCGCTGTTCCAGATCATGAACCGGCTGGGCATCGCCCCGATGTCGATGATGATGCACCACGACGGCCAGCCGTTGGCCACCCGCGGCAACCTCTACGGTCTGCTCAACCAGGCGCTGTACCTGCGCAAGAGCGGCTCGGTCAGCCTGCAGGTGACGATCCTGACGCCGTCGGTCGGCAGCAAGGGCTACGAGGAGCCCTACGCCAACGGCATGGTCATCGAGCAAGCGGGCAACATGAAGTTGCAGGACTACCAGTACGACGGCAACCACTGCATCGCCACGAACGACCCCAAGCCGTGGCGCAAGCAGTTGAACATCTACCTGGCCTACGCGACCTTCTACAATCCGCTGAACTTCGCCCGGGCGATCCTCAACTGGAAGGACCCGGTGTGGTCGTTCCGGGTCGGCTACCAGATCTACGGGATGGCCGGCATGGTGAAGTCGCTCCGGCGCGGCTTCAGCTGGGTGTGGAACCTGTACGCGGGGCCAGTGAAGAAGATGCAGCAGCAACCGCGGCCGCGCCTGCTCATGGTGCCGCCGCCCGTGTCGCCCGCCCAGACCGGACACGCCCTGCAAGCGCAGACGGCGTGAGGCCCGTCGCCGCTTGCGGCTTCGCAGACCGTGCGAAGCCGCAAGCGGCGTTTTTTTCGGATTTCCTCCTTGTCAGCCGCCCTGTGTTCCGGGTATACTTCTCTTAGTCCTGTCGGACACCCCGCAGGGTGCCGTTGCTCCGGCCCCTCCAACACGATCGCATCCCGCCAGCGCCTCGGCCGTCGAGGTGACTTCCCGTTCGTTTTCCGCACCACCTTGTAAATCGCCGAGCCCTCGTCGGGGTCTGCCCGACGTCGTCATGCTTGGCCATGAGAGGAGTCTTTCCATGAACCCGCCATTTGCGTTCTTCGGTCTCGATCCGATCCACTGGGTCATCATCGGCGTGGTGGGCATCTTGCTGTTCGGCAAGCGCCTGCCGGAAGTGGGCCGGTCGCTGGGCAAGGGCATCATCGAGTTCAAGAAGGGGCTGAAGGGCCTGGAGGACGAGATGGACACCGGGTCGGCGTCCTCCGCGTCCGCCCAGCCGGCGCCGGCGCTGGAGCCGCCGCGGCCGCCGCAGCGTGTGACGGCCACGGCGCCGAAGTTCGAGGACAACGCCGGCGCGATTACCACCAACATCCAACCGCCCCCGCCCGCCGTCTAACCCGAACCGGGTCGTCTTCCGACCCCCTTGACACGACGCACCTTTCGCCCCCCAGTTGCACCGTCCATACCGAGGGCGGCGCCGCGTACCCCTTTTGACCTCGGGTACGGGCGCTCGCCGGGAGATGATACGGCGATGACTGATCCCGACCCCACTGCAGACCCGGACGACATCTTCAAACACACGCGGATGTCGTTCGGGGACCACATCGAGGAGCTGCGCAGCCACCTGCTGCGGGCCATCTACGGCTTCGTCGTCGGTATGGTCGTGGCCCTCATCTTCGCCAAGTGGGTGTTCGCCATCATCACGGGGCCGGTGGAGGCCCAGTTGATGGTGTTCTACAACAATCGCGTGGAGAAGGTGACGAAGGAGCTGAAGGAAGGCAATCCTCGCTACGAGTCGCTTGACCTGCCCAAGGAAATGCCCTTTCTGATGCAACGGACGGACGCGGAGCGGATCGGCCTGAACGTCGAGCGCATGGAATCGGAGGGCGACATGGTCAAGGTTCCCCTCTGGGTCAAGCCGCTCAGCAGTTCGATCATCCTGAGCGAGGCCCAGCGCCAGGTCGGCCGGCCGCCGATGCTTTCTACCTTGAACGTCATGGAAGCGTTCATGGTGTATTTCAAGGTCGTGGCCGTGACCGGCCTGGTCATCAGCAGTCCGTGGGTGTTCTACCAGCTGTGGGCGTTCGTGGCGGCCGGCCTCTACCCGCACGAAAAGAAATACGTCCACAAGTACCTGCCGGTGAGCGTCGGCCTGTTCCTGGCCGGGGTGGTGCTGTGTCAGCTCATGGTGATTCCCAACGCCATCCGCTCGCTGCTGTGGTTCAACCAGTGGCTCGACCTGGAGCCGGACCTGCGGCTCAACGAGTGGCTGACGTTCGCCATCCTGCTGCCGCTGGTGTTCGGCATCTCGTTCCAGACGCCGCTGGTGATGCTCTTCCTGGGGAAGCTCGGCATCATGGACGCCACCTCTTTCCGCAAGAAGCGCTTCGTGGCCTGGTTCGTGCTGTGCGTCTTCGCGGCCATGGTCACGCCGAGCGACGCCCTGAGCATGCTCATGCTGATGATCCCCATGTGGGGCCTGTACGAACTCGGGATTTTGATGGTGCAGTACTCGGCCCCGACGCCGGAGGAAGTGCCCGACACCGCGGACGAACTGATCGAGGTGTGACGGCGCGACGATTCGGCGGCGCCGGCCCGGACGGCCGTTGACAGGCGACGGGCCAGGCGATATTTCAAAAGAGGGGCGGTGGTTTCTGCCGCCCCGACCGGGCGCTTAACTCAGCGGCTAGAGTGCGATCCTCACACGATGGCAGACGCTGAGTCTAAAGCCTGATATGGTAATAAGTTATGGCGAGGCATGCACACTAAAATGCACACTTCGCCATCGGGCGTTTAACTCAGTGGCTAGAGTACCGTCCTCACACGGCGGGAGTCGCTGGTTCAAATCCAGCAACGCCCACTCTAGGCAAGAAAAAAGCCCCTCTCCCGCTGCAACGGGGAGGGGCCACACGAGCACGGAAAACCACCTCACGCACTTCGTGTTTCCAAGTTCCTTGGGACCGGAGGGCATTTCCGTGGCACGCGAACCGCACGCCTGGTTCCGCCAGCAGACCGGCTGGTGGATGACCACCATCAACCGCACCAAGATCAAGCTCGTCAAAGGCAAGGAGAAGAAGGCCGAGGCGGCCAAGAAGCTCCGCGAGCTGCTGACTTTGCGCGACCTGAACCCCACGCCGGAGAGCGGCGAATTGACGGTCGCCGCCGTGATCGACCTCTACCTCACCCACGCCAAGACCAAACTGTCGGAGCGCTCGCTCTACGGGCGGAAGCTGTACATGCAATCCTTCGCCGAGGCCCACGGCTTCCGGCGGGTCAACGACAAGGACTGCCTCCCGTTCCACCTGACCAGCTGGATCGACGCCCACCCGGAGTGGGCGAGCGACTGGACCAAACAGAACGCCATCGCCATCATCCACCGGCCATTCAACTGGGCAGCCAAGCAGCGGCTGATCGCGGCCAACCCGTTCCGGGGCGTGTCGCACCGGGCCGGCAGTCCGCGCCGGCCGATGACCGACCACGAGTTCGAGGCGCTCCTGGAGGCGGCGGACGGCCGTCGAAAGGGAGCCGAGGACCGCTACCCCAGCGGTCGAAAGGTCTGCCCGTCCGACCACAAGCGCCGAAAGGGGCCGACCGCGGCCGAACGCTTCCGCGAGCTGCTCACGTTCCTGCGCCTGACCGGGGCAAGGCCGGGAGAGGCATCTCATATGGAATGGACGCACATCGACTTCGCTGCCGCCGTGATCGTTCTGACCGTCCACAAGACCAGCCGGACCCAGCGGACTCCGAAGCCGCGGGTTATCCCCCTGACGCAGGAAGTGGTGGACCTGCTGACGGCGATCCGCACGCGGCAGGAGCCGGGGCCGAGGGTGTTCAGCACCCACCGGGGCACGGCGTGGAACCGCTGTAACCTCAGCTTGCGGATGCGGCGGGCGAGGGAGAAGGCGGGCATCCCGGACGACGCCAAGCTGTACGGACTTCGTCACGCGTTCGGGACCCGAGCGATCCTGAACGGGGTGGACATCAAGACGCTTGCTGAGCTGCTCGGCCACACCTCGACGCGGATGAGCGAGCATTACGTCCACATCGCCGGGAAGGTGCCTCACCTGCTCGAAGCGATGCGGAAGGTCAGCCCTCCAGCGCCCCCTGTTTCCGCCACGCCTCCTGTAGACGCCCCGCATCCAGATTCTGAAACGCCCCCGCCAGCTTCGGAGCCGGCGGCTTGACGGCCGGCGCGTCATCGGCACCGACGCGGCAGGACTCCATGAAGGCGGCGAGGTCGGACTCCTCGATCAGGACCCGGCCCCGCCGCCCCCTTTTCCCAAGCCGCAGGTGCGGCAGCCGCCGCTCGGCGCAGAGGGCGTAGACCAGCGAGGGCGATAAGCCGCTTCTGACAGCGGCCTGCTTTACCGTGAGCACACCTCACCTCTCCATTCCGTTTCCCCGATCCCTCGGCTTGAATTGCCGCTGCTGGTCATGCTGCTGGGGCCGGTCGGCCTGCCGGAACGAACGCAAGTCAGAAAGGCTGAGACCGGCAAGCTGGCCCTTCATGTATGCCGTCAGGTCTTTGATCTCCAGCTCCAGCTGGCGGTTTGCCGCCTTCTGCTCCTCGCCGAGGTCACGGCCCTTGGCGGCGTCCCGGAACTGCAACTCTTTAGACGAGAGCAACATGCCCACGTCGGCAATGGGCTGATCCTTCAGCCCCTCTCGCCCAAAACGGTGATAGAGGGCATGAAGAGCGGCGATCTTCCTTTCCAGCCAGTTTCCCGCAGGGTTCTGCGGTTCCGCTTCCTGGCTCATCGCTAATTCCTCGACGGACTGAGCCGCGCCGCCTTCCGGTTCGCCTGAATCTGGTACGCCTCGATCATCGCCTTGCAGATGGCGTAAGCCTCTTCTCTGAAATCTGCGCGTTCAGCGGGCAGGAGGGCAGGCGCCACCATATCCAGCAGCGCCTGTGCCCCCGCCCATGCAGCGTCGTGGATCAATCTTTCGCACATGGCTGTCCGTCCTTCTGGAACGCTTTGAGCATCGACGGGGGCAGCCTTGTGTCGTCGCGCGGCGGCTCCGGCTTGCCGTGCTGTAGCGTGAGCATGTGCTTGGCCAGCTCCAGCCGGAACTCCCGCCGTTCCTGCCTGGCCTGCTTGCCCACCTCGATGCACGCCATGAGCAGCACGAAGCTGCCGACCTCCACGGCCATCAACCATACGGGCGCATCGAACGGCCCACCGAACAGGCCGACATGCGCGCCGCACACCAGCCACATGAGCACCATGCCGCCCGCCATCGTCCAGAACAAATCCTTGATTGCCTTCATCGAACGATCCTCCAGAAAAGGGCCTCCCTGCCCGGTTTGCCGTCCGTGTCACTTGATGAACCGTTTAACGACCCACGAGAGCATCCCCTTGCCGAGGTTGTCGGGGATGTCCCGCCTGCCTGCCGCACGCATGGCGAGGCTCCACGCGGCGATGCCGAGGATGATGACGACCACGATGCCACCGAACGCTTCCATGATTGACCTCCAGAGGGCGAACGTGATAGTGATTGACCGAGGCTGCGGTGCCGTTCAATCGGCGGCAGAAAGGCTTATGTTCGGAGCTTCGGCTCTGGTCGATACGAGCCCCGCACAGGAGGGTGAAGCCCTTATCCCTGAGTCCGCAGCCTTAAATCCCCATCGACCTTCTTCGCTTCCACCACACCAGCAGCACCACAAGCACGACACCGCCGCCGATGATGGCAAGCGTTCGCGCGTCCAGCGTCATCTGCCAAGGCTGACCCGGCGCCGGCGATACGGCCGCCTGATAGCTCAACCGTCGCGCCCTGACCGCCGCCGCGCCTTCCGCCAGCGGCTTGAGCCCGAGGGCGTACTGCAACGGCTCAAGGCAATACGCATCGAGGTTGTCCACGTCCGTCAGCTCGGCTTGATGGCTGATGGCCCAGAGCGCCGCGTCATCGCCGTTGAACGCGATAGCCCTGAGCAGGTCGCGGGGCTTTGGCATCTTGGCGAGCTGGCCCGATGCGTGGAAATCCGCCAGCTTCTTTGCGACCTGCTGAGAACACGACAGGATCGCGGCGGTTGCTTCATCGCCCTGCGTTTCCACGAAGTCGCGGGCAACCGGCCCGGCATAGGCCACCGCTTGTTCTCTGTAGGCACGCCGGATGCGGGGATCGACCTGTTGAGGCGCATACGGGTTGTACTGCCCGAACAGGGGCGGCCCTTGAGTGAGCAGAAGGAGCACGGTGATTGACCCTAGTCTGTTCATTGTCACTGCCTCCAGGGGCGAGAGTCTTCTGCTATGCCTCCCTGCCGCCGCGCTCGCGGGAATGCCCACGCTCCATGCCGCGCTCGGCTTCCTTTGCTCTCTGCTCGGCGTGTGCTTTCAGCTCTGCCAGCGTCATCTTGCCGCCGGAAGCCTCTTGCTCAGGGCCGGCACCTGGCCCGCCCCGCGCCTGGGCAATTTCTCCCTGCGTTAGCGATCCGTACAATCCAATTTCGGTATCGGCCACGCTCTCGCGCGATGGGTTCACTGCGTTCCGCAATTCCTTCAGCCCGAGCCGCGCCATCGCGCCCGCGTGCCCGGCTCCCCATTTCCTCCCGCTCATAAGGCATCTCCTTTCCTCATCTGGTTCTCGGGCGAATTGCCCCGTCACCGGCCGCCCAACACGGCCCACGCCACCAGCCCGACAGCCCCCGCCAGCAGCACCCACCACAGGGGCGGCAGAGGCCGGCAAGGTGTCTCCCCGCCGAGCTGCGGCTCCTCGTACCACTTGATCCTGCGGGCCGCGATGGGCCGGATGTCGCGCAGGAACGCCAGCAGGTAATCGCTGCTCATGGTCAAGACCTCATCGGGCTTCATTAACGCCCTCGCCTGCACCGCCCAATTCCGCCCGCTGGAGCGGGTGACGTTATCGCTGCCCTGATGCCCCGGCTGATGCTGGCGGCTGCGCGACACGCCATCGTTGGCGCTCTCCACCGCGATCGTCGCATCCCCAAGCATCTTGCTCACCCGCTCGGCAGTTTCGTATGAATTGACTCCGAAATAGATTTGCTCGGTGTTGTCCAGCAGCACGGCTTCCTTGCCCCGGAACGTGGCCGACAGCTGCCCGAGGCTCTGGAAGAAGAACGCCATCTTCAGGCCATAGGACCGAAGCAGCGTCAGGCCCTGGTCGATTGGTGGCATGTGACCGAGCTGCCCCGCCTCGTCGAGGACGAACAGAGTCTCCTTGCCATCCTTCATCCCCTCGCGTCCAATGAGCCGGATCAGCGAGGCGATGATGAGCCGGAGCCACCGCGACTGCGCTTCGAGCTGGTGAGGAGGCAGGATCAGGTACAGGGTCACATTGCCCTTGAGCAGCTCTCTGGCGTCGAAGCTGCTTGTGCTGACGCTCCCCATGACCGCTTCGCTGTCGAGGAACGTGGTGTGCCGGTGGACGGTGGAGAACACGCCCGCCTTTTCCTTCTCCTCAAGCTGGGCGATCACCCCCGCCAATCTTGCGAACACGCCGCCCATCCCGCGCATCAGCTCGATGGCGCTTTCGCAGGCCCCGGCATCCGTCACCAGCTCCCGCAGAGACGACAGGTTGCGCTCGCCCTGCCTGATCCGCGACAGGATGAACGCCAGCAGGCCCGTGATGACGTTGGCGGCCTGATCGTTCCAGTGCGGGTCTTTCTCCTCGCCGGTCCTGACTGTCATCGCCTCGGCCATCGCGCGGGCGTCGTCCACGCAATCCGCCTCGCTGCCTACCAGGTCCAGCGGGTTAAAGGAATCAGCCCCCGGCCCGCACACGCCGAACGGGTCCAGCCGCACGACCTTTTGCCCGAGCTTGCGGCGTTTCTCTGCGGTCAGGTTGAAGTTCTCGCCCTTGGGGTCCAGCACCACGCAGGAGCCGCGCTTGTACGTCAGCAGCCACGGCACGATGAAGGACACGCCTTTCCCCGCCCCCGTGGGAGCGAACACCGACAGGTGTGTGTAGCGGGGCATGCGGATAGTGGCGCCGCTTGGCGCCCTGCCGAGGAGAAGGCCATCGCGTGCCAGCATCCCGGCCCGGCGCAGATCGGCTTCGCTGGCCCACCTCGCCGTGCCGTGGGCCGTATTCGATCCCCGCCACCGGGGGCGAATGAGCGCTGCACCGATGACGGCCAGCAGGACCAGAAGCACGAGCAGATCGCTGCCGTTGTTCATTGCTGCATCCTCCGGCGCGCACCATCTCGACAGTCCTGGGCGTGGTTTCACGCGCGCATCGCTTGCGCAGCTAGGGGCCGACTTCGGCGCGCATCGCTCCTGGTCAAGGTGGTGAACAGGGTGTGTCGATCTTCTTTCAGCGTGAATCGTTGGCGACGCGGAGGGCCAACTCGCGCTATCTCATCAGGCCCGGCAAGAAGTCATCACCCCAACCCTCCCGCTCGATCTTCCTCAGCACCTCGGCCAGCTTGGCGTGCAACCCACGAAGCGCCTCGACGGCGTTTCCTTTGATCGTCATCGCAACTCCGCCGAACGCGAGCTTCACTGTAGCTTTTTTTCCGTTCCCGCCGTCAGGGTTGAGAAGCCTGCCGACGGTTTTCACGGCGTCGTCACGGCTGAGCAGCCCTTTGACGACCCTGTCCGTCAGTTCGCGGACCTTCGCCTCGTCCTTGGTCTTCTCCATCAGCCGGGCCAGGTGATACGCGGTTGTGACGGGCACGCAGCCCTCTTCCTCCTCCCCGATCAGCGGGTGCAGGTCGGCGGGGAAATAGTTCACCACCTTCAGCAGTCGCGTCGTCTCCGGCGGAAGAAGGCCGAGCAGCTGCCCCGCCTCGCCCTGGGAGAGCTGCGGGCGCAGCTTCCTCAGTTCGAGGACGTTCCGCGCCCTCTCAAGCCGCGTGTACGCCATGTGCAGTTCGTTGTCGTTCGCCTGCTCGATCAGCTTCTCCGCCCGATCCAGCTCCCGCGGAAGGACGATGCAGGGCATGTCCTTGAGGAGTGCGCGCAGCCCAGCAAGAAAGCGGTAGCCGCCGGCGACGATGACGCCCTTCTTGTCCCGCCGGAAGATGCGCAGAGGATTCTGCACCGGATGCTCGTCCGGATGCTCTTTCTGCCGCCGCTCGAAGTCGGCCAGAAGCTTGCTGATGTGGCTCTCGTCGCGCGAAAGCCGCGTTGCGTCTTCGAGCAAAAGGTCGAAGATCGGCACAAGCTCCACGGCTGGTGCCGGCGGGGTGCCGTTGCCGAGTGGGGGTTGCGTGGACATGATGGGCTTGGTCCTTTCCTGGTTGGGACAGCGTCTGTCTACGGATCACATCTCGTCATTCCGGTGGCCCCTGTTTTTGCGCCCCGGGACGCCGAAAATCTGGCTCAGCACGGTTCTTCTGGGTCGGCAAGCAAGCGCGTCAACCGTCCCAGGTCGATTCGCCCGGCGGCCGCCGGGCACGCCCGATAGATCGCCTCCAGTTCCCGGCGCGCCCAACACAAGAGCGAAGCCAGAAGCCCGCCCCGAAGCCGGAGAGTGACCCGCCGCATTTGGGCCAGGGTCAAGCCCCCAGCCACGCCAGCCGCTCTGTATCCGGCCCCGTCCAGCCAGGCTCCGGCAGCCGTCGCTTCCCGCGCCGGCAATCGGGAGAGGGCGTCGCGGAGTGCCTCGTTCGCCCGGTCGATCAGCGCCTGTATGTCCTCCACGGCCTCGTCGAGCCGGCGATCCTCCCTCGCGACGATTAGTTCGTCCGGGACGGTCCGGGCGGAGTCGGTCCAGCCATCGGGCAGCGGGCAGGTCCGTCCTCCGAGCTTCATCGCACGGGCGGCTTGCTTGCGGAGCACGCCACATATGTACCGGCGGACCGCGCTGGCACAGTTCAGCCTGGGCTGATCCCGCTCCCGGAGTTCGCGCCACAGGGCGAGGAGGACTTCTTGCCGCCAATCGTCGTCGTCGGACACGCGGAGCGCGGCGGTGCTCGTTCGCCGGCGGATGGCCCCGGCCATGCGGGCAAGGGCGTGGAGCAAGTCCCGGAAGAGCGGTTCCAGGCGGACGGGGTCAGGAATCGGCCGGTCAGGCCCGGGGGGCGGGGCGGAGCCGGGCAGCGGCCGAGGGGTCGGTGAAGACGGGTCGTCGCCGACGACACGGCAGGGGAGGTAGCTCAGGCCGAGGAGCCGGGCGGCATCGAGCGGAAGCCCTTCGTCCGTGTAGACCGGCCCTGAAGGAAGGATGAGGTACTTGCCCCACGGGGGGTCAAAGCGAACCACCAGAGGGGGGATCTCGGAAGGGGTGCGCATCTCGGAGGAGATGTACGCGAACAGGTCAATCGGGTCGGCCGGTTGGCGCGGGACACCGGGCTGATAATCGATGTGCCGGGTGTCGATCAAACAGGTGGGGTCAGGCACGGCGTTCTCCTACATATCACGGGACGGACGGTGGATGTTGCCACCGGCACCGTGTGCGCGGCGGACATCGCCCGCCTCGCACCCTTCGGCGCGACGTCACGACGAAATAGGCTTGGCGCTCATCAGCCAGGTCGGTATCGTGACCTGATGAAGGTCTCCCTGCCGCGGCCTCTGTGGCTGAGGAGTCGCCGCTTGCGGGGCACCCTGGTTGGATGGCCCGTTTCCATTGGCTTGGGGCAGGATAGCCTGTTTTCGCCGAATCAAGTCGAATAGGAAAAGTTTTTCGTTAAGGGTTTTTATCCGCTCTGGCGGGTCTTACAGCGGCGGCGGGCCATAACCCTTGGCTTGCTCCGCCGCGGCTTGCTCAATGGAACGGATGAGCTGCTCGACGTGGTGGGGGCCGGCGGCTAGGCGATGACTCACATACAGTTCAGTAAGCCATTCCCTGTCTTGCTCCGAGGGGAACATTCGGTCTTCATGCTGGTCCAGCGTTGATCCCGTGCGCCCCAACGCGGCGTCGAACGCACGCCGGGCGGTTCGCCGCTCCGCCTCCATCATTGACTCCAGATCCTGACGCCGCTCGTCCTCGAAGTATTTCACGGACTTGCCCGGCACGTCGAACAGAGGCGGGAAAAGTTCCCGCAGGGTCGCGATCGTCAGGCGGTCTGAGGGGAAGGTAATCTTGGCGAGGTCGATACGAGGCTCTTGGCTGGACACGGGAGGACGGGGCAGTTGACTGGTTTATTAAGAAATACAAGATCGTTTATATATAAATATCTCACACTCGTCAACTTCTCCGCCGGTGGGAGGGCGGGCGCGGCCTTTCGTTGCCGCCGCGCCCGGCGATCTGCTCGACGGCGTTCCAGGCGGCTTGCCGTTGCTCATCATCGTCAAACGGCACGATCGTAAACCCCTGCCTGCGACACTTGTCAAAGAGCAGGAGGCCCGGAGCGCCGGCATGCTCGGCAAGAAGTTCTTGAACTTCTGTCAGGTAGTTATTGAGGGTTCTGGGCTCGTAGTCCAGGCCGTAATCTGCTTTCAGTTTTTCAGCCAAGCCTTTGCAAGAAAAAGTATCCGTCTGCTCCTTCCGGCAGATTGTCAAGGCGAGGTAAGCAACCCGAAACTTGAAGTAGTTGAGGTCTGCGGCGGTCGCGTTCACGGTGATCGACAGCGGGGCCTGGCCGGTCACGTGATCGGGCTCGGGGGGAGACGCGAGTTCGATTAGGTCTTCTTCTCCTCCGAGTTGAAGGTTTATCAGTTGCTCCCGTGCCTGAATGCGAACCAACTTTGAAGGGTCGCTGCCACCCTTGCGCAGGCACCGAATGCCCGTTTGCAGAGTCGCCTTGTCGGCCGCCGACCTGACCTGGGCGGCGGCACATATTTCCCCTATAGCCCAGCAAATAGAGCGGCGAACTTCGTTGTCTTTATCCTGCTCCAGTACCGCCTCCAGGGCTGCCACCAAGGCCGGGTCAGGCGCGGCGATCTCCCCCAGCGCCTGGGCAACTTCCCGGCGGTCGCGGGCCTCGGCGGCTGGGTGGCGCAGCGCGTCAAGCAGGCCCGGCGCGGCCGCCGCGTCACCGATTTCTCCCAGAGCCCTGGCTGCAATTATGCGACGCTGCGGGTCCGGGTGACGCAAGACGGCCAGCAGTTGCGGCACGCCAGCTCTATCTTTGATATACCCAAGGCTTTTGGCCGCCCAGATGCAGACTTGTTGGTCCGCATCGCGCAGCGCCTCCGCCAACACGGACACAGCTGCTGGGCCGAAATTCCCCAGGGCGTAGGCCGCCCACTTCCGGACATTCTCGTATGGGTCGCGAACCGCCTCAATCAATGCCGACCGTGCGACCTCCGGACCTAAATCCCCCAAGTGGAAGGCTGCCATCCCACGGACATTCTCATGTGGATCTCGAAGGGCCTCCAATAAAGCGGATATTGCCCCGGTCTCCCCGCCATGCGCGATACGATGCAAACCGAAGACAGCATCGACACGAACACGCGCGTCCGGGTCTCGCAGCGCCGCGAGCAGTTGCGGCATCCCCGCCGAATTCCAGATGTGACTCCGAGCCCAAGCCGCCCTCTTTCGGACCTTTTCGTCTGGGTCGTCCTCCGCCTCCCTCAACCCACCTATCGCGGCTACCACCAGTAGCTCCCCAAGGGCCGTGGCAGCATTGCAGCGGACCCCCGCGTCCGGGTCTCGCAGCGCCTTCAGCAACCCCGGCACCACTGGTGGGTCAGTCGCGGCAATTCGGGCCAAGGTCCAAACGGCGCGCCTGCGGATACGAGTGTCCGGGTCACGCAGGGCTTCCAGCAAGGGCTGCACTGCTATCCCGTCCGACGGAGCGATTTCAGCCAGGGACAACGCGGCATTGGCGCGAACATCGGGGTCAGGGTCGGACAGGTTCTGGAGTAGGACGTTGAGAGCCAGCGACATCAGTTCAGCGCCACCTGCCCGTAAAGAACTGATGGCCTGGGAACGGAGTTTCGGCTCGTTCTCTGCCAGATCCCGAAGGATGGGCTGTAAACGGTCGTCGGTCCCTTGCGGCTCAGGCATCGTCGTGAACCCATCAAGCGGCAGCGCGGGGCAGCCTTACGGCACAGGCCGGCAGCCCAACCGGCCAGCAGTGCTCATCATAGTGCGCAGGGCACGCCGTTTCTGCCTTCCCCACGCTGACTTGCGCCGCGAGCAGCCTCGTAGTACCTCAGGCGATCACCAAAGGCTTCCCGCTGCACCACCTGTGGCCGAGGAACCACGGCGACGCATCGCCCTGGCCGGTGGCCCGTTCGCGTTCCCCCAGAATAGCAAAACCAAGCCGTGCCCTGGGCCAGATCGCGGATTTCCGCGAGGTTGATCTAACTTGCCCAGCAGCAGAGACTTGCGGGGAGTGCGGGCAGAAGTCCCCAAAGAATTCCGGCGGTCGGTGAGCGGGACGGCGGGGCAGGGGGCATGGTGTCTTGGGCCGCCTGCGTCCTGTCCGTGACCTAGCTAGAACAGCTCCTCGACCGCCTTCTCCTTCTGCTCGTCGGAAGGCTTGACGTACCGCCAGATGTAATTGCTGCTGCTGTGCCCGGACAGCTCCATCGCGAACTGCACGCCGTTCTTCTCGGCGGCCCGCCGCAGCATGGTGTGCCGGAGGACATGGGCCGACAGGGCGATCCGCTCTTCGGCCGGCAGATGCGCATTCGCCTGGCTCGCCAGGGCCTTCAGCGCGTCGTCCACGTTGGAGCGGCGCAGGCGCTTGCCCGAGCGCGAGATGAACAGCGGGCCGGCCGACTCGTCCCTCGCCTCGGTCAGGTAGCGGTCGAGCGCCTCCCTGGCTTCGCCGGCGAGGAACACTTTTGCCGACACCTTCCTGCCCTTCCGCTTGACGTTCAGGAAGTGCTTGCCCTCGTACTGGCTCCGGTCCAGGGACAGCAGCTCCGAAACACGCAGTCCCGTATGAAGCAGGCAGAGGAAGACCGCATGGTCACGCAAGGCATGCTGGTTCCTGGCGGCTTTCAGGCGGAGCAGCTGCTCGCCCGCGGATTTCAGGCGCATCAGTTCGAGGTCGGAAAGACCCTTCCAGGACGGCTCGTCGGTCTGCACGTCGCCGATGCGCTCAGTCGGGTTGCCGGCCAGGAAAGGCCGCTGGGCATGCACCCAGCTGGCGCCGTGCCGCAGCGTGGCCAGCGCCCGGTTGATGGTGGTGGGTTTCTTACCGTCCCGGCTCAGGCCCTTCAGATAGGCGGCCGTGATCGACCGCGTCCACTGGTCGGGATGATCGCTCCTCACCGCCTGCTGAAAGAACCCGAGGAAATGCTCCAGGTCGCGCTTCTTTGCCCGGAAGGTGTTCGGCGAGCCGGCGGCCGCCTCGACGGTCATGTAGAGTTGCAACCAGGCAGTCAGGCTGTCGCGCTGGTCAAGGGGGACCAGTTCGGCCCGTTCGACGGGCACCAGTTCGACCTTGTGGGCGGTGTCATACATGGGCGATTTTTCTTATGTCCTGAAACATTTCGGGTTTTGGCGACCCGGCTCCTATATGAAGTGGGGGAGCAGGAACCGGGTCACAGGACGTAAGGTACATTATGTACTGCAACCGCGCAATCCTCCTCGTCGGCCAAGACCGCTCTCGGCCGCTACATACCTGAGAATACAGCGTTTAAGTGCGATGTACTTGGGTAAGAGTACGCTCTTTCCAACTTCTCATATACCAGCATTTGTGTTAATATATACACATGCATGCATGCATTTCGACCCTGAATGCCTCGTGATTGGACATCGTTGCAACCCGCAATAGCCTTTGAACAAAGGCATGGACTCTCCGGTATCGCCGGTCGCTACGCCTTTCCTGGGGAGCCACGGTTCGATCGCCTGTCCATGCAGCACAGGATATGGGATCAGTATGACGCCCTCTCGCGTCCCGATGCTCTGGCAGAACGGCTCAATCTGTTCGGCACTGCGCTGGGACATCCCATTACATTTCAACAAATCGAGGCAAACGACAACCTTCGTACTGCGTTCGAGGGATTCGTCCAGCAGCGCGAGCACGAGGAACTCTCGCAGATGCTTGCCAAGCTTGAAGCACTCAATCCGAAGATAGCTGCCATCCGATTTGATCGAGCAAACACCAAGCATCTGTCAGATGTGGTGCATGGAGTGGTCTCCGGCTTTCATCCTGATTGCATCGATCACTATATCAACTTTAGTAGGGTTGGCTGCCTGATGGACTTGGAACGTCATCCCGCTGAAACTGCAAGACGGGCTCTTGAATCGCGAATCCTAAACCACCTCGGTGAAAGTGCCGAGCATACCGTTGGTTGGATTGCCTCCATCCCTACGCTTGAAAGAATCTGGGAACAGATTAAAGGCAGACCCTTGCAGGCTCTTGAAGAAGGCTTAGGGAAAGGAGCATCACATCTCCACCTCTAGCGAAGCCCCTGCCTGAGAGGGCTTCGTTGAGAGGTGTACGCTGTGCATGAAAAAAGCCGGGGGCCTCGCCCCGGCTTTCGGCTGACATGAGGACAGCCCTTTATACTGCGGCAGCGTTTGCACATTCGGTCGGCTCCGCGAATGAGCGACCGTGGCTGCGTCTCTACCTCCTTGTGTTTCCGCAGTAGGAACACCGAGAACCGCTACGCCACAGTTTCACACACCTTGCATCGCAGA
>Ga0116217_10000306_pt1 | contig 54712 bp, 40 predicted proteins | sample Sb_taG_6_FD_89697 | JGI IMG/M metagenome (GOLD analysis project Ga0116217, IMG submission 89697) | Peat soil microbial communities from Weissenstadt, Germany - Sb_50d_4_PS metaG | ecosystem: Environmental > Terrestrial > Soil > Wetlands > Peat | place: Germany: Weissenstadt | collected 2010-09-21 | reverse complement strand
TCGGGCAGACCGAGCCGGCCGGCGAAGGGGTGCGGCTGGCCGAAGAACACCTCCTCAGGTCGAAGGGTCGCCATTTCCGCCATGCCGAAACCGCAATTGAGCCCGAGCGCCATCATGAGGCGCTCCCACGGCAAGGCGTACCGCCAGAGGGTCGTCAGTTCTTCGACGGAAAAGGTTTCCACGGCGAGTGAAGTGATTCTCGCCCGTTCTTTCTGTGACCGGGCGACCTTGACGGGCCTGACTTCGTAATCGTCGGGCCGGCGCCAGTGGTAGTGCTTGTTCAGGTGCAACCAGCGAAGGAAGCATCGGAACTCCTTGACGGCATTCCTGGCCCACGCCTGGCTAATGGGCTCGCCGGTCTTGTTGCTCACCGGCCGGTTCGCCATCAGCCGGAGGATGCTGTCAATCTTGGCCAGGTCGAGGTCGCCCAGGGTGAAGTCGGGGACACGTTCGGCGACGAACTCGATGAGGCGAACTTTACCTGTGCCCCAGAGGGTCGGGTGGCTCTCGTTGACGGCAGCGATGTAGTCCTTGACGGCCTGCCCGAACGTCTCAATCTTGCCAGTGGCCAGGGCGGTTGGGCTCGTCGTGGCTATGCCGACCTCTGCCAGCCGTTCAAGCCAGCCCCCCGGCACCTCGCCCACCGGCACGCCTTCGGCCACGGCACGGGCGGCGTCCAGGGGGAAACCGAACCAGAAGGGGCCGCTGTCGTCCGCCCGCTCCTCAGCCGTCCAGTGGCTGTATGCCCGTTCATGGTCGGCGACGACGAACCGCCAGAGCTGCTCAATCTTGCCCGCCCTGACCATCGCCTCGATTTTGTCCCGGCCGAGGTAGAACTTCGGCTGGCTCCCCGAGTGGAGGTAGCCCACGTTGCGGAAGAATCGCCCGTTCTTCATCGTGCCCAGTTTCATCGTTGCGCTTCTCCGGTGTGCCGCTGAAGTGTAGTACACGTTACTGATCTGATTGCCGGGGGGGGGGAAGCTCAGTAGGCGGGAAAAAACAGACCAAGATCAGACCAGTCAGGCCGGGGGAGGACGCTTCGACTGGTCTGATTGCCGGGTGGGAAGCTCAGCAGCCGGGCAAAAAATCAGACCAAAATCAGACCGATCAGGCCGGGAGGTGGGGGGGTCAGACCGAGGAGTGATTTGACGTAACTCGTTAAACGAGAAAGACCTCCGGTTGCTCAGGCCGGAGGTCTTTCTTCGTTAAATGTGGAGGCGCCGGGAATTGAACCCGGGTCCCGTGGCACTTCAGCGCCGGCTTCTACGTGTGTATCTTGTCTAGTCCTGGCCGGCCGGAACCTTGCGGCTCCGCCGTCCGCGTTCGCCCCGACGACCCCCGACAAGCAGGGTGCCGTCCGGGCTAACCGGCGGTGAGTTTTAGCCATCGCCGCCTCCGGTGTTCAGGCGACAGCGAGCCTGATTTGGCGACCTATCCGCGACCTCTCAGGCAAAGCTCGCGAAGTAGGGGCTCCATTTCTTAGGCAGCCAGAGCAAACTGCGGTTCAGCAGTTGTTAGTGTGATCGGCTATTAGCGTGGCCAACCGATCAACCACGACACGCCACCCACGCCTCAACTTGCCCGGTCGAAACCAGATCGCCCCCGCAAGGGTGACCTCACCGGGGTGAGACTACCACATTATAGGTGACCCGCCCGCCTTTCGGCAAGTGGGTGCGGCACCGACGTGCCCTCCACAGGATTCCGCCCGGCCACGCTTCACCGCGCCGGCCAGGCGGGCCTCGGGCCATAGAGTTATCGGCAGCCGCCGCGGCGGAGTTGAATCGGCGCCGGCGCCCGGTAAGCTGCCTCCTGAGATGCCGCGAGCGGCCAACGGAGGGACACCCCATGATCCTGATGCCCATCCTGCTGACCGCGGCCCTTGCCGCCGCGGAGTCCGACAAGCCCAAGGTCGAGCCGCTCTGGCCGAAGGGCGCCCCCGGCGCCAAGGGGACCGAGGACGCCGACAAGCCGACGCTGACTGTCTTCCTGCCCCCCGCCGACAAGGCCAACGGCTGTGCCGTGGTCATCTGCCCCGGCGGCGGTTATGGCGTGGTCGTCGATACCTACGAAGGGAAGGACGTGGCCCGCTGGTTGAACGAGCAGGGCGTGGCCGCGTTCGTCCTTCGCTATCGGCACGCCCCGCGCTACCGCCACCCCGCCCCGTTGCAGGACGCCCAGCGGGCCCTGCGCACCGTCCGCGCCCGGGCCGACGAGTGGAAGGTCGATTCGCGTCGCGTCGGCATCATGGGCTTCTCCGCCGGCGGCCACCTCGCCTCCACCGCCGGCACCCACTTCGACGACGGCAAGCCCGACGCCGACGACCCCGTTGAGAAGGCCGGTTGCCGTCCCGACTTCCTCATCCTGGCCTACCCGGTCATCACGCTCAGGGAGCCGCACGCCCACAAGGGCTCGCGCGACAACCTGCTCGGCGACAAGCCGTCGGAGGAATTGCTCACCAGCCTGTGCAATGACGAGCAGGTGACGGCGAAGACGCCGCCGACCTTCCTGTTCCACACCAGCGAAGACGCCGCCGTGCCGCCGGAGAACAGCGTCCTGTTCTACCTGGCGCTCCGCAGACACAAGGTTCCCGCAGAGTTGCACGTCTACGAGAAAGGCCGGCACGGCGTCGGCCTGGCGACCGGCGCCGGCGGAACGCCGAACGACCCAGTGCTGACGACGTGGAAGGAGCACCTCGCCGACTGGATGAAGGGGCGCGGGCTGCTGAAGAAGTAGATCCCGCCTGCCGGGCGGGACCTGGAGCGGCGCTCGTAGTGACCCGATTTATCGGGTCCGCCAACCGGGACCGCATGAATGCGGTCACTACGAGCGCCGGGTCCCGCCTGCCGGGCGGGACCTGGAGCGGCGCTCGTAGTGACCCGATTTATCGGGTCCGCCAACCGGGACCGCATGAATGCGGTCACTACGAGCACCGGGTCCCGCCCGGCCGGCCCGGCAGGCGGAACCTACAAACTGCTCTTGACCCCCCGGCGGGGTGTGCCTATCACCGCCCCGCCATGACCACCCCATACCGACTCATCCTGTGCGCCGCGGCTGTGGTAGCCGCGGCGGTCGCCGGTGCCCTCGCCGCCGACCGGGCCGAGCCAACCGCCACCGGGCACGTGCTCATCCTCATCAACGAGCGCACCGTCGAGGGCGACATCGAGCGCGTCGGCGACCAGTACCGCGTCCGCCACGCCGTCGGCGAGACGTGGGTGCCGGGCGACAAGGTGCTGCGGTTGTGCGCCGACATGGCCGACGCCTACCGCGCGCTGCGGGCGCGGGCCAACCTGAACGACCCGGACGAGTGTCTGCGCCTGGGCCGCTGGTGTCACGGGCACGGGCTCTCGGCCGAGGCACTGGAGAACGTCGCGGCGGCGGCGAAGCTCGATCCGAATCACGCCGAGGCGCGGCGTCTCCTGGCCGGCCTCCAGCGGGCAGCGGCGGCGCCGCCGCTGACGCCGGCCGCCCCGACCGCCGCGGCTCCCGAGCTGTTTGAGGGGCCGGAGCTGGATACGGCGGCCCGTGCCGCCTTCGCCACCAAGGTCGAGCCGATCCTGATGAACGCCTGCGCCGGCTGTCACACGGCCAACCGTGGCGGTTCCTTTAAACTGGCGCGCACTTACGACACCACCTCCTTCAGCCGCGTGTCGCTGCAGCAGAACCTCGCCGCCGTGCTGGCCCAGGTGAACCTCCAGCAGCCGCAGGAGAGCAAGTTGCTCGTCAAGGCGGTGACCGCCCACGACCCGCAGGCCCGGCAGGCACCGCTGAACAGCAAGCAGATGGCCGCCTACCACACCATCGAGGACTGGGTGCAGACGACGCTGGCCAGCAACCCGCACCTGCGCGAGCGCAGCCCGCCGCCGACGCCCGCCGCGGCGGCCATCCCCGCCCCGCTCGCGCCGTCCCCCGCGCCGCCGACGCCCGCCGTCAGCGCCAAACCCGCGCCACCCAGCCCGGCGCCGCCGTCGGCCGGGTTCGCCGCCGCGCGGCCCGCGCCGGTCCCCACCGGGCCGGTGGACGAGTTCGATCCGATCCTGTTCAACCGCCAGGGCCAGCCGCCTGACGAGTCGAAAGACGATAAAGGCAAGCCACAATAACCGGCCGCTCGTCGAAGGACCGCTTGCGGCTTCGCAGGCCCTGCGAAGCCGCAAGCGGCCGCCACGCCGCGCAACATCCTTCCTCATTCCCTTGCAATGCCCCGGGGCGCGCCCTACAAGATACCTTTTCGGCGCTGTCTCACCCCGAACTTGCCGTACCGCACCGACGTAGTTAGCATGAGGGAAGCCTTGTCCACATCCCTGATCGTGACTGGATCGCGTGCCGGCACTCTCTCACCGCGGCGCCCCGTGCGGCGGCAGGCCACAGGATGACCCCATGATCGACGTCAAGAACCTCACCAAGTACTTCGGGCCGGTCCTGGCCGTGGACCGCGTCAACTTTAGCATCAGCCGCGGCGAGATCGTCGGCCTGCTCGGCCTCAACGGCGCCGGCAAGACGACGACCATGCGCATCCTGACCACCTATCTGCCGGCCACCAGCGGCACCGCCCACCTGGCCGGCTTCGATGTCCGCACCCAGTCGCTCGACGTGCGCCAGCGCATCGGCTACCTGCCGGAGAACGTGCCGCTCTACTCCGAGATGCGCGTCGAGGAGTACCTGCAGTTCCGCGCCAAACTCAAGGGGGTGGGGCGTAAGGAGCGGCAGACGCACCTGGAGTATTGCCTTGGCCGCTGCCGCATCCGCGAGGTGCGCCGGCGCCTGGTCGGCACCCTGTCCAAGGGCTACCGTCAGCGCGTCGGCCTCGCCGACGCCATGATCCACGACCCGCCCATCCTTATCCTCGACGAGCCGACCTCCGGTCTCGACCCGGTGCAGATCCGCGAGACGCTGGCGCTCATCAAGGAATTGGGGGAGAGCCGCACCATCCTGCTGTCCACGCACATCCTGTCCGAAATCGAGGCGGTGTGCGGGCGCATCATGATCATCCACCGCGGCCTGCTGTCGTCGGACAAGAAAATGTCCGAGCTGGCCGGCGGCGGACCGATCCACGTCGAGGTCCATGGGCCGCCCGATCAAGTGCTGAACGTGCTCAGGACCACCGACGGCGTCGAGCAGGTGCGCCAGAAGGCCCAGGCCGACGGCGTCGTGACCTGCGAGGTGCTGACGCGCGAGCGCAAGGACCTGCGCGAGGCCATCGCCCAGCGCCTGACGCGCAACGGCTGGACCATCCGCCAGCTCGAGCAGCGCGCCCGCAGCCTGGAGCAGCACTTCATGGAGGTCGTCAGCCACGGCGCCACGGCGGCCGAAGGGAAGGCGGGGTAAGCGAGTATCCCGTTTAGCGCCGCGCTCGTAGTGACCCGATTCATCGGGTCCTGGTCAACTGGACCGCATGGATGCGGTCACTACGAGCGCGGCGGCTAAACTCGAGGGAAGTGATATGTCGAGCAAGGCGATTACCGAGAAGAAGGACGACGCCCCGCAGCCGCTGCGGTGGCAGACGCAGGTGGAGGTGGCGCCGTCGGCGCTCGAGGACAGCGCTCCGCTGGTGTCGCGCTGGGTCGGTGCAGTTGGCCTGGCGCTGGTCGTCATGGGCGGCATCGCCCTGCTGACCCACCTGGTGGGCCAGGGTAACCGGCTCATCGGCCCGAACCTGGGCGGGTTCCTCTTCCTGCTCGGCGTCGGCGGCTTGATGTACCACGCCGCCAACGACGCGGACCAGCAAATCCGCCGCGTCTACATGGGGCTCGGCTTTCTGCTGCTGGCCCTGGGCGCCGGCCTGTCGGTGCTGCCGATGCTGGTCAAGGGCACCCCGGCCGCGAGTCGCTTCCTGCCGGTTGGGCTACCCTGCTTCGTCGGCGGCCTACTGTTTACGATGGCCTTCGTCCGCAACGAGACGGACGCCAAACTGCGCGACATCGCCGTGTATGTGATCGGCGGCCTCGGCATCGTCATGGCCCTGCTCGGCTTCGTCCTCGGCAACATCTACCCCAAGACCTTCCTGCTGCCCTACGGCTGCCTGCTCATCCTGCTCGGCCTGTTCTTCCTGTGGGCGGCCGTGGCCCTGCGCGGCGGCGGCGGCGACGACCTCGGCTATCTGGTCGGGCTGGGTACGGGGGGGCTCGGCCTCGTCGCCTTCCTCGTCGCCCTGGGCCGCTCGCTGGTGCCGTGGCTGCTGTTCAAGTTCAAGCTGATGGAGTCGGGTTACGATGAGTTCCTCTTGCCCGCCGGCCTGCTGCTGATGGTGGGCGGGCTGCTCTACGTCGCGGTGGGGGCCGGGGTGTGTTCCGACCGCCAGTTCGTCGTCCTGACGCGCCGCGAGCTGGGGGCCATCTTCTTCTCGCCGTTGGCCTACCTCGTCCTGGTGGGTTACACCCTGCTGGGCTGGTACATCTACGCCACCTTCATCACCGCCTTGTGGCAGATGGACCCCACCACCGGCCTGGGCATTCCCCGCTCGGTGATGGAGCCGATCGTCGCCCGCTACCTCCTCAACTGGCTGCCCATCATGTGCGTCATCATGCTGGTGCCGGTCATCACCATGCGCCTGTTCAGCGAGGAGCACCGCACCGGTACGTTGGAGATGACGTTCACCACCCCGGTCGAGGAGTGGGTGGTGGTGCTCAGCAAGTTCTGCGCGGCCCTCGCCTTCTTCCTGATCGTCTGGCTACCGTGGGGACTGTACCTGATCGACCTGCGGGCCGAGGGCGGTTCGGAGTTCGACTACCGGCCGCTGCTCGGCTTCGGCGTCGCCCTGCTGTTCAACGGTGCGGGCTTCGTCAGTATGGGCCTGTTCTTCTCCAGCCTGACGCGCAACCAGCTCATCGCCGCCGTGTTCACCTTCGTCGGCATGTTCTTCCTGCTGGCCGTATTCTGGGTGAAGGATCTCTATTTCGTCCCCGACGCCCTGCAGACGGCGCTGGAGCACCTGTCGTTCGTGGACATGTGGTTCAACGCCATCCAGGGGAAGCTGGCGACGCGCGACATCATCGTCTACGCCTCGGCCGCGGTCTTCTGGCTGTTCCTGACTGTGAAGGTGCTGGAGTCGCGCAAGTGGCGCTGAGGCCGATGGGAAGCGCCGCCCCGGCGGCCCCTGGGGCGGCCTGAGATAATGAGATAATAGGGATGAAGCGATGACTAATGTCCAACAGACCCCTCCCCCGCCCTGGCTGCAGGCCATCGCCCGCCATAGCCGTCCGGTGGGCCAGGCGCTGCTCGCTGTCGCCGGCGGCCTGCTGCTGCTCGACGGCATCCTCTGGTACAAGTACGGGGGGCCCGCGGCCCCGGTGATCGCGGGCACGTTTATATGCGCCGTGGCCCTCGCCGCCGGCGGCCTGTGGTTCCTCTCCCCGCCGTCCGGGACGCTCGGGGGAACCGACGCGGCCCGGCTCCTCGTCCTGATCGAGGGCGGCGTGATCGGGCTGGCGCTGACTGTGTTCACCTTCTGGCAGATGATCCCCTGGTGGAAGGACGTCAGCACGATCGAGGCGTGGCGGGGCGAGAACCGCTTGCACCCCTGGCTGCTGGTCACGACGGGGCTGGTCGGCCTGGCCGTCATGTTCTCCAGCTTGCTGCTGGCGCGCGCCGAGGAGAACGCCAACCGCTCCTTGCGCGTCCTGCTGTACGGCTACAACAACGCCGTCCTCCCTGGGCTGCTGCTCCTCGCGCTCCTCATCGGCATCAACGTCCTGTCCTACGTCTTCCTGCCCAAGACGTCGGACTGGACCTTTCAGAAAATCTACACCCTCGACCAGCAATCGGAGAACGTCCTCAAGGGGCTGTCGCAGCCGGTCACGGTCTACGTCCTCGAGGAAGACCGCGGCACCGCGCTGTCGAAGGAAACGCACGCGCTGATGGAGAACGTGCGCTCGGCCAGCGACAAGGTACAGGTGGAGTACCTCCTGCGCGATATGAACCCCGGCGCGGTCAGCGAACTGATGCGGAAGTACAAGCTGAGTGACGATACCGGCCTGCTGATTGTGTACGGCTCGGGGGACAACGAACTGAACCACTTCGTCCGCCAGTCGGAGCTGATGCAGATGCCGCCGATGCAAATGGACCAGGAGGCCCCACGGCGGCCGCCGACGTTCAAGGGCGAGGATCTTCTGATGTCGGCTATCCGGTTCATGGAAGAAGGGCAGAAGAAGCCGGCGCTCTATTTCGTGCAGGGCAACGGTTGCCTCGACCTGTTTGGCGTCGATGTGGGGGCCAAGCCGAACCGCCGGGCCCGGGCGCTGGGGGATCGCCTGCGCGACGACCACTACGACGTCAAGGGGCTGATCCTGAGCGACACGTCCTTATCCGGCCTCGATAGTCGCATTACCGTCGCCACCGCCGTGCCCGACGACGCTTCGGCCGTGGTCGTCGCCGGGCCGCGCGAGAAGTTCAGCGACAAGCAGCTCGAGGCTCTGCGCCAGTACATGCGCCCCGCCGATCCCAAGAAGAAGAAGGGGAAGATGATGGTGCTGCTGGACCTGGCGCCGGACCCGGACGACCCGAAGAAAATCGCCTCACTGGGAATCGAGCGCTTGCTGTCCGAGTTCGACGTGGAGGCGCCGGCCGAACGCGTGCTGCGTCCGGACCGCAACCGGCCGGACCTGATCGCCGTGAACACCAACCCCGAACTGCGCGGCAAGAATCCGTTGGCCACCGCCTTCGACCGGCAGGTGTTCCCCCTGCCAGACATTCGGCCGGTCCAGCCTCGTTCCTCCGGCGCTGTGCCGCCCGGCGCAGGAGGGAATTACCAGGTGGACCGGCTTCTGGAGACCTCGCGCCTCCTGGCGCCACTTCGCCAGCTCCAGGTTTTCACGGACTCGAGCCTGGGCGACCCCGAAACGCTGGTCCGCGATCTGATCGATAACCACAGCGATGAATTAAGAAAGAAATTGGTCGCGAGCATCCCGGTTGGCGTGGCCGTCTCCGACCCGGGGACGCCCGACGCCAGGGACCCGCACGCCTTCATGCGCTCCTCACGCAGTGAAGGCACTCCCCGCCTGGTCGTGATCGGGAGTACAGGCTTCGCCTCGGACGCGGAGATCATCGCTCGCGGCCGCGGGGCCGAGCGCCAGCAGGGCGCCGACTCGGACTACTACGACATGTTCTCCAGCGCCCTTGCCTGGCTGCGCGAGAAGCCGAGCAGCATCGGCATCACCCACAAGGACCGCGACGTGTACAAGATCCAGAACACGGCCGAGCCGGCCTCCATGCTGCTCACGCCGTTCCTGCTGATGTTCCTCGGCGTGATCGGCCTCGGCCTCGGCGTCTGGGTGGTGCGGCGCCGCTGACCTGACCCGGCGGCCGGGAAGTGCCGCCCCCCTCCCGCCTTCCGATTCACCTCACCGACAGCCGGAAGCACTGATGCCATGAACTTCAAGACGACTTACATCCTGTTCGGCCTCCTGGTCGTGGTGCTCCTCGCCTTCGCCGCCTACCAGCTCTGGGGCGACCGCGGCGACACCAAGGGGGCCTCCGGCGACTACCTCTTCGCCGATTTCAACAGTGGTAAGGATCCCGTCAAGACCGACGAGATCGACCGCATCCGCATCGAGCGCTCGTCCGGCGGCAAGAACGAGACGTTCGACTTCGTCCGCGGCAAGGACGGCTGGCAGATGAAGGAGCCCTACGCCCTCCGCACCGACGGCTACCAGGTGGACAACCTCCTCCGCCAGGTGACGGGGGCCCAGCGCGAGAAGAGCCAGATGTCCTCGAACCTGGCCGAATACGGCCTGGACAACCCGCAGGTCGTCGTCATCCTCGCCAAGGGCGACAAGGAATGGAAGCTGAACGTCGGCAAGCAGTCGCCGGGCTCCGGCGGCGTGGTCTACGCCAGCAACGCCGACAAGCCGAAGGAGCCGGCCGCGGTTCGCAAGAACAGCCTCGACGCCGTCTTCAAAAACGTCAACGACTTCCGCTCGCGCGAGCTGCTGTCGGCCACCTCGGCCAACACCTCGTCGGTCCAGCTCGATGCCGGCGAGAAAGTCCTCTCGCTGGAGAAGACCGCGGACGGCCTGTGGCGCTTCCTGAAGCCGGCCTACGGCCCCGCCAACCTGGAAGGCGGTGAGACGTCCGCCCTTCCGGTCGTCGGGGAGAAGAAGGTCAACGGCGTGCGCGACCTGATCGACGACGCCAACGGCTTGCGCGTCGAAGCCGAGAACGACTTCGTCGCCGAGGGCGTCAGCGACGGCGACCTGGTGGCGAAGTATGGCCTGGGGGACAAGCCGGAGACGCTGCGCATCCAGACGAAGTCGAAGCCGCTCAGTGGCGAGGAGAAGACCGAGGTCCTGCTGATCGGCAAGAAGGCACCGAAGGTCCAGGACAAGAAGGACGAAAAGAAGGATGAAAAAAAGGACGAAAAGAAGCCCGAAGACAGCGTGGACTATTACTTCGTCCGCCTGGAGGGCGAGAAGTCGGTGGAGCGCGTGCCGGCGGCGAAGGTGAAGCCTCTGCTCGACGTGGCCGCCAACCCCGAGGCCCTGCGCAACCGCGACCTGGTGACCGTCCCCGGCACCGCGAAGATCGACGCCATCGACGTGCGGGCCGGCGGCAACACCCTCAAGCTGCGCCAGTCCGATCTGAAGTGGACGCTGTACCACGACGGCGCCCGCGCCACCGACGCCGGCGCCGTCCGCGACCTGATCGAGGCCCTCACCGGCGACAACCCGCTGCTGCACAAGACGCAGCCGCTGGTGAAGACCTTCGTGGACAAGGACGACGGCCTGGAGTTCGACAAGCCGGCCGCCGTCGTCTCCGTCTGGATCGACGGCGTCAAGAAGGAAGACAAGAAAGAAGGCGAAAAGAAGGATGAAAAGAAGGATGAAAAGGAGCCGGAGCTGAAGAGCACCACGTCGGCGGTGACGCTCACCTTCGGCAAGCGCGACAACGACAAGGACCTGGCCTACGTCCGGCGCGAGTCGGGCGGCGACAAGAGCATCGTCACGGTGTCCGCCGGTCTGCTCGACAAGATCGTGAAGGGGAGCAGCCCCCTGGCCTACCTGGATCGCAAGGTGCCGACCTTTAGCGAGGACCCCTTCGACGCGACCAAGGACGTGACGAAGCTGTCGCTGCGGCGCGGCGGCCAGACGTGGGAGCTGAGCAAGGAGAAGTCCGGCGACAAGACGGTGTGGAAGTTCACCCAGCCGCAAGCGATGGCCGGCCGCACCGCCAACGAGGTCGGCATCGGCGACGTCCTGCGCGACCTGAGCGGCCTGAGGGCCGACAAGATCGTGGACGAAAAGCCGAACGAGACCAACCTGGATCAGCTCTACGGCCTCAAGTCGCCGGAGACGAAGGCGATCGTGACGGTGAAGAAGGACGACAAGTCGGAGGAGTGGGTCTACTCCTTCGGCAAGCAGACCGACACGAAGATGGGCGTCTACTCGAAGTTGAGCAAGAACGACCTGGTCTACCTGGTGCCGAAGAACGTGGTCGAGCGCCTGGACGGCGCGGAGCTGCGCGACCTGACGGTACTCAACTTCGACATGAAGCAGGTGAAAGGGGCGAAGCTCACCGTCTGGAGCAACGACTTCAAGAAGCCGACCACGCTCGACCTGGAGCGGAAGAAGGAGAACGACTGGACGGCGAAGGACGGCCCGATCACTCCCGACGGGACCAAGGTGGAAGACTTCATCAAGAACCTGAGCCACCTGCGCGCGACGAAGTTCGTGACGCCGAAGCCGAACACCGACACCGGCCTCGACGTGAACAAGAAGGCGCTGAAGGTGGAGATCAGCACCGAGGGCGGCCCGCTGGAATTGCTGGTCGGCAACCAGGATCCGGACAACAGCGGTCAGCTGTTCGCGTCGAGCAACAAGCTGCCGAACGAGGTGTTCCTCGTCCCGGAAGCGGCCTTCAAGGACGCGAAGTCGAGCCCGGCGTACTTCAGCAAGTAACCGATGGCGAGCCGCTTGCGGCTTGGCGTTCGCGCAATCTGTGCCGCGCGAACGCGAAGCCGCAAGCAGCTCGTTGGCGTTATAATGGATTGGTTCGGCTGCCGATCCTTCTTCCGTGAGACTGCCGTGAGTGAGTTGAAGATCGTCAAGTACCCCCACCCGGCCCTGCGCTTCGAGTCGAAGCCGCTGCAGGCGATCGACAAGGAAGTGCGCCTGATCGCCGGCCGGATGTTGGAGCTGATGTACGGCGCCCGTGGCCTGGGCCTCGCCGGCAACCAGGTCGCCTGGCCGTTCCAGATGTTCGTGATGAACGCAACCGCCAACCCCGAAGAGGCCGAGCAGCAGCGCATCCTCATCAACCCCGTCGTCGTCGAGCGCAAGGGGACCATCGAGGGGGAGGAAGGTTGTCTCAGCTTCCCCGATTTGTATCAGAAGGTGCGCCGGGCGAAGACGGTCAAGGTGCAGGCTTACGATCTGGAAGGGAAGGTCATCGAGGTGCTGACGAGCGACCTGCCGCAAAACTTCGCCGAGCTGGCCTCGCGCGTGTTGCAGCACGAGATCGACCACCTGCACGGGGTGCTGTTCATCGACAAGATGGGGCCGCTCGGGAGGCTGGCGGCGCGCGGCACGCTGCGCGACTTCGAGCGTGAGTTCCGCCGGTCGCAGGAAAAGGGCGAATATCCGTCGGACGCGGAGATTGAGAAGCGCTTGAAGGAGCAGCAGGCGGAAGGCAACGGGACGCCGCCGATCCTCTGAGGTTGCGTGTCGCGCGCTCGTAGTGACCCGATTTATCGGGTCTCGGCCGGCAGCGACCGCATAAATGCGGTCACTACGAGCGCCAAAGGAGGAGAGCCGATGCGTCTGGTGATGATGGGCACCGGCACCTTTGCCGAGCCGACGTTCGAGGCGCTACTATCCGGCCCGCACCCGGTCGTGGGGCTGGTGACGCAGCCGGACCGCGTCGCCGGCCAGGAGCGCGGCTCGACGCGCCAGACCGGCAAGGGCATGAAGGCCATCGCCCAGGAGAAGGGCATCCCCGTCTTGCAGCCGGAGAGCATCAACACGCCGGATGGCGTCGCGAAACTGAAGGAATGGCAGGCCGAGTTGCTCGTCGTCGCCGCTTACGGACAGATTTTGTCGAAGGAGGTGCTGGAGGCGGTGCCGCACGGCGGCATCAACGTGCATGCCTCGCTGCTGCCGAAGTACCGCGGGGCGGCCCCGGTGGCGTGGGCGATCTACCACGGCGAGACGCGGACCGGCGTGACGATCATCCGCATGACGACCGGCCTCGACGCCGGCGACATGCTGGAGCAACAGGCCATCGCCATTCATCCTGACGAAACCGCCGGGGAGTTGGAGGCACGGTTGGCGCCGATTGGGGCACAGTTGGCGCTGAACGTGGTCAAGCAACTTGCGCGCGGCACGGTTCAGGGCGTCAAGCAAGACAAATCGCAGGTGACGAAGGCGCCGAAGCTGAAGAAGGAAGACGGGCGGATCGATTGGGATCGGGATAATGTGCCGAACAAGGTCCGCGCGATGCAGCCTTGGCCCACGGCCTACGCCTTCTTCCACCATGAAGGCAAGCCGCCGGTGCGAGTCATCCTTACTCGCGCCAAACTCGTCGATATATGGGAGGACGAGATACCGGGGCCGGGGACGATTGAAGTAGTTCCCGGTTCCCCTGCCAGGTTGTGTGTCTGGGCGAATACCTCCCGGGTCGAGATCCTCGAACTCCAGCCCGCGGGCAAGAAGCGCATGAGTGCCGCCGAGTTCCTGCGCGGGCACCCCATCCAGCCGGGCGACCACTTCGGCCCGGAATCCGAATGAGACTCCAACCCGCGCGCTTCACCGGTCCCATCCACACCGCCCGCACGCTGGCGCTGCAAGTCCTCCTCGACTGCCGCAACGGTGACGCCTTCGTGCAGGAAGTCCTCGACGGCCACCTGACCCGATCCCCGCTGAGTCCCGCCGACCGCCGCCTGGCGACGCACCTGGCGTACGGCGTCCTGCGCCGCCGCGGCAGTCTCGACGCCCTGCTGCACCCGGTCATCACGCGGGAGCCCCATAACGTCGAGCCGTGGCTGTGGGATGCGCTGCGACTCGGGGCGTATCAGCTCGCCTACCTGTCGCACGTCCCCGCTCATGCCGCGCTCAACGAGACGGTCGAGCTCGCCGCGCAGTGGGGCCGGCCGGGGGCCAAGGGTTTCCTCAACGGCGTGCTGCGCTCGCTGCTGCGCCTGCTCACCGACGACCGCACCGACAGGCCGGCCGCCGACGCCCTGCCGCTGGAGAACGGCGTCTTCCGGCGCCTGGCTCGACCTGTGCTTCCCGACCCGGCGACGAAGCCGGTAGAATACCTGTCCGCGTTTTCGCTGCCGCGCTGGTTGGCCCAGCGCTGGGCGGAGCGCTACCCGTGGGACGAGTGCGTGCGCCTCGGCTTCTGGTTCGCCGGGCCACCCCCGCTGTACTTGCGCGTCAACCCGCTGCGCACCAACCGCGACTCGTTCCTGGCGGCGCTGCGCCAGGCCGGTATCGCCGCCGAACCGGGCGACCACCCGCAGGCGGTTCGGCTGGATGAATCGGCTTCGATCCGCGAACTGCCCGGCTACGGCGAGGGCTGGTTCACAGTGCAGGACCAGTCGGCGATGCGCGTGGGGTCGGCCCTCGACCCGCAGCCCGGTTGGCGTGTCCTCGATCTGTGCGCCGCCCCGGGCGGCAAGACGACGCACCTGGCCGAGCTGCTGCACAACGAAGGGCAAATCGTCGCCTGCGACATCGACGACGAACGGTTGAAGATCGTCTCCGAGTTGTGCGCCCGGCTGGGAATCGGTATCGTCCAGACGCGACGGCTGGCGAGCGGGGGTCGTGAGACCCCCGGTGAGGAGCCGCCGACCGGTCCGTTCGACGCGGTGCTGGTCGATGTGCCGTGCAGCAACACCGGCGTGCTGGGTCGCCGTCCCGAGGTGCGCTGGCGTTTGAAGCCGGGCGACTTCGCTCACCTGGTGCGGTTGCAGACGAAGCTGCTGCTGTGGGCCGGCGAGCGCGTGCGGCCGGGGGGCGTTGTGGTCTATTCGACGTGCAGCACCGAGCCGGAGGAGAACGGGGCCGTGGTGCGGGCGGCGCTGCGCGGGTTGCGCGAGCTGGAACTGGAAGTGGAAGAGGAACAGGTGCCCGGCAAGCCGTCGGACGGCGGCTACTGGGCACGGCTGCGAATGAGGGGTTAACATGGCCACCGCGAAGGCTGCGCATCGAACCGGGTCAACGCCGCCCGCCGTCAATGGGGCGAGCGCGATCCTCGAACGAATTCGGGCGATCCAGAACGATCCGGTGCTTCAACGAATCCGTCCCAAGGGGATGGTGTGGGCCTGCGAAGACGAGGAATCGAACATGGGCGAATCGACCGTACATACGCTCACCCTCGACATCCTCCGCTATGGCCTGGCGTTCCACTTTGTCCTGATGGCGGGCTTGCGAGTCCTCGGCAACCTGAACCTCTATTTCTCCCGGCAGAACCCGAACCTGTTCCTCACGCCCGATCTCATGGTCGTCAAAACGCCGCGCCCGTTGCCCGCACAGCTCAGTTCGTACCGCATCGGGGAACAGGGACCGACGCCTCTCCTTGTTGCCGAGGTCCTCTCGCCGAGGACGTACAGGGAGGGCGACCTGACCGGCAAGCCGATCCAGTACGGGGAAATCGGCATTGACGAATACCTGATTGCCGACGTGACCGGCGAACTCCTGGCACAGCGCCTCCTGCTCCTGCGGCGACAACCGGACGGCACCTGGCGAGACAAGGAGGACGAAGACGGCGGTATTACGAGCGGTCTTGGGTTCCGTGTGGTGATCGAGGCCGACGGCCAATTGCGCGTGATCGATGCGAAGACCGGGGAGCACTATCCCCGACCGGAGGAGGCGCTGGCGGCGGTGAGGCGGGTCCGTGCTCTCGAAGAGGAGCTAGCCCGCCTTCGCGGTGCCTCGCCGAAGGGCAAGAAGGGGAAGGGACAGCGGCGCAAGTCATGAGCAAGAAACTTTATATCGAAACCGTCGGCTGCCAGATGAACGTGCTGGACAGCGAGCTGGTCGTCGGCAGCCTGCGCCGGCAGGGCTACCAGCTGAGCGACAGCGCCGCCGGCGCCGACGTGATCCTCTTCAACACCTGCTCCGTCCGCCAGCACGCCGAGGACAAGATCTACAGCGCCCTCGGTCGGCTGCGCCACCACAAGCTGCGCCACCCCGGCACGGTGATCGGCGTCCTCGGCTGCATGGCGCAGAAGGATCAAGAATTGATCCTCCGCCGCGCCCCGCACGTCGATATCATCTGCGGCACCGGGCAGCTGGCCCGCCTGCCGGAGCTGATCGCCGCGGTCGAGAAGTCCGGCGAGCGGCAGACGGCCCTGTCGCTGGCCCGCAACGAGGCGTCGCGCCACGAGGTCGAGCGCTCCTTCGAGACTTTCGACCCGATGCGCGACCCGTCGATGCGGCCGTCGCCGTTCCAGGCGTACGTCCGCATCATGATCGGCTGCGACAAGTTCTGCACCTACTGCATCGTGCCCAGCGTCCGTGGCCCCGAGCAGAGCCGTCCCCCGGAACACGTCGCCGCGGAGGTGCGCCAGCTCGCCGCCGAGGGCTGCAAGGAAATCACGCTCCTGGGCCAGACGGTCAACAGCTACAAGTACGACACCGGCGACGGCCGACGCTTCCGCCTGTCCGACCTGCTGGGGCGCATCCACGACACGGCCGGCATCGAGCGCGTCAAGTTCATCACGAACTTCCCGAAGGACATGACCGACGACCTGCTCGACGCGGTGCGTGAATTGCCGAAGGTGTGCCCGTACCTGCACGTCCCGGCGCAGCACGGCGACGACGAGCAGCTTCGGCGGATGAAGCGCCTCTACACGGTAGAATTCTACCGCGAGATGCTGGCCCGCTGCCGCGAGCGGGTGCCGGGCGTGGCGGTGTCGAGCGACTTCATCGTCGGCTTCTGCGGGGAGACGGAGGAGCAGTTCGAGCGCAGCTGCGACCTGGTGCGCGAGGCCGGCTTCAAGAACAGCTTCATCTTCAAATACAGCCCGCGCCCGGGGACGAAGGCTGATGACCTGTACCCCGACGACGTCCCGGAGGAGGTCAAGAAGCGGCGCAACAACGACCTGCTGGCGATCCAGAACAAGGTGAGCCTCGCCGACCACCGCGGCCGCATCGGGCAAACGGTGCGGGTGCTGGTCGAGGGGCCGAGCAAGAACGCGCTGAAGCACGATTCTGAGAGCGGGCCGATGCAGCTCACAGGGCGGACGATGACCGATCACATCGTCGTCTTCGACGGGAACGAGCGCCTGGCCGGTCAGACGGTGGACGTGGTCGTTGAGGATGCGTCGGCGTTCACGCTGTTCGGCAGTGTCGTAACTGGCGAGCCGATCGGAATGGAGTGTTACGGTGCGGAAGCGTGCGCGCCGCCGGGGACCGGGGAAACCGGGCGGCGCGTGAGCTTACCGTTGCTATAATCTGAGGACACTTTGCCAGCGGTTCCCAGGGGAAACGAAAATGACCACTGCACATGTTCCGCTGACCGAAACCGAAGACCGCGCCTTGGCCGAGATCGCCGCACAGACCGGCAAGACGCGCGGCGACTTGCTGCGCGAGGCCGTGAGCCAGTATCTCAACCGCTTCCCTCCGCGGGATCGCTTGAACTTGCTCCGCCAAGGGCGCGGGCTGTGGAAGGATCGAGACGACTTACCCTCACTGGAAACGCTCCGCGCTGAGATGGATCGCTTCTGACCCCTGTGGGCACTCTCATGGCGGCTCGGTTGCTGATCGATACCGGCGACAATAGCGCGGGAGGTAACGATGGCCGATCTTGACTCACCGATCACGCCGTTGACGATCCACTTGCCCGCCGACCTGATTGCAGAGTTGCGGCTCGTCGCCGAGGAGAAGGGGCTCTCCGTCGATGAGGTCGTGCGCGAGGCATGCCTGGCGTACACCGAGCCGCGCTCGTGGGAGCGGGACTACAAGGAATGGCTGCGCGAGCATCCCGACCAGCCTCGCGCCGAATTCGGCATCGACGGCGATGACTTGACGTCTCAGCGGGCAGGGGCATAACCGCCATGAAGCGCGGTAAAGTCTGGTGGGCCGACTTGCCGGGGGCAATCGGGCGCCGTCCCGTCTTGATCCTTTCGCGCGATTCGCTGCCGCCCGGTCGCGGCGAGATCACCGTCGCCTACCTCACGACGACCATCCGCCGTCTGCCGGTCGAAGTCCTCCTCACACCCGCCGACGGCGTGCCGCGTACCTGCGTCGTCAACTGCGATTCGATCAACACCATCCCGAAGAGCGCGTTCAGCCGCTTGATTTGCACCCTCTCTGCTGCGAAGATGGCAGAAGTGAAGGCCGCCATCGTGGAAGCCCTCGACCTCCGTTAACCGTCTCTCCCGCCATCCCGACTGCCGCGCATGCAACCGGACTCACTGCGTCACTCCCTGGAGTCGCTCGCCCAGGCCCGTCCCCTCCTGCACACCTGGGGCCTGCGCGACTTCGAGCGCGGCTGGCAGAACCTCAGCCACCTCGCCGAGGCCGCCGGTCTCGACCCTCTCAGCGAACTGTCTCCCTTCCTCGCGCGCTACCTGCCGCGCTGTCCCGACCCGGACATGGCGCTGAACAACCTCGAGCGCTTCCTGGCCAACCCCGGCGGCCGCCAGCAGCTGCCCCTCCTCCTCGAAGGGCGAGCCCGGCCGCTGGAAATCCTGTTGCAGCTCCTTAGCACCAGCCAGTCGTTCAGCGACCTGCTCGTCGCCAACCCCGACTACCTCGACATGCTGCGCGTGCCACTGCGGCGCAGCCCCAGCGACGCCGAGCTGCGCGACGGGCTGCGAGGCGAGGTGGACGCCGCGTTCGAGGACTCCGCTGTGCTGCGCGTCTTCCGCCGCTTCCGCCAGCGGCAGGTGCTGCGCATCGGCACCAACGACATCATCCGCGACCGCCCCCTGGAGGAGATCACGCGCGACATCTCGCGCGTGGCCGACATCGCCCTGGAAGTCGCCCTGGAAGTCGCCCTGCGCAACGTCGGCAAGCGCTTCGGCGAGCCGTACACCGTCGGCGGCACGCGCGCCCGCTGCGTCGTCCTCGGCTTCGGCAAGCTCGGCGGCGAGGAGCTGAACTACTCCAGCGACATCGACCTGATGTTCCTCTACGACGAGGAGGGCGGCACGCGCGGCAAACGCGTCACCAGCATCGACAACGGCGAGTTCTTCGGCCGCGTCGTCGGCGAGGTCGTGCGCCTGCTGTCGGCCCACACCGACCGCGGCCAGGCCTACCGCATCGACCTGCGCCTGCGGCCGGAAGGGCAGCGCGGCCCGCTCGCTCGCTCCCTGGCCAGCACGTTGTCGTACTACGACACCCTCGGCCGCACCTGGGAGCGGCAGGCGCTCATCAAGCTGCGCCCCGTAGCCGGCGACCTCAAGCTGGGCGCCGAGTTCCTGCGCCTCATCGAGCCGTTTGTCTACCGCAAATACCTCAGTGTCGGCGAGATCAACGAGATCAAGGCGCTCAAGCGGCAGATCGAGCAGAAGACGAGCAAGGCCGGCGCCGGCGACTCGGAGGTGAAGACCGGCCACGGCGGCATCCGCGACATCGAGTTCACCATCCAGTTCCTGCAGTTGCTCAACGGCGGCGACCTGCCCGCCGTTCGCCAGCGCAACACCCTGCTGGCGATGGCCGCCCTGGAGCGCGTCGGCTGCCTGACCGACCAGGAGTACCAGATCCTCGACGACGCCTACCGCTTCCTACGCAAGACCGAGCACCGCCTGCAACTGCTCTTCGACCTGCAAACGCACCGCCTCCCCGCCGGCGAGGACGAGCTGCGCAAGCTGGCCCTCCGCATGGGCTACCAGTCAGGGAACAGGGAACAGGGAACAGGGAACAGCACCGACGAGTCTTCCCTGTTGCCTGCCCTGGACGCTTTCCAGCAGGATTATCGCGAGAAGACGCGCCTCGACCGCCAGATCCTCAACCACCTGCTGCACCAGGCGTTCCAGAGCGAGGACGGCGAGGCGTCGCCCGAGGCCGACCTGATCCTCGACCCCAATCCCGACCCGGATACGGTCCGTGCCGTGCTCAGCCGCTACGGCTTCCGCGACGTGCAGGGGGCCTACCAGAACCTGACGCAGCTGGCCCAGGAGTCGGTGCCGTTCCTCTCGACGCGCCGCTGCCGGCACTTCCTCGCCAGCATCGCCCCGCACCTGCTGCGCGCCCTCGCCGACACGCCCGACGCCGACATGGCCCTGGTCAACCTCGAAAAGGTCACCGGCACGCTGGGGGCCAAGGCCGTCCTCTGGGAGCTGTTCAGCTTCAACCCGCCGAGCCTGACCCTGTACGTCGATCTGTGCGCCTGGAGCGAGTTTTTGTCGGAAATCCTCATCCGCAACCCCGGGATGATCGACGAATTGCTCGACAGCCTGGTGCTGAACCAGCCGCGCACCCTCGCCGAGCTGCGCGAGGAATTGGCCGGCCTGTGCCGCGGCGCCGCCGACCCGGACCCCATCCTGCACAGCTTCAAGGACAAGGAGCTGCTGCGCGTCGGCGTCCGCGACATCCTGGGCAAGGAGACCATCCGCGAAACCACCGCGGCGCTGAGCGACCTGGCCGAGGCCATCCTCGGGGAGATAGCCGCCCTGCACTATCCTCCTTTACTGAGGCGCTTCGGCGTCCCCTACCTGTCGGAGGGTCCGCGCGCCGGTCAGCCGAGCCGCTACGCCCTGATTGGGCTGGGCAAGCTCGGCGGCCGTGAGCTGAGCTACCACAGCGACCTCGACCTGGTCCTGGTCTACGAGGGGGACGGGCGCACGGGGCCGCCCCAGGGATCGTCGCGCTTCACGCGCTTCGACGCGACCGACAACTTCCACTTCTTCACGGAGTTGGCACAGCGGATCATCAAGGTGGCCGGCGTGCTCGGGCCGATGGGCCGGCTCTACCAGGTGGACATGCGCCTGCGGCCGACGGGCAAGTCGGGCAGCCTCGTCCTCCCGCTGCCGGAGTTCCGACGCTACTACGAGGGCGGCGGGGCGCAGCTCTGGGAGCGGCAATCGCTGACGCGGGCGCGCGTGGTCGGCGGCGACGCGGAGTTCGGCACCGAGGTCATGGCCGCCGTCGCCGAGCGCGCCTACGGCGTGCCGTGGCGGCCGGAGATGCTCGTCGAGATCGCCGGCATGCGCGAGCGGTTGGAGGCCAGCCGCAGTGAGCGCAGCCTCAAGCGCGGCTTCGGCGGCATCGCCGACATCGAGTTCCTGGTGCAGCTCTTGCAACTGAAGTACGGGGGTGGGGCAGCCGACCTCCGCGCCACCAACACCTGGGACGCCCTGGCCGCCCTGCAGGCGCGGGGATTGCTCTCCGCGGAGGAGCACGGGGCCCTGCGCGCCAGCTACGACTTCCTGCGCGAGGTGGAGAGCCGGCTGCGGATCGTCCACAACCGCTCGCTCGACGACCTGCCGCAGACGCCGGCCGGGCTGGAGACGCTGGCCCGGCGGCTGGGCTTCGATCCGGGCGCGGGCGACGCCGGCCGGCACTTCCTCGCGGAGCTGGAGCGGCACACGACGCAGACGCGCGAATTGTTCCTGCGCGTCGTCGAGCGCGAGAAGCAATGACCGGAGGCCGGTTCTTGCCCGCCGGTGGCGACTGTGGTACGCTGCCGGACGTTGAACTGGGGTTCGGTTGGTTCCCCTCTCTGTCGAGCCGGCGACTGCTCGCACGGTCGGGCGAGGATGGAAACAGACATGAGGCAGATGGCACCCCCGCAGTCGCCCCCGCACGTGGCCCTCGGCGAGGGCGACGGGTTGAATCGCGTCCGCTTCCGCCTATGGCAGATCGTGTGGACCGCCGCCACGGTGGCCGTCACCGCCTGGATCTGCACGTTCGGCTGGATCCCCGCGGTCCTGGCGCTGCTCACCGCCAAGCACGTCCTCGTCGCGATCCTGGTGATGGGGTTGGGGGTGGACGCCAAACAGCGCGCATAACGGCCGCTTGCGGCTTCGCATGACCTGCGAAGCCGCAAGCGGCGAATCACGTCCCCGGTCGCAGTAACTTCCGCAACTCGTCGCCGACCGCCTTCAGCGGGACGCGCCGCTGCTGTGTGCTGTCGCGCTCGCGGATCGTCACCGTGTCGTCCTGCGCCGTCTGCCCGTCGATGGTAATGCAGAACGGCGTCCCCGCCTCGTCCTGCCGACGGTAGCGGCGGCCGACGGCGCCCTTGTCGTCGTAGAAGACGTTGAAGTCCCGCTTCAACTCGCGGTACAGCGCCTGCGCCCGCTCCGGCATCCCGTCCTTGTTGACCAGCGGCAAGATGGCCGCCTTGATCGGCGCCAGTCGCGGGTGGAAGCGCATCACCACGCGCTTCTCGCCGCCGACCTCGTCCTCGGCGTAGGCTTTGCACAGCACCGCCAGGGTGAAGCGGTCGGCGCCAGCCGACGGCTCGATGACGTGCGGGATGAACTGGTACTTCTCGACCTCCGCCGGAGGCGGGGTGGTCTTCAGCCACTCCTTGAAGGAGTTGGTGCCGCGGCCGGCTTTGTCGCGCTCCCAGGCCTCCTCGTCGAAGTAGCTCATGTCCTTGCCGCTGTGTTTGGCGTGCTGCGTCAGGTCGTAGGCGCCGCGGTGGGCGACGCCTTCCAGTTCCTGCGGCTCGTCGGCGAACGGGAACAGGTACTCGATGTCGGTCGTGCCGATGGAGTAGTGGGCCAGTTCGTCCTTGCCCTGCTCGCGCGGCCGCAAGCGGTCCGACTTGATGCCGAGCTGCGTGTACCAGTTCTTGCGCACGTCGCGCCAGTACAGATACCACTTCATCGACTCGGCCGGATGGCAGAAGAACTCGATCTCCATCTGCTCGAATTCGCGGCTGCGGAAGGTGTAATTCCGCGGGGTGATCTCGTTGCGGAACGCCTTGCCGACCTGCGCGATTCCGAACGGCAGCTTCAGCCGCGTGCTGTCGAGCACGTTGCGGAAGTTGACGAAGATACCCTGCGCCGTCTCGGGGCGCAGATACACCTTGTTCTCTTCCTTCTGCTCGATCCCGGCATACGACTCGAACATCAGTTTGAATGGCGCCGGCGGGCCGAGTGGACCGCCGCAGCGCGGACACGGGTCTTGCAGACCGGTCGCGTGCAGCTGCTCCGTCGCGACGTATTGGGTGATTTCCTGCATCGTCGGCGGGGCGTCGGGCTGTCCGTTAACGCGCGTGGCGAGCCAACTCAGCGTAACCTCCGGGTTGCGGACGAGAGCGAGGTTCGGCGCGAGTTTCTTGCCTTTGGTTCTGGCCCAGTTGAGAAGCCGCGGCGAGTCGATCGCGCCGGTGATGGGCGTGAATTCCTGCAGCAGGGAATCAAGCCACTTACATCCCGTGGCTAGCGCGTCCCACAACTGATCGGCGCGGACGAAGTGTCCGCAACCGGGACACTTCCGCATCGGGTCGGCAAACCCGCCAACATGCCCGCTCGCTTCCCACACCTTCGGGTTCATGATGATCGAGCAGTCCACCCCGACCATCGAGATTTCCTGCCCGTCCGGCCCCGGCGGCGGATTGCGCACCATGTCCTGCCACCAGGAGCCCTTGATGTTCTTCTTCAGCTCGACGCCGAGGGGGCCATAGTCCCAGAAACCGCCGATTCCCCCGTAGATCTCGCTCGACTGGAAGATGAACCCGCGCCGCCGACACAGCGCCACCAGTTTCTCCATATCCATCGGGCACCCCGTTACTTCAACCAATGACTGTTCACGATCCCAACCGCCCCGACCTCGACGCGCAGCGGGTCGCGGCGCAGCTCCGGCACCAGGGCGAAGCGGTCCACCTGGGCGGCCGCCTTGATGTCGTCATCGTATCCCAACCGCTGCAGCGCGGCTCCCCCCTGCCCCACCTGCAGCGCCCCCAGCAGGCACCGGCCGTGATTCTCGAAGCAGTCCCACGCCAGCCGGGCCGCGTCGTTCAGCCGCACCTCGCACGCCTGGGACAGGCAATCGACCAGCGCCCCCGCCAGCAGCGTGTCCTCCAGCGACACTTCGCCCTCGGTGCCGGCGCAGACGATATGAAGAGGACGCGCGTCCTGCCGCACTTGTTCGCACACGGCGCTGTAGTTGACGAAGGCGGCGACGAGGACGCGCTCGGCCTCGGCGGCGCGCAGCAGGGCGCGGGTGCCGTTGGTCGTGGTCAGGACGACGGTGTTCCCCTTGCACGCCTTGGCGGTGTATTCGCGCGGCGAGTTGCCCAGGTCGAATCCGGGCAGCGGCCGGCCGCCGCGCTCGCCGCCCAGCAGCGCCCGGCCGACACGCATCTCGCCGGCCAGGGCGCGCGCCTCCTCGACCTCGGCGCAGGGGCGGACGCAGGCGGCGCCGGCGGCGAGGGCGTGGACGATGGTGGTCGTCGCACGCAGCACGTCGATGACGACGGCGAGGCCGCCGGTCAATCGGCCGGGCGGCACCTGGCAGGGGAGCAGGTACACTTGAACGTCCCGGTCCTCAGGCATAATGCCTCCACGGGTCGCTGCGAGTAAGCGTGCATCTTACGATAGGAAAGGTTGCGGCGACAGAGGTTCTTGGCTGTCAGGACCATGAGATACGTTTAGCGACGCTTCGCAGAAGCGTGAGGTCAAACACGCTTCTGCGAAGCGTCGCTAAACCGACGATCGTATCGACGGGGATCAGTCCTCGATCGGCTCGGGCACCGGCGGCAAGGCGCCGAGTACCCGTTTCGCCTCCGGCGTCCCGATCCGCTCCAGCACCTGGGCCGCGCGCAGCCGCCGCAAGGGGTCGGGGAAGACCTTGGCGGCGGGCGCGGCGAGCAGTTGCTCCAGGCGCTGCTTGCCGCGCGGCGATTCCGTCTTCGTCAGGGCGGCCCGCAAGCCGGGGGCAACCTCGGCCCCGCGCCGGACCAACTCGGCAAAGGCGGCGCGGCGCACGACGTAGCGCTCGGCGTCCAGGTCGGCGATGAGGCTCCGCAGCCCGGCATCGTCCGCCGCGGCTGGTCTCAACCGCTGCTCCAGAAACGCGGGGGCGTCGTCGCGGGCCGCGCCCAGGGCCACCAGCGCCCGGTACGCCACGGCCGCGTCGGCACTGCCCAGGTCGTTCCAGAGCGCTTCCAGGGTCTTGCGATCCGGCCGTTCGGCGCCGGCGGCGCCGGGCGGCGCCGACCCGACCAGGCAGACCGCGCCCGCCCGGGTGCCGAAGAGAAGGTGTCGGCCGTCGGGGGAAAATGCCAGGGCGGTGGGCGGATCGCCCGGAAAGCGCAGCACCTCCTGCCCGCTGAGAACTTCCCACAGGCGGAGCGAGCCGGCGTCTGCCGCCGCGCCGCGCGGCGCACGCGTCTTGCCGCCGGCATGGAAGTCACTGCCGGCGGCGGTGGCCAGCAGCCGGCCCTCCGCCGACAGGGCCGCCATCGACCCGTGGCCTTCCACGACCAGCCGCGGCTTGCCCGTGACGGCATCGACAAGGGCCACGTCCCCGGTGAGGATGCTGAACGGCCCCTCCTTGCCGCTGTTGATCGCCGTCGCCACGGACATGCTCCCAATGACAAGGAACTTTCCTCCCGGAGGCGCGGCGAGAGCGCTCCCCTTACGATCCCGTTTGCGGACCTCCTTCCCCGTCTCGACCGACCATTCCGCGATCACCTCGGGCGCGTAATTCGGCACGAAAAGGCCGTCAAACGTGTTCCCCTCCGAGCCGATCCCGCCCGTGAGCAGGGAGCGGCCGTCGGACGTGAAGGGCACTGTCGTGACGCGGCCCGCGCTGGCGCGGATCAGGTGCCGCTCTTCCCTTTTCGCCACATTCCACACGCGGGCGCTGCCGTCCTCGCCGCCCGAGGCCAGCAAGTTCCCGTTGGGGCCGAAGGCAACAGCGAACACAGCCCCCTTGTGACCGGCAAGGGAGCCCATCTCGCGGCCGTCGGCGAGGTCCCAAAGTCGTACGCGTCCGTCGGCGCCGGCCGAGGCCAGGTGCCGGCCGTCGGGTGACACGGCCAGGGCGAAGGTGCCGCCCTCGTGTCCGGACAGCGCGGGCAATTCTTTCGTCGTCGCCATGTCCCAGCGGCGCACCTTCCCATCCCGTCCCGCGGACAGAGCGGCCTTTCCATCCGGCGTGAACGCCACGGCATGTACTTCGCCCTCGTGCGCGTAGAGTCGCTTTGGCTCCGACCCCTGCGGGGGAGCCGAAGGGACCGCCGGGTGAGGCTTGACCTCCTGGCGCCGCGCCTCCAGGCGCACCAGCGCGGCCCGCGCGGCCCGGGTGCGGGGCCCCGACTCGCCGCCCCGTGCTAGTCCTTCGAGAAACCCCTCGGCCGCCGGGGTACCCATCTGCTCCAGCGCCAGCACCGCCCGCAAGTCGCGCAGCATGGCGGAGTCGCGATTCTTGCCCTCAAGCGCGGCTAGCAACTCCTCCAGCCGGCGGAGCCGTTCGGCCTCCTTCTCACCCGCCAGCGCCTTTCGCAGGAGCGGCTCGACCCGCGCCCCGTGGTCGCGCAGCCGCTTCGTCGCCTCCTCGCGCCGGTCGAACTCGTCGTGGCCCAGGTCGGCAATCCAGCGCACCACCTGGCGCTCGTCCACCTCGGCGTCGGGCCGTAGCCGCTCCTTCAGGAAAGGAACGGCTCGATCCGGGGCTGCGGCGAGTGCCCACACGGCGGGGTAGGCGGCGGCAGGTTGCTGTTCCAGTGCCTTCCACAAACTGTCCGCCTTGTCGGCGTTCCACTGCTGGGCGGCGCCGGCCGGGGCGACCGGCCAGGCGAGGACCGTGGCATCGGCGGCGCCCGAGACCAGCGTCCGCCCGTCCGGGGTGAACGCCAGCGTAAGCACCAATCCCGAGTGACCGCGCAGCACGCGGACCACGCCGCCGGTCACCGCCTCCACGACCACGACAGCGTTCTCGGTGCCGCCCAGCGCGAGCAACGAGCCGTCGGGGGAGAACGCGACCGGGTTGGCAAGCACCCAGTGACCTCGGCGGTCCATGTGCTCCGCGAACTGATGCAGTTGACGGCCCGTGGACACGTCCCATAGCTGCGGAGGGTTCCCAAAACTCCCCGAGGTCGCGAGCAGCGCCCCGTCAGGCGAGAAGAGGACATGATCCGGTACATGGCCGCTCGGACAGAAGGTCCGGAGCAGCTTTCCGGTCGTCACATCCCAGAGGCGCACCGTGTCGCTCGGCGTGTCAGACGAACGGGCCTCGTCGCTCAGCACGGCCAGGGCCAACAGCCGGCCGTCGGGAGAAAGCGCCATCCCGCCGAGTTCCGGTCCTATCCCCTTATCCGCCGGGAGGGCCAGGCGGTGGAGCAGGCGGCCCCCGGCGTCCCGGACCACCAGGGGAAGGCCCGTGTCGGCATCTCCTTCGAGCGCGGCCACGGTTTGTTCATCCGGGGAAGCCACGAACTGCCGCGCGCGCGGTTGCGCCTTCGGCTCGATCTCCCGGCCGGTCGCCACATCCCAGGTCAGGCCCGCCGTGCTGATCGTGCGGCCGTCCGCTGAAAACGACAGCGTGAGCTTCCAGCGATCCCGGTGCCAGTAAACCCAATCCCCTTTGAACTTCAGGGTCCGCACTTCCGTCCCGCGAACCGCATCCCACAATCGCACGACATCGCCGGCCACAGAGGCGATCAGTTTCCCGTCGGGGGAGACCGCAACGGCATGTACCGCGTTGAGGTTCCCGACGGCAAGTTTCTCCTTGCCGGTTTCGATGTCCCACAGCCGGATCCGCGTGTCGTCACCGGCGCCGCTCGCTATGGTCTTGCCGTCCGGCGATAAGGCGACCGCCCCGGCGCGATCGCGGGTACCCTCCATCATGCGGCGGACGATTTCGCGGCGCGCGACATCGATGACGCACACTTCGGCGCCGGTCACCAGGCGATTGCCGGTCGCGTCGAAGGCGACCGCATTACTGGCCGCCGGGTGCTTGAACGTCGCTTGCCGCTTGCCGGTCAGCGCGTCCCAAAGGCAGACCCGGTACCAACCGGCCGACGCCAGCAATTTGCCGTCCGGCGAGAAGTCGAGGCTGGAAACTTTCCCCTGCTCCTGGTCGGTGATGCGGAAGCGCTCCTTGCCGTTGGCCGCGTCCCAAACGACGAGTGTGTTTTTGGAGTCGTCGCACGCTGCCACGGACTTGCCGTCGGGGCTGAAAGCGAGGGCGCGGGCGAAGTAAGGGATCCCCTCAAAGCGCCGTAGCTCCTTGCCGCTCTCCACGTCGAGGAGGAGAACATTGTCCGGATGGTCGATGCAAAGCAACGCCTTGCCGTCGGGAGAGAACGCCAGCGGCCAAAGGCCGACCTCCAACAGAGTGCGGATGGGCTTGCCGTCGGCCGCGTTCCAAAGTCGAACGGCTTTGCGATCTCCCGCCGTCCCCAGCAACTTGCTGTCCGGTGAGAAGACGACGGTCGTGGCAGTACCTGTGGGTAGCTGGAAGCGTAACTTGCCGCTCTGCGCGTCCCACACGCGCACGAGGCCCTGGGCGTCTGCCGAGGCCAGCGACTTGCCGTCCCGGGAGAAGGAGAGCGAATCGACGCGACTTCCGAGCCGCAGCCGGTCGGTCCCGAGGCGGAACGCGGCGTCGGTCGGCAGCGCGTCGCCGAAGGCGTCGGTGCGTCCTGCCGGCGGGCCGGGCGGCGCGGCCGCGACGGCCGAGGGCGCTGTCAGGGTAAGACACAGAAAAAGGGCTGTGCTGAGAGACGTGCGCACGATTCACCTCCGTTGATAACACGTCGGTCGGGCGCGCCGTGGGATTGATGCTACCGCGCCGCAAACCCTCCGGCGCGACAATTCCGTTCCTTACCTCGGGTCGCATTTCGGCGGCGGCGACAAAGATCCTTGGTTGTCAGAACCATAAGATGCGGTTAGCGACGCTTCGCAGAAGCGTGAGGTCGAACACGCTTCTGCGAAGCGTCGCTAAACAGTACGAGGATCGGCGATGGACGTGGTCGAAACGGTCATGCGGCTGTTCGCCGTCGGCGGCGCGGATGCCTACTTCGGCGAATCCGTCTCGCAGGCGGCGCACGCCCTCCAGTCGGCGCACCTGGCCGAACAAGCCGGGGCGGACGACGCCCTGGTCGTCGCTGCGCTGCTGCACGACGTCGGCCACCTGCTGCACGGTCTGTCCGAGGACGTCGCCGAGCGCGGCATCGACGGCCGGCACGAGCAGGGCGGCGCCGACTGGCTCGCCCGGCACTTCGGCCCGGCGGTTTCCGAGCCGGTGCGTCTGCACGTCGCCGCCAAGCGCTACCTGTGCGCCGTCGAGCCGCTCTACTTCGCGGGACTGTCGCCGGCGTCGCGTCGCAGCCTGGACCTCCAGGGCGGACCGTTCGACGCGGATGGGGTGCGGGCCTTCGAGGCGGGGCAACACTTCCGGGACGCCGTCCGGCTGCGGCGCTGGGACGACGAGGCGAAGGTGCCAGGGTTGGCGGTGCCGGGACTGGACCATTACCGCGCGCGACTGGCGGCGGCCGCGCGGCGGGAGGGGTGAGGCGTGACGCAGCACTGCGACGCGGCCGTGGTCGGGGCCGGCATCCTGGGGCTGGCGCACGCCTATCACCTGGCGCGGCGTGGGCTGCGCGTGGTGGTCTTCGAGAGGCACCCGCGCTGCCAGGGGGCGTCGGTCCGCAATTTCGGCATGCTCTGGCCGGTCGGGCAGTCGGCCGGGTCGATGTACCGCCTCGCGAGGCGCAGCCTGGAAATCTGGGGCGAAATCCTGTGCGACAGCGGCCTGTGGCACCAGCTAACCGGCTCGCTGCACCTCGCCTACCATGAGGACGAGGCGCAGGTGCTGCGCGAGTTCGTCGCCATGATCGGCTGGGTGGAGCGCGGCTGCGAATTCCTCACCCCACGGCAGATCATCCAGCAGTTTCCCGCCGCCCGCCCGGACGGGCTGCTCGCCGGGATGTGGAGCCCGGTTGAAACCTGCGTCGATCCGCGTGAGGTCGTCGCGGCTTTGCCGGAATGGTTGAGCCGGGTCCACGGCGTCCAATTCCAGTTCGGCGTGCCGGTCGTCGGCTACGAGAAGCCGACGGTGTGGACGCCGACGGGGACCTGGAGGGCCGACCGGCTCGTCGTCTGCAGCGGTGATGAGCTGCAGACGCTCTTCCCGGAGCAGTTCGCGGCTCTTGAGTTGGAGCGCTGCAAGTTGCAGATGATGCGTACTGCCCCGGTCGCGTCCGGCTGGCGGCTCGGCCCGATGCTCGCCGGCGGCCTGACGCTGCGGCACTACGCCGCCTTCGCCGGTTGCCCGACGCTCTTCGCGTTGCAGCGCCGCCTCATCGCGGAGATGCCCGATTACGTCCGCTATGGCATCCACGTCATGGCCGCGCAGAACGGCCGGGGCGAGTTGGTCCTCGGCGACTCCCACGAGGACGGAGGACACATCGATATTTTCGACAAGCCGGTGATCGACGACCTTGTGTTGGCCTATTTGCGGACCTTCCTCGCCGCGCCGGACTTCCGCATCGCGGCGCGCTGGTACGGCACCTACGTCAAACACGCCAATTGGTCGTGGCGCTACGTCTCTCCTGTCGAAGGGGTGACACTGGTGACGGCGGTCGGCGGCGCGGGCATGACGCTCTCGTTCGGGGTGGCGGAGCAGGTGGTCGCGGAGCTGCTGAGGTGACATTATGATGATCGAGTTGGTGGTCTTCGACATGGCGGGGACGACGGTCCACGACGGCGACGCGGTCAACCGCTGCCTTCGCGCGGCCCTCGCCGGCGCCGGGCTGGCCGCCGATGCCGCCGCGGTGAATGGCGTCATGGGACTGCCCAAGCCCGAGGCCATTCGCCGCCTCGTCGCCGCGTCGCCGTTGGCCGACCGCGTCGCGGCCATCCATGCCGATTTCGTCGAGCGCATGCGCCGCCTTTACCTGACCGACCCCGAGGTGCGCGAGGTGGCGGGGGCGACGGCGACGTTCGACCGGCTGCGCCGCGCCGGCGTCCGCGTCGGCCTCGACACCGGCTTCAGCCGCGACATCGCCCAGGTCATCATCGACCGCCTCGGCTGGGGCGGCGAGCGCCCGGCCATCGACGCCAGCGTCACCAGCGACGAGGTCCCGCGCGGCCGGCCGTACCCCGACATGATTCATCACCTCATGAGGCGGTGCGGCGTCAGCGAGGCGGCGCGCGTGGCCAAGGTCGGCGACACGCCGGCCGACCTGGCCCAGGGACACAACGCCGGCTGCGGCATGGTCATCGGCGTGACCGGCGGCAGCCACACCCGCGACGAGCTGGCGCGGCACCCGCACACGCACCTCATCGAATCGGTCGTCGAGTTGCCCGCGCTGCTCGGGCTCGTTTAGCGGCCCTCCTCGGGGCGGCGCTCGTAGTGACCCGATTTATCGGGTCGTGTTCGTCATCGACCGCATCAATGCGGTCACTACGAGCGCCAAGAGAGGGCCGCCCCTACACGGAGACCACCCCCCGAATTTTCCCAACTCCCCTCTTGCATCCGGCGCCGTGGGCGGTTAGTGTACTACTATCACAGTACACCTCGGCCGTTGGGTTGGCTGATGATCTTCAACATTCAACGCGAGTCGCCGGTGCCGATCTACGAGCAGATCATGGCCCAGGTCACCTTTGCGGTGGCCTCCGGCTCGCTGCGCCCCGGCGACTTCATCCCCAGCGTCCGCGACCTGGCCTCGGACCTGGTCCTCAACCCGAACACCGTGGCCAAGGCCTTCGTGGAGCTGGAGAAGCGCGGCGTCGTCGAGGGCCGGCGCGGCCGGGGCACCGCCATCGCCGCCGAGGCAGTCCCCCTCTGTCGGAAGGAGCGGCTGCGGCTCGTCCGCGAGCGGATCCGCGCCGCCTTGCGCGAGGCGAGCTTCAGCGGTATGGAACTGGAAGAGATCAAGCAAGTCGTCGAAGAGGAGCTGGCCCTGGCGCGCGGCGGGCAGTTCCGGGAGAAGCGCTGATGGAACCCGTCATCGAGATCGACGGACTCACCAAGTGGTTCGGCAACAAGCAGGCGGTCGGCGGCCTGACGCTCGACGTGCCGCGCGGGGCCATCTTCGCCCTGCTCGGCGAGAACGGCGCCGGCAAAACGACCACCATGCGCATGCTCACGGGGCTGCTACGGCCGGACGCCGGCCGGGCGTCGATCCTGGGCGAAAACCCCTGGGTCGATGCCGTCCGCCTGCGCCTCCGCGTCGGCTACGTCCCGGAGCGGCCGAAGTTCTACGACTGGATGACGGTCAGCGAGATCGGCTGGTTCACCTCCGGCTTCCACCCCAAGGGCTTCCTGTCGCGCTACCGCAAGGTGAGCGACCGCTTCGACCTCGACCCGGCCGCCCGGCTGGGCCACCTGTCCAAGGGGCAGTACGCCAAGGTCGGCCTGTCGCTGGCCCTGGCCTCCGACCCACGGGTACTGCTGCTCGACGAGCCGACGTCCGGCCTGGACCTGCTGGTGCGGCGCGAGTTCCTGGCGAGCATGGTGGACCTGGCCGGCGAGGGGCGCACCATCGTCATCTCCAGCCACCAGGTCGCCGAGGTCGAGCGCGTCGCCAGCCACGTCGCCTTCATGGCCGGCGGGCGCTTGCTCCTGAGCGGCACGCTGGACGAGGTGAAGGAACGGTTGGTGCGGCTGCGGCTGTACTGCGACGGGCTGCCGCCGTCCACCCTCGGCCTGGGTCACGTGCTGGAACACAGGGGCAAGGTCAAGGACGTGCAGCTGGTCCTCCTCGACCCGGATCGCGAGGCGCTGGCGGCCCTGCGGGTAACGCCCGGGGTCCGGGCGGTGGAAGAAACGCCGCTGTCGCTGGAAGAAGCCTACTGCGCCCTGCTGGAGCAGAAGGAGGACCTGCCGTGATCGCGTCGTTGCTATGGAAGGAGTACCGCGAACACCGCTCCGTCTGGATCGCGATGACCCTGCTGGCCGTGGTCAGCCTGGCGGTGGCGATTGAGGCGCTGATGCCGCAGGGGTGGCGGGCGGCCTCGCAGGACACCGTCGCGGCCGTCGTGGGAGGCGCTCTCATCCTGACCGGGATGTATGGGCTGGTGTGCGGGGCGATGATGTTCGCCGGCGAGCGCGAGTCGCGGGGCATGGCCTTCCTCGACATCCTGCCGCTGGGCCGCCTCGAGTTGTGGTCGGTGAAGCTCCTGGTGGGAGCGGTCTTCGTCTTGCTCTATTCCGGCGTGGTGATCGCGACCGGCGTGGCCCTTGGCGTCGTCGGCCGCAACGCCATCCCCGTCGGCTGGATCGTGGTGTTGCCCATCGTGGCGCTGGAAACCTACGTCTGGGGTCTGTGCGCCTCGACGTTCTGCCGCACGGTCCTCACGGCGGTCGCCCTTGCGGCCCTGCTGCCGCTGCCGATCCTGTGGCTCATCTCCGGCATGTGCCTGGCCATGCACGGCCCGTCCGAGCAGACGCGCGACAGCCTCGGCGCGATGGCGATTGTTGTTCTCGTCCACGGCATCGCGACTCTGGTCGCCCTGGGCGTGTCGCTCGCCGCCTTCGTGGATCGCGATTTCGAGAAGCGCTTCATCCTGAAACCGACTTCGTCGTCGTACGGCACCGTCGCGCCGAAGCACCAGCCGCGCCGCTACGAGGTGCTGCTGTGGCTGGCCCTGCGCCAGGGTGGCATCCTGGCCGGGATCCTGTGCGTGCTGGGGTTCCTGCTGGGGCTGACGCTACCGACGGCCGGGGCGGGGCTCTGGCCGGTCGGGTCGCTGTTCCTGGGCGTGGCCTGCGGCACGGCGGTCTTCGCGGGCGAACAGGGCGAGGGGGCCTTCAAATTCTGGGGCGACCAGCGCCTGCCCGTCGGCTGGCTCTGGCTGCGGCGCACGGCCCTCTGGGCGAGTGTCGTCGCCGTCGTCGCCCTCCTGATGCTGCTGGCCGCCCTCCTCCACGCCGGCGCGCAGCGGGACCGCTTGCCCAGTGCGCCGGGCCTCCTCCTCGACCGGTTGCTGGGGCTGGCTCCGGAGGCGTTCGGACCGATGGGGTCGTTCGTGTTCCTGCTGATGTGGCCGGCGTACGGCTTCGCCTTCGGACAACTCTGCTGCCTGGTGTGGCGCAAGAGCGCCGTGGCCGTGGTGGTGGCGGTACTGGCCGGGGCCGGGGCCGCTTCCGTGTGGGTGCCGTCGCTGCTGGGCGGCGGGTTGCAGCTGGTGCAGGTGCTGGGCGGACCGCTGCTGCTGCTCGGGGCGTGCCGGCTGGTCCTGTGGGACTGGGTCACCGACCGGCTCAAGACGCGGCCGGCGGCGGCGCGGCTGGTGGGTGGTGTGCTCCTGTCCTGCGCCTGGGTGGCGGCGAACTGCGCGTACCGGGTCGTGGAAGTCCCCGGCGGCGGCGAGCCGTTCGACCGGGCGGTCCTGCAGGCTCGCCTGGCCAACCCGGAGGAGGGCCGGGCTGGGCAGAAGATTCGTGAAGAGGTTCGCGTGGCCGACGACCGCGAGCGCGCCGCCGAGGTGCAACAGGGCTTGCCCGTTGGCGCCGGACCGGGGTTCCGCCCCGCCGCCAATTCGACCAAGCGCGAGCAGGTCGCGCGCGTGATCGACCTGGGGTGGGCGGCGGCCACTCCCGAATTTGAGAACTGGCTCGAAGCCATGACGGCCGGGCCGTGGCCCGACCGGCTCGCCGAGGCCGTGAAGATGCGGCTGGGGGTGCTCATCGACCCGCGCGACGTATCGACAGGTCGTAACGACGCGGAGAATTGCCGCAAGGCCGCCGAATTGTTGACGGCCCAGGCGCTCCAGGTCCAGGCGCGCGGGGCGGACGACAAGGCGCTGGAACACCTCGTGACGGTACTGGCCCTGTCGCGGCACCTGCGCCACGAGGCGCCGCCGTACGCCTACCTGGAAGGGGTGGAAACCGAGCGCGTGGCCCTGGCTGGCTTGCGGCACTGGTTGGAGCGGCTTGGGCCGAAGCGGGAACTGCTGGACCGGGCGCTGGACGAATTGACCGCTCACGAATCGACCATGCCGCCGGTCACCGAGGCACTGGCGGGGGCCTACCTGCGCTTCCGCTCCAGCCTGGGCAGCGGAGGCCGGGCTGGCGTGCCGGTGAGCGGCGAAATGGAGGCGATGCTGATGCAGGTGCCGTGGGAAGCGGCGCGGGCGCGCCGGCTGACCGACATCGTCTTCGCCGGCCGGCGCCGCATGGCCGAGACGGGAGAGGTCCTCCCGGTGTCCGACGAGGGTCAACTCGCCGACTGGCTCCCGGATCGTGATGGGCCAACGGGCGAGCGCCTGGAGGGGCTCGTCGGCTCGTCATGGCTGGCACACTCCCTGCCCCTGACGGCGGCGGTGCAGCGCGCGGCGCAATTGGGCCAGTGCGACGTCCGCGCCGCCCGCTTGCAGGTCGCGCTCGCGCTGTACCAGTGCAAGCACGGAAAAGCGGCGGTATCGCTGGACGACCTGGTGCCCGCGGTCCTGCCCGAGTTGCCCGACGACCCGTTTCGGCACCGACCGTTCGGCTACCGGGTGTCCCAGGAGGAACGGATCACCTGGCGCCGTCAATTGGTCGGCGGCGGCGAGGAGTTTACGCGCCTGGTGCCCGCGGGCCAGGGGATTCTGTGGAGCGCCGGACCGGATGGGACCGACGACGGCGGAACGCGCCAGTGGGAAAAGGATGCCAGTACCAGGGGGGGAAAAGGGCGCGATCTGATCTACCTCGTGCCGCGCGGCGAGCGCTAAGAAACTGTAACACCACTGTCTTCGCGGCTTGCGGCTTCGCAATCGTTCCTGCGAAGCCGCAAGCGGCAAGACGGTTTTTGATACAGTTTCTAAGCCGCAAGCGGCAGGGCGGCGGTTATCGCCGCCACCACCTCCGCCACGTCCGCCATCGCCCCGACGCCGACGTCGCCGCACGCCAGCCGCTTGCTCTGCGGGCCGACGACCCACAGGCGCGGGCAGCGCTCGTTGATCCAGGCCATCACCGCGTCGAGGTCGAGGCCGGCGGGCACATCACCCCCGCCAGAGTCGGCCGCGAGTTGCCGCAGGTGCCGGCCGGTCAGCGGGTGCAGCCACATGAGCGTATTCATCGCCGGCGCCAGCACGACCGGCCGCGCCGTGTCCCAGGCCCGCCAGACGCACGTCAGGCAGTTGTCGCTCAGCCCGTTGGCCAGCTTGGCCAGCGTGTTCGCGTCCAGCGGGGCGATCACCAGCAGGTCGGCCCACTTCCGCAATTCGATGTGCAGCACGGGGTCATCGCGCTGCCACAACTGCCCGGCGTCGCGGCCGGGCCATTCGTCCTCGTCGAGGATGACGATGTCCGGGTCGCGCTCCGGCCGCTCGGGATTGAGCGTCACCGGGTCGAAGAAATACAGCGCCGCGCGCGTCGCCACGACCTTCACCGCGTGCTCGGCGAGGCGCAGCTGCCGGTACAGGTCCGGCACGCGGACCGCTGCCACCGAACCGGTCGCGCCGAGGAGGACGTTAGCCATCTCTTCGCTCCGCAAGCAGGCGCTCGGTGACATCGACGACGCGCGCGGCCAGGTCGCGCCGCTCGACGCGCTGGTAGTGTCCATCGACCGGCCCGAGGTACGCGTAAGCCCCGGCGCCTTCGAGCGTGTTGGCCACCATCAGGTCGGCCGACGAATGGCGTCGCGAGCGCTCGGCGATTTCGAGGAGGCGCGCGTCCTCGACGCCGACCTCGAGCTTGAACTTCACCAGCACGCCCCGGAAGCCCCAGTCCGGGCGCACGCGATCGATCAGCTTCGGCGCCCGCACCAGGCGCAGCCACAGCTCCGGCTCGTCGCTCTTCACCTTCCCCGCGGCGCGGTCGAGCAGTGCCGGTGGGTCGCCTTCCCAGCGGCCGCTTCCCGGGTCAAAGCGCGTGTGCGGCGCGGGGGCATAGATGCCGCCCGCGAGGTAGTCGCTGACCGCCGCCGAATGGATCACCGCGTCGAGGCCGCCCGGCTGCACTGCTCCCCGCATCAGGTGGTGCAACTCGTCGAAAGTGCGGTAGGGCAAGACGGCCCAGCGCTCCGATGCCAGGGGGCCGCCGTGCAGCTGGGTGACGACCTCAGGGTGGGACGTGAGCAGCGTGACGGAGTGGCCACGCTCGTGGGCGCTCAGCGCGACCTCGGCACCGGTGCGGCCGGTGAAGACGTTGGTGAGACAGCGGACGCGGTCGATGGGGACCTGCGTGTTGCCGGCGGTGACGAGGACGTTCATGCCCTCATTCTACCGCTGGCCGGCACGGCGGTCATCCGCGATCTGGACGAGCATCTGGGCGAGCGTGGAGTCCAGCGACGCGACCGCCTCGGCCAGACGCGGCTGGAGTGGCCCGGGGTTGGGCTTGGTACGCAGCTGGTACAGGTAGGCAAGCAGCACGTCCTTCGCCTTGGGGTTGCCACCGCGCAGCATCAGGTAGACCCAGGCCCACGCCTCGCGGTAACGGTCCGAGTCCATCTCCTTGACTTCGCTGAGCTTCTCGAGGTTGGCGAGGTCGGGGCGGACGCCGTTGTTGAGAAGCACCTGGGCGTGCGTCCGATTCAGGCCGTTCCAGCTCGGCGGCAACTCGTAGTATTCGGCCAGACCCTCGTCCAGCCAGAGCGGCACGTCCTTGAGGACGCTGTGGAGCAGGGCGTGGGTCAGTTCGTGCCGCAGGTCGAGGCGAATGCGGTCGCTCCAGAAGGTGAAGACGAGCAGGTCCCCCTTTTTTCCCAGGCCGTGCGACTGCTCTTCCATGAAGAAGGCGCGGCGGTTGGGCAGTTCGGGGTATTTCTTCTGGATAAAGCGCTCGTAGCTATCCTTGTCCCCGAACAGGTGGACGTGGATGAGGCTGTCGGCGGCGGGGGAAGGCAGCTGCAACTCCTTGAAGACCTGCTCGCGCAAGTCGGACAGTTCCCGAAAGATGGGCTGATCGCGCTTGATCTCGAAATCGGAGTAAAAGACATACTGGGAGACGCGGAACGAGTACTTGGACGGCCGGCCCAACGGGGAGTACTTGTCCGCCTCCTCGGGCTTGTCGCCGTCGAGACCGGGAATCTTGAAGCTGTGACAGCTGACGAGCAACCCCAGGCACGCGGCGGCGAGCACGGCTGTGCAGCGAGGGAATCCGCTCATGCGAACCTCTGGGGAAGAACGGCCCGCGGCGCCGGGGGCGGGCGGGGGGGACGGACCTTACCCGATCTCCCCGAGGAGAGCCAGACGAATCCGCGCAGTACGATGGGGTGCAACCGCTTGCGGCTTCGCAGGTCCGATGTGGGAAGCCGCAAGCGGTTGAGACGTTATCCTCGATGGGGGGCCCGGTCCGGCGCCACCTTGGCCAGGGCCTGTGCGGCCGCCTCGCGCACCCAGCCGCGGGGGTCGCGCAGCGCCGCCGTCAGCGCCGGCACGGCGGCCCGCGCCGCTGGCCCCATGCGCCCCAGCGTCTGCGCCGCCGCCTCGTGCATGGTACGATCATCCGAGGCCAGCGCCCCGACCAGCACCGGCGCCGCGGGGGCGCCGATCAGCGCCAGCGCGTCGGACGCCTCCGCCCTCCGCGGGCCATTCTCCTTCAAGCGCGCCACCAGCGCCGGCAGCACTTCCTCCGCCACGGCCGCAGAGCCCCAATCGCGGTCGATCCTCGGCAGCGCCTCGGCGGCCGCCCTCCGTAGCGGCCCCGTCCCGTTCACCACCACGGCGGCCAGGGGCGGGAGGGCGCCCCGCGCCGCCGGGCCGATCTCGCCGAGTGCCCGCGCCGCCGCGAGTTGCACCACCTGGCTCTCGTCGCCCAGCGCCTGCACCAGCACCGGTGTCGCCGCAGCGGCGGCCGTCCCGATGCGGCCCAGGGCCGTTGCCGACGCCTCGTGGACCACTTCGGTCTGATCCGGAAGGCCCTCGCGCGCGAACCAGGTCAGGTTGCGCCACGCCTTGTCCGGCGTCTGGTGAAAGCCCTCCGCGTCCAGCCGCCTCCACAGCCGATCGACTTCCTCGCGGAAGTGTGTCCGCTCGCCGGCCCTGCGCAGGTCGCGCTCCTGTAGTACCTGCGCCAGCAGCGGCACGGCCGGCTCGCCGACCCCACCCAGCGCCGCGACGGCGGCCGCGCGCACCTTGTCGTCCCAGTCGGACAGCAGCCCGAGCAGCGACGGGACCGCGTGAGCAGCGCCCGCCCCGACGGCCCCCAGGGCCCGCGCCGCCGACTCGCGCACCGGGGGGCTCCAGTCGGACAGGGCACGGATCAGGGCCGGCACGGCGGGCGCCGCGGCCGCCCCGAGCCGCACCAGGGTCGCCGCCGCCGCCTGGCGGAATTCGGTCTCGGGGCCGGCGAGGACGTCAGCGAGGGCCAGCGCGGCGTCCCCCGCGGACGGACCGATTTGCCCCAGGACGTCGAGCGCGGCCTGGCGATGCGCTTTCTCTTCCCAGTCGGCCAGCAATTCGGCCAGGGCAGGCACCGCCGGGCGGCCGACGCGAACCAGCAGCGCCGCGGCCGCCCGGCTGACCCAGGGGAGGCCGCTGCGGAGGCCATCGATCACGGCAGGAAGGGCGAGGCGCGTGGCCGGGGCGATGGCCCAGGCGGGATCGACGCGCGGCAGCACCGCCGACGCCACGCGGCGCACGCCCTCGTCCCGGTCGATGGCCGCCGCCACCAGGGCCGTCAGCGCCGGCGCCGAGTCGGGTCCGATGTCTCCCAGGGCCACTACCGCAGCCTGGCGGACGTAGACCTCTCTGTGCCGGAGCCGTTCGGCCAGCGCGGGGACGACGGGGGCGCCGACCTGGACCAGGGCCTCAACGGCCCAGCCGCGCGCCTCCGGCAAGGGATCCTCGAGCGCCCGCAGGAGCGCCTCGTGTTCCGGCGAGACAGGGAAAGGGGCGTCGGGGAGGGGCGGTGGTGGGGACGGGGCCTGCTGCGGCTTCGCAGCCTGCGACGGGCGGGATTCGCCCTCCGGCGGGTTGCGGCGCCGGTCCCAGAACCTCAGCCAACGGAGCATGGGCGCCTCTCGGGTCTTCTCGAGGAGTCGTCGCAGGGCGGTCTGGGAATGATAACCCGCCGAGCCCCGCGGTTGGAAGGGGTTGCCGGAGAATTCTCGCGGCGGGCCGGCAGTTTTTTCGTTACAGGCCTTGGTCGCTCGGACGAATCCCATCTAGCAACAACCAATGGCTGCACCCGAGATCTTCCGAAGGAGAAACCGATGCGAGCTTCGTTTCCCACGTGGTCGTTGGCGCTGGCGGCGCTGTGCCTGGCGTCCGGCGAAAGCCGCGCCGCGGACCCGCCCCGGCCTGCCGCGCAGGAGAACTACGTCCCCACCGCGGACGAATTGCAGGCTGCTTACCAGCGCGCCGCACAGGGCGGCCGGCCGAGGGGAAACGTTTACAAGGCCGAGATCCACGCGCACTGGTTTCACGACAACACGCGCTTCTGGTATCGCAACGACCTGGCCGGCGGAACGCGGGAATTCGTCCTCGTCGATGCCGAGGCCGGCAAGCGGGGGGCGGCGTTCGATCACAAGAAGCTCGCGGCCGCACTCTCGAAAGCCGCCGAGCGAGAGTATCAGGCCGACCGGTTGCCGTTCGACGCCATCGAGTTCGTCAATGACGACAAGTCCGTCCGCTTCAAGGCCGGCAACGCGACCTGGAAGTGCGATCTTTCCTCCTACGAATGTGCCCTCGAACGCGGTGCCAAACCCCCACCCGCCGACAAGCCGGCGGCGGAGCCGGAGGACCTGGCCCGGAAGGAGTCGCCGTGGGCGGACGGCCCGTCGCCCGACGCGGAGCAGCCGGACACCGCCCTGGCACAACTCCAGCCGCGGCGGGAGCGCTCCAGCCGCTCGCCGGACGACAAGTGGACGGCCTCTGTCAAGGACAACAACGTCTTCGTGCGCGACCGCGACGGCAAGGAAACTCAGTTGACCACCGACGGCAAGGCGGACTCGGGCTACGGCATGCTGAACTGGGCCCCCGACTCGAAGGGACTGGTCGCCTTCCGCACCGAACCGGGCGAGGCGAAGGAGGTCTACCTGATCGAGTCCTCGCCGCGGGGAGGCGGCCGAGCCAGGCTCCACACGCGCCGCTACCCCCTTCCCGGCGACAAGTTCACCTCCTACGAGCTGCACCTATTCGACGTGGCCGGCGGCAAGGAGATCAAGTGCGAGGTGGACAAAATCGACTACGGGTCCCCGGATCCGCGCTGGCAGCGCGACGGCCACACCTTCACCTATCAGAAGACGGACCGCGGCCACCAGCGCTTCCGCCTCATCGAGGTCGAGACGCACACCGGCAAGGCCCGCAACCTCATCGACGAGAAGTCCCAGACGTTTATCTGGCCGGCCCACACGGAGGCCGTCAACCTGGATGCCGTCACCTGGTTGGAGAAGACGGACGAGATCGTCTACGCCTCCGAGCGCGACGGCTGGCGGCACCTTTACCTGATCGACGCCCGCGAAGGCAAAGTCAAGAACCAGATCACCAAGGGCGAGTACGTCGTGCGCGGCGTCGATCGGATCGACGAACAAGGTCGTCAAATCTGGTTTCGCGCCAGCGGCAAGAACGCCGCTCAGGATCCCTACCTGATCCACTACTACCGCGTCAACTTCGACGGCAGCGGTCTCGTGGCGCTGACGGAGGGCAACGGCAGCCACACGATCGCCTACTCCCCCGACCGCAAATACCTGATCGACACCTATTCGCGCGTGGACCTGCCTCCCGTCCACGAGCTGCGCCGCGTCGCCGACGGCAAGCTGGTGTGTCCCCTCGAAGAGGCGGACGTCTCGGAGCTGAAGGCGAACGGCTGGGAGCCGCCGGAGGTTTTCGTCGCGAAGGGCCGCGACGGCAAGACGGACATCTGGGGCATTATTTGCCGGCCGCGCAAGCTCGACCCGGCGAAAAAGTACCCGGTGATCGAGCAGATCTATGCCGGGCCGCAGGGGTCGTTCGTGCCGAAGACGTTCAGTCCCGGCCGCCGTTTCGCGTCGCTGACGGAATTGGGCTTCATCGTGGTGCAGATGGACGGCATGGGGACGGCCAACCGCTCCAAGGCGTTTCACGACGTCTGCTGGCACAACCTCAAGGACGCGGGCTTCCCCGACCGCATTCTCTGGCACCAGGCCGCGGCGAAGAAGTACCCCTGGTACGACGTCGGCCGGGTCGGCATCTACGGCACGTCGGCGGGCGGGCAGAGTTCCACGGGGGCGCTGCTCTTCCACGGCGACTTCTACAAGGCCGCGGCGTCGGCGTGCGGCTGCCACGACAACCGCATGGACAAGGCGTCGTGGAACGAGCAGTGGATGGGCTACCCGGTTGGCCCGCAGTACGCCGCCTCTTCCAACATCGACAACGCCGCGAAGTTGACGGGCAAACTCCTGCTCATTGTCGGCGAGTTGGACAGCAACGTGCCGCCCGAATCGACGATGCGCCTGGTGGACGCCCTCGTCAAGGCGGGCAAGGATTTCGACCTGCTGGTGGTGCCGGGCATGAACCACTCCAACGGCGGCGCCTACGGCAACCGCCGGCTTCAGGACTTCTTCGTCCGCCACCTGCACGGCGCCGAGCCCCCGGACCGTAACGCCGTCGCGCCGCGGGGGGATGCCGCCGCGCCCGGCAGCGGCTCCCCGCAGGGAGCGCCGGCCGTGACCGCGCCCCCCGAGTCTTTCTTTGAAAGGGTCCGCGAGAGGGATCGGGACGCGGCCCGCCAGTTCTACAAGAAATACCTCGACGTCAAGGGGCTGCCCGTCGTGGCCGCCGCGGAGGTGGCGGACGAGGCCCTCCAGCGCACTCACTTCCTCGTCACGCACCTGCTTGCCGGCCGGCCCGACGTCCTGGAAGCGATGGTCAAGAACGGCACGCGCCTGATCGTCATCGGCAAGGACCAGGTTTATACCGACATGCCCGAGTACAGGAATAGCCGGAACCCACAATACCTGAACGAACGGGTGCGGGGCACCGGCGTCATCGACGTCACCAGCTTCGGCGAGGAAAACCTGCTCAACCTGCCCATCGACCGGTATGACGACGAAAGCATCGCCGTTCACGAATTCTGCCACACCATCGATGCCGCGCTGACCCGGATCGACCCCGCCTGGCGCGAGCGCCTGGGCCAGACCTACCGAAGCGCCCTCGCCCGGGGACTGTGGAAAAACGCCTACACGGCTTCCAACCCGGCCGAATACTGGGCGGAAATCTGCCAGTCGTACTTCGACTGCAACCGCGTCAACAATTGGAATCACGCCTCGATCGGCACCCGAGAACAACTCAAGCTCTACGACCCTGACGGCTACGAGCTGGTCAGGGCGACCTTCAAGTTGGCGCCCGAGACTGACTGGCGCTACCAACCGCTGCGCCGGCAGCCGAGCGTCACGTCCCCGCCGGCTCGGTTCAAGATCGATCCGTATTACAGCAAGTTCACCTGGGCGCGCGAGTTCACGGTCCTGGGATCGAAGCAGGTCAGCGACGAGGCGCTCCTCCGGGCCAATGACACGATCCGCAAGATGTTCGCCTATCGGCACGACATCCTCAAGGCGATGATCGCGGACGGCGCCCGGCTGGTGGTGCTGGGTCGCAAGGAGAAGCTGAGCGACCTACCGGAATTCAAGGATGCGAGGGACCAGGCGGCCTTCGACGAGGTGCGCTACCTGGACTACACGCCGGCCCTGAAACTGATGGTCGTTCCCGAGGAGAACGTCCTTGGCCTGGCGAACGAGCCGTTTGCCGGCAAGTGCCTGGTCATCAGCGTCTTCGCCAGAGCACTCTACCAGGTGACCGGGTTGCGTCCCGTCGATCCCGACTTCGATCGGCAGCGCGACAAGCAGCAATATGAGTTGCGCGTGAAGCGAATGGATGTCGAGTTTGACCAGAAGCTGCGGAAGGTCCATGAAGCGGCGCTGCAGAAAAACCTCTGGAAAGGCACCGCGGCAGCCCGGCACCGGATGGAATACTGGGCGGCGGGCGTGGAAGCCTACTTCGACGCGGCCGGTGAGGGTCCGGCGCCGAACCTTGCCGACCGGCCCATCACCACCCGCGAGGCCCTCAAGGCGTATGACCCGGATCTGTATGCGCTGGTCGATGAGACGATGGCCTACAAGGAGCACGTCGATTGGCGCTTCAAGCGGTGAGAATCCGCAAGAATAAAGGGAAGCGTACATGGCCCTCGCGCCTCTATTACTGTAGAAGGGATCGGGAGGGAGAACGACATGCCGAACGCGCCGCTCCAGAACGTGATCCACCATCTGCGCCGGGTCGTCAGCCGGGAGAAGACCGGCGACTTGACGGATGCCCAACTGCTGGACGACTTCGTCCAGCGCCGCGACGAGGCCGCCTTTGAGCTGCTGGTGTGGCGCCATGCCGCCCTGGTGCTGGGCGTCTGTCGGCGCCTGCTCCACGACCGGCACGAAGCCGAGGACGCTTTCCAGGCGACCTTCCTGGTGCTAATCCGCAAGGCCGCGTCGATCAGCAATCGCGACTCGGTGGGGAGCTGGCTGCACAAGGTCGCCGTGCGGATCGCCCACCGAGCCAGGGCCCAGGCGGCGAAACGGTGCTGTCGTGCCCTGCCGGGGGAAGACATTCCCGCTCGCGAGCCGACGGACGAGGTGCTCTGGCGCGACCTGCGCCCGCTGCTGGACGAGGAGGTCAACCGGCTGCCGGAAAAGTACCGCCGGCCGTTCGTGCTCTGCTACCTGGAAGGCAACACGAACGAGCAGGCGGCCGAGCAGCTCGGCTGTCCGCGGGGGACGGTCCTGTCGCGGCTGGCGCGGGGGCGGGAACGGTTGCGTGTACGGCTGGCTCGTCGCGGCGTCGTTCTCTCGGGGACTCTGCTGGCCACGCTCCTGATCCACACGACGTCCGAGGCGGCGGTGCCAGCCGCCCTGGTGAGTGTCATCGTCAAGGCCGCGATCCCATTTGCGGCGGGGAATGTGGCGGCCGGCCTGGTCTCGGCTCGCGCCGCCGCCTGGACTCAAGGAGTGCTCAAAGCCATGTTGCTGACCAAGCTCAAGATCTCGACCGCGCTCGTCCTGGTCGCGGCCCTGGCCGTCACGGGGGCCGGGTTGCTCAGCCAGCCCTCGCTGGCCGATTCCCGGCCGACCCAGGTGGCCCAGGTCGGGCGCCGGCCCGAGCCCGGCCCAGGCCGGTCGGACGCCCGGGGCACGCCGCAAACGGAAGTCCGCGGCATTATCAAGGCCGTGGACGTCGATAAGGCGTCCATCACCTTGACCCTGCACTCCGACCGGCGTGACGAGTCGGCCGAGGAGAAGACCTTCACCCTGGCCAAGACCGCCGAGGTGGGGATCGGCACGGGCCTCGGGCGGCGGGGCGGCGCCTACCGCGAGGCCAAGCTGGCGGACATCGCCCCCGGCGCGCTGGCCGTCCTCCACCTGGGCACCGACCAGAAGACCGTCGAGGCGGTCCTGGCCGAGGGACCGACCGTTCGCGGCCTCATCAAGGCGGTCGATGGCGGCAAGAACACCGTCACCATCGATTCGCACGCGGGCCGGGGAGGTGAGGGGGGCGAGGAGAAGACCTATGCCGTGAGCAAGACGGCCGAGGTGGCGGTGGACGACGGCCGAGGCAAGTCGTTCTCGATCAAGGAAACGAAAGTCGCCGACCTGCCGGCCGGCGCCACCGTCACGGCGAAGCTGTCCGTGGACCTGAAGGAGCTGGTGAACCTCCTCGCGGAAGGCCCCACCGTTGGGGGGATCGTGAAGTCCGTGGACGCGGGCAAGAACCAGGTCACGCTGACCAGCCCGCCCAGCCGGAGGGAGGAAGCCGCGCAGGAACAGACCTACACCGTGGCCGCCGGGGGCGAGCTGCTGTTCGACGACGGCAAGCCGCGGCGCTTCGCGCTGAAGGAAGGCAAACTGGCGGACCTGCCGGCCGGCGCCATCGCCATGCTGAGGTTGTCGCCGGACCAGAAGGAAGTCATGAGCCTCCGGGCCGAGGGGCCGAGCCTCTCTGGGATGCTAAAGGTGGCTGACCCCAAGAAGAACACCATCACCATCATCCTGCGCGCGAAGCGGGGCGACACCCCCGAGGAGGATAAGACTTTCACCGTGGCCGCGGACGCCCGCATCTCGGTGGACGGCAAGGAAAGCAAATTGGCCGACCTGAAGGCGGACGACAACGGGCCGCCGGTCGGGCTGAAGCTGTCGCTGGATCAGAAAGTGGTGCAAAGCATCACGATTGGCGGCAGCGGCGGGCGGCGCTAGGCTGTCCGTTTAGCGGCGGGTCGCAGACCCGCGCGGGTCTGCGACCCGCCGCTAAACGACGCAACCAAACCGGACAGCATCATCGGGTGCATGCATCACGGCGTCAGCGAACGGCCGCCCTCGCCGACGCGGACCACGCGGATCGTCGGGAAGCGGTCGCCCCCCTCGACCGGGTGCCCCGCCAGCACCACCACGAGCTGCCCTTCCTGGACCGTCCCGTGCTCGCGGGCGGCCCGAACCGCCGTCTCCATCAGATCCTCCCCCGGGCGAAGCTGCCCGGGCATCGGCACCGGCAACAGGCCCCACACGAGGCAGAGCTGCCGCAGCACCTCCTCGCGCGGCGAGGCGGCTACCACGACGGCACGCGGCCGGTGTCGGGCGACGAGCCGCGCCGTCCGTCCCGACACCGCCGGCACCACGATGGCCTCGGCCCCCACGTCGCGCGCCAGGGTGCAGGTCAGGTGCGTGACCTGGTCGTCGATCGGCCCGCGCGGCACCACCACCTCCCAGCCGTCCTCGCGCAGGTCGGCCTCGGCAGCGCCGGCAATGCGGCCGCGGTGCTCGTCGGCGCTGCCGTGCGAGAAGTTGATGCGGGCCACGTCGAGGCCGGCCCGGAGCATCCCTTCCAGGACGCCGGGCCGGTCGGTCGAGGGGCCGAGGGTCGCGACGATGCGCGTGCGCGTCGGCATGGGGGATCTCCTGCCGCTTGCGGCTTCGCATGACCTGCGAAGCCGCAAGCGGCTACCAGCAGCGCCGGGCGGCCTCGAGCATCGCCGCCGCCTCCTGGCGTGTCGTCTCGCCGCGCGACTCGCCGCGCAGCATGCTCGCCAATTCTTCCAGCCGGTGCGGCTCGTCGAGCAGCTCGATCGTCGTCACCGTGCGGCTGCCGCGCCGCCCCTTGCGGATCGTCCAGTGATGGCGGGCGTAGCTGGCCACCTGCGGCAGGTGAGTCACGCAGATGACCTGGTACGTCTGCCCCAGCGCCGCCAACTTCTGCCCCAGCACGTCGCCGAGCCGGCCGCCGACGTTGGCGTCAATCTCGTCGAAGATGAGCGTGCCCAGGTGGTCGTGCGCCGCCAGCACCGTCTTCAGGGCCAGCATGGTGCGCGACATCTCGCCGCCCGAGGCCACCTTGCGCAGAGGCCGGGCCGGCTCGCCCTTGTTGGCCGCCAACGTCAGCTCCAGCGCCTCGGCGCCCCAGGCCGGCACCTCCGCCGTCAGCGCGTCGTCGCCGAGCGGGATCGGCTCGAGGACCGCGTCGAGCCGCGCCTCCGCCATCCCCAGCTCGGTGAGTTCTTTCTGTACCGCGGCGACGAGGCGCCGGGCCACGCGCTGCCGGGCCGCGCTCAGTTCGGCCGCCGCCTCCTTGAGCCGGGAATAGGTTGCGGCCAACTCGTCCGACAGCCCGGCCAGGTCGTCCTCTTGCGCTTGCAACTGCTCTTCGCGCTCGTCGAGCGTGGCCCGGTAGGCCGGCAGGTCGTCGGCGGGCCGGTCGTACTTCTTCTCGAGCCGGCGCAGCGACTGGATGCGCTTCTCGACCTCGTCGAGCCGGGCTGGGTCGGCTTCCCATCGTTCCTGCATCGCCCGCAGGGTCTGGGCGACGTCCTCCACCTCGGCCGCCAACCCCTCCAGGCGGTCGGCCACCTCCGCGAGGGCCGGGTCGTGAGCGACCCAGCCGTGGGCCTCGCGCTGGAGCTTGCCGAGCTGCTCGACGACGGAGCCCTCGTCGTCGTGGAGTCGGGCGTAGCCGGCCGCCGCGAACTCCATCAGCGATTGGGCGTGGGCCAACCGCTCGCGCTCCTGGGTCAACTGGGCCAATTCACCCGACTTCAGGGCGGCGTTGTCAAGCTCCTCGCGCTCGAAGCGGACCAGGGCCAGCTCGCGCTGCCGCTGCTGGCGCTCGGCCGTCAGGGTGGCGTGACGGCGGCGCAGGTCGCGGACTTGCTCGGCGAGGGCGGCGTACTGCCGGCGCTGCCCGTCGAGGTGGCCGTAGGCGTCGAGCACCTGAAGCTGATAGGCGGGCAAAAGGAGAGATTGACTCTCGCGCTGGCCGTGAATGTCCACCAGGACGGCGCCGAGCTGGCGCAGGGTGCCGACGGCGACCGGCTGGTCGTTGACGTAGGCGTAGGAGCGGCCGGCGCGGGTCAGGCGGCGCGTCAGGATCAGCTCGTCGTCGGCGAGGGGGGCGTCGAGGAGGCGGCGCACCTCGTCGCGCAACTCGGGCCGCGTCAACTCGAAGCGGCCGGTGATGCGCAGCTCCTCGGCGCCGGCGCGCAGCAATTCGGCCGAGCCGCGCTCGCCGAGCAGCAGGCCGAGCGCCTCCAGCAGGAGCGTCTTGCCGGCGCCGGTTTGGCCGGTCCAGGCGCAGAAGCCGGGGCGCAGCTCGACGCGCACGTCCTCGATCAGGGCCAGGTTCTGGACGAAGAGTTCTCGCAGCATAAGCGCCGTCATCTTACCGCCCGTACTGCCGCGGGTGAAGGCGCAGCGACTTGGCGGGCGATGGGGCCTGGTGTAGCATGGGACCAGTCAGCGTACCCGAGGTGCCGCCATGCTCAGCCCCGACCTGCTCGACATCCTGCGCTGTCCGCTCGACCGCCGGAGCCGCCTGGCCGAGGACGGCGCGCGGCTGGTCTGCACGCGCTGCGGCCTGAAGTTCCCCATCACGGACGGCTTCCCGAAACTGATCGCCGAGGAAGCGGAGCTACCCGCCGGCTGCCCGAGCCTCGATCAGCTGCCCTGCCAGCGGGAGAGGACCACCCCCGGCGCCCCCCCCTGAAAGGGCCGGCCGGCGAATCCGGCGTGTGGCCACAGTGTTTCATCGGAGAAAAGGGAGGGTCAATTATGGCGACCGTCCGCCTGGGACGATACGAGTTGGAAGAGTACGACCTGCCCCGGAGGTGCATGTGCTGCGGGGCGCGGGCCAGCCATTACAAGTCGAAGAAGTTCCAGTGGTCCCCGCCCTGGGCGTTCATCGTGCTGGGGGTGATCGGCGCGATGATGTTCATGAAGACGGCGACCGTGTCGGTGCCCCTGTGCGAAAGGCACAAGTGGCACTGGGCCCGGGTGCCGGTTTTCGTCTTCATCGGGCTGGCCGTCCTTATCGCCTGGGGAATCGGCGGCGCCGTGATCACGTCCGAAAAGGAGTCGCTCGCCCCATACATCTTCGTGCCTTTGCTGCCGGCGTTGCTCGGATGGTTCATCGCGCTCCTCGTCCTCGCCAGCTGCACCATCCGCCCGACGGAGATCACCGACAAGAGCATCACGCTGCGGGGCGTCTGCGAGGAGTTCATCGAGGCGCTGGAGGAGGCGCGGCGCGGCGATGACGACCGACCTCGCCGCGGCCGCTCGCGCGACGCTGACGACGAGGAAGAGGAAGAGGACCGACCCCGGCGCCGGCGCGCCCGGGACGAGGACGACGAGAAACCGCGGGCCAGGCGTCGCGCCGCCGAAGAGGAGGGCGACGGCGGTTACTACGACCCCGACCGGCGGCGCCGCCGCGGTCGCGAGGACGATTGATGATCTTTGGGGAACACTGTCATGGCCAAGCTTCGTCTGGGGCGCTATGAGGTAGAAGAATACGCCTTGCCGCGGGTCTGCGCCAGGTGCGGCGCGAAGGCCGTCGCCTCCCCGCAGAAAACGTTTTCCTGGCACCCGCCGTGGGTGATCGTGTTCATCTTCCTCGGTCTGCTCATCTACGTCGTCCTCGCGCTGGTCCTGACGAAGCGCATGACCGTCCCCCTGCCCCTGTGCGAGCGGCACCGCAACTACTGGCGTAACCGCGCGATCTTCATTTACGGCGGCCTGATCGCGGTGGTGCTGTTGGGCATCGGCGGCGTGGTCGCCGCCTCGATCCTCGACGAAGGGGGCAAGAACAACGCCATCGGCGCCGTCTGCTTCATCGTCGGCGGGGTCTTCGTACTGTGGCTGTTCCCGGCCGCGATCCTCTCAGCCACCGGCATCCGGCCGAACGAGATCACCGACCGATCCATCACCTTGGTCGGCCTGTCCGAGGACTTCGTTGACGCCGTGCGCGAGGAGCGCCGCGGCGATGAGGACGAGGAAGACGAAGACGACCGGCCCCGCCGCAGGCGCTCGCGTAGAGATGAGGACGAGGACGAGCGGCCGCGATCGAAACGGCGCGGTGCGGACGATGAGGACGACGGCGGTTATTACGACCCTGACCGGCGGCGCCGCCGCGGTCGCGACGAGGACGAGGACGACCGATGACCATTCCCCACCGGCTGTACGTCGGCACCATTGGCGAGGGGCTGTGGCGCAGCACCGACGGCGGCACGAAGTTCGTCCGCGCCTGCGACGGCATGTTCGTCGAGTGCCACGTCCGCGCCCTGGCGGTCCACCCGCACGACCCGCGCATCCTCTACCTCGGCAGCGAGTCGGGCCTGTACCGCAGCGATGACGGCGCCGGCAACTGGCGGCGCGTGGAGTCGCCGGTCAACGGCTTGCAGGTCTGGTCGATCCTGCTGCTGCCGCACGACCCCGACACCGTCCTCGCCGGCACCTGCCCGTCGCGGGTGTTCCGCTCCGGCGACAGCGGCCGCACCTGGGCCGAGGCGCGAGCGGAGATTGTGCAGGACTGCCCGCGGATCATGCACACGCGCCTCACCGTCCTGGCCGCCGACCCGACCGACCCGGACACGGTGTGGGCCGGCGTGGAGATCGACGGCCTGCGCCGCAGTCGCGACCGCGGCCGGACGTGGCAGCGCGTCGGCCGCGGCCTGTCGTCGCAGGACATTCACGGCCTGGCGCTGGTCCCCGGCAACGGCCGGCCGGCGCGCCTCCTGGCCAGCACCAACAACGACCTCAACGCCAGCAGCGACGGTGGTGAGACGTGGCAGCCGCTCGGCATCGGCGGGATCCTGCCCTGGCCGTACTGCCGCGGCCTGGCACAGATGTGCGGGCGGCCGGAGGTCATCTTCCTCGGCAACGGTGACGGCCCGCCGGGCACGGTCGGCGCCGTGGCCCGCTCGACCGACGGCGGCGTCACCTGGCGCGAGGAGCGGATGCCGGCCCGCGCCAACAGCACCGTCTGGACGTTCGCCGTCCACCCCGCCGACCCGACCCTCGTCTACGCCGCCAGCGTCAGCGGTGGGGTCTACCGCTCCACCGACGGCGGCGCCGAATGGGAGAAGTTGCCGCGCGAGTTCGGCGAAATCCGCGCCCTGGCCTGGACGCCGGAATTCGCGACCGCTTGACGAACTATCAACCGATTTTTGGGGGAAACCATGCGCCGACTCCTGCTCGCGGCGACCGTACTGGCCCTGACGGCGGCGCCGGCCTTCGCCAAGCTGGAAGTGGAAAAGATCGAGGCGTGTCACGGCCGTCTCGGCCCGGTGCAAGACGCTCGACTTCTACCCCTATGACGAGGTCTGGTTCCGCTTCACCGTCACGGGCGCGAAGGCCGACGACGAGGGGAAGGTGGACATCGAGATGGCCTGGAAGCTGCTCGATGACAAGGGCAAGGAGGTCCTGTCCAAAAAGGTCCCGGGGAAGGGGCCGATCGCCTTCGGCAGCGAGTCGTTCCCCGCGACGGTGTCGGTCGTCCTGGCCGAGCCGGTCATCGCGGGGGAATACACGCTCAAGGTGACCGTCAAGGACAACCTCGCTTCCGCCGAGACGGGCTTCGAGAAGAAGCTAAGCCTGAAGGCGACCGAGTTCGCCATCGTCTCGCCGCAGTTCTTTCACGATGCCGGATTCACGGTTCCGGCGCCGGCGGGCGGCGTCGTCGGCGAGCAGCTTCACTTCCACCTGCTCACGATCGGCTTCGACCGCGCGCAGGGAAAGATCGACAACGAGCTGACGGTGCAAATCCTGGACAGGGACAAAAAAGAGCTGCTGCCCAAGCCCTTGCGCATGGTCGCCGAGAAGGACGACCCCAAGGTCGTGAAGGAATTGCAGTGGCTCGATTACGGCGGAGCGCTGCTGCTGACGAAGGCCGGGGAGTTCACCTTGCGCATCAGTGTCACCGACCGCAACAGCAAGAAGACCGCGACCTTTGAGGCCCCCCTCAAGGTGACGGCGCCTTGATTTCGGGGAGCGGCACCCGAGCGGCGCGTTAGCAGCAAGCGCCGCGCGGGGGCCTTGTTGTAATGAGTGCGGCGCGACACAAGCCCGACGCGCCAGCGAGGGTTCGACGGCACTCCCTCGCTGGCGCGTCGGGCTTGTGTCGCACGGCCAAGTTCACACGACACCCCCGCGTTCCCGCTTCGTGCTAGGAAAGCTGCCGCAGCCGTGCCGTCACGCGCTCCTTGGCCAGCCGCGCCAGCAGATCTTCGGCCTGCCCGCGCGTCAGCCCTGTCGCCAGGCACACCGGCAGGTTGTCCAGCGCCTTCTCGGCCTCCGCGGCGCTGATCTCCTTCTGCAAGCGCAACTGCTGCGCCACCCAGTCGCGCGTCGGCAGCGGGAAGCCGTGTACGTCCACCGCGCAGTCGGACGGCAGCGCCTCGCGCCGCACCAGCCGATCCAGGTCGGACAGCGCCACGACCGCCGCCAGCTGGTCGCCCGGCCCCAGGCGCACGTCCAGCGGCCGGGGGTGCTGCGTGCCGTCGGCCGCGGTCAGCGCCAGCGGCAGCAGCCGATAATTCACCGCCACCGCTCGCACCGTCGAGCCGATTAGCGACGTGTCCTGCGGGCCGATGCGGATGTGGAGTGCGGCCAGCAACCGGCCGTGGACCAGGCAGACGTTCAGCACCCGGTCGCCGAACAGCCCCGCCACGAACGCCGGCGCCGCCAGCGTCGGCACCGACAAGGCGAAGCGAATGTTGGCGTTCGCGCGCAGCGTCTCGGCCAGGTTCGGGTCGGACAGGCGCACCACCACGCGCTGCTGCGGCTTCAGGTCGCGCACCAGCAGCGCCACCTCCAGGTTCACCAGGTCGCTGTTGGTCGCGGCGATGACGGCGCGGGCCGTCGGCGAGTGCGCCTGGCGCAGCACCTCGCGCACCGTCGCGTCGCCGATGATGACCGGCACGCCCAGCCGCCGCGCCGTGGTCACGAAGCGGCCGTCGCGCGACAGCTCGATCACCACCACGCGCTCCTCGCAGGCCAGCAATTCTTCGACGACGCGGTAGCCGATGTTGCCCAGGCCGCAGACGATGACGTGCCCGCCGTCGGGGATGCGCCGCACCTCCAGGGCGCCGCCGAGCCGGGCGCGCAGCAAGTAGTTGGTGACGATGGCGGTGAACGCCCCCGTCAGGGCCGCCCCGGCGATGCGCAGGACGCTGACGAACACCTTCAGCCAGCTCGAGTGGTAGTCCCTCTCGTGCATGTCGGCGCCGGTGGCCATCAGGCTGATGGTGCGGAAGAAGGCATCGGCGGGGGAGTCGCGATCCCAGCCGAGGTGCAGCGTCAGCGTGCTGGCGGCGATGACAAAGAGGAGGACGCCGGTGCAGATCTTCACCGGCAAATCGACCTCCGACAGGGTCCGCCACAGGACGCGCACGTTGCGGCGGAGTGGGTTGGCCCAGCGGACCGTGAGGTCGTCGTCGGCCTGCCCCAGCAGCGCGGCCAGGTGGTGCGGCTCGCCGCAGACGACGAGGCGGTCGCCGGCCTCCAGCCGAGCCTCGGGAGCCACCTCGAGGAGGAAGCGGGGCGAAGCGGCGGCCGGGACGTGGGCCAGCACCAGCGCTTGATGCCGCACGGCCACATTGGCGACGGTCTGGCCCGCCAGCGGCGAGCCGGGGCCGACCGCCACCTCGGCCACTTGCCGCCGGCCGTCCGGGGAGTCGTCCAGCCGAAACGCGCCCAGCGCCTGTCCCGTCAGCGCCGTCAGCGCCAGCAACGGCGCGGTCAGGTTCGACGTGCTCAGGGCGAAGACGTTGTGGATCGTCTTGCCCAACCGGGCGATCAGGTTCTGGTTGAACATGCGCACGACGACGCGCACCGTGGGGTCGAGGCTGCGCACCATCAGGGCGGTGGAGATGTTGACGAGATCCTCGCTGGTCAGGATGAGGACGCCGCGAGCGCCGACGACGCCGGCCTGTTCGAGGACCTCGCGCCGCCGGCAGTCGCCTTGCACCAGGCGGGCCTTGCCGAGGCGCGGGTCGCCGGGGGCGCAGGCGTTATCGATGACGATGACGGGGATGTCGGCCGCCTGCAGGTAATCCAGGACGCGCCAGCCGACGCGCCCCAGGCCGCACAGAATCACGGGCTGGCTCACGGTGGCCTCCTTCCGGGGTGTCCTCTGCCAGGATACACTACTTCAGTACAGAAGTTTAGCGGCGGGTCGCAGACCCGCGCGGGTCTGCGACCCGCCGCTAAACGGACAAGCGAGAGGATTATGGATCCCATTGACCTGACCGCCCTCGTCGGCAAGACCATCGAGGAGGCGCGGCGCCTCGTGGAGGCCCAGGGCTACCAGCTCCGCATCCTGGCGCAGGACGGCAAGTGGTCGTGCGCCACGGCCGACTTGCGCACCGACCGCGTCAACGTCGAGGCAGCGGCCGGCAAGGTCGTCCGCGCCGACATCGGTTGATCAGCCCGTCTCCCCTCGCCCCGGTACTCCGGGGAGAGGGGTCGGGGGTGAGGGGCGATTCATTGCATTCGTTGCGCACGGCCGGCGTCGCGCAACGAATCCCGCGCCGCGCAATGAATGCAATGAATCCTGTTCCGTCAGAACCCCTCACCCTGACCCCGATCCCCGGAGTACCGGGGCGAGGGGAGAGCAGCCCCTCACCCCCGACCCCTCTCCCCGGAGTACCGCAATAGTGTTCGGCACGAAGCGTGCTCGATGCCACGGGCTTGCCCCGTGGAGGCTCACGTTCGTTGCTACACC
>Ga0116217_10000305_pt1 | contig 54857 bp, 52 predicted proteins | sample Sb_taG_6_FD_89697 | JGI IMG/M metagenome (GOLD analysis project Ga0116217, IMG submission 89697) | Peat soil microbial communities from Weissenstadt, Germany - Sb_50d_4_PS metaG | ecosystem: Environmental > Terrestrial > Soil > Wetlands > Peat | place: Germany: Weissenstadt | collected 2010-09-21 | reverse complement strand
CTGGAAATTCAATTTCATCTGCGCCGCTTTGAGCTGTTCAGTCGATACGTACCGCTGATCGCAGACACTGCGCACTGGTGGATCAACTCGCTGGACCAGATTTTCAACGCCTTTCCTGACAGCAAGGCGATCGGTCTGTATCGCGATACCGACGAGTGCGTTCGATCCTGGATGAGCGTATCGCCGCCAGACATCAATCACTTCGTACCATCGCACAACCGCATCTGGCCGCCGGATAGATGGGATCCGCTTTATCCGCACTACGAACTGCCGCCGGATGCTCGCCGCAATCCCATGCGAGCCAAGGAGCAACTCGTCCGGCGCTATATCGAGGAGTACAACCAGCGGCTGCATAGCCTCGCCGCGCGCCTGCCGGAACGCGTACTGCTACTGTCGACCGCGGAACTCGACTCGCCATCCACGCGCAGAAGAATTTCGGAATTTCTGCAGTTGCCCGTCGCCACCGTCCAGATTCGTCACAATGTCGGGCGCGATTGGGATACCGGCTCCGTGGACGGGCTTTATTTCTGACCAGCGCACACTGCGCTGAATCGACTCTAGCCGAAATCGGGCGCGGACAGCGACCTCTCGAGCACGTGCCCGAAGCGCTCGGCCTGCGCGCGGATGCGCGCGGCATCACCGATCAGCACGATATCGAGATCCTCGCTGTGAGGAAATGCGCAGTCGATGACCTGCCGCGAGGCGGCCTCGTCCACCGCGCGCAGCGCATCCGGGAAGTCCTCGATGTAGCTGCCCGGCAGGCCGAACAGATCCAGCTCCGCCAGCGCCCCGGCCCAGTCGGTTGAGGTTTCGAGGTTGAGCGGATACTGGCCCAGGATGTAACTGCGCGCCGAATCCAGGGCGGGCGCTTGCGCGCCCTCGTGCTTGAGCGTATCGAGCGTCTCGAGCGCGACATCCAAGGCCTGTGCCGTGCTCTGGGTCTGCGTAAAGGAGCTGATCGCGAATTCCCCAGGCACGCTGCCCCTGCGGAAGCTCGAGCCGGCGGCATAGGTCAATCCGTTGCGCACCCGCAGCGCCTGCATGAGCATCGAGCCGAAACTGCCACCGAAGGCAGTATTGGTGATCTCGAGCGCGGCGCGCTGCGGAAACTCTCGCGCAACGCCGACATTCGCGAGCCAGAAGTAGGTCTGGGCCGAGCCGGGTGCGTCGATGAGCAGCACCTGGCGGCCTCGAGTGCGCTGCGGCGTCGGCAACGGCGGCAGCGGCCCGCCCGCCGTGCGCCAGCCGCTGAAGGCCTGCGCGACCTCTTGGCGCAGCGTCGCGGGCGCGAAGTCGCCCGCGAATACCAGCGTCAGCCGGTCGGCACCGATTTCGGCGTCGTAATATGTCAAGACATCCGCGCGCTCGATCCCGGCGAGACTGTGTTCGCTGCCGCCGATCGGCTGGCCGTACGGGTGCGCCCCGAACAGCAGCGCACGCCCGTAACTGCCGATGAGACTCTGCGGCTCGGAATCCTTGGCCGCCTTGATGAACTCGATGCGCCGCATGCGCACGCGCTCGAGCTCGCCGGGCTCGAAGCGGGCTCGCTGCAGGGCGTCGGCCAGCAGCTCGAGCATGAGCTCGCGGTCGTGCGACAGGAACTGGCCGTGCAGCACGAGGGCTTCGCTGTGCGCACCGGCCTCGAGACTGCCGCCGGCACCCTCGACCGCATCGGCAAATGCATAGGCACTGCGCTCACCGGCACCGCGCGTCAGCAGCTCCGCCGTGACGCTCGCAAGCCCTGCGCGCGCGCGCGGGTCGAGGCGCGCCCCGCCGCGCACCAGCGCCTCGAAGCTGATGAGCGGCACGTCGTGACGAGGCAGCAGAATCAGCCGCACGCCATTCTCGAGCGTGTGGCGCTCATGCGGCGGGATCCTCACGCGCTCTCCGGTTCGCTCTGCGGCTCGAGCTCATCGAGTTCCTCGAGCGGCCGCAAAATCCCGACCGTGCGCCGCTCGGGGTTGAATACCGTGCGCGCGATGGCCTGGATCTGCTCGCGAGTGACCCGCCCGTAGCCCTCGGGTGCCGAGAACAGCAGCTGCGCGTCCCCGTGCATGACCGCGTATTCGCCGAGCAGCCGCGCCTTGCCGTCGATGGTCGCGACGCCGCGCCAGAAATCCGCGGCCACCATGTTCTTGGCGCGCTGCAGCTCCGCCTCGGTCACGCCATGCGCGAGCAGGCGCGCAAGCTCGGCATCGATGGCCGCCTGCGCCGCCTCGAGCTCGCCATCCGCAGGCAGCGTCGCCTGTAAGGTGAACACGTTCGGATCGAAGCCCTCGGACCAGCCGCCGCCGATCGCAACCGCGAGCCGCTGCTCCTCGACCAGCGAACGGTGCAGGCGCGAGGCATCGCCGCCGACCAGGATGGTCTGCAGCAGGTTCAGCGCCGGCTCGCGCGCGTCGGCGGCTTGAATGGCGTGATAGGCGATCTGCAGCAGCGGATTTTGCCCCGGCCGCTCGAGCACGACACGCCGCTCGCCGCGCTGCTCGGGCTCGATCGTCTGCACCGGCGGCGGCGCGGGCCCCGCCGGGATCTTGCCGAAGGTGCGCTCGGCCAGAGCGAAGGCTTCGTCGGGCTCGACGTCACCGACCAGGATCAAGGTGCAATTATTGGGTGCGTAGTAGGTGCGGTAGAACTGCTGTAGATCGGCCATGGTCCAGGACTCGATGTCCGCGGGCCAGCCGATGGTTGGAATGCGGTAGGGATGCACGCGAAACGCGCTCGCCTGCACCTGCTCATCGAGCAGCGCGGCATTGCTGTCCTCGACGCGCAACCGTCTCTCCGAGTAGACCACCTTGCGCTCGTTCTCGACCACTTCGACACGCAAGGCGAGGTTCGCGATGCGGTCGCTCTCGAGCTCGAACACGAGCTCGAGCGCCGAGCGCGGGAACCAGTCCTGATAGACCGTGACGTCCTGCGATGTGTAGGCGTTATTGCTGCCGCCTTGGCGCTCCATGAGCCGATCGAACTCGCCCTGCGCACGCGCGCTCGTGCCGTTGAACATCATGTGCTCAAAAAAATGCGCGAGCCCCGTGCGACCCGTGCCCTCGTTGCGGCTACCGACCCGCACCCAGTTGTGCAGCGCGACGCTCGGGATGTTGTGGTCCGGCCAGACCACCAGCGTGAGCCCGTTGGCGAGCACCTGGGTGCGCACGAGCGCCGCCGCGGCTGCAAATGAGCTCGCGGCCGCCCCTCCTAAGGGCACGGCGGCGCCGGAGCGGGCGAGCGCTCCGCCCGGCCAATTCAATGCACGTTCTTCGCCCGCCATACCCTGCTCTGTTGAGCTGATGGCCGCGATTTCAACGTCGGTGGGTCGCATGGGACCTATATAAAAGAAAAGCGCCGCGAGCGGTGAGGCTGCGGCGCCTAAATAGCGAACACCGGGGAACGTTGCTCGCAAAGGTTAGGGGAAAACCTTACGAGGAGGTTAAAGCAATCTCCGTACCAGCCAGCACCCAGACTTATAACTTACTGAATATATTACAGTTTAGGATAGATACGCATCTGCGATGTGACAAATTCTGTCACTCGCCGACCGTGAAGGGACGTTTCTGACCGGCAATTTTGGTCGGACAGTGCTGCCGTAAGGCGACACCGCCGGCTCATTTAGCCGGCGCTGACCGGCAAGCACGACTGCGCATGCGCCTTGAGCTTGGCGCAAAGCGCTTTGGCCTCTCCGCGCGATTCGACCCCGACCTCCAGCCGCACGATCTTGCCGCGCTTGGAGTGGCCCGCCACGTAGTGCGGCGTGCGTGCGCCGAGCTCGCGGGCGTAGCGCACGCTCAAACGCTTCCACTGCGACGCCGCCGAGGCCTCGCTGCGGAAGGCGCCGAGCTGCACGTAATGGCTGCCGCTCGAGGCGCTCGCATGCGGCTTGCTCGCACTCGCAGCGCTGGCGCGGGCGGTCGCGGCAACGGCGGCGGTGCCGGCGGCGCTCGCCGCGTTCGCGGTGTTCGCGGCATTGGCGCTGCCGGACTGCGCAAAATTCTCGATGCGGATGCGCGCCTCCTGCGCCCACTTGCTGTCGGCATGCTGCGTGAGGAACCGCTCGTAGGCCTCGCGCGTATCGGCGCTCGTGGTCGCCTGCCAATCGTGCTGCTCCTGCAGTTGTGCGACGCGCGTGCGCGCCTGCGGCGCGTTGGCGCTGTTGGGATGCTGCGCCAGGAACTGCTGGTAGGCCTCAGTGGTGTCGGCCGACTTGGCCGACTTCCAATCGGCACCCTCGTGACTGCAGCCCGCGAGTATGAGCGCGACACCGAGCGCCATCGCGGTCAGAAGACATGCGTGTTTTTTCATGGCGACATTGTAGCAGTCCCGGCACGCGTGACGCGCCTCGCGCTCGCGTGCACACTAGCGGCCATGAACAACAAACCGCGACGTCGCCTGCTTGATCGGCTCGGTGACGCACCGTCGTTATTGGTGAGCGGCACGCGGCTGGTCGGCGACATCGAGACTCCGGGCGCGCTGATGCTGGGCGGCGATGTGCAAGGCGATGGCAACGTCGAGGGCGAGCTGTGCGTCAGTCTCGGTGCGCACTGGCAGGGGGAAGTGCACGCGATCAGTGCCGTGGTCGCCGGCGCCATCACGGGCGTGATCACGGTCGCCGAACGCATCGAGATCGCCGCCAGTGCCGTGATCCGCGGCCGCGTGACGGCGCGCAGCATTGCGATGGCGCGGGGAGCCACCGTCGATGGCGAGCTCATCGTGACGAGCGGCGAGCCGGTGATCGAGTTCGCCGAAAAGCGCGCGCCGCAGGGGAGCTAGCTATAATCGAGCGGACTTCGAATGGATTCTACGCTTGAACAATTCACGACCGATTCATCTGGTCGCACACCGCGGTAACGCCCGCGATTTCCCGGAAAACACACTTCCCGCCTTCGAATCGGCACTGGGTCTGGGATTGCGCTTCCTGGAGCTGGATGTGCAGCTGTCGGCCGACGGCGTCCCGGTCGTGATCCACGACCACCGGCTCGAGCGCACGGCCGCGATCCCGGGCAGCGTGTTCGACCTGCGCGCGCGCGACATCCGTCTGATCGACGCCAACGAGCCGCAGCGTTTCGGTGAGCGCTTCCGCGGCACGCATATCCCGCTGCTGGTCGACGTGCTGGCCCTGCTCGTGAGCCATGCCGACGCCACGCTGTTCGTCGAGATCAAGAAGGAGAGCCTGACGCACTTCGGCCACGACCAGGTCGTGAACAGGGTGCTCGAGACCCTCAAGCCGATGCTGCGGCAATGCGTCGTGATCTCGTACGATCTCGCGGCCGTGTTCCGCGCGCGTCAGGTGGCCGGGGCATCGATCGGCTGGGTGCTCGATGAGTACGATTCGCACACACAGCTCAAATCCGAGGCGCTGCAACCCGAGTATCTGTTCGCCGATCACGAGTCGCTGCCCTCGCGCGGCACGCTATGGCGCGGCGCCTGGCACTGGGTCATCTTCGAAGTCGACTCGCCGGTCATGGCGCGCGCGCTCACTCGCCGCGGGGTCGGGCACATCGAGACCATGGCGGTGCGCGCGATGAGTGAGGCTCTGCGGGCGGGCACTGGCGCGTGAGCGTCTGCTTCGATCTGGTCGTCATCGGCGCCGGCATCCATGGTACGGGCATCGCGCAGGCGGGGGCCGCCGCCGGACATTCGGTGCTGTTGCTCGAGCAGACCGCAGTCGCGGCCGGCTCCTCGAGCCGCTCGAGCAAGCTGATCCATGGCGGACTGCGCTACCTCGAGACTGGGCAGTTCGCGCTGGTGCGCGAGAGTCTGCGCGAGCGCGCGCTGATGCTGCGCCTGGCCCCTGCGCTGGTGCACCTGCAGCGCTTCTACATCCCGGTGTACGCACACACGCGCCGCCGACCCTGGCAGCTGCGCTTGGGGCTGACGCTGTATGCGCTGCTGGGCTCACTGCGTGCCGAATCGCGCTTCGGCACCGTTCCGCGCGATCAGTGGCATCGGCTCGACGGCCTCGATACGACCGACCTCGAGGCGGTGTTTTACTACCACGACGGCCAAACCGATGACCGGCTGCTGACGCGCGCGGTGCTGCGCTCGGCCGAGGCGCTCGGTGCGCAGCTGCGCTGTCCGGCGCAATTCCAAGGCGCCCGGCTCGAAGCCGACGGCGTCACCTTGAGCTACGCGCAGGACGGGCAGATCATCGAATCTCAGGCACGCGTGCTCGTGAACGCCGCGGGTCCCTGGGCCGAGCCGGTGGCACATCGCATCGCACCCGCCATCCGCGTGCCGCCACTCGAGTGCGTGCAGGGCGCGCACATTGTGCTGCGCGGGCAGCCCGAACGGGGCATCTATTACCTCGAGAGTCCGCGCGACGGCCGCGCCGTGTTCGTGATGCCGTGGCAAGGTCAGATGCTGGTCGGCACCACCGAGAGCCGCTTTCACGGCGACCCCTCGGCGGTGGCGGCACACCCAGCCGAGATCCACTACCTGCTCGGCGTGCTCAAGCACTACTTCCCGCACACCCGCGCACTCGGCGAGCAGGATCTCATCGCGAGCTTCGCGGGCGTGCGCGTGCTGCCGGGCGGCAGCGGCCATGCCTTCCACCGCTCGCGCGAGACTCAGCTGATCCTCGATCGCGAAGTGCGCCCGCGGGTGCTGTCGATCTACGGCGGCAAGCTCACGACCTGGCGCGCGGTCTGCGCGCGCGCGCTCGCGCGCATCGCGGCCTCGCTGCCACCTCGGCGCGCGCTCGCACGCACCGACGCGTTGCCTCTGAGCCCCGAATGAGCATTTGCGCGCCGCGGGCAACTCGGTCGGTTTAACGCGCCTCGAGCCGCTCGAAATGCTCGAACTGCTCGAGCATGAAGCGATCGGCGTAGCTCGGTCGCCCTAAGGATTCGATGAAGCCGCAGTGCCCGCCGTACTGCGTGCGCACGATCGAGAGGCGCGGACTGCGCGCGAGCTGCGGCAGATCCCTCGCCGGGATGATCGGATCATCGGCTGCCAGCAGCACCCGGCCCGGCACGCGCAGACTCGCCAGGCGCGTGCCGGTCACTGCATAACCGTCCAGGTAGGCCTCGAGACTGCCGAAGTCGGTGCAGCGCTGCACCAGATCCGAGGTCATGCGGCGCAGATCCGCCGAGCGCAGCAGCTCGTCGAAATCATGCTCCCCGGGCCAGGCGCGCGCCTTGGCGCGCAGCGAGCGCGACCAGCGCTGCACGAAGTAGCGCCGGTAGACCGGAATGCTGCGCTCGAGGGCCCTGAGCGTGGCGCCCGGATTGAGCACGGGTGAAACCGCCACGACGCCGGCGATCGTGGCCGGCGCGCTCTTTTCCGCGCCGACGCGCAGCAGAAAATTGCCGCCGAGCGAGAAGCCGCCGAGGTAGAGCCGGGCGGCCGGAAACTGGTTGCTGATTGCACGCACGGCACCGACCACCTCGGGCAGGCGACAGGAATGAAACAACTCGCGATTGAGCGCTTGCGTGGCGCCGTGATCGCGCAGATTCAGGCGCACGAGATCGAAGCCATGCTGAAACAGCAGTGCCGCGGCCGACAGCACATAGGGTGAATCCGCGCTGCCCTCCCAGCCGTGCAGCAGCAGCGCGAGCCGGCGGCCCTCGCTGGCGCGCCGATTCTGCAGCTGCGCGCTGTGATAGGCGAGCAGCCGCACGCCCTCGCCGCAATCGAGCAGCAGCGGCTGCGCACGGGCCATCAGCGAGCCGGCCCGGCGCCGGATCAGCCACGAGCGCGGCGGCACGCTGCCTAGGATCGACTGCAGATGTGCGCTGCGCAGCAGTCCCGGCGGCCGGAACGCATCCGCCTCATCGTGGAGCTCGTCTTGGGGCTCGTCACAGGAGTTCAGTGCGTTGCCTGCCAGTGCACTTCGACACGGTTGTTCGCGGCAGCGACGCGATTCCAATCACCCGCGAGCAGCCCATCACTGACCGGCGGATACGGCGTGATGGTCTCATCGGCCATGCCGGCACCGATCTGGATGTCGAGTTTGCCATTGGCATTCTGGCGCGCGGTCGCGATCATGTTGGCGAAGGCCACCGACTGGCGTTGACTCGCCGAGCCATTGTCTTCGCGTGGATTGCCCACCTGATCGCACTTCGAGAACGGCGTGTAGTCGGAGGCCAGCACCGGCGTCGCATTCGCTCCCGTGACCATGCAGAAGCGGCCCGGAATGCTGCGGATCTCGACCACGCCCTGAAAGCCCTCAGCCTTCAGTCGCGCGAGCAGTGACTGAATGCGCTCGAGGCGCGAACCCGCCAGCGGCGTTTCTCCGTACGGGACCGGCTCGATGGTGGAATTGGACGCATCCGCGCCAGCGCTACTGTCGCCAACAGCCGACACGGCCGCGGCTGCATCGGCGGCCTGCAGCGACTGCAGCTGCTCGTGCGCGCTGTTGAGCTGTTGCTGCGAGATCGCAAGCTGCGCCGACAGATTGGCCGAGTCGATGCGCTGCTGCTGCCACTGCCAACCCACCAGACACGCTGCGATGACGCCGGCGATCCCGAGCCAGACCCCACCGCCGGCGCGCGGCTCGGGCGGCGGCGGCGGCGTCCCGGGTATGTGATCCTTGAGCATCAGACGCACGTCGCCCACGACGCGATCGGCCTGTGTCTCCATGTTCTCGGCCACGAAGCGCTGCAGATCGCGCGTGTGGTGCGCCACCATCGCCTCGACGATGGCGCGCAGCTCGGGCGGCATCGCCGGCAGGTTCGGTCGGTCCTGGCCGCGGCGTTCGACGAACGCCGCCTCACGACCCGCCGCAGCGCCCGCGGCCGCAGCCTGCGGCGGCGCACCCGGCTGCGGCGCGCTCGGCGCTGCGCGCACCGCTTCGGGCGCGCTGGCCACGATGTCACTCTCGAGTCGCGGCTCGCCGAGCAGATTGAGCTGCGTGAGCGCCTTGGAGACGTCGGTGTGCTTGGTCTGCTTCGGCAGCACGCCGATCGCGCCCAGCGCACGCGCCTGGCTCAGGTACAGCTCGCCTTCCTGCGAGGTGTACATCATGATCGGTATGGTCGCCGTCAGCGGATTGTTCTTGATGGCCTGAACGGCCTGGAAGCCGTCCATGCCCGGCATGAGGTGATCCATGAAGATCACGTCCGGCCGTTGACTGGTCAGATATTCGATGGCCTGTTCGGCCGATGCGACCCCGTCGACCGCCAGCTCGTAGCGCTCGAGGATGCGGGTTAGAAATGCGCGCGCCGATCTCGAATCATCGACCACCAGCGCCCTTCGTGCCGTCATGCCGTGTCCGCTCGTAGCGACCCTTGCCTCATCTTAGCGCAAGGCGCCGCTAGCCGCGTGACCGGCCGCGCATTCCGGCAGGGCTGAGTCTAGAGCGTCTCTAGATCGAGGCCGCGCTGACCGGCGCGGTGGGTGCGCCGGCGAGCTTCAATTCTCGATAAAGCTCCGCCAGGCGCCAGGCCATGTTCGCCGACGCCCAGCTGCGCGCGTACTGGCGCCCCTGCGCGGAGAGCCTCGCGGCGCGCTGCGGATCATCGAGCACGTCGAGCACGGTCTGCGCGAACACATCGGGCTTTTCGGGCGCCACGCGCGCGCCGCAGTTCGGCTGCAGAATCGAGGCCGTGCCGAGCACGGCGGTCGAGACCACGGGTGTGCCCTGTGCCAGCGCCTCGAGCAGCACCAGCCCCTGCGTCTCGGTGCGCGAGGCAAACACGAACACATCGGCCGCGGCATAGCAGTCCGCGAGGCCGCGCTCGCGATCGAGATAGCCGATGAATTGCAGCTGCGAGGCGATGCCAAGCTCCACGGCGAGCGCTTGCAGACGCGCGCTCGCCGGGCCTTCACCCGCAATCGCCAGCATGGCATCCCGGCGCGAGCGCCGCAGTGCCACGAAGCTGTGCAGCAGGAATTCGATGTTCTTCTCGTGCGCCACGCGGCCGACGTACAGCAGCAGCGGACGATCGTGCGGGATGCCGAACTGCGCTCGAAAGCGTGCGCCGTTCCCCGGCACGAAGCGATCCGCCGGCAGTCCCGTCGGGATCACCTGGGTGCGCGTGCGCACGCCGTAACCGAGCAACCGCGCGCGCATCGGCTCGGACGGCACCACGATCGCATCGAGCGCACTGCACTGCGAGCGCGTGAAGCGCCGCGCCAGCGCGCGCCCGACCGGGCGCGGCAGCAGCGGCACGTAGTGGTGCAGGTACTCTTCGAAGAAGGTGTGATAGGTCGCGATGACCGGGATGCGCGCGCGGCGCGCGAAGCGCACACCAGCATAGTGCGCGAGGAACGGCGTGTGAATGTGCACCAGATCGAAGCGCTGAGGCGCGAGCGCGGCCAGCGCCGCGCGCAGCGCGCCCCATTGCATGCGCCGGTCTTCCGGGTCGCGCGGCACACTGTTCGCCGCCACGCGGATGATCTCCGGCTCGTGCATCGCCGCCGATCCTTGTGTCGGCGGCGCGGCGCCGTAGTCCGGCGTCACGAGCACGGTCTCGACGCCGGCGAGCGCAAGATCGCCGCGAAAGGTGCGAATCGAGGTGGAGACGCCGTTGACGCGCGGAAAATACACATCCGAAATGAACAACACGCGCATGCGCTGCAGCGACCCTTCAGCCCGTGCGTACGTTAGATGAAATTCTGCGCCAGCAGCGCCAGCGTCGCGCCGATCGCGCCGCCCGCCAGCACATCGCTCGGATAGTGCAGTCCCAGCACCACGCGGGAGGCCGCGATGAGCCCTGCAAGCGGAATCAGAATCCAGGCAAGAGCCGGAAAGCGCTCGACCGCGAGCCAGGTGAACGACACCGCATGCAGCGTGTGACCGGAGGGAAAGCTGTAGCGATCGAGCGGCGGCATCGCCAGCGTAATGCCCGGGTGGCGGATGAACGGCCGCTCGCGCAACAGCCGCGTCTTGAGCCATTTGTAGATCAGTAGGCCCACGAGGCCGGTGACCGCCATGACCAGCGCGGGCCGTACCGCCGACTGACCATAGATGAGCGGTAGCGCGCCGACCAGCAGGTACCAGACCACGCCATCGCCGAGCCGGCTGGCGGCTTGAAATACCCAGCGCACGCCGGGCAGGCCTGCCCCCCGATTGAGCCCGCGGCACAGCCGGTACTCCGCCATCTCGATCCGGGCCATGATGAGCTGGGTACGGTTCATGGCAAGCACCCTAGGGTATCGCTACTGACGGTTATGTGAATATTCTATGAAGTACCAATGACAATAGGCCGTAACTCACGGATTATGCATTGGTATCGCTACATAAGCGACAAGCAGTCGCTTCAATCGCGAATACCCACACCGCGCTCGAGCAACTGTACCGCCACCGCGAACAGCAGCACCGCGAGCAGCAGCATGAGCAGGAACGCCGATGCGACGTGCACGTCCGAGGTGCCGAGGAAGCCGAAGCGGAAGGCATTGACCATGTGCAGGATCGGATTGACGAACGACAGCTTCTGCGCCCAGGCCGGCAGCATGTTGACCGAGTAGAACACCCCGCCGAAGTAGGTCAGCGGCGTCAGCACGAACACCGGGATGAAGTTCATCTGATCGAAACTGCGTGCGAACACCGCGTTGATGAACCCGGCGAGCGAGAACACCACTGAGGTCAGCACCGCGGCGGCAATGATGGCGATGAAATGCGCGACCGGTAAGCGTGCAAAGAACAGCGACACCACCGTGACGACCAGGCCGACCATGAGGCCGCGCATCACCCCGCCGATGGCGTAGCCGGCGACGATGATCCAGCTCGGCAGAGGCGAGACCTGCAATTCCTCGATGTGCTTGCCGAATTTGGCGCCGAAGAACGAGGACACCACGTTGCCGTAGGAGTTGGTGATGATCGACATCATGATGAGCCCCGGAGCAATGAATTGGCGGTAATCAAAACCCGCCATGGGTCCGACCCGCCGCCCGATGAGGCTGCCGAAGATCACGAAATAGAGCGTGGCCGTGACCGCCGAGGGCACCAGCGTCTGCCCCCAGATGCGCACGATGCGGCCGTACTCGCGGATCACGATGGTCTGAAAGCCGATCCAGCGGATCCGGCCGAGCGGCAACTGCGCCGCGATGTGCGGCGGCCCCTGCAGCGGCGCACTGGACGCCGGCGAACTGGGCATGAGCTCGCTAGACATTGCCAGTCCGATTCTCGACCAGGCGCATGAAGATCTCTTCCAGACGATTGACCTTGTTACGCATGCTGAGCACCTCGACCCCTAAGCGCGAGAGCTGAGCGAACAGCTCATTGAGATTCTGCTCCTTGGCGATATCGGCTTCGAGGGTGTGCTCATCGATACGGCGCAGGTTGAACTGCGAGATCGCGGGCGTCTCGAGCAGCGGGCTGCGCGTATTGAGCACGAACGTCTGGGTGTTGAGTCGGCGCAGCAGACTGCTCATGTGATCGCGCTCGATGATACCCCCTTTGTCGATGATGGCGATGTTGCGGCAGAGATTCTCGGCCTCCTCGAGGTAGTGCGTGGTCAAGATGATGGTGGTGCCGTGGCGGTTGATGTCGCGCAGGAAATCCCACATCGTGCGCCGGATCTCGATATCCACACCCGCGGTCGGCTCATCGAGTATCAGCAGTCGCGGCTCGTGCATGAGCGCGCGCGCAATCATGAGCCGCCGCTTCATGCCGCCCGAAAGGCCGCGCGCGGCCATTTGGCGTTTGTCCCAGAGCTGCAGCTGGCGCAGGTAGCGCTCCGCGCGTATGCGTGCCTCGGCGCGCGCGATGCCGTAGAACCCGGCCTGGTTCACGACGATGGTCATCGGGCTCTCGAATTGATTGAAGTTGAGCTCCTGCGGCACGATGCCAATGCAGGACTTGGCGCGCTCGAGCTGCGTGTCGATGTCGAAGCCGAACACGCTGGCGCTGCCGCCGGTCTTGCTGACCAGCGAGGTCACGATGCCGATCAGGGTGGTCTTGCCGGCGCCATTGGGACCGAGCAGCGCGAAGAAGTCGCCTTCCTCGACGTCCAGGTCGACGCCACGCAGCGCGTGCACGCCGTTCTTGTAGGTCTTGGTGAGTTGTCGGGTCGACAGGGCAAGCATGGCTCGCCGCTCCTAAAAACCGAGCACGGTAGCACAGCTGGCCGGCTCGCACGCAAGCGTGCCGAACAGGCGCTGCGGGCCGGGGAGCGCTAACTCGCTGCGGCGATCAGCTGCAGGCCCCGCAATTGCACCTGCCGAAGAACGCCATCCCGCCCGCTGAGCGCAGCCTCGAGCAACTGCCGCCAGATCAGAGGCTGCGCCTCCCAGCGCGGCGTGACCCATGCCGGGGACAGCTCCGCCAGCGCCTCGAGATCCCGCAGCGGACTTTGTGCGATGCGCTCGGCGCAGTCGGCATGCATGCCGAGCAGCACGCGCGCCGTGAGGCGATTGGAGCGTGCCAGGTGCCAGCCGAACACCAGCGTGCGGCGCACCAGCGCGATGCCCGCGGGACCGGCGAAATAGCCGCGCGGCATGCACCCGTCCATGACGCCGCTCGGCAGCGCCAGGGGATCCCAGCGCTCGCGGCAGGCGAAACCGGCATCGAGCAGCAGGTAGGGGCAGCGCGCCAGCCGCTGCCGCGCCGTGTCGTCCAATGCGCGCCACAAGCCTCGCTGCGTGCTCACGAGGCGCGAGCACTCCTCGGGGCTTGAGGCCGCCGCGCGCAGAATCTCGAGCAGCAGCTCGTTGAGCTCGGCGATGGGGCAGAGCAGGGCGGCGTCCCAGCGATTTTCGTCCATGACATTCCTCCGTGTTCGGGCCAGATATCCTGCCGCATCCTCGCTTCCCGCCATCGCCCATATCTGCGATAGTTGTTCTTAAATTGTTACTTGTAACATTTCTAGCACAAGGAGCTCCGATGCGCATCCATGACGACCGCTACAGCCGCGACCGGCGCCGCTTCGAAGTCGCACTGCGTTTCATTCAGCATGAGGCCCGCACGCATACCATCCGCCAGTGGACTGGCCTCACCGACGACCGGATCCGCAAGCTCTATCGCTTTTATGCGGCTGAAACCGGCGGCGCAGCCCCCGTGCGCCATCGCGGCAAGTCACCGCAGCAGTCGGCCTTCTTCACGCGCAGCGCCCGTGCGCGCCATCAAAGCGCCCTGCTCGCGAGCCTGTGCCGCATTTGCGGCGCACTGCCGCGCGCGCCGGCGGCCGACAGCGCGCGCGGCCTCGCCGGGCTCAACCGCGCGCAGCTGCTGTGCCATGCCTATGAGATCTATCGCGCCGAAACGCCCGCGCCGCTGATCAGCTTCGAGCACGCCATATTTCTGCTGAGCGCACTGTGGCGCGGCGAGGAGCTGCTGTTGGGAGCCTGCCGCGACTGCAGCGCGTTGCTCGTGACCGATCGCTGGTCGCTGCGCATGCCACGCTGCATCGTCTGTGCTGCGCACCGCGCCGTGCCGAGCACGCTCGACGAGGCTGCAGCGCCAGCCTGAAGCGGCAACCTGGGGGTTGCCGCTGCACGCGGCGGTCTGCAACACTGCAGCCATGAGCAACGCTGCGACCTTAAGCCTGCTGCGCGATGCGGAACTGCGTCTGCAGCCGGACTGGGTCGAGGTGGCGCGCGCCGATCCGGCTACTCGCTTCCTGATCTGCCGTGGCACCACCCACCTGGTCTGGCGCGATCCGGAACCCAGGATCGCCTTCCTGGGCCCCGAGAACGAAATCATCGGCGCCATCGATGCCTCGCGGCTGGTGCTGCTGGGCTGGTTTGGCGGCGAACGCTGCGTGCTGGTGGATCTGCCGCCCGACCTGTCGCTGTCCCCTGCCGGTGCGGTGTTCGAGGAATTGCGGCCGCTGCTGCCCATGCAGTCGGCCGAAGAAGCGCAGCTGCTGGCCTATGCGCGCGCATTGCAGATCTGGCGCGCCCGCCAGCGCCATTGCGGCGTGTGCGGCGCGCCGACTGCGCCGCGCAACGCCGGTCACGTGCTGATTTGCACGAACCCGGTGTGCCAATCCGAATTCTTCCCGCGCATCGATCCGGCCATCATCGTGCTCGTGACAGACGGCTCGAAGGCATTGCTGGGCCGCCAGGCCTCCTGGCCGCCAGGGCGCTACTCGGCGCTGGCGGGGTTCGTCGAACCCGGAGAGAGCCTCGAGGAAGCCGTGGCGCGCGAGGTCGAGGAAGAGACGGGCGTGCGCATCGGTGCGCCGCATTATTTCGCATCGCAGCCGTGGCCGTTTCCAGCCTCGCTGATGCTCGGTTTTCACGCGCAGGCGACCGAGGGCACCGTGCGGCTCGACGGCGAGCTGCAGGATGCGCGCTGGTTCGAGCTGCGGGAACTGCAGAGCGCCCCCAAAATCCTGTTGCCGCCACCGCACACTATCGCGCGGCGGCTCATCGAGGCCTGGTTTCATCGTCGCGCCGGACACCACAACGGCAATTGACACCTCATCTTGTTCACCGATCGGCACGGAGGCGGCGGGATCGGCCGGACGCGGCGCGGCGCGCTGCGCACTTGCCTCTGGGGGCTGCTCGCCGCCTGCTGTTTCGCAGGCACGGCGCGCGCGGACATCCGCATCGACCTCGATGGCGTCGACGGGGAGCTGCGCCGCAACGTACTCACGCTGCTGAGTATCGAGCGCTACAAGGACCACGAGCGTCTCGAGCCCGCGGCCGTCCAGCGGCTCTACAACCGCATCGATGATGAAGTGCGCGCGGCGCTGCGGCCCTTCGGCTACTACGACCCGCAAATCAGCTCCTCGATCGAACCCCCGGACAAGGAAAATCACTGGCACGTCGGCATCACGATCGATCCCGGCCTACCGGTGCTGGTCGACACAGTCGAGGTCGGCGTCGCCGGCCCCGGCGCCACCGACCCGGTGTTTACGCGCATCACGGGGGCGGTGCCGATCCACCCGGGCGATCGCCTGAGTCACGCGGCCTACGAGCAGCTCAAGAGCAGCCTCGAGCGCGCCGCCGCCACCTACGGCTACCTCGATGCGCGCCTCGAGCGCAACGAGCTGCAGGTGGATCGCGCCGAGCGCACGGCCGCTGTCTACCTGCAGCTCGCCACCGGCGAGCGCTACAGCTTCGGTGCCACGACCATCGAGCAGAACGGCGTCAAGGACAGCCAGGTGCGCCGCTTTCTGCGCTACAAGGAAGGGGATCCCTACAATGCGCTCGAGCTGCTGCGCACGCAGTTCGCGCTCGATGACAGCCAGTACTACTCGACCGTCGAGGTGCAGGCCGGCGAGCGCGACAGCGTGCACCACACGGTGCCGATCACGATTCACGCCAGCAATTCGCGCATCGGCTATTCGCTCGGCGCCGGCTACGGCACCGACACCGGCGTGCGCGGTACGGCCAGCCTCACGGTGCCGCGCGTCAACAGCTACGGCCACCGCTTTCGCGTACAGCTGCAGCTGTCGCAGATCCAGCAGACCTTCGATACGCGCTACGACGTCCCGTTCGGCGATCCGGCGCTCGAGAAATTCTCGCTCGAGTTCCTCGGCCAGGAATCCCTGCTCGGCAACAACGTGACCACGAACGAGCTCGCGGCCGGCCCCGGCATCACGCAGACCCTGGGCTCCTGGCAGCGCGTACTGACCGTCAATGCCGTACGCGCGGTCACGACCGACCCGATCATCGGCCGCCAGGTCGACCATCTGCTGGTGCCGAGCGTGGTCTTCGCCTCGGTGCCCGAGGGCTATCTGGGCGAAGCGCTCTTCAGCCGCGGCCTGTACGCGCAGCTGCTCGGATCGACCACCGCACTCGGCGCGCGCGAGAATTTCCTGCGCCTGGACCTGCAGGCCGAGCGGGTGGTGGACTTGAGCCGGCTGTGGCATCTGCTGCTGCGCTCCGAACTGGGCGCCAGCACGATCAACAATGTCGAGGATCTGCCCGGCCAATACCGCTTCTTCGCCGGCGGTGACCGCAGCGTGCGCGGCTTCGCCTACGATGATCTCTCGCCCGTCAAATACCTTCAGCCCTCACCGCCCACGGTGCCGCCGACGTCGATCGCCGTCAGACCCGGCGGGCGGGATCTGCTCACCGGCAGCATCGAGATCGAGCGCGATCTGCCGCGCAACTTCGGCGTCGCGCTGTTCATGGACGGCGGCAATGCCGTCGATCACTTCCGCGATCCGCTCGCCTACTCGGTGGGGGTCGGCTTTCGGCTGCGCTTGCCCGTGGTGACGGTCGGCCTGGATGTGGCGCAGGCGCTGCGCGCACCGGGCTTCGACGGCCTGCCGGGTCCGCGCCTGCACCTGAATATTTCGCCGAAACTTTGAGCTTCGGCACGCCCGCGGGTTTAGATTCGCATTCCACCATGCGCCTGCGCCACCTGCTGCACCTGCTCTGGATCCCACTGGCTTTGCTGCTGGCATTGGCGGCGTTGTACTTCCTGAGCTTTACGCCCAGAGGCCTGCAGCTGCTGGTCGCGCAGCTCAACGGTGAGGTCGGTCCGGTGCAGGTCGAGCTGCAGGGGGCCAGCGGCACGCTGGCGCACGGCCTGCACATCGATCGGCTGGTGATCGATCATCAGCGGGTTCATATCGAGATCGAGGACGTGAGCGGCGTCGTGGCGATACTGCCGCTGGCGTGGCAGACGATTCGCGTGCCGGAGCTGCGCGCGCAGTCGCTGCTGATCAAGCTGCTGCCCGCCACCGAGCAGGCGCCTTCCGTGCCGCAATTTCTGCCGCCGTTCATGCGCATCATGGCCGATCGGGTCGAGGTGCAGCGCTGGCGGCTCATCCCGACCCATGGCGCCGAGCTCGAATCCACGGCGGTCAGCGCCGCGGCCGCGGTCTATCCCGACCGTGTGCGTCTGTTCGCCGGCGCTCTGGACTTTCGCGGCGTGCATCTGCGCGCCAGCGGTGAAGTGCGCGCCGCCTCTCCGCTCGGGCTCGCCGGCGATCTGCATGCCGATGCGCAGCCGCCAGGGAAGCCGCCGTGGACCGTTAACGGCCGCTTCGAGGGCAACCTCGCGCATCTGAGCATCGATGCCCGCATCGGCGAGCCGTTCGCGGCCGAATTCCACGGCGCGGCCGATGCGCTCACGAGCCATTGGCACTGGCAGGGCCATTCGCTGCTTTGGCGGCTCGACCCCACGGCCTGGCACATGGGCTCGGCACTCGGGCTCATCAGCGGATCCCTGGATTGGCAGGGCGACCGTGACGGTTTCAGCGCCCGGGGCGCGTTGAACCCGCTGGGGCTGCATGCCGGCGCGATTGAAACCGAATTCGCGGGCTCGATTCACGCCCCGGTGCTTTCGATCGCGAGCCTGCGGCTGCGCCATGCCGCCTCTGGCGCGGTCGCCCGCGCGCAGGGCAACATCACACTGGGCTCGAGCGGGCCGCAGCTGGAGCTCACAGGCGAGTGGAGTCATGTCCGCTGGCCGCTCGCATCCAGCGAGGCCCGCGCGAGCAGCGAACGCGGCCGCTACAGCCTCACCGGTGCGCATGTCTTCGATGTGACCGCCGAGGGCGATCTGCACCTCGGCACCCTGCCGCCGTTTCAGATCGCCTCATTGCGCGGGCAGCTCGCGGCCGACGGCTTGAGAGCCGACAGTGCGCAGGTCGTGAGCCTCGGCGCGCATGCGCAGCTCACCGGCATGCTGCACTGGGGCGCCTCGCATGACTGGGCGGTGCAGGGCCGCATCGCGGATCTTGATCTCGAGCCGCTGCGAGGGGTCGCGGGCCGGCTCAATTTCAACTTCAGCGCCGCCGGCGAGCGACCGGATGCGCAGAGCGATCTGGCAGCGCGCTGGAGTGAGCTCTCCGGGCACGTGCGCGCACAGCGCGCCGAGGGTCATGGCGAGCTGCTGCGTCGCGCCGGCGAATGGCAGTTTCACGACGTGCAGCTGCAGCTCGGCGCCACGCATATCGGCTTCGAAGGCCGCGCCGGCCGCGCCGGCAATGCCATGAATCTGAAATTCACGGTCGATGCCGAGGACCTGGCACTGCTGCACAGTGGCGCGCATGGCCGGCTCACGGCGCACGGCACCGTGACCGGGGATTGGCGCGATTTGACGCTGCTCGGTAGCGCGAAGCTCAAGGCAGTCGAATGGGAGGGCGTGCGACTCGATGCTCTCGAGGCGACGGTCGCCTTCGACCCCCACGGCTCGGGCCGCAACGACTCCAAAATAGAGCTGCAGGGCCTTTCGATCGCCGGACGCCGGGTCGAGCAGCTGAGCTTGCATATCGAGGGCACGACCGCCGAGCACAGCGTCGCGCTGGATGCGCGCGCCGAGGGCTTCGCTCTCACGCTGCACGGCAACGGGCGCTATGCGGCAGGGCAATGGTTCGAGCAGATCGAACGCGCCCAGATCAGCGACGGCCACGATCTGCACATGAGCCTCGAGACGCCCGTGGCCATGGAGGTGGCCTTCGATCGCCTGCGCCTCGAGACGCTGTGCCTGCGAGCCGAGCTGGCGCGACTCTGCGGCAGCGCCTTGCTCGAGGCCGCGCAGCGCCACGTCTCGATTCGCGCCTCGAACATGCCGATGCGCACGCTGACCGCCGGCCTCACGGTCGCCACCGACTATGAGGGCACACTGAACGTGCAAGTCGAGGCCACCGACAGCGCGGGCGCTGCGTGGCGCGGCAGTCTCAACGGGCAGCTCATGCAGGCGGCGATTCGCAAGCATTTCAGCAACGGCCGCGTCGAGACGCTCAGTCTCGGTGACGGCCTGGTGCGCGCCGAGCTCACCGAGCACGAGCTCTCAGCGGGCCTGGGCCTGGATGCCGGCAGCGCCGGGCTCATCGAAGGCCACTTCGAGGCGCGAGGCGCGGATACCCATTGGCGCGACTGGCCGCTCGCCGGCGAGCTCAAGCTCGATACCGACGCGGTCGGCTTCCTCGAGGCCTATGTCTCGCAGATCGATCGCGCCAGCGGGCGGCTGCACGCCCAGCTGGCGCTGACGGGCAGTGCCGCGGCGCCGCGGCTCAATGGCGAGCTCGAGGTCTCAGGCGCAAAGCTCGATGCCTATGAGATTGCGCTGTCGCTTCGCGACCTGAACTTCCATGCGCGGCTCACCGACGACCGGCTTGATATCGACGGTGCGGCCAGTTGCGGCCCCGACGGACATGCCCAGGTCACGGGTGGCGTGCGCTGGCAGCAGGGCCTGGCGTTCGGCGAGCTGCGGCTCAAGGGCACGGACCTGCGCGTGATCAATCTGCCCGAGGCCCGCGTCGATGCCTCCCCGGACGTCGTCCTGCACCTGCAGGGCCAGCGCATCGACGTCCAGGGTCAGGTGACGCTGCCCTATGCGCGCATCGCGCCCGCGAACCTCGCCAACGCCGTGCTGCCCTCGAGCGATGAGGTCATCGTCGGACAAAGCACCGCCGTCAAGACCACCCAGATCAAGGTCTACAGCGACATCACGCTGCTGCTCGGCGAGCGCGTGACCATCAACACGGCAGGCCTCTCTGGCCGCCTGAGCGGCAGCATCCGAGTCACGACCGACGACAGCGGCATCAGCCGCGGCCGTGGCGAGCTCACGGTCGAGGAAGGCAAGTACCTGGCCTACGGCCGCAATCTCGACATTCAGCGCGGGCGACTGCTGTTCAGCAACGGGCTCATGGGGGATCCGGGTCTCGATCTGCGTGCGGTCAAGAAATTTCCCGACGTCACCGCGGGGGTCAACGTCCGCGGCACATTGCGGCAGCCGCGCATGACGTTCTTCTCCGACCCCGAGGTCGCGCAGTCCCAGATCGTCTCGCTGCTGCTGGCGGGCGGCTCGCTGCAGACTGTACAGAACACGTCCACCAGCACGGATCCGGCCGCGCGCAGCAGCGCCTCACGCGCCGATCTCATGCAGGGCGGCGCGATCCTCGCGCAGCAGATCGGCGGCCGCTACAACTTCGAGGCCGGGGTTGAGCAGGACCTGGACAACGAGACTTCGCTCGTGCTCGGGCGTTATCTGTCACCGCGGCTGTACGTAAGCTACGGCGTCGGCCTCGCCGAGGCCATCAACACCATCAAGATGCGCTACACGATCGGCGATCACTGGACCGTCAAGACCGAGGCCGGGACGCAGCGTAGCGCCGATCTGGTTTACACCATCGAGCGCTAGCGCGAGCTATTTCTTCCTGCGCGCCTTGCCGGCGCCCCGCTTGGCCTTCCTGCGGGCCGGCCGTGCGGCGCGACGCGCGCTCGACGCCTTCGACGCTTTCGACGCGCTCGAGCGGCTGCGAGTCGCAGTCTTCTTGCTCCCGCCCTTCTTCTTACCGGCCTTGCGCCGGACGCTCTTGGGCGCAGCCTTCTTGGCCGCAGATTTCTTCGGCGCGGGCTTCCTCACTGCAGCCTTCTTGGCCGCCGGCTTGGCAGCGACTTTGGCCGGCGCCGCGGGCTGGGCACTCACCGCGGGCTTCTTGGTGCCCGCCGCGGGCTTGGCCGCCTCGCTGGACGCAGCGCTCTTGGGCGCGGTATGCACGGCGAAGGCGACGCCGCTCGGATCGGCGAGCTGCGCGATGCGACCGCCGCCCGGCACATCCATGGGTCCGTTGAGCACGCGACCGCCGGCCTTGGAGGCCGCTTGTGCGGCCTTGTCCGCATCGGCAACCTCGAAATACGGCGTCCAGTAGGGTCCCGGAGCCGGATGCGGCAGCTTGTAGAGGTTGAAAATCCCGCCGCGCTGCACACCGTCGCTACCGAAGATCCAATAGAACCCCATCTGCCCCATATCCATGCGATGCATGAGCTGCCAGCCGAACAGCTCCTGGTAGAACTTGAGCGCCGCCTCCGGGTCGGTGGTGGTGAGCTCATGCCAGGCCAGCTCTCCGAGCTGCGGCGCGCCGGCCTTGGGCGGCGCGCTCTCGAGGGGCTTGAAGAGCGCGAAGGTTGCGCCCTGGGGGTCGGCAAGGATGGCGTAGCGGCCGACCTTGTCGATGTCCGCCGCCGCGCGGTGAACTTTGGCGCCGAGCTTCTCGGCCTGCGCGACCAGCGCGTCGACGTCATCGGCGCCGATGAAGCTCATCCAGTCGGCGCGCGCACCCTGCGCGCGATTCGCGTCCGATAATTTCGATATGCCGGCTACCGGGCCGCTCGCGGCGCTGACGATGGTGTACGAGGGATCGACGGCCGAGGGTTCGGCACGCCAGCCGATTACCCTGCTGTAGAACGGCGCGGCGCCCGCGGGGTCCTCCGTGATAAGCCCTTGCCAGATGAAGCGTCCGTGCACGAGTGGCTGTGCCATGACCATCCCCTAAGTTCTTGCGCGCAGTTTTGACTGGACGAGCAGCGCTACAGAAGATAACCGAAGCGATCGTGGCTCGATAGTACGACTTGAACCCTCTGCTGGCGGCGCGCGCCGGTTTGCACAGCGGGCGCTGACCGTTGCACGTTCATGCATTTTTATGCATAATGCTAATAATTTATGCAGAGACCGGCATGCTAACCGAGCGCCAGCAAATCGATCGCCGCACCGCCATCCTGCGCATTCTGCGTAGCGGCGTCGTACGCCGACAAAGCGACTTGGCGCAATTGCTCAAGCGCGACGGCTTCGAGGTCACGCAGTCCTCGGTGAGCCGCGATCTGCGCGAGCTCGGCGTGCTCAAGGCGAGTGGTCGCTACCTGGTGCCGCCCGATGAAATCTCGCGCGCCAGCGGCGACTTCGGCGCGCTCTCGCGATTCGTGCGCACGGTGCGCCCGGCCGGCAGCTCCATCACCGTGATCCGCACCACGATCGGCGCCGCCCCGAGCGTCGCGGTCGCGCTCGACCGAGCCGAATGGCCCGAAGTGGTCGGCACGATTTCCGGCGACGACACGATCTTCCTCGCCACGAGCGACGCGCGTGCGCAGCAGCGCCTGATCGATCGCCTGAACGCATTGTTTCGCACCTGAGAATCCTCATGCAGCAGCCATCCGACGCGCAAGGCAACGCGCAACCCATCCTGCTCGCCTATTCCGGCGGCCTGGACACCTCGTTTCTCGTGCCCTGGTTGATGCAGAATTATCAGCGGCCCATCATCACGGTCACGGTCGATACCGGCGGCATCGATGCGGAGACGGCACAGACGCTGCGCGAGCGCTCGCGCCTGCTCGGTGCCATCGAACACCACCAGGTCGATGCCCGCGCCGATTACTTCGAGCAGGTGCTGCGCTTTCTGATCATGGGCAATGTGCGGCGCGGCCAGCTCTATCCACTGTGCGTAGGTGCCGAGCGCGTCATGCAGGCCCAGACCATCGCCCGCATGGCGCGCGAGCTCAGGACCGGCACGATCGCGCACGGCTGCACCGCGGCCGGCAACGATCAGGTGCGCTTCGAAGTCGCGCTGCGCACGCTGGCCCCGGAGCTCACGGTGCTTGCGCCCATTCGCGATCGCGCCTTCCGTCGCAGCGAAGAGCTCGAATATCTGCAGCAACGTCAACTGCCGATCCCGCCGAGCGGCGCTGCGTACTCCATCAACCGCGGACTCTGGGGCGTCACGATCGGCGGCACGGAGACGCTGAGCTCGGGCGGCAGCATTCCCGAGAGTGCCTGGGTGCTGTCGCACGATGCCTTCAAGAACCCGCGCGCACCCGAGCGGCACACCGTGGCGTTTGCCGCCGGCCGGCCCGTGGCACTCGACAATGCTCCTCTGGATGCCGTAACGCTCATCGAGGGGCTCGAAGCACTGGCGGCACCGTTCGCTATCGGGCGCGGCATTCATCTGGGCGACACCATCATCGGCACCAAGGGGCGCGTGGCGTTCGAAGCGCCCGCGGCCGACGCCCTGCTGACGGCACATCGCGAACTCGAAAAACTCGTGCTGACCGCACGCCAGCAGCGCATCAAAGAGACGGTCGCGGCACCCTATGGCGATCTCGTGCACGAGGGCCAGCTGCTCGATCCGGTGTGCCGCGACATCGAGGCGCTACTGCTCTCATCGCAGCAGCGCGTCACGGGTGAGGTGCACCTGCTGCTGCGTCCCGGTGCCCTGTTCATCGAGGGCGTGGACTCACCCTACTCACTGATGAAGGCCTCCAAGGGCGTGTACGGCGAGGCGGTCGGCGAATGGAGCCCGGCCGATGCGCTCGGATTCTCAAAGATCGTCGCGCTGCCCGGCGTGTTTCATCGTCGCGCGGGCGAAGCGGGATTCGCGCAAGCGGGAGCTGCGACATGAAGAGCGTCGTGGTCGACAAGGTGGCCTCCGTCACGCAGGCCTGCGCCCTGGGACAGGAGCTGCGGCTCTCGGGCGAGATTCCGGCGGAGGAAGGTATCGTCATAGTCGCCGAAGTACTCAACAACAAGTCCACCTACAACACGCTCGAGCTCGCGAGCGGCCGCATGGCGAAAGTCGTCAAAGGCGACATCGTCGTCGGCGCACTGGGACCGCGCCGCGCGCTGTTCGGCTACTCCGGTCACGTGCCCTCGGCACTCAAGCCCGGCGATGTGATCCAGATGCTCAACATCGGCGGCGTCATGGGGATATGCGATTCAGCGACCGCCGACAAGGGCAAACCCTTCGATTGCCGCGTGCTCGGCGTGGTGCTGCAGTTTCCTTATCTTGGCGAGCGCATCGGCATCCCGGCGCGGGTCGGCCACCGCGCGCTCGATTTCAATGCACCACTGGACACGCACGGCGTGCCCATCGTGGCGCTGGCCGGCACCTGCATGGAAGCCGGCAAGACCGCCGCCGCGGCCGCGATCGTCGCGCGCATGCGCCACCGTGGGCTCACGGTCGATGCCTTCAAGGCCACCGGCGTGTCCTTGCGCCGCGACATCCTGGCCTTTGAGGATGCCGGCGCACGCCGCACCATGATCTTCACCGATCTGGGCGTCGTTACGACGACCGGCCGCACCGGGCCCGCGCTCACCCGCACGATGCTGACCGAGCTGTCCGCCGGCAAGCCCGACGCGATCGTGTTCGAGCTCGGCGACGGACTGCTCGGCACCTACGGCGTCGATGCGATTCTCGAATGCACCGACATCCGCCGCGCGTTGAGCGGCGTGGTGCTGTCCGCGAACGACCCGGTCGCGGCCTGGGGCGGCGTCAAGCTGCTGCGCGAGCGCTTCGGGATAGAGCCGTGCCTCGTGACTGGCCCGTCCACCGACAACCAGGTCGGCATCGAGATCATCGAGCAGCAGCTCGGCGTGGCGGCCTGCAACGCGCTGACCGATGCGACGGGCTTGGGCGATGCCGTGATCGCAGCGATCGGCCTGTCCACGGCCGCGCCGCAAGCGGCCGGGGCCACCGAGTGACGCGCCGCATCCCGACCGTGGTGCTCGGCGGCACGGGCTACGTCGCCGGCGAGCTGCTGCGTCTGATCGCCGGGCATCCGAACTTCGAGCTCTCCGGAGTGCTCTCCGACAGTCAGCCCGGAGAGCCCGTGGCCGGCGCCTTCGGCCATCTGGCCAGCGCCTATCCGACGGCACGCTTCAATTCTGCCGTGCAGATCGAGGAGATCGTTGCCGGCGAGCCCTACACCGCGATCTTCTCGGCCGCACCGCATGGCACCGCGGCGGCGTTGATCGACCGGCTGCTGCACTGTGCCGACACCTCCGGCCGCACTGCGCACGTGGTCGATATGTCGGCGGATTTTCGCTTCCGCACGGCCGCGGCCTATGAGGCGGTCTACCATCACGCGCACGGCGCCCCGGGCCGCCTGGATGCCTTCACATGCGCCGTGCCCGAGCACTTGAAGGCGGCGCCCACACTGCACGTGGCCCATCCGGGCTGCTTCGCGACTGCGACGCTGCTGGCCGCGGTGCCGCTGCTCGCGCGTGAGATCACGCACGGGCCCTTGTTCGTCTCCGCCGTGACCGGCAGCACCGGCTCGGGCCGCAAGCCCATCGAGGCCACGCACCACCCGGCGCGGCACAGCGATCTCTACGCCTACAGCGCTCTCGCTCACCGCCATGCACCCGAGATCCGCGCGTGCGCTGCGCAGGCCACCGGCGTCAAGGCGCAGTTCGCGTTCGTGCCGCACTCGGGACCGTTTGCGCGCGGCATCCACGCCACGGTCCAGGCCTCGCTGCGCGCACCCACGGACACTGCCGCCGTGCTCGAGGCGCTGCACGCGTTCTACGTCGATGCGCCGTTCGTGCGCATCAGCGAGACTGCGCCGCGCGTGAAGGAGGTCGCCACGAGCAACTACGCCACGCTCTCGGCCGTCAGTGACGGTCACACGGTTGCGGTGTTCTGCGTGCTCGACAATCTCAACAAGGGCGCCGCCGGTGGCGCGGTGCAGTGGATGAACCGGCTGTACGCCTTGCCGGAAACCGCGGGGCTCACCGCTCCGGCGCCGGGCTGGACCTGATCTTGGCGGCGCAACCACAGCGGCGATCCACGCCGCATGGCGCAAATTCGCCGAGCGAGCTGCCGGATTTTCTCGCGCCGGTGTTCGCGCAGTATCCGCTGCCCGTCGTGTCGGGCAAGGGCGTGTGGCTGCGTACGCGCGAGGGTCGCCGCGTGCTCGATCTCTACGGCGGGCACGCGGTGGCGGCGCTCGGTTACGGGCATCGGGGCTGGACGCGCGCCTTGAGCGCACAGGCGCGAGCTCTGAGCTTTCAGAGCAACGCCGTGCCGCTCGAGGTGCGGCTGCGCGCGGCGCAGCGACTGATCCGCTTCTCGAAGCTCGACTTCAGCAGCGTGTTCTTCGTCAACAGCGGCGCGGAGGCCAACGAAAACGCACTCAAGATGGCCTTTACGATCACGCGCCGCTCGCACGTGGCCGCGCTCGAGCATTCCTTCCATGGCCGCACGGCCGCGACCGGCGCCATTACCTGGGGCGCCGCCGCCAAATGGTATGGCTACCCGCGCACGCCCTTCGATGTGAGCTTCATCGCCCGCGACGCTCAGCACGACATCGCGCGGCACGTGACCGCCGCGACGGCGGCGGTGATCGTCGAGCCGATCCAGGGCGTGGGCGGCGCGTACGACCTGAGCGCGGAATTCCTCGGCGCGCTGCGGCGGCGCTGCGATGAGGTCGGCGCCCTGCTGATCTTCGACGAGGTCCAATGCGGCATGGGTCGCGCCGGTGAGCCGTTCGCGGCCGGCCTCTTCGGCTTGCAGCCGGACATGATTACGACCGCGAAGGCGCTCGGCAACGGCTTTCCGTGTGCTGCGCTGCTCATGACGCCGCGCGTGGCCCGCGCCGTGAAGCTCGATGCGCTCGGCACCACCTTCGGCGGCGGTCCGATGGCATGCGCCGTCATCGAGGCCGTCATCGAAGCGATCGAGTCGGAACAATTGCTCGCGCGCGTACGGCACACCTCGGCGCTGATCCGCGAGCGCTGCCTCGTCGGACCCGTGAGCGCGTGTCAGGGCGCGGGGCTGCTGCTTGGGCTGCGCTGCGTGCGGCCCGCCAAGGAAATTCATGCCGCGCTGCTCGAGCGCGACATCTTCGCGGGCACCAGCGCCGATCCGAACATCCTGCGGCTGCTGCCGCCCTTCGTGCTCGAGGCCGAGCATGTCGAGCTGCTGCGCAGCGCGCTGCTCGACATCGGCAGCTGACGCGCCATGCACCGCTTTCTCGATCTGGCGGATTTCTCGCACTCGCAAGTGCAGCAGCTGCTCGAGCTCGCGCGCCGGCTCGAGCACCACCCTGAACCGCAGGCCTTGCGTGGCCGGATTTTAGGGTTGCTGTTCATGAATCCATCGCTGCGCACCCTGGCGTCTTTTCAGGCCGGCGTGGCGCGGCTCGGAGGCTCCTGCTTCGTGATCACGCCGGGCAGCGGCACCTGGCAGCTCGAAACCCGCCTGGGTGCGGTCATGGATGGCGTCGCCGCAGAGCACATTCGCGAGGGCCTGCCGGTCCTGGCGTCCTATTGCGATGCGCTCGGCATTCGCGCGTTCGCCGACGGCAAGGACCTTGCGGCCGAGCTCGGCGAGACGAAATTCCAGGCGATGTCGGCGCTCATCGACAAGCCGCTCATCAATCTGGAATCGGCCATCAATCATCCGTGCCAGGCGCTGGCCGACTGGAAGACGCTCGATGAGCTCAAGGTCCCGCGCACGGCAAAGTTTGTGCTGAGCTGGGCCTATCATCCGCGCGCCTTGCCGCTGGCCGTGCCGGCCGCGACCGTGCACATGGCGGCCATGCGAGGCATGGAAGTCGTGGTGCTGAGACCCGATGGGTTCGCGCTGCCCGCCGCGATCATGGACAAAGCGCGGCGCGCCGCCTTGGTGAACGGCGGCTCGGTGCGCGAAACTGCGGATCGCCGCGACGCGCTCGCCGGCGCGCACATCGTCTACGCGAAGGAATGGGGCTACACCGCCGCCTACGGCGATGAGGCCCAGGATGCGCGGGCGCGACGATCGCTGCGCGACTGGTGCCTCGACGAGCCATGGTTCGCGCTCGCGCGCAGCGATTGCCGTCTGATGCACTGCCTGCCCGTGCGGCGTAATGTCGCGCTCGCCGATCAGCTGCTCGATGGTCCGCGCGCCGTGGTCTTGCGCCAGGCCTATAACCGCCTGCCGGCGCAGATGGCCGTGCTGCATCAGATGCTCAAACCCGGGGAGTGACTCCAGCGCCATGATCCTGCATCGATCCGACCAGGCCGCGACGATTCACGCCCTGCGCAACGCCTCGCCCTACATCCGCCTCTACAAGGGCAAGGTGTTCGTGGTCAAAGCCGGTGGCGCGGTATTCGGCGATGCCGCGCTCACGCGCGCATTGATCGAGCAGATCGCGATCCTGCACTACCTCGGCGTGCGCGTCGTGATGGTGCATGGCGGTGGCCCGCAGCTCACCGAGCTCACGACGGCGCTCGGCGTCAGCACGCGCATCGTGCAGGGCCGGCGCATCACCGACCAGAAGTCGATCGATGCGACCTCGATGGTACTCAATGGACTCATCAACACGCGCATCCTCGCGATCTGCCGCGATCTCGAAATCGATGCAGTCGGTCTCTCGGGCGTCGACGCCGGGCTCGTGCGCGCCCGCAAGCGGGCGCCGATGCAGCTCAACGGCGAGCCGGGGCCGGTGGATTTCGGCTTCGTCGGCGATATCGACAGCATCGATGCCGGCGTGATCCGCAAGCACCTGGACAATGGCCTCATGCCCGTGATCAGTCCGCTCTCGGCCGACAACCGTGGCACGCTGCTCAACATCAACGCCGACACGGTGGCCGCTGCGATCGGCGCGGCGCTCTCGGCCGAGAAGCTGATCCTCTGCACCGGCGCACCGGGCATTCTCGAGCGCGTCTCGGACTTAAGCTCGGTGCTTTCCTATACCGACCTGGCGGGACTTGCACGCCTGCGCGAGGCCGGTGCCATCACCGATGGCATGCTGCCCAAGGCCAAGGCCATCGAAGATGCCCTGCGCGGCGGCGTGCGCCGGGTGCATGTGATCTCCTACAGCGCCAAGGACAGCATCCTCACCGAGGTGTTCACCAACGAAGGCACCGGTACGCTGATCGTGCAGGACATCCAGGCGCTGACTCCGGCTGAGCAGCAAGGCGGCGCATGAGCCGGCTCTGGGACAAGGGTGCGCCGCTCGATGAGCGCGTACTGCGCTACACGGCCGGCGAGGATTACGCGCTCGATGAGCGCCTGGTGCGCTATGACGTGCGTGCCTCGATCGCGCATGCCGACATGCTGCATGCGCAGCAGCTCCTCTCGGCCGAAGACCTTGAACGCATCCGCGGCGGATTACGCGCGCTGGCCGATGAGCACGAGCGCGGCCTGTGGCGCATTGAGCTCGCCGAGGAGGATGGACAGAGCGCTCTCGAGCGGCGACTGACGCAGCGCATCGGCAGCGCCGGTGCGCGCATCCACTTGGGGCGCTCGCGCAACGATCAGGTGCTCACGGCGCTGCGGCTGTACCTGCGCGATGCGATCGCGCAGTTGCAGCAGGGCACCCAGAGGTTGATTCAATCGCTCGAGCAACTGGCAGCGCGCGAAGCGCAGACCGTGCTGCCCGGCTATACGCACATGCAGCAGGCCATGCCGAGCTCGGTGAGTCTGTGGGCTGGCGGTTACGCCGCGGAGCTGGCCGACGATGCGCTCGGACTGCAGGGCGTACGCCGGCGCATCGACAAGAATCCGCTGGGCTCGGCCGCGGGCTACGGCACGCCCGGCCTGGCGCTCGATCGCCAGGCGACCACGCGCGCGCTCGGCTTCGAGCAGACGCACGAGCCGGTGACGGCCGTGCAGCTCTCACGCGGCAAGGCTGAAGCGCAGCTGTTGTTCGAGCTCGCGCTGCTGATGGGCGACTTGAGCCGCCTGGCCGCGGACCTGCTGCTGTTCTATACGCAGGAATTCGCCTTCATCGAGCTCGGCGATGCCTTCACGACCGGCTCATCGATCATGCCGCAGAAGCGCAATCCGGACGTATTCGAACTGGTGCGCGCCCGCAGCGCCACGGCGCTCGCCTCGCTGACCGAGGCGCTCGCGATCTGCGCCAAGCTGCCCTCCGGCTACCAGCGTGATCTGCAGCTGCTCAAGGCGCCGCTGTTCCGCGGCATCGATACGGCGCAACAGACGCTCGACATCGTGGCCGCGGCGCTCGATGCGCTAAGATTCCGGCCCGACCGCATCCGTCTGGACCCGGCCGTGCATGCCGCCGAACAGGCCTATGCGCTCGTGCTCGAACAGGGCATCCCGTTTCGCGAGGCCTATGCACGGGTAGCGGCGCGTTACACGCGCAAGGAATGACCGCCATGGAGCCGGAAGCGACGCCCGCGCCGAACGCAGCGCCCGCCGTCAGCGTCACTCGCGGACTGCTCGAATACACCCATTGGATCTACGGCCTGCATGCCCTGTCGGTGCTCATCGGCCTCGCGACCGCGCGAGCCGTGGCGGTGCGCTTCGCCTTCGGTTTGCCTTCGATCATCGCCGTGATCATGAACTATGCGCGCCGCTCCGAAGCGCGCGGTACCTGGCTCGAAAGCCACTTCCGCTGGCAGATACGCACCTTCTGGTATTCGTGGCTATGGATATTCCTGAGCTCGATCCTCGCGCTGCCGCTGCTGATTGTCGGCATCGGCTTCCTGATCGCGATCCTCGGCTTCGCCGTGATCGGCCTCTGGGTCATCTACCGGGTGGCGCGCGGCTGGCTCGCCCTGCGCGAGGGTCGTCCGATGCCGCTGCCACCCGCATGAGCGCTGCGGCCACTGGGCGGCGCCGCCCGGCGCCCGGCGCGATGTTCGGCCCTAGGCGTGGCGCCATGCGTGGCGCGATTGCCGCCGCCTCGATCGCGGTCGGTCTCGCCGGCGCTCTGGTCGGCTGCGGCCTCAAGGGCTCGCTCTACCTGCCGTCGCAGAAGAAAGCCAAGGTTCCCGCGACTGCCACGAACCCGGCACCGGATGCGCCAAACTCGCCAAACTCGCCAAACACAACGAGCTCGACGAACCCGCCCGATGCGGCGCCCGCGGCAGGCGCCCAGGCGCCGCCGCCCTGAGCATCGCCAGGCCGGCGAACGCGGAAACTCCAGGCGCGCACGCGCCGCGCCAGCGCGCTTCGAGTCGGAGCTCGGCGCGGCAAAGTCAGCTCATAATTGAAGCTATCATCCAGTCCATGGCTGAAGCGCCCCAGCGTCCGGATCTGGTTCTGATCGATGGCTCGTCGTATTTGTATCGGGCCTTCTTCGCCCTGCCGCCGCTGACCAATTCCAAAGGCGTGCCCACCGGCGCGATCTACGGCGTGCTCAACATGCTGTCGAAGTTCGTACGCGAGTACACGCCGCCGCACATCGGCGTGGTGTTCGATGCCCCGGGCAAGACGTTCCGCGATGAGCTGTTCGCTGAATACAAGGCGCATCGTCCACCCATGCCGGACGATCTGCGCTCGCAAACCGAGCCGCTGCTACTGGCGGTCGATGCGCTCGGGTTGCCGGTGCTGCGCATCGACGGCGTCGAGGCCGACGACGTCATCGGTACGCTCGCCTGCCGCGCGGCCGCCAACGGCGAGACCGTGCTGATCTCGACCGGCGACAAGGACATGGCGCAGCTCGTCAACGAGCGCATCACGCTCATCAACACCATGAGCGGCACGGTGCTCGACCGCGCCGGCGTCAAGGCGAAGTTCGATGTCTTCCCGGAGCAGATCGTCGATTATCTCGCACTGATCGGCGACAGCTCCGACAACATCCCCGGCATCGACAAGGTCGGGCCCAAGACCGCCGCGAAGTGGCTCAACACCTACGGCAACCTCGACGCTCTACTCACGCACGTCAGCGAGATCCCGGGCAAAGTCGGCGACAATCTGCGCGCCGGGCTCGAGACGCTGGCGCTGTCGCGCCAGCTCGCCACTATTCGCACCGATCTGTCATTGCCGCTCGCTGAATCGGGTCTCACGCGCCGCGCGTCGGACCCGGCGCGGCTGCGCGCGCTCTACGGCGCACTCGAATTGCGCACCTTGTTGCAGCAGCTGGAAGCCGGCGCACCGGCCGCGGTGATCGTCTCGGACGTGGCCGACACTACCGAAGTCGCGGTGGTCGTGACGGCGGATCCGGAAATTGCCGCGCTGGCGAGCGTAGCGCGGCGCTACGAGACCATTACCGATGAGGAATCGCTCGCGCGCTGGTGCGCAGCGCTGAGCCGCGCCGAGCTATTCGCCTTCGATACCGAGACCACCAGTCTCGATTACATGAACACTCAGATCGTCGGCGTGTCCTTCTGCATCGAGCCGGGTCATGCCGCCTATGTACCGCTGGCACACGACTATGCGGGCGCGCCGCCGCAGCTCGAGCGCCAGCGCGTGCTCGAGACGCTGCGGCCACTGCTCGAGGATCCGGACCGCGGCAAGCTTGGTCAGCATCTGAAGTTCGACATGCACGTGCTGGAGAATCACGGCATCGCGCTCCGGGGCCAGCGTTACGACACCATGCTCGAGTCGTATATCTGGAACAGCACGGCTACGCGCCACGACATGGACTCGATGGCCGAGCATTACCTGGGACTGCACACGATTCGTTTCGAGGACGTTGCCGGCAAGGGCGCCAAGCAGATCAGCTTCAATCAGGTCAGCGTCGAGCGCGCCGCCGAATACGCCGCCGAGGACGCTGATGTCACGCTGCGCCTGCACCATGCGCTCTGGCCGCGCCTCGAGCGCGAACCTGCGCTCGCGCGGCTGTATCGCGAGATCGAACAGCCGCTGGTGCCGGTCTTGCAGCGCATGGAGCGGCACGGCGTACTGCTCGATCGCGAAATGCTGCGCGCGCAGAGCAGCGAGCTCAGCGTGCGGCTGCGCGAGATTCAGGAGCTTACCCACCGCGAGGCCGGCACGGTCTTCAATCTCGAGTCGCCGAAGCAACTGCAGCAGATACTGTTCGAGCGGCTGCAATTGCCGGTGCTGCGCAAGACGCCCTCGGGCACGCCTTCGACTGCGGAAGACGTGCTCGAGGAGCTCGCCGCGAATTTCCCCCTGCCTAAGCTGATCCTCGAATATCGCGGCTTGGCGAAGCTGCGCTCGACCTACACCGAAAAGCTGCCCGAGCAGATCGACGCCACCACCGGTCGCGTGCATACCAGCTATCACCAGGCCGTGGCGGCGACCGGACGCCTGTCCTCAACCGACCCGAATCTGCAGAACATTCCGATCCGCAGTCCCGAGGGGCGACGCATCCGTCAGGCCTTCATCGCACCCAAGAGTTACTGTCTGTTGGCGGCCGACTACTCGCAGATCGAGCTGCGCATCATGGCGCACCTGTCGGGCGATGAAGGTCTGCTGCGCGCCTTCGCCGAGGATCGCGACATCCACCAGGCCACGGCCGCGGAAGTGTTCGGTGTGCCGCTCGAGCAGGTCTCGAGCGATCAGCGTCGCTCGGCCAAGGCCATCAACTTCGGACTCATCTACGGCATGTCCGCCTTTGGCCTCGCACGCCAGCTCGGCGTAGCGCGCGGCGCGGCCCAGAGCTATGTGGATCTGTATTTCGCGCGCTACCCGGGAGTGCGCCGCTACATGGAAGCCACGCGCGCGCAGGCGCGGCGCGCGGGCTTCGTCGAGACCGTATTCGGCCGCCGCCTGTTCCTGCCGGACATACGCTCGCGCAACCGCTCCTTGCAGCAGTACGCCGAGCGCAGCGCCATCAACGCGCCGATGCAGGGCACCGCCGCCGATATCATCAAGCGCGCCATGATCAGCGTCGATGCCTGGTGTCGAAGTGACGGGGTACCGGCGCGACTCATCATGCAAGTACACGATGAGCTGGTGCTCGAGGTGCGAGAGGATTTTCTCGAGCAGGCACGCGCCGCGCTCAGCGAGCGCATGAGCGGCGCGGCCCATCTCGCCGTGCCGCTCAAGGTCGAGCTCGGCAGCGGCGCGAACTGGGACCAGGCGCACTGACCCGACCGGGCGCCTCGCGCTGGACGCCGGGCGCGCGGAACCGATTCGGGTCGCCGTCAGTCAGTACTGAAGCACATGGATGAGGTCCGCATGCATCCGACACGCCCCCTGAGGTTCGCATCCGCACTGACCGCGGCCGCTCTGCTGCTCGGCGCGACGGCCCCGAGGGCTCGCGCCGACGACAATATAGGCGTGTACCTTGGCGGCTCGCTCGGCGCCGCGCAGGCCAGCTACGGCGCCAACACCTTCGACGCGAGCGGCGCCAATACCGGCTATAAGTTCGCGCTCGGCGTGCGGCCCTTGAGTGTGTTTGCGGCCGAGGCCAGCTACATCAATTTCGGCCGCTCCTATGGCGGCATCAACTATGCCGACACCTATGCCGAGGGGCTGTTCGCACTAGGCTTTCTGCCGATCCCGTGGGTCGATGTCTACGGCAAGCTCGGGGTCGCGGAGTTTCGCACGGACGCCTATTCACCGTTCCTGTCGTTTCATCGCACCGGGGCGGACCTCGCGTACGGCGTGGGCGCTGGTACCAACTGGGGCCGGCTCGGGGCCCGGCTCGAGTACGAGCGTTACGAGGTTTCGCACGCCAGCGACATGGGTATGGCTTCCTTCGGCCTGACCTGGGTCTTCCTGTAGCGCGAACGCCACACAAGCTCTGTCAAGCCTTTGAATAGCCAAGAGAAATATTAACAAAAATTCAGCTATTGGCAGCGAACTTTATGACTAAATGCCGCTCGAACCTAATGAGTGTCATGCACTCCCCGCTTCCCTCCCTAGGCGGGTATAAGCGCGATGCGTTGAGACCCGCATCGGGCTTGATCTGGCCCCGGTAGTCACTGTCTGGTGCTGCCGGGGCTTTCTTTTTTGAGCCACGCATCGAGTTGGGCACGGGCCTGCTCGAGCCCAATCCCCTCGTGCGCCGAGAACAATTGCGCAGAGCCGCGCCCGTGCAATCTCGCCTGCGACTCCTTGACCAGACGCAACGCTTCGACACGCTTGAGCTGATCGGCCTTCGAAAACAGCACGTGCACCGGCGCGCCGATGCTGCACGCCCACTCGATGAGCTGCTCGTCGCCGCCGAGAATGCCGCGCCGCGCATCCACGACTAGGAGCAGGCCACGCAGCGACTGGCGCGGCGCCAGCTGCTCGATCAGATCCGCCCAACCGGATCGTTCCGCGCGCGAACCAGACGCATAGCCGTAGCCCGGCAGATCGATCAGGCGAGCACCTGGCGCGAGCTCGAAGAAATTCAGCAGCCGCGTCCGCCCCGGCGTCTTGCTGGTGCGCGCGAGACTGCGCCGGCCCGTTATGGCATTAATCGCGCTGGATTTGCCAGCATTGGAGCGCCCGACAATGGCCACTTCGGCGCCGCTGTCGTGCGGAAACTGCGTCGCGGCCGCAGCACTGATCAGAAAACGTGCCGATGGATAGACACTCACGCGGGAAATTGCGGCTCATGGGCTGCGAAATACTCGGACAGGCCGCTAGTGTACAATTCTTCGATCCCTTTGCTCTGCAAAGAAAAACTGCGGTTTTACCTGGAGCCGATTGCACATGATCTCGATGCTGCGCTGGGTTTGCTTGGCTCTGGGCCTCCTGGGCGCGCCGTGGGCGCTGGCCGCGGGTTCCGCCGCAGCCGGGGCGACCAAGGCCGCCACCTGCATGGGCTGCCATGGCCCCAACGGCAACAGCGCCAATCCGCTCTGGCCGTCGCTGGCGGGGCAGAACGCCGCCTACATCCGCGGTCAGCTCAAGCACTTCAAGGTCAACGCGCGCATCAATAGCAACGGCATCATGCTCGGTCTCGCGTCGCCTCTGAGCGAGCAGGACATCGACGATCTGGCGGCCTATTTCTCGGCACAGACACCCGCGGGCCTCGAAGCCGACCCGGCCTTTTGGCAGGCGGGGCAGGCGCTCTATCGCGGCGGCGACACCGCACGCGCGATTCCAGCGTGCATGGCGTGCCACGGACCCACTGGCCACGGTAACCCGGAAGCAGGCTACCCCGCCGTGCGAGCGCAACATTCGCAGTACGTTGTCAAGGAGCTCACGGACTACGCCGCTGGCAAGCGCTATGCGATCAATGACAAGGGCGAGAGCGCCGGCGGTCCCAATGCGCTGATCATGAATACGATCGCGCAGCGTCTAACGCAGGAGGATATGCGCAATCTGGCCTCGTACATGCAGGGCCTGCGCTGACGTGATGCGCCAGTCGATGGCCGCGCTGCTGCTCATCGCGAGCCTGGCAGCCTGTGCGCGCGAGAACAACGCGGCCCCCGGCGCCCTCGCGTCCAACGCCGCGCAGAGTACTGCCGCACCAGCCACGGCGGCGGACCCGGCCGCGGCCGCCTCCCCCGAAGCCGCGAAGGGAGTCGGAGATCTGGCCGCGGCGGCCGCTACGCAGCAGGAAGGGTCCGACCTGGGTGCGACTGCCGACAGCGGCGAATCGCAGCTCGAACGCATTGCCGCATTACCGAGTGAAGGCGAGCTGCCGGACGGCAAGTGGGTCCCCGGCAAGAACTACAAAGTCGTCTCACCGGCCCAGCCGACCAACGTCGCTCCGGGCAAGGTTGAAGTCATCGAGATGTTCTGGTACGGCTGTCCGCACTGCTATGCACTCGATCCGGCCATCGAAAGCTGGCGCAAGAACAAGCCCGTGCATATCGAGTTCGTACGCGTTCCAGTGATGTGGGATCAGGTGCATCGGGCGCACGCGCGACTGTTTTACACGCTCAAGGCCCTCGGCAAGCTCGACGAGTTGCACACCAAAGTCTTCGACGACATTCACGAGAACCACAATTTCCTGTTTGTCCCCAACGATCCGCTGGCAACGCAACGCGCGCAATTGCAATTCGCCAAGGAAAACGGCGTCAGCGAAGCGAATTTCATGCAGGCCTACAACTCGATCGCGGTGCAGACCTCTATGCTGGAAGCCGACGACCTCGGCAGACGCTACGGCATCGATGCCGTGCCGACGTTCGTAATCGCGGGTAGGTACGAGACCGACATGGCGCAGGCTGGCGGGGAAACAAATCTGTTCCAGCTGATCAGCGATCTGGCAGCCAGCGAGAAACACCACTGAGCGGTGTGCGCGGCGAGGCTGACGGCCGAGCCGCGGTTGCGGTAACCTTGCGCGCCTCGGCGCGCCCGTAGCTCAGATGGATAGAGTGGCAGCCTCCGAAGCTGCAGGTCGTGGGTTCGAATCCCGCCGGGCGCGCCACCCCTCAAAGCACACCTGCCTTCGCCGCCGCCACCTCGATCGCCAACGCCGAACCGACCGGTAGCATTGAGCCCGTACCTAGGGTGATTCGACTCGCGCTCTACAGGCTTCGACCATTCTGACGACGTGCTCTTCGCCTTCGGCTCCGTAGAAAGGCAATTGCGGCAACGCGCTCATTTGCACGACTGACCTCGTGCGCTCGATCAGTTGCTCGATCGCGGTCTCGGCATCGACGGACCGTAACCCGATCGTGGCCGCCAGGGCACGAAAATCCGAGCGGCGCAGTCCATGCTGCTGGCCGGGCAGCTTCCAAGACTGCCTGCCATCGCTAGCGGTATCGTAGAGAGCAGCGACCCGCACCGAGCGAAAGCCCGAGTGCCCGTATTCGCCAATTTTCATCAACGCCATTTCTCCAAGATGCACCCCGCATTCGGCTGCGAGCCACGCGAGCAAAGCTCGTTTGAACAGCTGCAGAAGGTCCGCATCGGGCGCTGAAGAAATCGCGCCGATCATACGCACTATGCGTTCGATCGCGCCCTCATCGGCGGCACTCGCAGGCGGCGCGAGCACGCAGCCAAGGTCTTCGAGCGCGATGAGGCGCCGGTCGTCCGCACTGTCGCGGATGTCGAATCGTTCCACGAGCAATGCTGGCGGCATCTGATCGGGCATGGCAACGAGCGCCGCGCCAGCAGCCGGCACTCCAATCGCGCGCGCCAGCTCGAGCAGCATCCACTCGATCAACGGCGCGAGCGCAAATTCCCCGGTTCCTGCTGGTTTCAGAATGTGAGTAAAGGAACTGCTGATGCTCGGCGTCAGGTGGCCACCGGTATCCAAATGCATCGGCAGCTTGATCTGCGCACCCGGCAATCGAGGCGTCTCCGCGTGCTGATAGATCAGAGCCAGTCGGCTCTCGAAACTGTCTTCAGACGCCTCCTGACCAGGACCCGCATAAGTGCCCGCGAAGATGCCGTTTTCGGTGTAGCGACTGAGATTCGTGAACAAGATATCCGGCGGGAATCCTTGCAGCTGTGCTTCGTGCTCGACGATGGAGATGTTCGATAGGTAGCGCTTGCCGGATCGCAGCAATCGCCGTTCGTCGTGACGATGCAGAACGGCGGCGAGCCAGCCAGCAGGGAGCAGCGACGCGATCAATCGCGGCAGCTTTCCAGGCGCGGTCTGATGCACGGGTTGCGGCAGCGGAACGGCGAGCGGCTGCCAATGCCATTCGACGCCGTCATGACACAGATGGCCGATAGCGATGCCGTGCCAAGCGACCGTCAGGCTCAGTGCGGCCTCGTTGCGTATCCGACCGGACGCGCCGGACGCGAGCTGCCCGCGCAGGAAGCGATCTGCGCTCTCGGCTTCCTTGAGCCATCCATTTTCGCGCGCCCAGGTCCATAGAGCAGCGCTGGCCTCCTTCGGCGTTCCGTACTCCTCTATGAGCCGCTCGGCGGTCTGCGCCCGCATCGCGGCATCGATCGAGGCCGCATGCTCGCTGCGCATACGGAACGCCTCAAGAAACCGCTGCCCGACCGAGGACACCTCGACATCGAGCTCGCCAAGTCTGTCGGCAACGACTGCGGGGCAGATCGAAGGCTTGCTCGGGGAAGTGTTTTGGATGATCTGCAGGGCGCGAATGCGCGTCCGCTGATTTCTCTGGCCGCTCAAATAGAGTCGTCCGTCGGCAGTCGGGGCCCGCAGAACCGCGCTGGCCGCGGATAGGTAGGTATGGGGGTAGAGGTACTTCGCGATCCGCACGCCGTGGCGCAATACCGTCGCATCGATGTCATCAGTGAAATCAACGTAAATGCCCCGCATCAGCCGGACGAGCCTTCCACTCGCAGCCAACGTATGGCAACGAGCTTTATCCAGCGTCTGACCAGCCAAGTAGAGCGCCATTGGTGACTTTCTCGTATTTGAAGTACGAGAAAGTTACAATTTAGACTGGGGCTAGGCGATCAAGTCGAACTCTTTCGTATCTGAAATACGAGAAAGTCATGTTTTCGGAAAAGCCGCTCCCGGCGCGGATGCGCAGGGCAGCGGCCGAGTCAGCCCCAGGGGGCACTGATAGGCGGTAGATTTACCGGCTTGGATGGCGCCGCCAAGAGGCTTCGCCGCGGCACCCATATGACCCGATCGTGACAAGCTCGAATTCAACCGCAACAGTTGGAGTGCGCTCGAAGCCCGATTCCGCGACTCTGTGCCCAACGCGCAGCGCGGCTGCGGAGGAGTCGAACAGCATGATCCAACTGAGCACCGACGAGGAGCGCTGGGACGCCGTCCGGCAACGGCAGCGACTGGCGGATGGGGTGTTTTATTACGCCGTGCGCACGACGGGCGTCTACTGCCGTCCGTCGTGTGCGGCGCGTAGGCCGCGGCGTGAGAACGTACGGTTCTTTACCGAGGCCGCTGCCGCCGAAGATGCGGGATTTCGAGCCTGCAAGCGCTGCCGCCCGAATGCCGCGGCGCCCGCTCAACAGCAGGTCGCCCTCGTCGCCCAGGCCTGCCGCAGCATTGAGCAGGCCGAGGAGATGCCGAGTCTTTCAGACCTCGCCGCCGGCGCGGGCCTGAGCCGCTTCCACTTTCACCGGGTGTTCAAGCGCGTCACCGGCCTTGCGCCCAAGGCGTACGGGGCGGCGCTGCGCGCACATCGCCTGCGCGAGCAGCTCACCGGCTGCGGCAGTGTAACGGCGGCAATCTATCAGGCCGGCTTCAATTCCAATGCGCGCTTCTATGCGCAGAGCGACGCGGCGCTCGGCATGATGCCGAGCACGTATCGGGCGGGCGGCAAGGGCATGGTGATTCGCTTCGCGATCGGCCGCTGCAGCCTGGGTTCGATCCTGGTGGCTGCAACCGAGCGGGGCGTGTGCGCGATAGCGCTCGGCGATGAGCCTGAAACGCTGCTGCGCGACTTGCAGGAGCGCTTTCCGCGTGCGCAGATGCGCGGTGACGATGCCAACTTCAAGCGCACCGTGGCGACTGTCGTGGCCTTCGTCGAGGCGCCGGCCGCGGGTCTCGAGCTGCCGCTGGACTTGCAGGGCAGCGCCTTTCAGCTGCGGGTCTGGCAGGCGCTGCGGGCCGTGCCCGCGGGATCGACCGTGAGCTACGCCGAGCTGGCGCGTCGCCTGGGCCTACCGCGCTCGACGCGCGCGGTGGCGCGTGCGGTCGCGAGCAATCCCATCGCGGTGGCGGTTCCCTGCCATCGCGTGATTCGAAGCGATGGCGGGCTGTCGGGTTATCGTTGGGGTGTCGAGCGCAAGCGCAGACTGCTCTCGCTCGAGAGGCGCCGCGCGTGAGCGCCGCTGCTGCAGATCTCGCCACCGGGCTTTGGCCGTCAGTGACATCGCTGTCAAACCGCGTCGCGTCGCTCGATTGGTCGGTGATTGCCGGCGAGCTCGACGCCTCAGGCGCGGCAGTCATTCCGGCATTGCTCAGTGCCGCGCAGTGCGCCGAGCTTGCAGCGTCGTATGCTCGGGCGCAGGCGTTTCGCAGCCGCGTAGTCATGGCAAAGCACGGCTTCGGTCGCGGCGAATACCAATACTTCCGCTACCCATTGCCCGCGCTGGTCGAGCAGCTGCGAATCTCGCTCTATGCAGCACTGGCACCGATCGCCAATCGCTGGAGCGCCGCGGCAAACTATCCCGCTACGCTGGCCGCGTTCCTCGAACGTTGCCACGCTGCCGGTCAGACACGACCGACGCCGCTGTTGCTGCGCTATGGCGCCGGCGACTACAACTGCCTGCATCAGGACCTCTACGGCGAGCACGTGTTTCCTCTGCAGGCGACCGTGCTGCTGTCCAAGCCGGGCGAGCAGTTCGATGGCGGAGAGTTCGTGCTGACCGAGCAGCGCCCGCGCATGCAGTCGCGCGTCGAGGTCGTACCGCTCAGCCGCGGCGATGCCGTGGTCTTCGCCGTGCATCACCGCCCCGTGGCGGGCTTGCGCGGCACGCACCGGGTCAATATGCGTCACGGCGTCAGCCGCATTCGCAGCGGAGAGCGCTACACGCTCGGCATCGTGTTACACGACGCCACATGAGCATGCCGAGCCATAGCGCGCCGCGTGCGAGCTGCCGCGATCTCTACACGCGTGGCCTGCTGCCGCGCGAAATTCGAGAATTTTTCGCGCCGCAAGCCGTATTGCTCCCAGAGTTTGCGGCGGCCGAGGCCGAAGCGCTCTGCGCTCAGGTGCAGGAGCTGCTGGTGACGAGCCCCTGGCGCCACATGCTGACTCCGGGCGGCCAGCGCATGTCGGTCGCGATGACCAACTGCGGCCGCGCCGGCTGGATCTCAGACCGCGCGGGCTATCGGTATCAAAGCATCGATCCTCAGAGCGGTAGGCCCTGGCCGGCGATGCCGGCATCGTGGTCCATGCTGGCTGCGCGCGCCGCCGTGTGCGCCGGATTTCCGAACTTCGAGCCCGATGCCTGCCTGATCAACCGCTATGAACCGGGCGCGCGGCTGACGTTGCATCAGGATCGCAATGAGCGCGATTTATCAGCGCCCGTGGTCTCGGTATCGCTAGGCTTACCGGCAATATTCCTGTTCGGCGGGCTGCGCCGCGACGATCCCGTGAAGCGCATGAGCTTGTGTCACGGCGATGTGGCGGTCTGGGGTGGCGCCCAGCGCCTGGCATTCCATGGCATACGGCGGCTGGCCGACGGCCAGCACCCGACGCTCGGACACTGCCGCATCAATCTGACCTTTCGCCGAGCGCTGTAGCGCGACAGGGCGTGGATTATAAGGTGTCGCTGGCGCAATGAGCCGAGCCGAGCGGCTGGCGTAGCTGCACGGCTTCGGTGATATGCGGCGGCTCTATCGTCTCGCTGCCCGCGAGGTCGGCGATCGTACGTCCCAGTGCCAGTATCCGATGAATTCCCCGACCGGATAGAGCCAGGCGTTGTGCATTGAGTTCGAGCAGCTGCGCTGAGGCTCGGGGCAATGCACAGCAGCGCTGCAGCTCGGCGGCTTTGAGCCGCGCGGACAGGCAGCCCGAGCGCTGCAGTCGCCAATACATCGCGCGCTGTACCTGCTGCATCGCATCCTCCAGGCCACCTCTCGTGCCGTAGGCGCAAACGGCCTGCTGTGCCGGAGCTTTGTTGGCAAACTGCGCACCCGGAATACGGGGTACGTCAATGCGGATATCGATGCGATCGAGCAACGGGCCGGAAATACGCTGGCGATAACGCAGCAGACTGGCCGCGCTGCAATGACAGGGGTGAGCGGGATCCCCGAGATAGCCGCAAGGACAGGGATTCATCGCCGCAATGAGCTGAAACTGCGCCGGCAACTCCAGGCGTGCCGCGGCACGCGCGATCGTGATGGCGCCGGTTTCCAATGGCTCGCGCAAGGACTCGAGCACGCGCCGATCGAACTCCACCAACTCATCGAGAAACAGCACGCCGCGATGCGCCAAGCTAATCTCACCCGGACGTATCAGGGGCCCGCCGCCGACGATCGCGTGCGCTGAGGCGGTGTGATGCGGCGCGCGAAAAGGCCGTCGGGTCCAGTGCTGCGCGTCGAGTCTGTGGCCCGCCATCGAGGCGATGCTCGCGACCTCGAGAGCTTCGCTGGTCGAGAGCGTCGGCAACAGTTCCGGTAGTCGCGAGGCCAGCATGCTCTTGCCGCTGCCCGGCGGCCCCACGAGCAGCAGACTGTGTCCACCGGCGGCGGCGATCACGAGCGCGCGTTTGGCGTGCCAGTGGCCGACGACATCGGACAACGAGCAGCTCGACAGAGCGGGCTCCGGTCGCAGTGGCAATAATGCGCCCGCGGGCGCGCGTTCGGCGAGCCGTGCGGCGGCGGTGCGCAGGTCTGCGACACTGAAGGCTGCCGTGTGCCCGCTGAGACGCACCTCCTCGCTGTTCTCGACAGGCACGATCATGGCGTGGTTCGCCGCCTGTGCGTGCACTGCCGCGAGGAACAGTCCACCCACCGGTTTGAGCTCTCCGGCGAGCCCCAACTCGCCGTAGCACTCGTAGGTGAGTCCCGAGCGCATCCGCAGCTGGCCGCTGGCGCTGAGCAGTGCGACCGCGATCGGCAGATCGAAGCGGCCGCCCTGCTTGGACAGCTCCACGGGCGCTAGGTTGACCGTGATGCGTCCGGGCGGGAATTCGTAACCCGAACTCAAGAGTGCGACACGCACCCGCTCACGGCTCTCGCGTACTTCCGGAGCAGGCATGCCCACAATCGTGAAGCTCGGCAGGCCGTTGCCCAGATGCGCCTCGACCTGGACCAGCGGCGCCTCGAGTCCGCATTGCACCCGGCTCAAGGCTTGCGCGAAGCCCACGCGCTCAATCCGACCCCGGCGGGATGGATTCCTCAAGCTCGGCGATGCGATGCTCAAGTGCTGCGATGCGGGCCTCAAGCTGATCGAGCAGGGCGCGCGTGCGCTCGAGCACGCGGCTCTGGACCTCAAATTCGCTGCGCGTGGTCAGATCGAGCTTGCCGAGATTCGCTTGCAGCACGGCCCGAAAGTTGCTTTCGATATCGCGCCGCAGCGTGCGCACCGACTCGGGCAGTCCCTCGAAAAGTCGCCGTGCGATATCATCGATATGTGGGCTTTCCATATGGGTCCTCCTCGGAATATGCACCGAAATTGGGCAGTGCCAAAGTCGCGAGTATTCAAATTGATCCATTAAGCTCCCTGACGGAAGGCCAAGGGCTCGATTTTGCGCGCAATTCCCCGTGGCATGCTTTCTGCACCAAGGCTGCTGCGCCCGTTGCAGCACGCTATAAGACTATACGCTCCGCCCGATTCACGGCCCTCAGTGTTCCAGGTCCGTTAGTTGCGAAATGCACGTCATGAAAATGATTACCGCAGTCGTGCGGCCCTTCAAGCTGGACGAGCTGCGGCAGGCCATCGCACAACTGGGCGTTCAGGGTGTCACGGTCACCGAGGTCTATGAAGCGCAAGTTGGCCCCCGAACCAAGGTCGAGATTGCCGTAGACGACTCCATCGTCGAACCCGTGCTCGAGGCCATCGCCAATATTGCGAGGACCGGTCGCACCGGCGATGGCCGCATCCTAGTCGGCGAGCTCGAGCAGGCGATCCGGATTCGCACTGGGGAAACCGGCTCGGCGGCCACCTGAAAACTGCAGGGGCGGCAGTCCATGCCCGCAGATACGACGGCGCGACAAGCGCGCCCTGGGCTATGACGACTCACTCGTGAGCAAGGACATCAGCGGGGTGGACGGTTCGGTGCTCACCCAGCTCTGGGGCGTCGGCACCACGCTGATCTATGGCCCCATTATGAGCCTGCTGATCCTCAAGCTCGTCGACGTGACCATCGGCCTGCGCGTCGCCGCCGATGAGGAGCGCCAGGGCCTGGATATCACGCAGCACGGCGAGCGCATCGAATAGGCCCCTGCAGACTCTACGGCGGGGCTTTCCGTCGAATGTGACGCCGGTCACCCCGCCGCGCTAGAGTATGGTCCGATACTAGCGCTTCGCAGGGAGAGCATCGATGCGCCAGGCCGCTGCCGTTGCCTTGATTATGTCGCTGCTGATTGGCGCGGCCGTGGCCGATGTTTATCGCTCGGTCGATGCCCAGGGCCATGTGCAGTACAGCGACACCCCGACCCCGGGCGCCGAGCTGGTGCACATGCAGAAGTTCGGAGTTGCGGGCGCCACGACCTCGAGCAGTGCGCTGCCGGCCAGCAGCTCCGCGCCCGCGAGCGCCGCCCAGGCGATGGCGAAGAGCGATGCGCAGGTTAAGGAAGCGCTCGCACAGCAGGCAGCGCAACGCGCCGTACAGCAGGACGTCGATCAGAGCCGCGCCGATCAGTGCAAGAAGACCACGGCGGAGTACGACCAAGCCGTGCAGGCTCGGCGGATCTACCGCACCGGCGCGGACGGCGAGCGCGAATACCTCTCCGACGCCGATGCCGATCAAATGCGACTGAACCTGCGCCTGGCGATGCAGTCCTCCTGCGGCACATCGCAGTAGCGGCAGCGCGCTATGCTCCCCGCGGTGCCGCGCGCGCCGCGACCAGGTCGATCGGTTATGCTCACAGCATGCAGATCGATTTCACCAAGATGCATGGACTCGGCAACGATTTCATGGTCTTCGATCTGCCGGCCGACGCACCGCTACCCACCGCCGCGCAATGGCGCGCTCTGTCGAATCGACATACCGGTGTCGGCTTTGACCAGGCGCTCGTGCTGCAACCGCCGCGCCGCCACGGTACCGATGCGTTCTACCGCATCTTCAATGCCGACGGCGGCGAGGTCGAGCAATGCGGCAACGGCGCGCGCTGCGTCGCAGCGCTGCTGCATCGGCGCTGGCGGCACACGGGCGATACGCTGGCGATCGACTGCAATGCCGGCCTCATGCGCGCGAAAGTGCTGGCCGACGAGCTCGTGTCGATCGATTTGGGCGTGCCGAACTTCGACCCAAGAAGCCTGCCGTTCGATGTGCCGGCGCAGAACGCGAGCTATACGCTGAGCGCCGGCGGCGAGCCCATCGAGATCGGCGCAGTCTCGATCGGCAATCCGCATGCGGTACTGCGTGTCGAGTCGGTCGATACGGCGCCGGTCGAACGCATCGGCCGCGCCTTGCAGTCCAACGTGCACTTTCCGCGGCAGGTTAATGTGGGTTTCATGCAGGTGCTCGACCGGTCGCACATTTGCCTGCGCGTGTACGAGCGCGGCGTCGGCGAGACGCTCGCCTGCGGCACCGGGGCGTGTGCGGCAGCCGTGGTCGGACAGCATCTGGGAATGCTCGGCGCCGATGTCGAGGTGCATGTGCCGGGCGGCACGTTGAGCGTACACTGGGGCGGACCGGGGCAGTCCGTATGGCTCACCGGTCCGGCGCAGCGCTCCTTCGAGGGACGCGTGGAGATCTGAGCGGATCCACTGGGGAGAAGACACGATGACGAGCAATCAGGTCCGCGGCATTGCCACGGAAATGACCGAGGAGCAGGTCGTCGCGCAGTTCCTGCAACACCACACCGATTTCTTCGAGCGTCACCCGCAGCTGCTGGCCCGCATGCGACTGCAGCACCCGCGCAATGCCTCGACGGTATCGCTGATCGAGCGCCAGGTCGAAGTGCTGCGCGAGAAATACGAGGCACAGGAGCAGAAGCTCTCGGAGTTCGTGCGCGTCGCCCGCGCCAACAATGCATTGGCCGAGAAGATCCATCGCTTCACGCGCCGCCTGCTGCGCACCAGCGGCCGCGGCCAGGCCATCAACGAAATCGAAGCCAGTTTGCGCGAGGATTTCGATACCTTTAATGCCATGCTGGTGCTGGCCTCGAACGAGGAGCCGCTGCTGCCGAGTGCGGATCGCTTCGTGCGCAGCGTATCGGTCGAGGACCCCAACTACCGCAGCTTCGAAACCCTGTTCACGGCCGCCAAACCGCGCTGCGGCCAGATCCGTGACAGCCAGCGGGAATTTCTGTTTGGCAGCGAGGCGATCGACATCGGCTCGGTGGCCTTGATCCCGATCAGCGGCACGCCGGCGCCGGGCCTGCTCGCGCTGGGCAGCGTCGATCGCGATCGCTTTCATCCGGGCATGAGCATCGAGTTCCTGTCGCGCATGGGCGAACTCATCGCCGACGCGCTCGCGAGAGCCTAGCCTCCAGGGCAGCGCCCAGCGTGCAACCCGAGGCCCAGCAGTGGCTCGAGCGATTCGAGCGCTACCTGGCCACCGAGCGGCGCCTGTCCGCGCACACGCTCGCGGCTTATCGCCACGACCTGCAGACCCTGAAGCACTGGTGCGAGCACAATGGCATCGAGCACTGGCGCGCGCTCGATCATCAGCACATACGCAGCTTCGCCGCCCGCAGCCATGCGCGCGGGCTCGAGGGCCGCAGCATCCAACGCCGCCTCGCGGCGCTGCGCTCGTTCTTTGGTTTCCTGCAACGCGAGGGCGCGCTCGCGCGCAACCCCGGCCTGGACGTGCCGGCGCCCAAGGCCGCCAAACGCCTGCCCGCGACTCTCGACGTCGATCAGATGGCGCGGCTGCTGGCATTCAAGCCGACCAACGCGCTCGAGGTGCGCGACCTCGCACTCATGGAACTGTTCTATTCGAGTGGACTGCGCCTAGCCGAGCTCACGAGTCTGCGGCTGGTCGACCTGGATCTCGACCACGGCGAGGCACGCGTGATCGGCAAGGGGCGCAAGGAGCGCATCGCCCCGGTTGGCCGACATGCGATCCAGGCTTTGCGGCAGTGGCTCGCGCTGCGTGCGCCGCTCGCGCGTCCCGGCTGCGAGCAGGTCTTTGTCGCCCGCCGCGGCGGCGCACTGAGTGCACGCGCGGTCCAGTTGCGCGTGGCCGCGCATGCGCGCACCCAGGGACTGCCGCAGCATGTGCATCCGCACTTGTTCCGGCATTCGTTTGCCACCCATCTGCTTGAATCGAGTCGCGATTTGCGCGGCGTGCAGGAACTTCTCGGGCACGCCAATATCAGTACTACCCAGGTCTACACGCATCTTGATTTCCAGCACCTAGCCCGCACATACGAACAAGCCCACCCGCGTGCCAAACGCCGCGCTTGAGCACTATCCATGAGCAACCACTTCGATCCCCACTCGACCACTATTCTGGCCGTACGACGCGGCGGCGCTATTGCACTCGGCGGCGATGGCCAGGTCACCCTCGGCAACACCGTCATGAAGGGCAATGCGCGCAAAGTGCGCCGCCTGTCCAACGGCAAGGTGCTTGCGGGCTTCGCCGGCGGCACGGCCGACGCCTTCACGCTGTTCGAGCGGTTCGAGGGCAAGCTCGAGAAGTACGGCAATCTGACGCGCGCTGCCATCGAGCTCGCCAAAGACTGGCGCGCGGACCGCTACCTGCGCCGGCTCGAGGCGCTGCTGCTGGTCGGCGATCCACAGAACCTGTTCATCATCTCCGGCAACGGCGATGTGATCGAGCCGGAATACGACGCGGTCGCGATCGGCTCGGGCGGACCGTTCGCGCAGGCCGCTGCGCGCGCATTGACTGAAAATACCGAGCTCGATGCGCGCACGATCGTCGAGCGCGCGCTCGGCATTGCCGCCGACATCTGCATCTACACCAACCGCAATCTGGTCGTCGAGGAACTGCGGCCATGACCCCGCAGGCAATCGTTCAGGAACTCGACAAGCACATCGTCGGCCAGGCTGCGGCCAAGCGCGCGGTGGCCATTGCCCTGCGCAATCGCTGGCGCCGCATGCAGGTGGACGAACAGCTGCGTCAGGAGATCACGCCCAAGAACATCCTCATGATCGGTCCGACCGGCGTCGGCAAGACCGAGATCGCACGCCGCCTCGCGCGCCTCGCGCAGGCGCCGTTCGTGAAGGTCGAGGCCACCAAATTCACTGAAGTGGGTTACGTCGGCCGCGAGGTCGATTCCATCATCAAGGAACTGGCCGACGTCGCGGTCAAGATGACGCGCGAATCCGAACTCGCGCGCGTGCGCGACAACGCCCGCGAGGCCGCCATCGAGCGCGTGCTCGATGCCTTGCTGCCCAAGCCGCGCATGCTCGGTTTCTCGACCGATGAGCCCGCGCAGCCGCGCGATGCCGACACTCGAGCCAAACTGCGCGAGATGCTCCTGCGCGGCGAGATCGATGAGCGCGAGGTGGAGATCGAAGTGCGCTCGCTGTCGGCCGGCGTGGATATCATGGCCCCGCCCGGCATGGAGGAAATGCAGCAGCAGCTGCAGTCGGTGCTGGCCAATCTGGGTGGCAACCGCACGCGCACGCGGCGCGTGAAGATCCGTGAAGCACTCAAGCTCATGCTCGAGGAGGAGGCCGGCAAGCTCATCAACGAAGAGGAGCTCAAGGCACGCGCATTGGACAATGCCGAGCAGAACGGCATCGTGTTCATCGACGAGATCGACAAGATCGCGCGCCGTCAGGAAACGGTCGGCGCCGACGTCTCGCGCGAAGGCGTGCAGCGCGACCTGCTGCCGCTCGTGGAAGGCTGCAGCGTCAACACCAAGTACGGCTCATTGAAGACCGACCACGTGCTGTTCATCGCCTCGGGGGCGTTCCATATGTCCAAGCCCGCCGATCTGATCCCGGAGCTGCAGGGCCGCTTCCCGATCCGGGTCGAGCTCGACTCCCTCACGGTCGAAGACTTCGTGCGCATTCTGACCGAGCCGGATGCCTCGCTGACGGCGCAGTACCGCGCCTTGCTCGAGACCGAGCGCGTGCGGCTCGAGTTCACCTCGGACGGCGTGCGACGCATCGCCGAGATTGCTCACCAGGTCAATACGCGCACCGAGAATATCGGCGCGCGCCGCCTGCATACCGTCATGGAGCGGCTATTGGAGTCGGTCTCGTTCGATGCCAGCGAGCGCGGCGATTCGGCGCTGCGCGTGGACGCGCAGTACGTCGATGAACATGTCGGGAATCTGGCGAAGGACGAGGACTTGAGCCGCTATATTCTCTAGCGCCAGGGCTCGCTAGGGCTGGGGTAACGAGCGACCGCGGCTCACTTCTTGGTTGCAGTGGACTTCGGTGCCGTGCGTTTCTTATCCGGATCCTTCGGGCGGCTCTTGCCGAACGAACCGCGATAGATCTTGCCACGCCGGGTCTTGCGATCGCCTTTACCCACTTGCCCAACTCCTGCTCGGTCCGCGCCGCTTCGAGCGCGGGCGCAGTCTATTCCAAGCTCACTCTCCGGTCGAGGCCGGCCGCTGCCGCTCGCGGGCCACCGCCAGCGGCTGCGCTCCGAGCGCCTCGAGCTCCAGCTGGTGCGCCTGCGATTCGTAGAACTCCACCCCAGGTACGAAATAGAGCGCGTACCCTTCCTGCCGATAGCGCTGATACTCGTCCTCACTCTCCAGCAGATAGACAAAGCGATGCGGACCTTCACGATCCCCGCCCAGTGCGAGCGTGATGCGCGGCAAAATCCAGCCCGAGACGACGATGGCCTGCCCGGGCAGCCTTGCCACCGCATCGATGATTTCGCGCGTCGCACGCTGCTGCGATTCACGCACCGCGTGGTCTTCGACCAGCGGACCGTCAAAGCCTATGCCGTGCCGATCGATCGTGACGATGCCCGCAAGTAGCGCAGCCAGCGCCAGCGACCGCGACAGCCACGGCGGCACCGTCAAGGCGACGCCGAGCCAGACGAACGGTATGGCCGGCACGAGGTAGCCACTCTCATCCGGCAGACGCAGAAACAGCAGCGTGTACAGCGCAATCGCCAGTGCCGCGAACAGCAGCGCATGCCGCGTGCGCCTCTGGCGCCAGGCGGCGCGCAGCACCCGAGCGTAGAAGGGCGAGATCAGCAGCAGCAGCGCGAACGCGAGCAGTCCCACCGACCCCCAGACGTTCGGCAAGGCGCGCGCATAGACCACATCCCAGCCCGGATACGCGGCGTTGTCATAAAAGGTAAAGAACTGGCGGCCATAGTGACGGTACACCGGCACGAAGCACAGCGCCGCGACCGTAAGCGAGCTCGCCCCCAGTATCAAACATTGGCGCAGCGCACGCCGCATCGGCAGCTCGAGCCAGAGCCACAGACACAGCGCGATGCCAAGCAGACCTGAAGTGATGCGGCAGCCGGTCGCAAGCCCGAGACAGAGCCCGGCCAGCAGCACGCGGCCGCACAGCAGCGCATAGGTGGCAGCGAGCATGAGCGCGAGCGCCGGCACGTAGTCCATCGTGCAGCAGCTGTTGAGATAGATCACCGGCGTCATGGCGAAGCCGGAGGCGATCAGCAGCGGCGCGCGAATGCTAAAATAACGCAGGATCTGCGCGAACAGCACGCAGGCCGCGACGCTCAAGAGTGCCGTGACTGCGTTGCTGAGCCAGGGATCGGCCCGCGCGGTCAGGGCACTCAAGCTTTCGTAGACCGGAAACCCGGGCAGTCGTGAAACCTGATAGTCGCCCCCGCGGGCAATGGCGCGCGCCACCGCCACCACGCGATAGCCATCGGGATCCGAGCCATAGCCGGCGCCGATCCAAGGCAGCCGCGTGGCCAGGATCGCGATCGCCGTCAGCGCAAGCAGCCATCGCTCGCGCCGCAGCTTAGCGCTTGGTGCTGCCACCAAACAGCAGCAGAGCCGCTCCGGCCACCACCGCGCCGACTGCGGCCCATTCCGGTACGTCCACGGTGTGCTGCTTCGCGACCGACAGCTCGAGCGAGCCGATTTTGGCTTCGTGAGTATTCTGCGTGTAGCTGAAGTGGTGATAGACCAGGCCCAGTACGCCGCCGACAATCAGCACCGCTGACAGTACTTTCAAGCCGTTCATGCCGCTTCCCTCCCACGGCAAAAGTGTAATGCAGTGTAGCAGTCGCGCCGTTACTCCACGTTATTCCAGACGCAGGCGCCGCTCGAGGCGCCCGCGATGCACCAAGCCTCGCACGCGGGCGGACTGCGCGCTCTCGCTCTCGAGCACCACGAGGTGCTCGACGCACGCGCCCTCGAAGATATCCAAGAGATCGCGCACGGTCGATTCCTGCAGCGTCTGCCAATCGATGGCCGGCATATCGGCCGCCGGCGTCATGGCTTCGGCCACGCGCCGCGCCGCGCTGCGGCGCGAGCGCCGTATATCCTCCGCGGTGATCAGACCCACGACGTTAAGTTCGCGCACGACCAGACATGCACGCACCCCCAGACGAAACATGTCGTCGAGCGCGCTGTCGAGATCGCAATCCTCGGCCGTGGTCGAGGGCGGATTGCGTATAAAGTCGGTCATGCCGCGCACGGCCGGGTCGCTAGCACGTAGCGGTCGGCGGTCCGAGGTCTGACTGCAACGCGACAGCGTGCCGCGGCGAGCTTCACTGTCGGCGATGAGCGACGGCGATCGAATCACGGGCGGCCTCCTTCCTTCTTGGCGCTGTCACAAACTGACGGCACGCGCCAGCCGAAGTTCCTCGTGTAATTTTTAATTCACATTAATTATCAGGGCCGATCGAGAAATGCGTTTATGATCGGATTGAGCCATTCGGGGCGGCCCGAAAAAGTGCCGTGAGCGGTGCCCGGCAGAATGCACAACTCGGCATCGGGCAGTGCGCGATAGATCTCGAGCGTATGCTCGAGCCTGATCGCATCTCGATCCCCCGAAATGACCAGCACCGGTTTACGGATCGTCGCCAGCAGCGCGGGATTGAGTTCATCAATGGTCGGTGAATTCAGCCAAAGCTGCGCGAGCTTTGCATCCATGTTGTTTGGTGTGGGACTCTGCGCGGCGCGCAATTCCTCGCGCTGCTCATCCGTGAGTCCCTCGGGCGCGATGTTCACGCCGCTGATGACGAGGCGCCGCACCAGCTCCGGATGCCGCGCCGCCAGCATGAGCGCCAGAATGCCGCCATCGCTGAACCCCATGACATCGACGTTTCGCAGCTTGAGCCGCTGCAATACCTGTGCCGTGTCCTGCATCATGCCGCTGTAGCTCAAGGGGCCCGGCACTTCGGGCGTATGACCGTGTCCGACCTGGTCGAAGGCGACGATGCGGTGCTGCAGCGACAGCATGTCGATCTGCTGTTCGAATGAATGCTCGGCGGAATCACCGCCGCCGTGCAGCAGTACCAGCGTGCGACCGGCTCCGTGGACGGCGTAATAAAGCCTGTGGCCGTTGACTTGCGTCCACTGCCAATGCTCCGGTGGAATACCCGCTGGCAGCTGCACGCTCAGCGGCGCCAGCGAGCACATCGCGAGCATGAGCCAGGCACAGCGTAGGGCGCTATTCCTGACCGATCGCAGCGATGATGGCATCGGCCAGCTCGGTGTAGTTGTGGTCAAAATGGTGCCCGCCGGGTTTGCGCACAATGTCATGCCCGGCCGCGGCTGCGGTCGTGCAGAGGCTGTCCTGGGCCTCATCTGCTCCATAAACGCACTGTAGCCGAATCGTTGACAGCGCCTTGAGCTCGGGCTCGATCGGAATCGTGGCGTCGCTCTGTTTGCCGAGCCATCCGGCCGGCGTGACTTCGAAGGCCGTGGTGCGCTCGGGCGCGAGCAGCGTGATGAGCCGGATATCGGCCCGCAGAGTCGCCGGCAGCCGGTTGACCAGAAAGGGGAGCACATTGGCGCCGAAGGAGAACCCGATCAGCACCACCTGCTCATCGCCCCAGTGCTGCTGGTAGTGTTGCATGATTCGCGCCAGATCGCGCGCGCCCGCCTCCGGTGATTTGGTGCGCCAGTAGTAGCGCAACACATCGACCCCCACGACGCTAACGCCCCTGGCCGCCAGCAGGTCGGCGAGGCTGCGATCGAGGTCGCGCCAGCCGCCATCGCCGGAGTAGAGAATCGCAAACACCTTCGCGCCAGGCTTCGAGGCCGGCAGCTCGACCAAGGGCAGGTCGGCGACGCCACTGCGTCGCTGCTCGGACTCGATATCGCGCAACGCCGCGGCATACAGTCCATGCAGCGAGAGGCTCTTTGGCGCTGGCGCATCGACGTGGCCGGGCAGACTCGCGGCGAAGGCGCGCGCGTCGGCGCTGGCGCGCTCATCGAGCCAGACTCGTGCGGGCACCTTATTGCCGAGTGGATCGGCACTGAGCTGCTGTACGCCCTCGCCGAGCTGCGACGCCGGGTGCTCGCAGATCGGCGATTTCAACGCCAGCCGCGGCTCCGGATCGAGCATCACTGCAGCCCCGAGTGCCAATGCCGGCGCTCCGATCTGGCCCAGGTACGCGAGCGAGGCTCCGATTCCGCGCCCCAGCACCATCGGCTGGTAAAAATGCGGCGTGCCGGCCGTGCGCTGCTGAATGCGGCTGTAATCCTCGAGCAGCCCAGGCATGAAGAGGCAGCCGGTCGTATGCCGGTTCAGAAAACTGAGCAGCCGTGGCGTGTCGATGCCGACCACGTAGTTGTCGGCTGCTGCAAAGCTCAGCGCAGTCCACTCATCTTCGAGCGTCCAGCCGTCGGCGCCGGAGAGCACATAGACGGCTCCGCTCTGGTGCCACCAAGCCGGAAACACGCGTACGAGGTCGAACTGGTCGGTGGCCACGAGCCGCGGCCGCCGCAGCTTGATCCCATACGCCAACCCGACGGTGACGGCCACGATGAGCGCAGCGGTCGATAGCAGCAGCAGCCGTTTAGCAGGGCGAGGCACGCGCGCAGTGTTGCATTCGCCGCGCGGCTTGTCAGCGCCGCCGCGAGCCGGATTCAACGCGCAGCGAAGCTTCTGGAGCGCACAGCCTCGCGGCGCGCGAGACTTTCGGCAGGCCAGTATTGGCGTCGATCGTAGTACTCGGGCACGGCGGGCGCGTCCGCCGGCAGAATCACCCAGGGCTGCTTCGAAGCGGTGAAAATATGAATGTTGGGCTGTATCCGGTCGGGCTCATCGAGCGTGCCGACGCGCACGAAGCGGATGCTGGTGCCGGCGCCGGCGTAGTTGCTCCAGAGCGCAATCTGGCAGACGGGACAGCGCGCGATGGCCTGTCCCTTGCCGCTCGCTGAGGGTGTATCGACGATGGCCGGCGCGCCGGCCGTGAGCGTGACTCGATCCGCCTCGATCAAGGCGTTGAGCGCGAACGCGGCGCCGCTCTCGCGCTGGCACCAGCTGCAGTGGCAGCAGTGCACGAACATCGGCGCGCTCTGCAGCCGATAGCGCACCGCGCGGCAGTCGCAGCCGCCGTCGGCGCTGAAAGATGCCGCGGCGCTCATCAACGATAGCGCGCGAGAATCTT